>Ga0247841_10011197_pt1 | contig 11994 bp, 6 predicted proteins | sample LaCruzMarch2015__2_FD_192410 | JGI IMG/M metagenome (GOLD analysis project Ga0247841, IMG submission 192410) | Freshwater microbial communities from meromictic Lake La Cruz, Castile-La Mancha, Spain - LaCruzMarch2015_18m | ecosystem: Environmental > Aquatic > Freshwater > Lake | place: Spain...
TTGCGTTGGGCCTTAAGCTCCTCGATTTTCCTCGTCAGTCCTTCTCGCACTGAGGAATCCGCTGTGGCCCCGTGAGCGCCGGAATAACTCTGAAGCGCCTTCTGAACGTTGCCTGACCGTTCCAGAGCCAGCCCTGTGCGGACAAGGATACGGCACTTCTTTTCCGTCGAGGTCTCGTTGTCCAGGGCCTTCCTATAAGAAGTCAGGGCCTTGTCGAACTTCTTCTTTTCCATCCACGAGTCGCCGAAGGCGAGTGAGATATCGGAATCTTTTGGAGCGAGCTGCTGCGCCTTTCCCAGGACCCGGATCGCGTCATCGACAAGGCCCTGAGACAGATAGGCGCTGCCGAGGTTCTTCAGGGCTGCAACGTTTCGTTGATCCAGATCGGCTGCCAGTCGGAAGTCCTCCACAGCGGCTTCTTTTCTTCCGAAAGCCCATAAGACCATCCCCCGGTTGTTGAGAACATGGGGGTCACGAGGGCTCATTTCCAGGGCTCTGTTGAAATCGGCGAGGGCCCGGTCCGAGTCACCGAGTCGCTTGAAGGCAATGCCTCGGTTGTAGTAATTCTCGCTTTTCGCAGGCGCCAAGTCTATGGCTCGGCCGAACGCGCCAACCGCCTCCTGATCCCGTCCGGCGCTCATAAGTGCGTTCCCTAGATTGGAAAACCCGTCCGGGCTCGCGGGATCCAACTCGATGGCCTCTTCACAATCTCTGATCGCACCTTCGAAGTCGCCTGTCTGAATAAGCCCTCCGCATCTGTTTACCAAAGTCTGGGGGTCCCGGTTAGGACATGTCAATGCCCGGGTGTAATCCTGGACAGCTTTATCGAAGCGGCCACCAAGAAAATTAGCGTCACCGCTCCCTCTCCATGCGTCTAAATTGGCTGGGTCTTGCCGGACCGCAGTGGTGAAGTCCTTCAGCGCCTTGTCCCAGGACCCCTCTGCTAAGTGCAGTCTTCCACGAAAGACCAGTGCCTTGACGTTGAGCTCATCTGTTTTCAGGACCTCGTTCAGGTCGGCTACCGCACGCGAGATGGAACCCCTTTTTTCCCAGATCACCGCCCGGTTGCACAAGGCTTGAACGTGGCCGGCCTCAAGGTCAAGGGCCTTGGAATAGTCTGCAAACGCACGGTCCGGATCGTCCATTTCCTGGTGCGCCATCCCGCGATTCACGTAAGTGCCGGGGTTTTCGGGATTGAGCCTCAGAGCCTGGTCGAAATCCTCTATCGCCTTGTCGTATTTTCTTTGGCGGGCAAATACTATCCCGCGATTGTTGTACACGGCCGAATTCACCGGATCCAATTGGGCTGCCATGTCGTAAAACTGCACAGCTTCATCGAGATTCCCCAGCTTCTCGGCCTGGACCGCCTGGTCAAAGACCTCCTCAGCCGAATCCGCCCGCAAAGTCGCCCAGGTGCAAAGAGTGACAACCAGAGCCAAACTGAGCACAAGAAGAGCCTTCATTATTTCCTGATCCTTCTGCCGGGCTGTCTTGACGGCTCCGCCCAAAATTGATACAAATTTTTGCCACGAGAGCGACGGCTCCGCACATACAAGCAGCGGGCCGGAATCTGTTACCCTGTGCCCATTGATATGAGAGCGATTGCGCTCGTTTCAGGAATTGAGAATCGGGGGTATCCATAACCGATGAATAGAGCATTGTCAACCGGGCCGATCCTGGCGCTCGTGAGCTGTCTGGCCATATTTCTCACAGCCCCCGTTTGGTCGGACCCGTTCGAGGAATCGCCGCCGGAATGGGAACCTCTACTGCGAGGCGGCGCCATCCCGGCGGAAAAGAACCCGACGGATGGCGAAACTCAATCGAAAGGGACGGTTGTCGACTTCCAGCCTGCCTCTTCACAGCCGGATCAGCCGAATTTGGAGAGGAACGACAAACAGGCTTCCCAGGCGCCGGATCTTTCGCAACGGCCGGTCGGTAACATAGACACCATGACCCGGTCTGCCGAACCCGTGTACATTGCTCCTCCGGTCGCGTCATTGTTGCTCAAACCCGTGACCGAAGCGTCCCGGGAGTACCTCCGTGCCCCGTTCCGCATGCTGACCTTAAAGCACATTCCACCGCTATACGTTACTCCGATTTTGCCGGGAGAAGGGGTGTGGGAATGCCGAGGGACGCCCATGGGGCACGACGGCTCTCCGATTATGTTCAAGACCAGCTACAGGCCAAGTGTGGAATTTCCCAACGCCACTGTCCACATGCTCCTTTTCGACATGAAAAAACTATCGATGCGGCTTTACATCGGGTCCTCCGAACCGGGGTCCTCACCGGGGTCGTCCGTCGTTGAGCGTGAAGACAGGGCCCGTATTGTGGCCGTTACCAACGCTATGTGGAAACAGAAACATTCAGGAGAGGGCGGAACGATCTGTCGCGGAAAAGTGTTGAAGAAGCTGGGGCCAGGTCTCGCCACCCTGGTGGTTTACAAAAACGGAAGTGTGGATATCCTGGAGTGGAACGATGACATCCCCGTTTCCGATATTCAGGACGCCAAGCAACTCCGGCACCTCATCGTAAAGGATGGAAGAGTAGTCACCTCTGTGGCACACGGGGGACAGGTCACCGATTCCGAAATAGGACTGGGTTATCTTCTCGTCGAAGAAGAGACCCAGAACCCTTATCAGTACTGGGGTGGCTGGTGGGGGGGAGAGGGCCCGGCGCACACTTCGGGTCAATATTGGTTTCTGGCGACCCGCAGCGCCTTCGGAATCCGCAGCGATGGAACCTTGGTATTTGCCATCGGCCACCATATCGGTACCAAGGACTTGGCCAAGGCGTTAGTTCTGGCCGGCTGTCAGCGTGCCATTCACGGGGATGCGAACCCGCACAACGTGGTGGGCAACCTCTATCACAACGACGGCAACGGCAACTGCATAAGAAAAGAGAAACTCTCCCCTGATCAGAAAACCTACACTCTCGATCGCTATGTGGACAGAAGCTATTCCAGTGATTTTTTCGCATTCTTCGTCAACAGCGACGATAATGATTCCAAGCTGCAAGCCGGCAAAGAAATGGAATTCAATACGACGTCTGTCTCAGTTTCACGGTGAAGAAACGACACAAGTTGATCCCTATCTGTGGATAGATCTTCATGATCTCCTCGAACTGATAGTGTCGCAGGACGTATGCTTCGGTCTCTTCCGCCGCTGTGCAAGTGGCATTGGGCGCGAGGCGGGTGAAGAGGCTCAGTTCGCCGAGGAAAGCCCCGGCGCCCAATGAAGTTTTCTCTTTTTGATGCTCGGTCCCGTAGCCTTCGTAAACGATTACCCGGCCGGCCACTATCAAATAGATCGAAGAATTTTCCTCACCTTCCCTGATCATTACGTCACCGGGCCTGAATTGCTCCACGTTCACAACAGATGCGATGGCATGAAGCTCTCTCACCCCCATGCCTTCGAATATGCTGAAATCTCTCAGTGTTGTGATCTTTTCCATAGTGTCGGGCATTGCAGCCACCTCGTTCATGCTGCGACTCAGAGCGTATTCCGCGATCTCTCGCACGTAGGGAACGGGATCATCCAAACGCTCCTGGATAATAGGGATGAAGGAACTCTCCGGCAAATGTTGGCCTATAACGAAGAGAGCCAGCATTCTTGTTATGGGATCTTCTGCCGTGGCCAGGATTGTGAGGACACGCTCTACTGTCTCATTTCGGATCAAAGGAAACAGTTTTCGGCCTCTTTCTATCTTCTCGTCGAGGGGGATATCCTCGATCAAAGGAATAAGATGCGGAGTAATTTCCTTTTGGATGGAGTTTTCCACCAGTTCAACGGCTATCGAGGCCGTCTCCGATCTGAGAGCCTGGTACATGAGGCGCATGTCGGTATGGTACACCCACAGAGCGTAAAAGATGAGACTGAGTGTTTCTTCGTTTTTTTCCGCAAGGTGAGCCCGGAGAAACTCCACGCTGAGCGAATTCTCCAAAGACCGGAGAGCGCGAATAGCTATCAAATTGGAGTACGCCCGAGCCAGCTCTTTGCCCAGGAATGGTATGAGCTCGAAATCTTTCAGCCCTGATACTCTTATGACTTCAAGGATGCCCTGCTTGGCACGGGGCGGGGCCTCGATCAAGGCAACCTCGAGAAAAGGCAAGATAGTCTCGCTGTAGGCCATCAGCGCCTCCATAGCCCACCTTCTGACCTCTTCGTCGGGATCGTCCAGTCGCCGAATCAGCTTTTGCACCGCTCGAACGTCTCTGCTGACAACGAAGGAGGCCGCAGCATCAGCCCGCGTGAGGGGGTTGGGGTCTTCGAGGAGCTTCAAGGCGACCTCCGGGTCTATGGCAGGCAGGGTCCTCGCGTCGGGTTTTTCCAGAACCTCGCTCCTGTCCTCCACAGACACGGGCCCCAGCTCCATTGCCGCCCCGCCGCTGTCGAAGGCTCGGACGGATTCGATCTGTTCAAAGTCAATCTGTTTTTCCGTGATGACCTGTTTGAGTATTCGCTTGTAGTGCCTTCGGAAGATCCACGATTCCCCCACCCAGTACGCGGAGAGCCCCAGGGCAATGATTGAGAGATACTGGGCGCTCATGACCGGCTTCAAAGCTATCATAAGCAGGGAGCCTGCCAGCATTCCTATCTTCAGGACCGTCCCGCGGATGAACGTGCGACTCCATATCGCCAGGTCCGACGGTATAACGTTGAACAGGATCTTGTTCACCGGCCCTGAAATGGCCCTTTGAATCAGGATCGACGTGAACTGTCCGTAACAGGCCACGTAAATGTTGAAGAAGCCGGTCAGAGACCCGAAGATGATGGCGAAATTGATCGGCTGCACCAGAGATGAGTTGGTGATTCCTATGGTCTGGTACATGCGGCCCATGAAAAAAAGGAGCACAAACGTGAGTGAGGTGGTCAGTCCTCTAAAGATGCTGAGGAAAGATATGAGAGCCTGCTCCGAGGCAAACGCGTGGTTCGCTATGACGCTGAACTGATAAAGGAGTATCGGCAGGAGCACGTTGGGGATGAGCCCCGTAATGATCAAGTAGCGAATGATCGGGTACTGGGCCATGAGGCCGGGGATTTCTGCGAGACGTTTCGAGCCCCCTCTGTCCGACGCCGTCCTGAGGCGGGTCTTGTCACCTAGGGACTGGCCGGTTGTAACCAGGAACACGGCTGTAACGGCGCAAACCGCACCGAACACCAAGAGAGTCGGATCTTCACCGATCACCATCGTGAGCGGTTTTGTGCCGAAACTTCCCAGAGTGGTCCCGAGCACCTGCGCCGCAGTTATCAAAGGGAAAATCCTCTTCCCTTGCCGCGCGTCGAAAAGGTCTCCGGCTATGTTCCACAGGTAAACCAGCAGAATGGAATCCAGCAGGTAGAGAAGCTGATAGAGAATAGGATAGGAGATGGAAAATCCGGCTTTAACCGTGAAAAACAACACGGTTACCGAGCCGGCATAGATCGCCAAGAAGGCGGTAAGCAGATTACGATCGGGAAATCGACGTGCCAGCCTATCCGTGACACCGAATACAACAAAGGTGAGGAGCGCGTTTATGACCAGCATCCAGGGTATGTATTGCGGGCCGTAACGCTTGAGAAACGCTGCATCTACATACGTTCGGAAGATCGCTGTGACGAAGAAGATCGCGAAGAAGACCGAAGAAATCCACACGAAACGCGAAAACTCATGGACGTAGATCTTGAGATATTTTTCCAGGAACTGCTTCATGAAAGGCGCCCACGTCGCGGAGGGGTCGAAATTGACCACCGATTATAAGGAAATCTGGGCCAACCTGCAACGCGAAGATCCGTCTATGGTGAACCCTGTCTTTGCGAGCGCGCCGAAGCAGTCCCTGGTGTCGTCATGCGAAGAATCCATCTCTATGCGGTGTGCTCCCCCTACTTGCACTCTTTGCAACTTGTAACGACCTTGCCACCCTCTTTCTCGCACTCGGCCTTGGTGTGCTGTTTGTCGCATTTTCCCTTGCCCCAACAGCAATAAATCCGTTCTCCTTTCGTTTCTTTGGATTCCTTCGAGGATTTCTCGTGTGCAAGAGCCATTGGTGGAACTGCGGCAAATGCAAGAAGCGCTAGAATAACTACAACCTTTCTCATAAAAAAACCTCCAAGAGTGAAAATCGAGCCCGGGAGGAACATCCCGGCAATCCATTCGGACCTACTGGTAAGTCGCTTCAGGATTATCCTTAGATTTGCCCATAGGTCCCCGGGGCCAATGTAGGGGCGACCGGCGGCCGCCCGTGAGTAAAGGCAGAGGCCCCCAAAATGGAAAGCCACTTCGACAACTCTCTACTATCAGTCAGCCGATCCGGAAAGGACCTGCTTCGACTGTCCCCAGTTTTCCAGCAACGAATAAAGCGCAGGGAGGACCACCAATGTGAGGAGCGTGCTCGATATGACCCCCCCTATCACAACGGTTGCCAGGGGCTTCTGCACTTCTGCTCCGGTTCCCGTCGCAAGGGCCATCGGAACGAAGCCCAGCGAGGCGACCAGCGCGGTCATGAGCACCGGTCGAAGGCGCGTCACAGCTCCCTCAGTTACCGCCTGATCCACTGGTATCCCTTCGTCCCTCAACTTGTTTATGAAAGTGATCATGACCAGACCGTTGAGAACAGCGACTCCCGAGAGAGCAATAAACCCCACAGCCGCGGATATTGATAGCGGCATGTCTCCCAGCCACAACGCTACAATGCCTCCGGTCAATGCCAGGGGGACCCCGGTGAACACGAGCAAGGCGTATTTGAGCGACCCGAATGCAGTGAACAAAAGAGCGAGAATGAGGAAGAGCGCCAGCGGAACAACAATTTGCAGGCGTCTGGAAGCCGAGATCAACTGCTCGAACTCGCCTCCCCAAGTAATCCAGTAACCTGCCGGCAGCTTCAGACCCAGGCCCATGCTCTTGCGAGCCTCTTCTACAAACGAGCCCAGATCTCTATCCCTGACGTTGCACGTGACGACTACTCGGCGCTTGCCATCTTCCCGGCTGATCTGATTGGGGCCCACCACGACGGCCAGATCCGCGACAGATCCCAAGGTTACGAACGACCGGTGCATCCTTTCTTCGCCCGGATCGGTGGACACGCGAACGGCCTCGACAGAGGGCTCGTGCCGCTGCAGAGGAATGGGGATCTGCTTCAGCGCTTCAACGTCCGTACGCAGGTTTTCAGGGAGCCGAACGACGATGTCAAATCGGCGATCGCCCTCGAAGACCTGACCCGCCGCTTTTCCTCCCACGGCAATCTCTACGATATCTTGAACATCCGACACATTTAGTCCGAACCGCGCCATTTCGGTGCGATTCAGTTGAACAGTCAGAATAGGCAGTCCCGAGACCTGCTCAACCTTTACGTGAGACGCTCCCGGTATCTTTCGGACCAGGTCGGCTGCGTCTTCTGCGTTACGCAAGAGAACATCCAAGTCGTCTCCAAAAATTTTCACTGCCACGTCACTGACAACGCCGGCCAAGAGGTGATTGAACCGCATACGAATGGGTTGGCTGAACTCGAAATTACTACCAAGTAGTTTGCCGGCTTCCTCCTCCAGGTGTTTGACCAGGTCCGCCTTGGGGAGATTTGGATCCGGCCACTCCTCCCGTGGTTTCATAATGATCGTGTTGTCCCCTATGCTCGGGGGATGGGGTTCCGTAGCTATTTCCGATGTCCCTACACGCCCGACAATCGTCTCAATCTGTGGGAAGCGTTCCTTGAGCCTCTTCTCAAGAACCGACTGCAACTCAATGGCCTGGGAGAGGCTCGTGTCCGGGATTCGCATGGTGTGAACGGCTACGTCCCCCTCATCAAGGGTAGGAAGGAATTCACTTCCCATCCGTGTAGCGGCTACGGCGCTCACTACCACAACAGCGGCCGCGGTTACGACCACTAATGCCCTGTGTTCAAGCGCTTGTTGGAGCACGGGACGGTAGATCGATTTCGCTCTCTTCGTAACGAAGTTCTCGCTGTGCGCCGTGCTTCCCGACAAGAAGATCGACACCGCCGCCGGAACGAAGGTGAACGAGAGAATCAAGGCACCGATAAGCGCCAGAAGAACGGTCAATCCCATCGGCGTAAACATCTTCCCCTCGACCCCGGTGAGGGCAAGAATAGGAAAATAGACGATAATAATGATGAGCTCTCCGAATAGCATGGGATTTTGCACCTCTTGCGAGGCCTCCCGAATCACACCTACGCGTTCGGTCTCCGTGAGGGACCTGCCGAGTTCCTGCTGCGCGGCAGTGAGCTTACGCGCACAGTTCTCCACTATCACCACGGCCCCGTCCACAATTATCCCGAAGTCTATGGCGCCCAGACTCATGAGGTTGGCAGTGAGCTTACTCGTAACCATACCGGTGGCTGTAAACAACATTGAAAGAGGGATCACCAATGCCGTGATTAACGCAGCCCGAACGTTTCCCAGGAAAAGGAATAAGATGATGACAACCAATACAGCGCCTTCGGTAAGACTTCTTGAGACAGTGCGGATGGTCTTGTCCACGAGGGTCGTTCGATTGTAAACCACTTTTGCCGCCACACCTTCGGGAAGGGTCTTGTTGACTTGCTCGAGCTTCTCCGCGGCCCTCTGCGCAACCACACGACTGTTCTCACCTATAAGCATGAAGACGGTGCCGAGGACCGTCTCCTCCCCGTTCTTGGTGGCAGCGCCGAGTCTGAGTTCCTTGCCGTGGTGTACCTTGCCGACATCCCGAATAAAGATCGGTACACCGCGAACGTTCTTCACTACGATGTTCCCGATGTCCTCAAGATCCGTCACCTGGCCTGGCACTCGAACAAGATACTGCCCGCTGCTCCTCTCGACGTAACCGGCCCCCACGTTGGCATTGTTGGTGGAGAGCGCGGCAATGACGTCGCTGAAGGTCAGCCCGTGCCCAATCAGCCGGTACGGATCGGGGCTCACGTGCAATTGCTTGTCATAGCCTCCGATCGAGTTGATCTCCGTGACTCCCGGTGTGTTTCTGAGCTGCGGTCGAATGATCCATTCCTGTATGGTCCTAAGGTCCGTCAGAGTGTACGGCGTACCGTCAGGTTTTTTTGCTCCTGGCAACGCCTCGACCGTCCACATGAAAATTTCGCCCAGACCGGTCGAGATCGGTCCCATGACTGGTTCGATTCCCGGGGGAATCTTGCTCTTGATTTCTTGAATTCTCTCGCTTACGAGGCGTCTGGCAAAGTAGATGTCGGTGTCGTCCTCAAAAATCACGGTTATAAGCGTGATGCCGTACTGGGAGAGAGACCGTGTCTTCACGAGACGCGGCAGCCCTGCCATCCCGGTTTCAAGAGGAAAGGTGATGCGTTGCTCGATCTCCAGGGCGGACAAGCCAGGCGCCTGAGCGCTAACTTGGACCTGGATGTTTGTGATATCCGGCACTGCATCGATGTGGAGACGCATCAGGTTATAGGCACCCAGAGCTGCCAGCAGCAACGTGAGCCCCAACATGGTCCAGCGCTGATGGATGGAAAATTTTAGAATTTGCCCGATCATGATGCTTCTCTAGTGGTTATGAGACATCCCGGCTTTTCCCAACTCAGCCTTGAGGACATAGCTGTTCTTGCTTACGTATCGCTCTCCCGCGGAGAGGCCCTTGACAATCTCCGTGAATTTCCCGTCAGTGCGCCCAACCGTTACGGGACACGCCTCGTACTGGTCATCATGCTGGACAAATACGACAGGTCTGTTGCGGTAGGTTTGGATGGCCTCGCACCGCACCACCATCGGCGGTGATTCATTGTGTTGAACGACTTCAATCTTGGCAAACAGCCCCGGCCGCCAGAGCCCTTCCGAGTTGGGAAGGACCAGACGGGCCTTGGCAGTCCGGGAATCCTCGCCCACGAGAGGCCCCACATACGAAACACGGCCAACCCCTGTGAAACCGTTAGAGTCGGCCTTTACAGTCGCTTCCTGGCCGATGCGAACCGACCCCAGGTCCTTGGCATAAACGGTGATATCCACCCAGACACTGGAAAGATCCGCTATCATGTAGATTTCGGCATCTTCTTTGACCCATTCACCGTGTGAAAGGTGTTTTCTGATGACTACTCCGTCAAATGGAGCACGAATGAGGTAATGCGTCAGATCACCGTCATTCCCGTTCGCCAGGCTGTTGATTTCCGTTTCACTCAGTCCCAGAGCCTTCAGCTTACGTTCCGCTGATGTGAGTTCGATCTTTTCCTCCAAGAAAGACTTTTGAGTCGTGAGAAACTCTTTTTCCGCAACTGTCTGGGATTCCCAGAGCCTCTTGACTCGTTCGAAGTTGTATCGAGCCAGTTTCTCGCGCTCAAGGGCTACGAGGTATTTGCTTCTTGCGTCTCCCAGTTCTCTGCTGTCGATAATGGCCATAATCTCGCCTTGTTGAACGGCGTCCCCAAGGTTCTTGCGTGATTCCATGACGACGCCGGATACTCTCGGCACTACGTGCGAGACCATGTCCGCGTTGAACGCTATCTCACCGGGAAGAGTCAACAGGGAAAGGATCTTGCCAGGCCCTGCCCCTTCGGTTTCCAGTCCCATGGTATTGGCAAGGTCCGGTGGCAAGGTCAGGCGGCCCTCGTACTGGGAATATTCCCATTCAAACTTCTCGCCTCTCCACTCGGCTGCTATCTTGACAAAAAAGGAGTTCGGTTCCTCGACGGCCTCTTCGCTGTAAAGAAACTCACCGGAAGGCCGGAACAGGAACTTGTCAACCTTTCCGCCGAGACGTTCAAGCTCGACGGAGACCGCCACCTCTTTGGGCTCCAGCGGCTTATGGTTGTGGGATGGGTAGAGGCGAATATGAGGGCTGCCGCCCTTTTGATATACGACGAACTCCAGCTCGAATTCCCCTTCCCTGAGCACTTTGCCGCCGTTAGGGCCCAGGCCGTCCGAGTGATCGTGGCCCTGTTCATGTGCGTCGTGACCATGACCGGAATGGGCATCGTGAGCACCGCTCGCAGACCTCTTTTCCGATAAGCTCAGCCAGACCGCCGCCAATAAGGCCACAGCGATTACCATGCAGATACGGATGTTTTCTTTTCTCAACATTGCTTACTCTCTCTGCCAAAGTCCTCTTACGGGCGCTGCCGCAAGCGACTACCCGAAGGAATGATTTTAGGGGACTCATTGCGTCCAGCCACGTCGTTGAGCAGTCGCTCGGCTTCGCGTTCGATAGCCCTGAACCGCTGGTTCTGCTTATCTTGACAAGCCTGAGCTTGCTTGCACTGCTGGTCCACCGCGGATCGATAGTTGGCTTGTGCCGCCGCCCATTGAGTCGGCAGCAAAACAATTAAGAGAGCCATTGCTAAGAAAAAAGGCCGTGTTCTCATAAAGAACTCCTTCCATACTCCTCAGCGTTGAATCCGGTAGTGAGGGAACAGTCGGGGGCCTACCTGACGGCAAGCCGACACCTTCGCCCCACCAAACAACATGTGGTTGCGTGTCTGTATCCGGATGCAGTCTGGGTCAGATTAGAAGGACGGTGGAGAGAACGGATGGTTGGGCAAGATAAGAGTTAATACTTTTGGATAGTATCAAGTTTCTCCGGCTCCACGAGATCGTCCGATAATCGAGGACGTCACATGTAGCCGATGTGTCCAAAGGAATGATGTTTAGATCTGAGAGTTCCGGTTGTCGTGCCCTAGTGAGGGAAGGTTGTCCCGGTTCGCCGGCTCCGGGGCTGATGCAACAGCAGTGCCTGAGGGTCAGTGTGACGCAATCCGCGGATTTCTGCGCGTGGGTCATCAAATGGGACGCAACCTGGGCCTTGGAGAAGAACTGCCGATGCGGTTCACGATCACCTTCGGCGTGAGCCGAGTCATCCTGACAACAACGCGTCGCCAGGAAGTTTCCACATCCGGCCACGGCATAGCAGAACAAGAGAAGACAGATTACAGCACGTTTCTTCAAATCCGGCACTCCGGGTCAAGAGGAACTGGCGTTATTCCCTTGTCCTCTTACCAAGAACTTATACAGGTTCATCAGCGATTTTGTCAAGGTTTGTGTCACTCGGAGCATCGTCCGGCATCCGTAA
>Ga0247841_10011198_pt1 | contig 11994 bp, 9 predicted proteins | sample LaCruzMarch2015__2_FD_192410 | JGI IMG/M metagenome (GOLD analysis project Ga0247841, IMG submission 192410) | Freshwater microbial communities from meromictic Lake La Cruz, Castile-La Mancha, Spain - LaCruzMarch2015_18m | ecosystem: Environmental > Aquatic > Freshwater > Lake | place: Spain...
ACATACATGAATTTGAGTGGTAATGCTGTAAGGCAGTTACATGCGTTCTTTAAAACGGAAATAAGTAATCTGATAGTGATCCACGATGACCTTGATTTGTCTTTCGGGTCTGTTCGACTAAAAACGGGTGGAGGAAATGCCGGACATAAAGGTCTGTCATCCATTGAGGAAAACTTAGGCTCTTCCGAATTTATGCGGATACGGCTGGGTATTGGAAAACCTGCTGATAAATCCCGCATTGAAGGTTACGTGTTGGAACCTTTTGGGAAAGACCAAATCAGCGTTTTACCGGAAATTATTCAGTGGGCAACCGATGCTGCAACTGAAATTGTTTCATCAGGCATGCAAACAGCAATAGGTAATTACCAAACAAAAAATATAAGTACTATTTTAAAAAAGGAGGTTTAATGATGTTAAAAGATCAACGAAGTATCTGGACAGTTTTACTAAGCGGTTTAATAATGCTGGTGCTCGCCGGAACCGCTTTAGCAGGTGAGGCGGATATCAAAGTACCGGATTTGACCACCGTCTCTTTTCTTGGCGGCGCCCTGCAAGGGTTGACAATTCTCAATATCGGACTTGTCATCTGTGTCATTGGTATGATTTTTGGTATTATTCAATATGTGCAAACTAAAAATCTGCCCGCGCACAAGGCGATGCTTGATGTTTCCCAAACAATCTGGGAAACCTGCAAAACGTATCTTTTCCAACAGGGCAAATTTTTAATCGCCTTATGGATACTAATTGCCGCTTGTATAGTTTATTACTTTGGCGTGTTACAGGGTGCTCACACATTTGGAATCGTAATTATTCTGATTTGCTCTATTGTCGGTATCCTTGGCTCCTACGTTGTAGCCTGGTTCGGCATCCGCATTAACACCGTGGCGAATTCCCGCGCTGCCTTTGCCTCACTTAGCGGCAATCCCATGAATATCGTCAACATCTGTTTGCGTTCCGGCATGAGTGTCGGTCTGCTCTTAGTCAGTATTGAACTTTTCTTTATGATCATCATTCTGGCCTACATTCCCAAAGAATTGGCCGGACCCAGCTTTATCGGCTTTGCTATCGGTGAATCTCTGGGCGCATCCGCTCTGCGTATCTGCGGTGGTATCTTCACCAAGATTGCCGATATCGGCTCCGACTTGATGAAAATTGTATTCCATCTTCCCGAAGATGATCCGAAAAACCCCGGTGTTATTGCCGATTGTACCGGTGATAATGCGGGTGACAGCGTTGGCCCCACTGCCGATGGTTTTGAAACTTATGGTGTTACCGGTGTTGCCTTGATTGCCTTTTTAGCTCTGGCATTGGCAGGAAATCCCGCAATGGGCGGCAAGTTGATTGTCTGGATTTTTGCTATGAGAATCCTCATGATATTGACTTCTCTTGCCTCTTACTTTGTCAATGATGTTCTCAGCAAAATTGCCTTCTCCGGCAAGAAAGATTTTAATTTTGAACACCCCTTAACCAATCTGGTTTGGATTACATCAATCTTATCAATTGTCGTAACATTCATTGCCAGTTATTATCTTCTGGGCGACTTGACTGATCCTTATACAGGTTTGTGGTTGCCACTTTCCATCATCATCAGTTGCGGAACAATTGCAGGTGCCTTGATTCCGGAATTGACAAAAGTTTTCACCAGCACATCATCACGTCACTGCGAAGAAGTTGTCAATGCCTCAAAACAGGGCGGACCTTCTTTGAATATTCTCTCCGGTCTTGTTGCAGGTAACTTCTCTGCTTTCTGGGAAGGCTTGACTATAATGATCCTGATGCTGATTGCCTATCTGGTATCAAAAAATCCGGCAATTATGGCTTTGATGCCACCGGCCTTTACTTTTGCAGCTCCAGTATTTGCATTCGGTTTAGTGGCCTTCGGTTTCCTGGGCATGGGTCCGGTTACAATCGCTGTTGACAGCTTCGGCCCTGTATCAGATAATGCTCAGTCTATTTATGAGCTTTCCATGATTGAGTCCCGTCCTGATGCAAAAGATGCCGTTAAGAAAGAGTACGGAATTGAGCCTGATTTCGAATTAGCCAAACATTTTCTGGAATCAGCAGATGGCGCCGGAAACACCTTTAAAGCAACCGCCAAGCCGGTTTTGATCGGAACGGCAGTTGTTGGAGCAACCACAATGGTCTTCGGCATTATCATCCTGCTTGAAGGTCTCTTCGGCAACGTTGTCGGGAAACTCTCTCTCGTTCAGCCGGAAATCATTCTTGGACTGATTATGGGTGGTTGCGTGATTTACTGGTTTACCGGTGCTTCTATCCAGGCTGTAACCACAGGCGCCTATCAGGCAGTTGTGTTTATCAAGAAGAATATCAATCTGGATAAAAAAGAAGCTTCGATTGAAGACAGTAAAGAAGTTGTGAAGATTTGCACCCAGTATGCTCAAAAGGGAATGATCAACATCTTCATCGTTATTTTCTTTATGACACTGTCGTTGTCATTCTTCAACCCCTACTTCTTCATCGGTTATCTGATTGGTATCGCTTTCTTCGGTCTGTTCCAGGCGATCTTCATGGCCAATGCCGGCGGTTGCTGGGACAATGGCAAGAAGATTGTTGAAGTTGATCTGAAGATGAAAAACACTCCTCTGCATGAAGCAAGCGTAGTAGGCGACACAGTTGGCGATCCCTTCAAAGACACATCATCTGTTTCTTTGAACCCGATCATCAAATTTACGACTCTGTTTGGTCTGCTGGCAGTGGAAATCGCGGTTACCATGACCAATACCAATTTGAAGTATGGTTTAGCTTCAGTCTTCTTTGTCATTGCTTTGGTTTTCGTTTACCGTTCATTCTACAGTATGCGAATTTCCAGCGATAAACTAGACGGATAAAATTTTCAATTAACAATTAACAACGAAAAGCGCCCCAAAGTTCCGGGGCGCTTTTTTTGTGAAACTCCAATTCCGAAAGCGAAGCGTAGCGGAATTGGTAAGTCGTAATGAGCCCCAAGTTTCAGAAACATAGTGAACTGAAACTTGCTGAGCGAATTATCCCGCGTGCGAAGCATAGCGGGGAACAATCCCGCTGAAAGCGGTTGTAATGAGACTCAAATTTCAGGAACAAAGTGAACTGGAATTTGTAAGTCGAATTATCCCGCGCGGCGGTGGTAAAGAAACTCCGATTTCAGTACAACTACCGTCAGGTTTTGCCTGCAAACCGGTCCCATGCCCCCACCGTCAGGTCGGGTTTTTCGTTAATCAGGATAATTTTCTTGACCTTAAAGGTCGTGGTTTTCGGCAGACTGCTGATATATTCGATGTATCGCGGGATTTTAAATTTCGCCATCCTTTGAGCGCACCAGTCCACAATCTCCTGCGGTGACACTGTCTCAGGTGTTTCACCGGGCTTCAGTACCACATATATTTTTACCTCTTCATCCCTTATGGGGTCAGGAACCGGCACTGCCGCCGCTTCGGCTATCTTCGGATGTTCCATAACCGCGTTCTCTACTTCAACGGCCGCGATATTCTCTCCACTACGCCGGATGATATCCTTGGTGCGGCCTACGAAGAACAGGTATCCCTCACTATCGAGGTATCCGACATCGCCGGTATGGACCCAACCGTTTCGGTAGATTTTTGCAGTTTCCTCCGGGTTGTTCCAGTATCCCAACGTCATGCTTGGCCCACGCACAATGATCTGACCAATCTCGCCTGGGGGAAGCGCCTGGCCTTTATCGCCAATAATCTGAAGTTCATGTCCCGGCAACGGGATACCGCAGGAACCGATTTTTTTAGCATCCAGGGGATTGCACGTCCCACCTACTTCCGTCATACCGTAGAGTTCGATTATCGAAAGCCCCCAGCGTTTCTCGTATTCGGGAATTTTTTTAGGGTCAGCCTGTGCACCGGCGACAAAGCGCACAGGATTGTTCTGCTCTTCGGGTGTCACGGGCATCATTTCAAGAAACGGGAACATCAGGCCCAGGTAATTGAAGATTGTTGCTTTATAACGGTTAATCAGTTGCCAGAAGGTAGCTGGATTAAAACCAGTAAGCATAATCAGGCTGGCTCCAAAAAAGAGCGAGCCCATAGCCGATGTGGTCTGGGCGTTCATGTGGAACAAAGGAAGGATAGTGAGCAGCCTGTCGTCCGGCGTAAGATTCAGATAGGAGGCTGAGGTGTGGCCGATGGTAGAGTAATAGCGAAACGGGCACATTACCCCTTTGGGTTTTCCGGTGGTGCCGCTGGTGTAGAGGATAGCCGCGAGGTCTTCGTTTGGCCAGTGAACGGTTTCCACGGATGTATTATGGGCGATGAAATCTTTGAATGACAATACCTTGTTAATGGCTGAGCCCTCACGCACAGCAACCCATTCAACTGATGGACTCTGGCGGACGGACGGCATCACCACGTTCTCGAGGAACTTTTCATCGCAGATGATTCCCCGACAGCCGGCATCGTTGAGAATAAACTTAGTCTCGTTCTGCAGGAAGCCCGTATTCACAGGCACCATGACGGCTCCGATTTTATTGAGACCGAACCATGCATAAAGAAAATCCGGAGAGTTCACCATGAATATTCCCACCCGATCACCCTTTTGTATCCCGAGAGACTGGAAATGCCAGGCGGCGCTGTTCACTCTCTGATTCAACGTCTTAAAGGAAATCGCTTCGTCCTCATAATAAAGATACACCTTCTCCGGAAGTTCTTTACTCCAGTAATCTATCAGCTCATGAGATTGCATTTCTTTCGATATCGGCGATTGTTTCATAGAACCCCTCCTATGTGCGTAGTATTTGACTTTGATAAGATATTATTTCGGTGAGTAAAAGTATAAGGGGACTGTTTTTGCTTGTCAAGGAATAGTTTGCATAGCATAAAACCTGTTAGCAGCAAATAGAAAAGTCCTATTTTGTAGCACATGATATGTCCGCTTTTTATCATGCTTCCGGATGATCGTCCATAAACGCCGGCATCAAGATGGCTGCGCGCAATCTTTTACCGCTTAATCGATCAATTGAGGTTTGTTCATAAATTACTTCCCGCTTTTGTTTTAACCAGATGCATGACTAGATACACATTCTCGCTTGCCACAAATCAATATGAATCACGCCGATAAACGAAGATTACCATGTGAATTCCTGTCTTTTAATTAAGGATTAAGCATTGTGTAGTACAAGGAAGACATACGTAGCAACCGGATTAACTTATAGTGTCCCGTCAAGAACTTTGGCAACATCCTCTTTACATGTCCGGCAGCGCTTTGCTCCTCTGAAGAGCGATTTTTTGCAGACAGGGCAGTGATATCGATTTAACTCCGCTCTTGCCCATTCCACACTTCCATCATCATCACCGAGCTCGGCTACCTTGGCACGCCATAAGGGGATCGTCCTTTTCATTACTCGTACACCAGTAGCCAAGCCGAAATTTTCTATCATATTGCAAGGCCATTGGTCGCATTGATGGCAGGAGTAATAGCCTTTACCTCGGACACAATTTCTGATTGCACACATAGTGCAATATCCGTATAGCTTCTTTGGCGGTTCTGATTGCATGCAGCCATAGCATTCCGTGTCTTCCGCCTTTGTCCCATAGAGATTGCCGATGACCTCCTTGAATTTTTCGTTATTGTCCCTTGTCGCAATATAGACCCCGCAGGCACCGCAATACAGGCCACATGGCGCCATCAGATTCTTGTCCTTTATTTCTTCCTCTGTCCAACCTTCCATCACCGTTGTTTCTCCTTCCTGAGGGAAAAGTAACATATTTCTTTCTCCATCCGATAGTCTGTAATCAGTTCTGTCGGCATTCATCAATCGACACAGAATTACTGATAGCCAATTGTAATCTCGCATAATAGATGATAGTCATCAAGGAAGCATTCCAGAAAGCTGTTTGCAATTTTTAACATGTATTCTTGAAATAAATATATTAAACAGCTTTTTTAACTCCGGATAAAATAATACAAATTGAAATTACAAAAGCAACTGCTCCTAGTATTCCGATGGGAGGGAAATCGGCCGGTGCCCCTGCAAATGCCTTTGCCAGCAGGCTTATTGGAAGAATAAGCGAACAGGCAGCCATATAAGAGCCAAGCTTTTTGATTTTATCCGAAAATGACATCCGATCGATAATTAAACCGAAAAACAGATTGTAAAAACATAAAGCCATACCATGGGAATGTCCATCACGAAAATAAAAACGAACCGTGTTAAGCGAATGATATCCGTCTTTGATCGCCTGTTTGTCGAAAGTTAGTCCCAGTGCCATTCCACCAATTGCCGCGAGTAATAGCCCCATTGCTCCAACAACGATATTAATTTTTCCAAATTTCATAAAGCCTCCTTCAGGTCAAATTGTTTGTCTGCCTCCGGGAAGAGCGTTTCGATCTTGGGACTCTGTGGGCTTTTGTAATCCGATACAGCGGTAAAGCCGACATCATCTACACCCTGGGCTAATACGAATTTTCTGATTTTATCTTTCATGGTATCTTGTCATGCCATTTTATTTTTCTTCAGGACGCTATGAAATTTCTTCAATACCTAGCGGATATTTTGACAAAACCTCACAACCATCTTTCGTGATTATAATATCATTTTCATAGCGGAATCCGATATTCTCTTCAGGTGCGGCATACTGCATAGCACAGACAACCATTTCATTTTCCTGATAAACATGATCCTGATCAGTCCAGTAAGGAAGATCTGGATTAACGGTCGCTCCTATTCGCCATTCGTCGCCGAAAAGACCGATTCCGTGTTCACAAGCAGGCTGAATAAAATCACCGCATCCGCGCTTTTCAGCAAAATCCATCATTATCGCAGCAAGCGTTCCAGGCGTTGTGCCGGCATGATAATTACTAATCACCGTCTGAATAATCGCTACAAAATTATCCCCATGCCAACGCTGGCGTTTTGATGCAGGCCCGATTAGATAATTGTGTGAGTGGTCCCCCAACGCAAGTTTAAACATCGCGTGAAAATCAAGCATCAGCGGTTCCCCCGCTTTTATCTCTTTGGTTGTAGGAGGAGTGCATGCGCCGAGCCCTGTGCGGTATCCGCTGGATATTTCATTTAGCCCCGCAAAATTCCATTCAGAAACACTACCCGCCTTACGCATTGCAAGAGCCGCGATACCGGCAATCACTGTTTCAGTGATGCCTTTGTAACCGCCGTTTTCCAGCGCCGCCCGTGCCGCCTTGTGACCTTCATCAACAATAAGCGATGCGGTACGGAAACGTTCAATAGTGCCTTGGTCTTTGATGAGAGACAGAGCATCAATAATGTCGTGCGAGTTCACCCATTCAAAATCGGGGAGAGCGCCTTTAAAATGTGTGTATTCCCAGTGTGATAGATTTCCTTCGGCGGTGTAGGTCGAAATCCCGTCCTCATAGCCGATGCGACCCTTTTGAATGCCGAGTTCGTCTTTAATATAATCAGTTATAGCGGAAACCTGATCCATACCGCCCATAGGACCGTATGCGCGAATATGGTCGCCGTCAACCCACGTTTCATCGCCTATGCGCAGCGCGTCAACAACAAACGTAAAAAAGGTGGGCTGTCCTTGAGGCGGAATGATAATATAACTTCTCCATGGGCAAAAGGTATCCATCACAAAACTCATTGTTCGTATGCGGGACCCGAGATAGACATCAATATCACGTTTATGCATTTCTGACTGAATCGCCTTTACACGTCCCGGATTGTCTATATAATACTTGTCTTTTGGATCTAATATTCTGGTCATATTTTATCTCCCTTTAGTACTGAGTTGGTATCTGGGCCAGAACTTTATTTAGCCGGTCTGATACGGCAGCTAGTTTTAATGCTTTTGCCAGATTACCTTTTAGTTTAAGTTTTCCGGTCATCAGAGCCTTTTGCGCGCCAAGCTCCGCGCGGGAAATTTTAGCAAAAGTTGCATAATCACCGATGATTCTAAATTCCCCCTGAGGAGGCTCGCCAGTTCCCGTTTCCACACGGGTTACTTTTCCTTCTTTGCATTCTACAAAAAGAAAGTGTTCCACCCCATCAGGACAGTTTTTATAAATATTGGACATAGATGTGGTGACCTTATTCATTTTCTCCTGCGTTAGTTCTGTCTGGAGCCTTTTAAGAGCTTCATCGCGCCATGACGGGCTTAGGTACGCGTGTTGATCTGACATTTTGATTCCTCCTGTTTTTTATTATCTGCTGGACGGTATTGGCTTACCGTCCAGATAAATATTATTCCTTGGTCACACATCCACTTAAACGATGGCTCGACAACAATTCTCTTTTATTATTAGTAGCTATAAGAAAAAAAGATCTGCATGTCAATGAAATAAAGATCACTGTAAGCAGCACATAATATGTCCGGTTTATAATAGTCACCTATGGAGGTGACTGATGAAGCGGAAAGAGATACTACAGGCGAACCGGAAGATGCGATTTGAATTCAGCTTGCAGATATTACCGCACTATGTTTGTAATATCTGTAAGCTGAATCGATCCCGCTGAAAGCGGTGGTAATGAGACTCATATTTCAGAAGCAAAGCGCACTGAAATATGTTAGTCGAATTATCCCGCATAAGCGGTGGTATAATACCCCGCACTGAACTTTTCCAAGAATTCATTTGTTTTATTGTAGGCCTTTTCTTTAGCCTGGAAATTGGCCGGGTCGGTTGTGCCGAATTTCATTCCGATGATCAATTACCTACCGATCTTCAGATTCTTCAGTTTCATCGTTGCACCTTCCCCATCCTATCTTTGCTTCTTGACCGCGTACATGGCCTGGTCGGCTACTTTCATGAGGATTTTTGAATCATGCCCATCGTCGGGAAAGAGGCTGATCCCGATACTTACTCCAACGCGGCACTCCTGAGCGGAAACCATGAAGGGTTGAAGGATGGTGTCGACGATTTTCTGAGACACCATTTGGGCGTCCTCCCGGCCCGCCACATCCTGCAGGATCACGACGAATTCGTCCCCGCCGATCCTGGCCGCCGTATCGGAGGTCCGGATGCAACTCTGGATGCGCACAGCTACATCCCGGAGCACGATATCTCCAACATCGTGTCCGTAAAGATCGTTGACGGGCTTGAAGCCGTCCAGATCAAGATACAGCAGGGCCGCCTGCCCGCCCGAACGCCGGACCGTCTTAATGGCCTGTTCCAGGCGGTCTTCAAAAAGACGGCGGTTGGGGAGGGCCGTCAGGGGGTCGTGCAGGGAGGTATATTTCAACTGTTCCTCCGCCTTTTTCCGTTCCGTGATGTCCGTAAAGGTGACGGCAAACTGCCTTTCCCGGATCTGGTAGGCCAAAACATCGAAGTGCTTGTCAAAACTCCTGGAATAACCCTCGAAATGGGCTGGTTCACCGGTCATGGCCACCTGGCCGTAGCGTTCGATCCAGAGCGCCTCCGTCTCCGGCAGGATATCCAAGACCCTTTTCCCGATCACCTTTTCCCGGGTTAGCCCCGTCATCCGTTCAAAAGCGGGATTGATCTCCAGAAACCGGTAATCGCAGGGGGTTCCATTCGGGTCCAGAATCATTTCATGGAGCGCGCAGCCGCTGATCATCTCCTGAAACAGGAGGCGATACCGGGACTCGCTCTCATTAAGGGCGTTCTGGATCTGTTTGATCCGGAGCAGTGACGCCACCCGGGCCAGCAGTTCCCTCTTCTCGACGGGCCGGACGATGTAACCATCAGCTCCGGATTCCAACCCCTCCGCCTGCTGGCTGGATGCCGTCTGCATGGATGAGAGTAGAATGACGTATGTGCCGCAGAGTGTCGGATCTGCTTTGATCCGGCGGCAGACCGTCCGACCATCGATATCCGGCATGACGACATCGACGAGGACGAGATCGGGACGCATCTCCCGGATTTTTTCCAATCCCTCCGCGCCCCCCATCGCCGTTGTGACATCGTATCCGGCCGATTTCAGGATTCGTGCGGTGGCAAACAGAAGGTTGGGGTCATCATCCACAACGACGATTCTGGCGATATTATCCATGACTGCATATTCTCCTTGCCCGGCAACAGGCGCGTTTGACGTCAAGCCCCATGCCCCGGGGTTGCCTGCCCCCCAATCAGCGCATCACTCAAGCCGACAAAGGCCGGCTGGTGGATGATCATCCAATGGTAGAGCGGATAGATCTCTTCATAAGCCCCGGGTGAGAGTTCCCGCTTGAGGAGCTCGACCCAGGTGTCGAGTTGGGCCGGCCAGTAGGTCAGGCGAAATCCGTGGCTGCGGTAGGCTCGAAAGACCCACAGAACCGTTTCCACCAGAACCTGCGGGGAAAAATTCTGGATCAGGGAGCCGATGAAACGGGCGTGATTCCGGTGGTTGTCCTCCATCATGGCATGGTTTCCCTCGCCGATGAGCTCCGCCAGATCCTGTCTCTCACCCATAATCCGGTTCATCTCCAGAGCCAGTTGTTCACGTTTTTCCGCAAATTCCCCGACGGTTTCTGTGCTGAAACGGGGCAATTTTTCTGCCGTCGCTAGTAGTTCTTCTCTGGTCATGGTTTTACCTCCTCCTTAAAATATTCCGATGGGCGCCGTCTCATGTCAAAGGCAATGTAACATAAAACGTCGATCCTTCTCCGATTTTGCTTTCGACCCATATCTTCCCCCGGTGCCCCAAGATGATCTTTTTCGCGATAGCCAGCCCCAGACCGGTGCTCTTCTCGCCGCCGGTGCTTTGGGCGCTCGTTCGGGAGAAGGGCTGAAACAGCTTCTGTCGTTCCTCATCAGGGATGCCCGGGCCTTCATCCTTCACGGACACGGTTGCCTCGTCGCCACTTCGGAAGACGCGGACCGTCACGGTCGTTCCGGCGGGGGAAAATTTGACGGCATTGGAGATCAGATTGTTCATGACCTGGTCGATCTTCCCCCGGTCCACCGGCGCCGGTGGCAGATCAGCATCGTGGTGGAACGCGACGTGGATCCCTTTTTTTGCCGCCAGGACACGATTCAGAACCACATTTTGTTCGATCAGGGTGGTCAGATCGACGGGTTCAAGCTCCAAATCCAGACGGCCCGATTCGATCTTTGTGATGTCGAGCAGGTCGTTGAGCATCTTGAGCATGAAATCGCTGGATTTTCGGATCGTCGCCAGAAATTGGCGATGTTCTTCCTCGAGGACATCTCCGGCCTCCTCCAGGATAAAATCGCTGTAGGAGAGGATGACGCCGATGGGGTTCCGCAGGTCATGGGCAGCCATGCCAAGGAACTGGTTCTTCAGATCGTTGAGCTTGACCAGTTCAGCATTTTTCTTCTGCAGCTCGCGCCCCAGGTTGCTCAATTCGTTGTTGGCCAACACGAGGTTCTTGCGCAGGGTTTCGATTTCCAAGCTGTTGACTTCGCCAAAGGCGAGGACGTGCGCTCCGAGATCGATAAAACGGAAATGAAAAGTCTGGGGCAGACCGGAGAGGGTCCGGATGTTCAGCAGGTGGGCTTCGTGAGGGCCCTGTCGAAGAGTTGAGAAAGAGAATGACCCCGTGAAGTCGAGGATCAGATCTGCCAGTGATTTCCCTACAACGTCACCGGCCATGTCATGGAAGTAGCGGTTGGCGTTGATGATCCGCCCTTCTGCATCGAGAACCAGAAAAAGGAGAGCCGCCTCCGCGAGAAGGTATCCGGCTGCCGCGCTTCGAATATCGTTTTCTTCCATAATTAATTCTCTTCTCGTCTCAATCTTTGGCCGGCTACGAGCCCTGCCGGATGAAGGATTCCAATTCCTTTAATGTTGGAATCAAGGTGACTCCCGGATATTTTTCGACTCTGTCCTGCCCGCCCCAGCGGAAGGCTTGGCCGCCCACCACCACGGGCAGATCCCGGAAGGAGCCTCGGACCATTTCCAGAACCCGCAAAAGGTATTCCATGTTGAAATATATACTCAGCGACAGGCCCAGGACGTCCGGTTTTTTCTCCTGGATGAGTTTGAGCAGATCCTCCGGCGGCGTGTTTGCCCCGAGGAAATAGCCGTCCCATCCATTGAGTTCAAAGATATCCGCCGCCATTTTGCCGCCCAGTTGATGGTATTCGCCAGCCACG
>Ga0247841_10011199_pt1 | contig 11992 bp, 8 predicted proteins | sample LaCruzMarch2015__2_FD_192410 | JGI IMG/M metagenome (GOLD analysis project Ga0247841, IMG submission 192410) | Freshwater microbial communities from meromictic Lake La Cruz, Castile-La Mancha, Spain - LaCruzMarch2015_18m | ecosystem: Environmental > Aquatic > Freshwater > Lake | place: Spain...
TCGGCGTTGGGACACGGCATATTTACCTACTACCTCCTGCGCGGTCTGGGTGCGATGGAAGGCGAAACAGCTCCGGAAGCCGATGCGGACCAGGATGGTCGAGTGACGGTCGAGGAGCTTCGCACCTACCTCGAGCGCGAAGTCACGCAAGCGCGGCCACAGCAGCACCCCCTGGTGACTGGGGACTTGGCCCTGACGCGGGTTGCACTGAGCGGATATGGAGAGCCTCTTCTCGGCGAGGTCACCGCGCTTGACGGGGACAGGGTCATCATTTCGCTTGGGACGCGCCACGGGGTGCAGGCAGGAGATCGGTTCGAGGTCGTTGGAGTCTACGCGCTGCCTGACGGGACGACAATGCGAGAGACTCGCGCAATGATTGAGGTAACCTACGTGCTCGGTTCCGATCGTTCCGTGTGCCGCATCGTCGAACAGAGTTTCCCAATCGAGGTGCACGATGAGGTTACGCCAGCTCCGTAGGGCAGCTGGGAAGAGGATGAGGGCGCGCCGAGACGCCAAGGGCGAGATTGTGTTTGCGCAAGGAGGTGTTCCAGTCGTGAGATTCGACAAGCTGAGCATCGCTTCGGTCTGCCTGTTCGTTCTCTGTCTCGTCAGCTTCCTCTCGGCGGCTGAGGAGAGCGCGCGGGGAGTTCTCGTCGAGACGCTGAGGCCGGGCCTGTCGATCGTCATCGACAAGGGCAGCGGCGCGCAGTATGTGTATGGCGAGACGCTGTCGGTGACTGTCCGCTCCGAGCGCAGCGGATACCTTACGCTGTTCGACTTCATGCCTGACGGACGGGTCCAGGTCATCTTCCCGAACACCTACTCGCAGAACAACTACATCGAGGGCGAGAAGGAGTACCGCATCCCTGGGGAGATCTACCCGTTCGTGTTTCGGATTGGCCCACCGGCTGGGTGGGAGATCCTCTACGGCGTCATCACCGACCAGCGTTTGGAGCTGCTGCCCGGTGTCGCCTACGACTTCAGTCAGGTCCTGCCACAACTGCCGCAGAATGCCGTAGACACGGCGCGGAACTTGTCGCGGGGCATTGCGGCGATGCCAACGGGTTCGTGGACAGCAGCGGCCTTCTCCTACTTCCAGGTCGTGGCAGCGCCGACATCAATTCCCGCGACGACTCCATCCACAACCCCGTCGACAACTCCCCCCTCGCCAGTTGACGAGCCCGGCTGGGCGCTCTTCCTCGGCGTCGATGCTTATGACGAGACTCCATTCACTGGCAAAGATGGTCTCGAGTACGTCTTCCCGAAGCTTCACTATTGCGCCAAAGGTGCACAGTCCATGGCGAATGCGCTCTCGGCGAAGTTCCCGAACCAGCGAGTTCTGGTCGATCGGGAAGTGACGCACGACGCAGTGAGACAGGCCATCACGGGATGGCTCAGCCAGGCACCAGAGAACGCCACGGTGCTCATCTTCTACTCCGGCCATGGCTCACAACAGCGCGACAGGAACGGCGACGAGGCGGATGGATATGACGAAACCATCGTCCCATGGGACTACGGAAGGAGACAGACGTTTATCGTCGACGACGAACTGCGCGAGTGGCTGTCCAGTGTCAGGTCAAAGAAGGTCGTCCTGATCCTCGACTCATGCCATTCGGGAACCATGGAGCGAGGGGCGATGACGGCAAGTCTCTTGACGACGGGGACTCGCGCAACGGAGCCGCACTTGACGGACGGGATGGCGTCGGACTTCAGCCAGGCCGGTTCCTCGCGCAGTACCACACTATGGAAGGAGCTCGTGATCTCCGCTGCTCCGCCCGACGAGCCTGCCTACGAGAGTTCACGAATCGGTGGCAGCGTGCTAACGCACTACCTCCTCCAGGCGCTGGCGGGAGGTGGCGACGCCAACGACGATGCCTGGGTAACGGCACAAGAGGCATTCCAGTTCGCCACGAACTTGATGAGCACGGAGTTCCCAAAGCAGCATCCGCAGATGGTGGACAACGTGAAAGAGGGTGTGCGGCTGGCGCAGGCGGAGTAGGCGCTGGCTCATAGTAGGCTGGGGTTGTCGGTGGTTGGCCGGTGTCCGGAAGGCGAAACGGGGCGGAGCGAGGCGTCGTGACGGCGGGGCTGTTGACAACGGGAATGGGGGAAGTTGAGCCCCATCTGGCTGACGGCATGGCTGAGGGTTCAGGTCGGCAGGTCGTTCGAATGCGGAGGCAGTCATGAAGCTGTCGTGCTTCTGGACTCTTGTTGCGATCTGTCTCCTCACGGGACTTGCCGCTACAGCGGCCGAGAAGCCAGTAACCATCGATTTCTGGCACGCGATGAGCTCGGGACATCAGCCCAATTTGCAGAAGATGGCCACCGACTTCATGGCCGAGTATCCATACATCACTGTGAACCTGGTGTACCAAGGCTCCTACAGCTCCTTGCAGGGCAAGATCAACGCCGCCGTGGCCGCCGGGAATCTGCCGACAATGGCCCAGCTGTACGAGAGCTGGGCCACGCCGATCGCGTCGATGCTCTACCCGATCGGTCCGCATTTGACGCAGGCCGAGGCGGCAGACATCGTGGACGGACTCGTCCCGAGCAACACGTACAATGGCGTTCTGACCACTGTCCCGTTCGTCAAGTCGGTCATGGTCCTGTACTACAACGCGGACCTCATTCCGACTCCACCGACAACGTGGGCCGAGTACTTCCTCTTCGCCAAGTCACTTACAGCCGACCTCAATGGCGATGGAACGATCGATCGCTACGGGACCGCATTCCGCCCCCTGGCCCAGCCCGAGCAGCTGCTCGTCTACCTCAACCAGGCGGGCGGGTCGATTCTGAGCGCGAATTGGAGCACAGTGACGATCAACAACGCGGCGGGCGTGGCAGCGATCCAGTTCCTCGCAGGGCTGGTTCCGTACTCGTTCATCACCACCGACTACATGAGCGACCACATGGCGCAGGTCGCGATGTTCATCGACACGTCGGCGGGCTACAGCTATAACAAGACGGCGGCCACGAACGCAGGCTACAACCTTGGCGTCGACATGTTGCCGGCGGGTCCGGCGAACCAGAGTTCGATGATCCAGGGCACGAATCTCGCCGTATTCGACGTGCCGAATCAGACGCAGGCGCAGAAGGACGCCGCCGTGCTGCTTACTCGCTTCCTGCTCCGTGCCGAGAACGCGGTGTTTTGGGCCATGAAGAGTGGCTACCAGCCGGTCACCAAGTCGGCGTACGGGCTTCAGACGTGGAAGGACTACATCGCGGCGAACCCCTTCCAGCAGGCGATGTCGGCTCAGATGCTGCTCGGGTTCTCGCAGATTCTGCACCCGAACTACGCCGACATGCGCTCGATTATCTCGATCAGGTTCGACGAGATCATGCGCGGCGCCGTGGCGCCGCTCGATGGTCTGAACTCGATGGCCGAGGAGATTGCGCCGCTGGTAGGAATCATCAACTACCTCTCGCTGCCGCCTGTCGCCCAATTCACCTGGCAAGCCCTCTCCTCGTCGGGAGCGAGGTTGTTGGTCGAACCACGAACGGGGGATCGCATTCAGTTTGACGCCTCGGGTTCCTCCGACCCCGATGGTCGGATCGTGTCCTACGAGTGGGACTGGGAGTCCAATGGAAGCTACGACACGAACGTGACAAGCCCAACGATCGAGCACACCTCCTCGACCTCCGGCGCTCAGCGCGTGAGCCTACGGGTGACCGACGACCAAGGCGCCACGGGGAGCGTGACGCAGACGGTCGATGTCGGTGAGCGTCAAGCACCTCAAGCTCTCTTCACCTTCTCGCCCAGTCAGCCCTCCGTCTTGGATTCGGTTCGGTTCTCCGACACGTCGAGCGATGCCGATGGTCAGGTCGTGTCGTGGAAATGGGAGTTCGGGGACGGAACGACCTCGGCCGATCGGAACCCGACGCACACCTACTCTCGCAAAGGTACGTTCACTGTCAAGCTCACCGTCACCGACAGCAACGGATTGACGGGAACGAAGAGTCAGACTCTTTCGGTTGTGAACCTTCCCCCCGACGCCTCATTCACCTGCGAGCCGCAGACTTCTGTCGTCGGGCAGTCGGTACGCTTCGACGGGTCGGCGTCAACGGATCGCGACGGAACCATCTCCTCCTACGCTTGGGACTTCAATGGCGATGGCAAGACCGAGTCGACCGGGATGGAAGCAGCGTGGACCTTCCTTGAGGCAGAGACGTATACGGTGACTCTCTCCGTGGTCGACAGCGATGGGGCAACGGGGACAGCGACGAAGGATGTGACGGTGAGCGCCGCCCCCTCCGGTCCGCCACGGTTCGCCCAGCAGTGGGGCCTGGTCATCGGGGTTGGCAACTACGAGGACCCGGCCATTCTCGACTTGAACTACACGGAGGCGGATGCCCAAGCGTTCTACGATTTCCTTACCAGTCCGCAAGGCGGTGGATACCAGAAAGACCACGTGCGCTTCCTCCTGAACGAGCAAGCGACCACCGCTGCGGTGAAGGCAGCGTTCCGCTGGCTGATCAGTCAGGCCGGCGCCGATGACCTCGTGGTCATCTACTTCGCTGGTCATGGAGGAACTGGAGAGGACGTCACGGTGCCGCCGGATGAAGCGGACGGAGTCGACGAGTACGTCATCACGTACGACGCCCAGAAGACGGATCTCTTCTCAACCGCGGTGCGGGATGACGAGATGGCGGACTGGCTGGCGTCATTCCGCTGCGACAACGTGGTCGTCATCCTCGACTCGTGCTTCGCCGCCGGGGCAACCCGCAGCCTGGAACAGACGGGCACACGGGCTGGGTCTGGGAACCGCGTGTTCAACGACCTGGTCGGACCGGGGCGGCTGTTCCTCGCCGCGTCACAGGAAGACGAGTTCTCGTACGAAGACCCGGCGTTGGGGCACGGCGTGTTCACCTACTACCTCCTCCGCGGTCTGGGAGCGATGGAAGGCGTGACGACTCCAGAAGCCGACGCGGACCAGGACGGTCGAGTAACCGTCGAGGAGCTTCGCACCTACCTCGAACGCGAGGTCACGAGAGCAAAGCCACAACAACACCCCCTGGCGACTGGAGACCTTGCCCTGACGCGGGTTGCACTGGACGGGTACGGTGAGCCTCTCGTCGGTGAGGTCACAGCCATCCAGGGAGACTACGTGATCGTCTCCTTGGGAAGCAGGCACGGGATTCAAGTGGGCGACCGATTCGAGGTTGTCCGCCTGTACACCCTGCCCGACGGATCGACGGCCGCAGAAGTGCGTGCGCTGATCCAGATCGCGTCAATCCTAGGCCCCGACCGCGCGGCCTGCGTGCTGATCGAGAGCCACTTCTCAGTCGAGATCGGAGACTCCGTCCGGCCAGCGCAGTAGCACAGAGAAACAACCAGGGTGCTGCCACTGACGACTGAAACACCCGGGCTTTCTCACGAAGGATCCATCACCTGAGTCCGGCGGCTCTCTGATCCAAGCTGCCAAGCTCCATGCTTGGTCTTCCGCGCACCTCGCACGCTAGAATCGCACGAGGTGAACGACGAGTGTCGATTCTGACGGCGCTTCTCTTGATGCTCTTGGTTCTCGATCCGCTCGGGAATATCCCGGTCTTACTCGCGCTCCTCGAGAGCGTCCCGTCGCGCCGGCGGCGGTGGGTCCTCTTCCGCGAGTCGGTGTTCGCCCTCGGCTTCCTGCTCGTCTTCCTCTACCTCGGCCGGTACCTCCTCGGCATGCTCGCAATCTCGCAGGAGGCACTCGGCATCGCTGGCGGGGTGGTGCTCTTCTTGATCGCGCTGCGGATGATCTTCCCGCAACCAGGCGGAATGTTCGGCCCGTCGCTCAAGGGCGAGCCGTTCGTCGTGCCGATCGCGATTCCGCTGATTGCCGGCCCTTCGGCGTTGGCGACGGTCATGCTGCTCGCGACGCGCGAGCCGACGCGGCTCCTGGCGTGGACGGCGGCGCTCGCCGGGGCGTGGTGCATCTCGACCTTGGTCATCATCGGCGCGGAGGGGCTGGGCCGCGTCTTGCGGCCGCGGGGTCTGGTGGCGATGGAACGGCTGATGGGGATGATCCTGATGACGGTCGCGGTGCAGATGCTGCTTTCCGGTATCCGCGAGTTCCTCGCCGCAGGCTAGCCTGGCCGTCTCTGCGACTGGTCAACGGCCGGCAACCGCAGACGTCGCTGAGCACGCAGAGTGAAAGCAAGCCGCCGCATGCCGTGTCTCGGATTACCGCGAAGCTGGAAGGTCGTCCCATGGTTCAGAGAGGGGATCTCTGTTCTTGGTGCCCGTCTCCTCTCCTCCACAGCTCTGCACGCTCTGCGCGCTCTGCGGTGAGTAAGCCCTTGCTGGGTCGACCTGCGTCCGCTACGGTGGACGCATGCACGTGCTGGCGGGTCTCTTGCTTGTCTTCCTGTACGAGATAGGAGCCGCCGTCATCCTGCCGACGCCGGCCGAACTGCCGCTTGTCACGTACAAGTGGCTTCCCGTCGGATGGATGACGCTCTTCGCGGTGGTGGGCAAGATCGTCGGCTCGTACCTCGTCTTCTTCCTCGGCGATCGCATGAAGAACACGGAGCGCTTCCACCGTTGGGTCGCCCGCTACGACATCCTGCACGCGGTCATGAATTGGTCGGAGCGCTTCGTCCGCCGCTACGGCGTGTTCGCCGTGTTCCTGCTTCTCTGCATTCCGGGATTCCCGGACACGATCTCGCTCTATCTCTTTGCGCTCATCGGCCAGCGGCCGGTGCTCTTCTCGCTCGCGGCAGGGGCAGCGACGGCCGTACGGTTCGGGCTGGTCATTCTCGGCGTGTGGAGCATCGGGCAAGTTGCCCAGTAGCCCTTTTCTACAGCAGTTTGGCGACGCGGTCCGCGTCGAACGGTCCGCCGTGCGCGGGATGGAAGCGGCACGCGCCGCGGTCGAGGAGCAGACGTACGCTGCGTGCCCACGCGTCGGGATCCTCAAGCAGAAGAGGCGCCGAAGGCGTACGCGGCCGGGCAAGCTTGCCACTCACGAGGTCGCCGACGATCGCCTGGTCTCCTACGAGAACCGACAGACAGCCCCGCGTGTGTCCCGGCGTCGTCAGAAGCATCCCATCGATCCCGAACGGCGCCAGGGTCATCGTCTCGACGACCGCGACGTCGGCATCGACCGCGGGGTAGGACGCAAACCGCGACATGAGCGGCAGGAGCGCTCTGCCGACGACCGTGCGCGGTTTCATCGGCGCGGCCGCTCCACGCCGTAGGTTGTCCATGGTCTCGCGGCTGCAGGCGATAGCGGCATCGGTCATGCCGGACAGCCGGGCGAGACAGCCCGCATGGTCGCCGTGAGCGTGCGTCACCACGATGAGTGCAATGTCGGGGAGTTCGACGCCGATGCGCCGAAGCTGCCATCGCAGGAGCGCGTCCTGTCCAACCATGCCGCTGTCGATGAGAATGGGGACCGGCCCTCGGATTACGTAGGCGCTCGTCGCGCCGAGCGGAATGCGGACGATCAGCTCGCTCGGATTCATCGACCCTCCCGGGGTGCGCCTCAAGAAGCAACACCATCTTGCCACCTCGGCGGCGCCGCGCCAAGCCGCGCTCGTGGGATGCCTTGAACTCCCGCTTGGCCGCCGGCGTGGGTAGAATGGCCCCATGCTCTGGATTCTAACGCCGGGCGCGGGGATTCTCTTTGCCACGGCTGCGCTTTCCGTGATGCTTGCGGGACTGGCTTGGGGCCGAAGCGCACAGCCGCAGTGGCGGTTCTTTCCGTTCCTCATGCTCGGCGTGGCGGGCTGGTGTCTCGCCTCCGGGCTCGAGGCGTCGTTCGTGCCCCTCGCGTGGAAGCTCTTCTGGGCGAAGCTCGAATACGTGGGATCGGGGTCCGCGGCCACGCTGCTCTTGCTGTTCGCTGCGCGCTACTCGGGGCAGGACCGCTGGCTGCGCGGCGCTCGCCAGCTTGTCGTGTGGGTGCTGCCGGCCGTCAGCGTGGGGTTGGCTGGCACCAACGAGTTCCATCACCTCGTGTGGGCCGGCTTTTCACCCGGTCCGGCCGGAACGAACTCCCTGATCTACCATCACGGCGCGGGGTACTTCGCCATCGTCGTCTGGATCTACGCGTACCTGCTCTCCGCGTGCGCCCTTCTCGTGAAGTCCGCTTTGCGCTCGCCAGCCGGACGCCGACGTCAGGTCGCGATGATTCTCCTCGCCGTCGCTATTCCCTCCACCGCGGGCATTCTGTACTCGCTCGGGTACTCGCTCGTCCCGGGACTCAACCTGGTTCCCGTTTCCTTCGCCCTGACGGCCGTCGTGCTTCTCGTCGGCATGGGCCTCTTCCGCGTGTTGGATCTCGTCCCCATCGCGCGAGACACCCTGATCGAGCGCATGCCGGATGGCGTCATCGTCGTCGATGCGCATCGACGCGTCGTCGACGCCAACGCGGCCGCCGCGCGCTTCCTCGGGATGCGCTCGTCGCTCGTGGGGCGGGACATCGGTGCCGCATGGGAAGGCTGGAGCAAGTTGGATCTCTCATGCCCGTCCGGGGAAGAGCGACACATCGAGATCACCTTGTCACGCGAGCCTCTGCTCCACGTGGACGTGCGCATGACGCCGCTGCATGAGCCGGGGCAGCGCGCCGCGGGATGTCTCATCGTGATGCGCAACATCACCACGCGGTACGAGGCGGAGACGTCGCTGCAGCGGGCGAACGAGCGTCTGAGAGACGACGTACGGCGAATCGAAGCGCTCCAAACGGAGCTCACGGACCAGGCCATCCGTGACAGCCTCACCGGCCTGTTCAACCGCCGCTACCTCGACGAGATCCTGCCGCGCAAGCTGGCGCGCGCCGCCCGCGAGAAGAGCGTGGTCTCCGTCGTCATGATCGACATCGACCACTTCAAGGAGACCAACGACCGTCGCGGCCACCGCGAGGGGGACCGCCTCTTGTCGCTCTTCGGCACCCTGCTTCGCGAGCGCACGAGGCCGGGCGACGTCGCCTGTCGCTACGGCGGCGAGGAGTTCCTCCTCGTGCTGCCAGGAGCATCGCTCGAGATCGCCCGCGATCGCATGCAGGCCATCCGCAACGAGTGTTCGCTCCGACTCCGCGCGGAGGGTTTCGCTCAGCCTCCGACCCTGTCCGCCGGTATCGCCGCCTTTCCGGAGCACGCGGGATCCGACGACGAACTCCTCCAGGCTGCCGACGAGGCTCTCTACCGCGCTAAGGCGGAAGGGCGGGATCGCGTCTGCGTCGCCGGCGCCGGATCCTAGGCGCCGAGGACGAACGTGTGGAGCTCGCCGTATCGTTCGTCGAACGTGCCGTCGCTCTTTTTCGTTTCTCCCGAGTAGAACCGGATGCGCATCGATCGCGCCACGGCGTCGTAGACGACGTGCCACAGCGTTCGCGAGAGGCCCGGCGACGCGGCGATGGCCTGTCGCGCGGGTTCGGGGATCCACTCGAGGACGCGCGACACCGAAACCGTCGCGCAGGCCTTCTCCATGTCCTCAACTCTGTGCGTCCCAGCCGCCCGTGCGACGGCATCCTCCAAATGGGCGTACCGATCGAAGCTCGTCGTCCCGACGCTCTGGACGTCGTGCGGTTGCGGGAACGACGCCCGATCCGGGAAGCGGTGGAGCGGGTGGTTCGTCATGACGAGGGGACCTTCTCGACTCGGAAGGACGTGCGTCCCTCCGCGTGGATCGCGTTCGAAGACGAAGGCGTTGCCGTGTCGGTCGGCGATGAGGTAGTGGCAGGGCATCATCGCCACGTAGAACCGAGCGGAGAGGAGGAAGTCGCGCGCCTCGTCCGCCGTCGCGCAGCCATCGAGGACTTCGCGCATACACGAGAGCTCGTGGAATCCCGTGCCCTGCGGCTGCGGCCCCATCCCTTCGCTGAGCAAGACCTCGTCTCCGTTGACGGCCATCATCAGGCCCTCGCTGTTGATCCCGTCCAGAGTGCCCGCGAGGAGGTCGAACGAGACCATGGCCAGCGACGCGTACCCGCCGTCGGTGGGGTGGAGGTCGAGGACGTAGGGATCGGCCATGAATGGGCGCACGGACTGTCGGACCTCCGGCGGAAGCTCGATGCCGAACATGTCGGTCGCCGACCCCTTGGGAAAGTCGTAGTTGCGCGACAGGCAGGGATGCCCCGACCGAGTGGTTCGCGGGGGGTAGAAGACGAGTGAGCAGCCCGGGCCGGCAAGGCCCGGCGGGAGCTGGTTGTACGGAAGCGTCGTGGAGTCGCACGTCGGGACTTCGAGGCCCAGCCCGCGCGCGACGCCCTGCGCTCGTTGCCAGAGGATGGGCGCGTGCTCCGAAATGTAGTCCGTCTGGTACACACGACCGACTGGGATCCGCGTCCTGCAAGGCGCGCGCCGTCAGTCCGTGGCGCGTCGCGGCGACACGAGCTAGCGCCGCGCCGATCTCCTGATTCGTCCCACGCAAGACGAGGTGACGAACGATGGGGAACCCACCCTCTCCCGTATGCACAACTCGCTCTTCCATCCCGCACCTCCACTCGGTGTGTCGCCAGTGTACGACGGAGAGTTCATCGCCGACGCTTAGTGCGCGCGGCGGATGAGCCGCCCGAGAAGGGGAACTGCGATCTCGATCGCGCCCTCCGGGCAGATCTCTTGGCAGCAGTAGCAGCGAATGCAGCGGTCGTAGCGATGAACCGGCGGCGCGGACCTCGCTGCGTCTTCAAAGTCGACGGCCTTCGGGGTCACGGGGCAGATGGTCACGCACGTGCCGCACCTCGTGCACCGCACGGGGCGAATCGCCGGCTTCGGGATGACGAAGCGACGGAAGAAGAGCGACAGCCGCCCTGGACGGAGCGCGGTCCCCGTCGTCGGAAGAGCGTGCCGATTCACGACGAAATCCCGGGCAACGAAGCCCTCGACGGGATCGCCGACGTACTCGATCCCCGCCGCCGTGCCGAGGCCGGCTTCCTCGCCGGCCACGATCGGGAGCACGAGATGCGGGTCGAGGTCGACGAGGCGGCAGAACGCCGCGTCGAGCGCAACGGGGTCGTCCGACAGGAGAAGAACGTTCATGTTGCGCAGCTGTCCGCCCTGCGGTCCGTTTCCTTCCATCGCCACGACGCCGTCCATGACGTAGAGCCGCGGCCGCAGAAGGCCGTTGAGGTCGACGAGCATCTGCGTGAACAGACGTGCATTTGGCAGGCGGGCGTGGAACTCGGCTTTGAGTAGCCCCGGGATACACCCATACTGGTTCTTGATCGCACCGGTGATGCGTGTGAGCCCGTGCGTCTTCATCTTGCAGAGCGAGACGATGCCGTCCGCGTCGAGCACGCCTTGCGCAATCGCGAACTGCTTGATCAGCACGCCCTCGGGATACGGAGTCGCGACGGGGGTAACGAAGTCGGCGAGGGGAACCCCAAGCTCGCGCGCCACGTCCGCGATTCCCGCGCGGCCGGCAACCCCCTCCGCCCGCCCGAACGCCGGGGAGTCCCCGTACGTGAGCGACGCGCCCGCCGTCAGGAACAGCTCCGCGACCGCTCGGAACACGCTCGGGTGCGTGGTCACGGCGCGGTCGGGCTCTCGCCCGATGAGGAGGTTCGGCTTGAGGAGGATCGTCTCTCCTGGACGCGCGAAGCGCTCGACGCCGCCGAGAAGTCCGATGCCTCGCTCGACGGCTGCACGCACGGCCGCGACATCGTAAGACGGGCAGCGAACGACGGCCACGCGGCTCACGTCGTGTCTCCCGTTCGACAGACGCCACTCTCGTCGTCGCAGCAGGGTCCGCCCCGGCTTTCGATCTCGAGCGTCGCATGGCCAATGCCGAAGCGCTTCACCTCTTCCTTCACGCGGCGGCGGGTCGCCGCGGCCTCCGCGTGCGAATCGGTCTCGGGCACCACGACGTGGCCCGTCAGGACATGGTGCTCCCCGTCCTGAGACCAGACGTGGACGTGATGGACGTCACACACGCCAGGCACGCCGCGGATCGCGTCCTCGACCTCGCGCACATCTACGCCGTCGGGGACTCCTTCAAGGAGAATGACGAGCGTTTCTCGCAGTCGCTTGGCGACGTTCCACAGCACGTAGCCCGTGATGACGATCG
>Ga0247841_10011200_pt1 | contig 11992 bp, 11 predicted proteins | sample LaCruzMarch2015__2_FD_192410 | JGI IMG/M metagenome (GOLD analysis project Ga0247841, IMG submission 192410) | Freshwater microbial communities from meromictic Lake La Cruz, Castile-La Mancha, Spain - LaCruzMarch2015_18m | ecosystem: Environmental > Aquatic > Freshwater > Lake | place: Spain...
GGAATTCAACGGTGGTGATGCCAATCAGCTGGCATAAGGCTGATGTATCGGGATTTTTGACTTGTCGTGGAACCACCATCAGGTCGTAAGCAGCTTCGTTATAAACCAGGAGTTTCCCAAAGCGGTCAAAAACCAACCCCCGTGCAGGGTATTGGGTCATATAACGCAATACATTGTTATTGGCGGAAAGGATGTATTTATCTGCCAGAATTTGCACATAAAATAACCGAATCAGGAAGAGGGCGCCAACCAGAATAAAAAAACCAATGATAATGTATTTTCTGTTTGCCAATAACCTTTCCATCGACGTTATGGTCTTCTGAGTATGATGGGAGGGGTGGAATCCACGTTGCTTTTATTGAGCGCCCGGTCGTAAAGATAAAAGACGAACTTAACGGTGTCATAAACCGGCGCAGGGTTCATCTGTAAGGTGTCAACAATGATCCCGTGAATCGCCTTGTTGGGATATTCCGGGGTAAGATAGGGAATTCGGGCACTGAAAGGGGGATCAAGAGCGATTTTCACAAAACGTCCGTGTTGTTTTTCATAATAGTCAATGACGAAGTTATAATAATAATCACCGTTTTTTTGAAAAGGGGGTAAAGTATCGCCTGGCCTTAGTCCCAGATCGCCATTTCCATCGGTAAAGGAGACGATCAGGAGGCCTTTTGATGCTACGTTTCCGTTATCGAAAACAAGGTTAAACTCCTGAAACGTAATTTCGGGAATATCGGAATAATCCTCCTGTTTCATGCAGGAAGTTAAAAGAACAATCACCGTAAATGTGAAAATCCCGGCTGTTGAGTATTGAAGCCAATGGTTGAATTGGGACATAAATCCATCGTTATGGGTAAAGCGTTACCTTTGCAAGTCGGCAAAATTACGATAATTATAGTTTATCTGTTTGAAAAACAAGCTATGGAATTTAAGGAAATTCAATTTGAAATAAATACGGAAGAGGTATTTATCATTCAGGCGTTGGATATTTTTCGGTATCAATACGAAAACAATGTGGTATATCATGAATATGTCAAGTCACGCGGGATCAACCCCAAAATGGTTACCCGGCTGGAGGAGATTCCCTTTTTACCCATTGAATTTTTTAAGACCCATCGGGTCGTATGTGAAAATGCTTTACCACAGGTCATTTTTAAGAGCAGTGGGACAACGGGCGCTAAACGCAGCAGCCATATTGTATCCGACCTCTCGGTTTACCGGCATTCATTGCTGAAAGGGTTTACCCATTTTTTTGGGACTCCTGAACAGTATCAGTTCCTGGCATTGACACCGACTCCCGAGCAGGAGTCCGAATCATCGTTGATATTTATGATCCAGCAGTTGATGGATTTAAGTTTAAGCCCTGAAAATGGTTATTTTCTGACCAATTATTCGGGATTGACCGCACGGCTGAAACAACGACGTCCCCCGGGCAAGCGCATCATGCTCATCGGGTTGACTTATGAATTGCTCCGGTTTGCCGAAAAACACCCCGGGGATTACAGTCCGCTGATCGTTGTAGAAACAGGTGGTATGAAGGGGAAGCGTAAAGAGATTACCAGGGAGGAACTGCATTCCCTTCTTTTACCGGCATTTGGGGTTGACACCATCTACTCCGAATATGGCATGACAGAACTGTTTTCACAGGCATGGTCGAAGGGCAGGGGATTGTTTTCAACCGTTCCCTGGATGAAAATACGGATCCGGGATGCCAACGATCCTTTATCCTATGTGGGATACGGACAAACCGGGGGGATCAACATCATTGACCTGGCCAATCAGTATTCTTGCAGCTTCATAGCCACACAAGACCTGGGGCGGCTCCATGAAAACGGTCAATTTGAGGTATTGGGCCGGTTTGCCGACAGCGATGTAAGGGGGTGCAGTACGATGATTATCTGATGGGTTGGGTTGACCGAAAAAAATCAGAAGAGGTTTTTTTAAAGCGGGTTATGGATTTCTGAAGAATTATTTTGAGGAGCATTTACCAATGTTGAAATGGGATAGGCCTCCATCATTTCAGAAGGATATGGTTTTAACATCGAGATTAAATCGGCAACAGGTTGAGGGGTTATCCACCGACGTTCATCATCCCGGTGAAGGATGACCGGCATCCGGTCGTGAATGGTGGAAATCTGCTGATTGGCGCAGGTTGTCAGAATTGCAAAAGTACGGATGACCTCGCCGGTGCTGTTTTTCCATTGTTCCCAGATTCCGGCCATTGCGAAACAATCCCTGTTTTTTAAAAGAATGCGGTAAGGCGTTTTTTCAGGTTTTTTCCCCCATTCAAAAAAACTGTCGGCGGGAACAAGGCACCTTCGATTCAGGAAAGCCTGATGAAAAGATGGTTTCTCCAGGATGGTTTCCGATCGGGCATTGATCATTTTATTGCCAATGGCCGCATCGCGGGCCCAGGAGGGGATAAGGCCCCACCGGAAAAAATTCAAAGTCAAAGGTTCTTTTTCTGATATAACAGCTAATTGCTGCGATGGTGCGCAATTGTAACTTGCTTTATAAATAGCGGTCCGCACCCTCACGCCAAACCGTTCCCAGATCAGGGCATCTTCAATCGCAAAGGAGTAGCGGCCACACATAATCTGATTTTGAGAATAAAATTACAATAATATTTATACTTTTGGGCTGGTATTAAAAAGATTTTCCTGAATGGAGAAACCAGAAAATGTTCATACGCACCGGCGAAAAAAGCAGTCCAGCCATCCATCGCATACACATGGGATTTTTCGCAAGTCGGAATCCATTTTATCCAGGCAACTGCTAAAGGCGCTCGGATTTATTTTTATCCTGGCTAGCCTCTGGGTTGCATCCAAATCGGCAGGCGATCTGATGAACCTTTTGAATAGCCTTGGTTTTACAGGGAAAATAGTACAACCATCCGGGCAAACCCCCGGTGTGGCTTCCCCCATTGCAACGGTCCCGGCTGCTGGCTTTTGGGTTTTAATTTTATGGGGTATTGTTACCAGCCTGATTTTATCGCTGTCCATCTATCTCTCCATCCGTTTCCGCCGCAGGGAAATTCCCCGGCTGCTGGTCCCGGTTTTTTATGCATTTCTGGTATTGACGGCGACCCGTTTCAAATGGCCTGTCCATATGCTTTTCCCATTGATCTTTCTGTTTTCTGTTTTGATGTTTTGGGCCGGCCGGCAACTTCATGCTACCCTTGCAAGCAGGCTCAATGTTTTATTTGGATGGTCATTTATAGCAGTATGGTGGGGATTAAAACTGATGGTGGGGGCGGATGAAAATCTGATTCTACCCTTTGTTATCTATTCGACCTTGTTGTATATCCTGTTTTATTCCATGGGATTGGCCCGGGGGTTCCAGGGTACTCACAAATCGGCCGGATATTTCGAAATTCTGGTAATTGCAGCCAATATTTCCGTGTACTTTCTTATTGTGGCCGGGATGCTTTATAAATTTGGAGGGAAAGATTGGATATGGCTTTTTTCCCTGATGATGGGGATTCAGATTTTTTTTGTTCAGGCATGGATTGAAAATAAAGAGACGGAGCGTATCGGATACCTATTACCAGGTATGGTTTTTATCAGCCTGGCTTTGCCTTTGGTGGCCCAATGCAATTATCTGATCCTCTTCTTTGGCATCGGATCGGTATTATTGATGGCCTATTCAAGGTTTTCACAGGATAAATGGGGTCTTGTTATCTCATTGGTCGCGATGGCATTGATGCTTGGCGCCTATTTTTTCGATTGGATATTTTCCTATCTCCCGGCTATTTTTCTGCATGATTTTTTACAAGCACCGGAACTGCTGAAAAAAGGGCTGATTGCAAGTATTTTTATTCTTCCGGTTATTTGGGTTAACCAAAAAATGGTCAGAGAATCGGATTTGGGATTATCAAAGAAATGGTTTAGCCGCCACCGCTATGCTCGTCTGTACAAAGGGTTTTTTCTTGTTGTTGTTTATCTTTCGGGTTTTTGGATCGTCAACTATTTGCTTATGTTGTGGTTGAAAAATGGCGAAGCCCGTTTGTTGAGCTGGTCGATCTATACCTTTCTTTATTTTCTGATCCTGATTCCGGTACTTGCGAAACAACAATCATCATTTTTGCGCAATGCGTTGTGGATTTCGCTGCTGGTTGCCTTGGCATGGCCTTTATTGGTTCACTTTCAATGTCTTGAATTACGCAATGAATCCCTTCTCGGGAATGACTTTTCACCGTTGCCTTTTTTTGCACATTATATCGGACTCTTTTTGCTTGTTTCACTGTTATTGATCACAGGTTATCATTTCTATCAGATGCATAAAGAAAACCAGCCCCTGATCCGGGGAATACAAGTCTATTTGATGATGATGGGGCTCTTTCTGCTGCTATCGGAATTTGATCATCTGGTCGTTCTGTTGAATTATCAGCAGGGGTTGCGGATTGAAGACATCACCCGGACCAACCACCGATTCCCTTTTACCATTCTGGTATCCGGATTTGCAATACTGGTAATGGTTTATGGATTTTTAAAATCAAACCGGTTTCTTCGGGTCTTTGCCCTGGCCCTGATTGTGGTAGTATTGGGGAAGATGGTCTATACTGATTTTCAGGTTTTATCAGGTACGGGAAAAGTTGTATTGCTTTTTGTTTTTGGAGGGTTGTTGTTGATTTTTTCTTTTTTTTATCCAAGGATCAAACGTTATTTTGACCATTCCGGTCACCACCATCAGCATCATCACCCCAACCAACAATCGTAAGGGTCCACCGGGAGTTTTTTTATTTTTTACCCTCCACAACAATGACGATCTCTCCTTTTACGCTTTTTATTTCGAAATGGGAAATCAATTCGGTGAGGGTTCCACGTACGGTCTCTTCATGGATTTTTGTGATTTCGCGGCAGACACAGGCAAACCGGTCGGAGCCAAAATATTCTGATAATTGCAACAGGGATTTCACCAGACGATGGGGCGATTCATAAAAGATCAGGGTTCTTTCTTCATTGGCCAGTATTGAAAGTCGTGTATGGCGCCCCTTTTTGTGTGGGAGGAACCCTTCAAATACAAAATGGCCGGAGGCGAATCCGGAATTAACCAATGCCGGGACAAATGCAGTGGGCCCGGGAAGGCATTCCACCTCAATTTTTTCCCGGATGCAGGCCCTGATCAGTAAAAACCCGGGGTCGGATATGGCCGGAGTGCCTGCATCGCTAACCAGGGCACATGTAAATCCGATTTTGATCCGTGTCAATATGTTTTCGATGGTTTTATGTTCATTGAACTGGTGATGGGGAATCATTTTTTTTTCGATCCCGTAATGGTTGAGTAGTTTCCCGGTTGTGCGGGTATCTTCGGCAAGGATAAAGTCAACCTCTTTCAATATTCGTAAAGCCCTGAATGTAATATCTTCAAGGTTCCCGATGGGGGTTGGGACAATATAAAGCATGGTTTTTTCTGACATTCCTGATGAAGATGTTTCGGTTATTTGTTCATCACCAATTTAAAACCAACGCCGTGAACATTGATCAGCTCCACCTGAGGATCTTCTTTCAGGTATTTCCGGAGTTTAACGATATATACATCCATACTCCGGGCATTAAAGTAGCTGTCGTCATTCCAGATTTCCCTGAGCGCCGTACTTCGGTCGAGGACGTCATTGGCATGAAGGCACAACAACCGTAGGAGCCCTGCCTCCTTCGATGTCAGTTTTTGTTCTTTCCCGTGGATGGTAAGGGTTTGGCGATTGTATTCAAAAGTATAATTGCCTATGATATAGTAGTTTTCTGTGTGGCTGGGCTTCCCCTGCTCCTCCGTCCTTCGGAGGATGGCCTGTATGCGAAGCAGCAGTTCTTCCATGCTGAAAGGCTTGGTGACATAATCGTCGGCGCCGGTTTCAAAGCCCTTGAGTTTATCCTGTTGCAGGGTTTTGGCTGTCAGAAAAAGGATGGGAATTTTTTTATTAACCTCACGGATTTCGCTGGCCACAGTGAATCCATCTTTTACCGGCATCATAATGTCGAGGATGCAGATATCAAACACTTTTCTGTTAAAGGTCTCTATGGCTTCCTGGCCGTTGACGCATAAGGTTGTTATATATCCTTTGGCTTCCAGGTAATTTTTCAGGATATTACCCAGGTTACGGTCATCTTCAGCCAGCAGCAGGCGGGGTTGGGTTTTCTCCATGGGTTTTATTTATAGTAACGCTGGGCATCCTGTTTTATTCTTTTATGACAAAGGGAAGGAATACCTTAAATTTAGCGCCCCTGTTCACTTCGCTCTCCAGGCTGATCTTCCCGTGATGTTCGTCAACAATGGCTTTCACATAATTCAATCCCAATCCGAACCCGCGTACCTCATGGATATTTCCGGTGGGGACACGGTAAAGTTTATCGAAAATCTTTTTTTGCTCATTTTTGCCGATACCAATGCCGTTATCTTCAATATGGATAACGATTCCGTTCTGGACATTATCGGTAGTGACCCGAATCAGCGGTTTTTTGGGTGAATATTTGTTAGCATTGTCAAGCAGGTTATAAAACAGATTGGTAACATGGACCTTATCCCCTTCAATGATACTCCGGGCAGCGCCGAAATTCCGGATAATCTCCCCATCCTTGATTTCAACCTGAATCCGCAGGTTTTTAATAACATCGGTTATGATATCGTGAATATTGATTTTTTCCCTGGTCATTTTCATCTGGCCTTTTTCGATAACTGCTGTTTGCAGGATTTTTTCAGCCATTACCGAAAGGCGTTTGTTTTCCTCTCGGATCATGGTAAGATAGCTTTCCAGAAAATTGCCGGAATCACGTAAATCTTTATCGCTCAAAGCTTCACATGCCAGCGAAATGGTTGAAATAGGAGTTTTAAACTCGTGTGTCATGTTGTTGATAAAATCGTTTTTCATTTCTGATAGCCGCTTTTGCTTGAAAATTGTCGCAATGGTATAGGTAAATGAATAAACAATAACAATGATGAGAAGGATTGAAATCAACAACATCCCCCATAATTCGGTAAGCAGGAATTGTTTTTCCCGGGGGAAGAAAACACAGAGATATTCCGGACTTGTATAGATATCGTTTTGAAAAAGAGGGAATGCATAGCCTTTTTTAATCAGCTCTTTTTGATAGTTATCTGATTTTTTAATCAAAAACTGGTTCCCTTCCGGTTTGTAAATCCCGAATTCATAACGGGTATCTATCCCACGGCTGTTGAGGATAAGGGAAATCATTGAATCGAGGGCGCCTCGCGTTAAGAAGGCATCGTAGGGGAGATGACGGTTAAAATTAAACATGCTTTCGTACTGATTTGATTTCAGCGCTTTGTGTTTTTCCATCCGTTCCACTTTTTCAACAACCTTCACCATTGCTTCTGTAACGCTTCTGCGGAAGTTGGCCTCTTTCACGGAGGAGGCATTTTGAATCCAGTAAATCTGGATGCCCATCAGCCCGATGAGGGCAAGGGTCATCGAAATGATCGTAAAAACGATGATTTTCTGGTTCATGGCTTCAAAGGTACCGAAAAATATGTTTTCCCGGTTTAACACTTTTTAACGTATATTAATATTTCTTAACAGTTTCAGTGTTGGAATTGACCTATTTTTGTCAGACGAAATTTTCATTGTCTGTCAACCCCGGACGGGAGATTCTTTTTTGGAATAAACATTTGTCTATTGAAATGAAGTGTGTTCAGGCAAGGGACACACTTTTTTTTTGCGGTTCCATTCTTATTCATATCTTCGTTTCTGAAAAAATGTACGATTATGATGCAACTTAAAATTGATATCAGCAATGGGAAACCATTTATCGGTGATAAATGTTTGTCCCGGTACCAGGAGGAGGTGAACAAGTGTCACCAGATGCTGGTCAACCGTACCGGTAAAGGGAACGATTTTTTAGGGTGGATGGATCTTCCGGAAACGATTGAGGAAGAAATGATCAACAGGATCAACGAAGATGCCGCCTGGATCAGGGCGGTTGCTGAAGTTTTTGTGGTCATTGGTATTGGCGGTTCTTATCTTGGATCAAGGGCGGTCATTGATGCGCTGGGAAATCCTTTCCAGGGATTGATTGGCCGAAAAGGCCATCCGCTGGTTATTTTTGCCGGAGAAAACCTCAGTGAAGATTATCATGCCAACCTTTTGGAATTACTCGATCATAAAAGTTATGCCGTTGCCGTTGTTTCGAAGTCGGGGACAACCACCGAACCGGCCGTAGCATTTCGGCTGATCAAAAAGCATTTAGAGGATAAATATGGCAGGGAGGAGGCCGGCAAGCGGATTTTTGCCATTACCGATGCCCGGCGCGGGGCGCTGAAAAATCTGGCAGATAACCGGGGTTATGTGTCGTATGTGATTCCCGATGATGTGGGAGGACGTTATTCCGTTCTCACTCCCGTTGGGTTACTCCCCATTGCTGTTGCCGGTTTTGATATCCGGGTTTTATTGGATGGCGCACGCCAGATGCGTGAAATTGCACTTCGTTCTTCCGATTGCGAACAAAATCCTTGTGCGATGTATGCTGCGTTCAGAAATATTATTTACCGCAACGGGAAATTCATTGAGATTCTGGTAGCCTATGAACCAACCCTTCTCTATTTCATCGAATGGTGGAAACAGCTTTATGGCGAGAGCGAGGGCAAGGAAAATAAAGGCATTTTCCCGGCCGGGGTTACCTTTACCAGCGACCTGCATTCCATGGGACAATATATCCAGGAGGGAATGCGTACCATTTTTGAAACCGTGGTTTCGGTGGAACAACCAGCAAAGACACTCTACATACCGGACGACCCTGATAACATTGACGGATTGAATTTTATCTCTGGGAAGCGTTTATCGGAAGTAAACCGGATGGCAGAACTTGGTACCATGATGGCCCATGTTGATGGTGGTGTTCCGAATATCAGGATTACGATTCCCGCCATCAACGAATATACCATCGGCCAGCTTATCTACTTTTTTGAATTTTCCTGTGCCCTGAGCGGATATGCACTGGGGGTGAATCCGTTTGATCAGCCGGGAGTGGAAGCCTATAAGAAAAACATGTTTGCCCTTCTTGGCAAACCCGGTTTCGAAAAAGAGACGGAAAACATCCTGAAAAGACTTGAAAAATGACTGGGATCATTTATCCTTAATCTGTAACTCTTTTTCGATAATCTCAGGGTAGAAACGGTATTCGAGTTGATGGATTTTTTCAGCCAGGGTTTCGGGGGTATCTTCCCGGTTCACCTGGCAGCGCTCCTGGAAAATGATCTGCCCCTCATCGTATTTTTCATTTACATAATGGATGGTTATGCCCGATTGAGTATCACCCGATGCAATGACTTCCTGATGGACCCGCAGACCATACATTCCTTTGCCACCATATTTCGGGAGAAGGGCCGGATGAATGTTCAGGATTCTCCCATGGAATGAATTCAGGATGTTCTGTGGGACCATCCACAGGAACCCGGCCAATATGATATGGGTGATGTTCCGTTCCGAAAGAAGATCCAGAACATGACCGGATTGATAAAATTCATGACGGTTAAATATCACCGAGGGGATCTTTAAATCCCTGGCCCTTTCGATCACAAAAGCTTTCGGGTTATTCGTCAATACAAGATCGACACGGATCAGCGGGTGATCAGAAAAGTACTCGGTAATCCGCTGAACATTCGATCCGTTTCCGGAAGCAAAGAGGGCAAGTTGGTTCAATGGGATAAGGTTGGATACAAAGGTACGAAAGCTTCTCTAATTTTCACCAAACCCGGCATCCTGTTTGGTAAGTCGTTTATTCAGAATGATCAAAACAGGATTCGTTATGTTATGGGAAATTCGACAAATTTTATAAATAACACGATATCAGGAAAGTAGTTTTTTAAACTGTTAAAAAATCATAAATTATTGGTGGGAATAAAGAATATTCTTTTCTTTGCAGTCCGTTTAACCAAAAAAGAAATAACATGTCTGACATTTCCGCAAAAGTAAAAGCTATCATTGTTGATAAGCTTGGTGTTGATGAAAGTGAAGTTACGCCTGAAGCTAGCTTTACCAATGATCTTGGTGCTGACTCTCTTGATACGGTGGAATTGATAATGGAATTTGAAAAGGAATTCGATATCGCCATCCCGGATGATCAGGCCGAGAAGATCAGCACTGTCGGTGAAGCTATTGCTTACATTGAGAATAACACCAAATAAGGGCACCTTAAATCCTTGTGGCCTGTTTTTGGATGTTGCTCCCTGAAAGATTAAAATGAATTCAAACCCTGCGAAAAGCAGGGTTCTCCTTTGATCTATGAACCTTTAAAATGATGCCCGTGGAATTAAGGCGAGTTGTAGTAACTGGTCTTGGGGCGTTGACACCCATCGGAAATTCCGTTTCAGAATATTGGAACAATCTGATCCGGGGTGCCAACGGTGCCGGCCCGATTACCCGTTTTGATGCTTCAAGGTTTAAAACGCAATTTGCGTGCGAGGTTAAAAATTTTAACCCGGAAAATTATTTTGAACGGAAAGAGGTCCGAAAATATGACCGCTGTTCTCATTTTGGGATCGTTTGTGCCGATGAGGCAGTTGCCGATGCCGGGTTCGGGACTGCAAACCCGGACCACGACCGGATAGGGGTTATCTGGGCTTCCGGTATTGGCGGGTTGGAAACCTTTATGAATGAGGTAGTGGCTTTCGGAGCTGGCGACGGGACCCCGCGTTTCAATCCTTTTTTTATACCCAAGATGATTTCTGATATTACGGCAGGGCATATTTCCATGAAATATGGTTTTCGCGGTCCCAATTTTGCCACGGTTTCTGCCTGTGCTTCATCGGCCAATGCCATAGTTGATGCTTATAATTATATCCGGTTAGGGAAAGCTGATATTTTCGTTGCCGGAGGATCTGAAGCCGCCATAACACCGGTCGGGGTTGGTGGTTTTAATGCCATGCACGCCATATCCACACGAAATGACGATCCCTTGACCGCATCCCGGCCTTTTGACAAGGATCGTGATGGTTTTGTGATGGGCGAAGGGGCAGGGGCCTTAATTCTTGAAGAACTGGAACATGCCCTGGCACGCGGCGCTAAAATATATGCTGAAATCGTGGGTGGCGGTTTATCGGCCGACGCTTATCATATGACTGCACCTCATCCCGACGGACTCGGCGCCATTTTATCTATGCGTACAGCCTTGTCGGACGCAGGAATTCCGGTTGAAGCCATCGACCATATCAATACACATGGAACGGCCACACCAACCGGCGATGTGGCAGAACCAAAAGCCATCGTTGGTCTGTTTGGAGACCATGCATTTAAAATCAATATCAATTCTACCAAGTCGATGACCGGTCATTTGCTCGGAGCTGCCGGCGCTATTGAAGCCATTGCTGCACTGCTTGCGGTGAAAAACGACATTATCCCACCCACCATCAACCATTTTACCGACGATCCGCAAATCCCATTATTAAACTTTACATTTCACAAGGCACAGGAACGGACCGTGAATTATGCCCTCAGTAATACTTTTGGATTTGGGGGCCACAATGCTACCGTGATATTCACGAAATATAAGTTATAATCTCCTTGAGGTTCAGACCTTATAAACCGGTTGCTTCAGAATTTTCCTCCGACAGGCAATTAAAAAGTGCAATACGAAGTATCCTTGGCTATAAACCAGGTAATATTTTTCTTTATCATCTTGCTTTTTTACATAAATCGGCCACACAGGAGACCCTGAACGGGCTGAAGGTAAACAATGAACGGTTGGAATTTCTTGGCGATGCCATCCTTGATGCCATTATAGCTGATTATCTGTTTAAAACATTTCCGACCAGGGATGAAGGGTTCCTGACCGAGATGCGGTCGAAAATGGTCAGCCGGTCAACATTGAACAAACTTTCACAAAAAATGGGAATCGATCAACTGATCCTCCTGGAAGGATCTGCTCCCGGCGCCTCGCGGTCCTATCGCGGAGATGCGTTTGAAGCTTTGATTGGCGCTATTTACCTCGATAAGGGTTACGATTTTACCCGAAAAATAATCCTTGACCGAATTATTCATTCCTAT
>Ga0247841_10011201_pt1 | contig 11991 bp, 13 predicted proteins | sample LaCruzMarch2015__2_FD_192410 | JGI IMG/M metagenome (GOLD analysis project Ga0247841, IMG submission 192410) | Freshwater microbial communities from meromictic Lake La Cruz, Castile-La Mancha, Spain - LaCruzMarch2015_18m | ecosystem: Environmental > Aquatic > Freshwater > Lake | place: Spain...
CGCCTCTGAGCGGGCCGCGGACCGCCATGCCCAGAAGCTGCGGCCAACGGCTATTGGTCGAGCGGTCGTACATCAATAGATTGTTGTTCACGAGCATGCCCGTGGTGCCGAACGCAGTGTTGAACAGCCCGACCTTGCCCTTGTATCCCACGACCGAGCCGGTCAACGGGCAATAAGTGATGGAGACCTTTTCACCGTTGACCACGTCGTTGACTATTTCGTGCCAGACCAGGACGAGTTGGGGATAGATGCGCACGTCGTCATCCGTGAATTTAGCTATGAAAACAATGTCGTTGTCGTCGTTGGACAGGGTCGCGTCCTCGACCGAAATGTAGTCAGGTCTATTGATGGCCGGGATGTCCTCACGCGACAGCCCGGTTTCGATAATACCCTCCTCGAAAGTCTTGATCCTGTCTTCAGCCAATTGCTTCGAGAGTTGCTCGTCGGTCTCCATCTTGATCCCGGCGCAGAAGCCCAGACGCGGACTTAAACCGATCGAGATGAAAGCGAAGAAAAATAGCACCCATACTAAGCGGTTCATGGTCGCTCCTGATCACGGATGGTGAGAATTGACATGCGGCGCGGGCTCGATGCCGAGTTCGCGCAGAATCACCTGGGCCGCGCGCAGCGGCGCGCCGCGCCGGCCCAAGAGGCCGTGCAGCGGCGCAAGTTTGGCCACGACGCGCTCCAGCGCCTGCGGGTCCTGAAGCCAGGCCGCGACGTGCGAGGCCAGATTCGGGCCGTCGGCCTCTTGCTGCAACAGCTCGGGAAAAATCCGCTCGTCGAGAATGAGGTTGGACAGGCTGATATGTTTCACACGCACCACGCGCCGCGCCAGCGCAAAGGTCAACCGCGAGAGTTTGTAGGCAACGATGGTCGGCGTGCCCAAAAGCGCTGCCTCGAACGTGGCCGTGCCCGAGGCCGCGAGCAGCAGGCGGCAGCTACGCATTCGCGCATAGCGATCGTCGGGAGGGAGTATCTCGACCGCGACGTCCGCTGGCCAGAGCGCGCGCAGTTCCTCTTCGCTGACCGAAGGCGCGCGCAGCAGCACGAACTCCAGCGCAGGAAAACGCTCGCGCAAAAGCCTGCCCGCACAGCCGAACTCGGGCGTGAGCGAACGAATTTCCTTTTTCCGACTGCCGGGCATGAACCCAACGCGCGCGGCCACGGGCGTGATCGTGGCCATGCGTCCCCAATCGATCAAGTCTAGAAGCGGATTGCCCACATACTCGACGTCGAGGCCGCGTTGTTTGTAGAACTCGACCTCGAAGGGAAAGATACAGATCATGCGTCGTACGTATTTTCTGATGAACTCCACACGACGCGTCCGCCAGGCCCAGATCTTGGGGCTGATGTAGTAGAAAACCGGGATGCCGAGCGCGCAGGCCATACGCGCGACGCGGAAATTGAAATCAGGGGCGTCTATGAGCACGAGCGCGTCGGGCCTGCGTTCGCGCAGGGTTCGCTTGATGCGGCGCAAGAGTCCGAGGATGCGGGGCAATTGCGCCAGAACCTCGGTAAAGCCCATGACCGAAAGTGATTCGATGGCGGCCACGGGTTCGAGGCCAGCGGCCCGGAGCTCAGGCCCAGCCATACCCAGGCCGCGCAGGCCAGGACAGGCTGCTTGCAGCGCCTTGAACAAGAGCGCTGCGTGCATGTCGCCAGAGGGTTCGCCGGCGTTGAACCAGATCAGGGGCGGTGTGGACACTCGCAGTCACTTGGCCCAATCACTGGGGGTAGTTGCGCGCACAAAACTGCCCGCAAAGCGTGAACGCCTGTTCGACCGCAGCGCGGCAGCCATCGACCACGTGCGCCTGATACTGTTGCTGGTAGAGGGCGCGGCTCTTTTGCATACAAACAGCGCGCGAGGGGAATGTTTCTGAGAGCATATCCTGGAAATCCTTGCAGATACGCATAAGATCCCCCCCGCAGAAATCAGCGCCGCTGCCCATGTCAACGTTCATGGTGCAGTTGCTATTGAACTCAGTCACTGAAATCGGTCTGTTCATTGTGGTGCAGGCGGATATGAGGAGAAGGAGACAGGCGAGAGAAAAGGAATGGATAGGTTGGGTCATGATACACCTCTGTTGCAGGGCGGGGTAAAGTGTTGAACTATATAGACAATATCAATCGATTGACGTTTTGGGTTATAGGACGATTGTCAACTGGAAGCATGTGGCGATTTAAATCAGCCCACATTGCAGCTTCTCCATTCAGGGGGCTTTTAATATTGTAAGATTGGAAAGAAATCATCTCACCAATTCGAATTACGAGATCAACTAATGACTCTTGGGCGGTCCAATGATCTCCTACACAAATTGAAATGGGATCGAAATTTGGGTGAAAGATCTTAGTGAGAATTTTACATTTTGGACTTTGGCGGGGGTATTCAGAGGTAAGCTGAATCTCAATTAAGTGGTCCTTACCCAATACCGGATTTCCACACTGTAAATCTATAACGCCGACATTCCGATACCGAACCCTGTACAGTTCAGGAGGTGAGCCTTTAAAAAGAACAACTTGTATGAGCTCATTATTATCAAACGCTAACTTTATGGATTCATGATCAGAAATGAGACGCCTAACTCGCATAGTGAGTTTAGGTTTCAATTTTTGCTGGGAAGCTAAATCAATGTTTTTTGTGGGAGAAGTAAATACAAAATTGAGCTCTTTGACTGACTGTGGTTCTGCTCTGACTTTGTTGCTCAAGTCTGCCCCTGAAATAACAACCTTCTGATTCTGCGTCTCATGTGTTTTCTGTTGGTCGTCAGCTAATAGCTCAGATTCAACGCCTATTATTGATCTATGGTTACACTGATTACATTTCCCCCTCTTTCCATAATAATTATCTGGAAGAGTATGAATTTTCAGGCAATTTGGGCACTTTACTCTAATCATGAAAGCCTCCTTGGTGAAACAAGAGAAAACGATTATTTCGAGAAGTATGTTGATGATAAATGATTACCAATCATAAAAAAGATAATGCTCAATACCCAAGCGAAACCAATTACCCTATTAATATCAATTCGTTTTCGGGCTGTATAGAAATAAGAAAACACAATAAAGAGAAGACTAGGTATCCCACTTGTAAAAATTCCAATGACACCAAAGATAAACGTTAAGCCCAAGAACAAAAAATCAAGAGGAAATTCATTACCTGAGTCAGTTTCATCGGCATAATGAACTTGATTATCATGATATGGTACGTTTCGGCATTGAGAACACAGTGTATGAGCACTAAAAATATCTTTCCCACAGTGACTGCATGTTTTTACAACAGAAGAGACAGTTATATCTGGTTTGGTTGGCTTGAGGTGATTAACCATTTTACAGCCATACGCGGCGCACCCCAAATTTTCATCCCAACATTCACGATGGAATGGTAATTCACATGCAGGGCATACAAACAAATTATCGCTTGAGTCAACTGGTGTTTTACAAACAACACATAAACAATAAGAAGATTGAGAGTTGCTCATAGAAGCTAATGAGCACTTTTACTGTTAAAATTGAATGATGAAGCGCCAATGTTAATGGTATCACCAGCGCGGAGATTGTGCTTATGCACATTTGCTCCATTGACGTAAACTGGCCCGTTCCCAATACTTTCGATTGAAAAACCACGGGGAGTGATATGAATAGCGGCGTGGCGCGGGGCTACAGTTTGATCTTTAAACAAATAAATTTCACAATTTGGCGAAGAGCCGATTGTTGTCGGATTTTTATATATAACAAATTGCTTGCCCCTCAATAACCCATCGATAACCATCAGCCACCCTGATTTCAAGGCATTTTCAACGAGACTGATGCCGACTCCAGTGAAAACTCCAATTGCGATAATTCCAGCAAACCTTGATAAACTCCCATTAGCAAAAAGATCAAAAACTAACCCTCCTAAGAAGCCGCCAGCAAAACCACCAACAACGCCGATTAACAGTTTCCGCTTATTGAACAATAAGATACCTGGTGAGATGGCAATACAAGATCCAAACATTGCCCACGAAATGGCCCTCGCAATAATTTGAGCTTGAGTAATTCCTTCCCCCTTACCTCCACCAAGAGCATTGTAAATATAGTTGCTAAACCAGGCTGTCGCTCCGCAAGCGACAAGCCCAACAAAAGCTCCAACAGAGGCATTAATAATTGCTGAATTGTAGTTTTTTGAAACAACATAGTCGGCAGCAGATAAAAACATAGCAATTACTAATCCTGCTAGTGCATCATAAATGACATACACAATCCAATTTCTAGTCTTTATGTTTTCAATTAGCAATTTGGATCGAGAAGTTTTATCCGATTGGGTTAAAGATATATCCAAATGAATTGCTATGAACGGATTATATGAAAATTTAGCTAAATACTTCTGAGCATCTGATTCACTCATCCGATTCAATTGATGCAATGACTCACCCTGCTTTATAATGTTGCTATATTCTTGAATGCTATGGTCATAATTTGACCAAACAATTTCGGTACTCCCCCATGCGATTAAACCACCAATCAATCCGAATAAAGCTAGATAAAAAGTGCTATTATACCATAGCATGCTTTTTTTTCGTTCTGTATCTTGCTGATGAGAGACATAAATATTTTTTTGATGTTCTTCCGCACGGGATAATGCGCTATTTTTTTTTAAATTAACATCGACTTTTTCACTGTAAACTTCTTCAAATGATATTTTGATCTTTTCATCGGGCATAACGTGCTCCTTAGAAAACCTATTTGTTCTGAGAAGGTGAAACGAATTTAGCGTAAGCCGTATCTTTGGAATCCCACATTTCGCTTGAGTGAACTATGTCTGCTCCAATCGCAAAGTTTAACCCTTGTGCGATAAGATCACTGTCTTTTTCTTTTCGAATGATAAAGGAATTAACGCCAATGACTCTCCCTTTTTGGTCAATAAGCGGCCCACCGCTATTGCCTGGATTAATGGCAGTGTCAGTTTGAATCAAATGCGGAGATCGTAGTGCGGAGACCGTTCCTTTCGTGACTGTAAAATCTAAATCATTGGGATTTCCAATAGCAATAACCTCGTCACCTTGCCTTATTGTGTTGTATGAAGCAATGACACCGAGCGATTGAAGATAATCAGAAGTAGTCACAAGAAGAGCAAGATCTAGATCTTTGTCTTTCGGAAGCGCCGCTAACTTACAGGGGAAAGATGAACCATCGATTGTATTGATAGAAATGTCGTCATTTTGTGGGGGAGTGATTACGGTGCCTGCTGAGTCAAGAGTAGACTTGCCGAAAATGACATGCCTGTTTGTAAGGATAAAACATTCTTTATCAATACAATCTACGATAAAGCCTGTGCCAACGCGGGTTTTCTTGCTCGTTTTGTCATGAGAAACAACTACCTTAACCACACTACGTTTTGATTTCGCTAAAATTTCGTGCACCCAATTTGTTTTTGGAAGAAGGAGAAAGACCAAAAGAACAACGAATGAAAGGGAGTATATCAAGGCGAAGCTGACTGAAGAATAATAAAAAACAGTTTTAATTGCCTTATTAAAGAAGAGGCGCCTAAGGAAGAAAATGTTATAAAATGGAACAAAAAAACAAAGCAAAAAAGATAGGGAGCGAAGAGCTATCCTACTAGAGTAAGCACTGTTGACTGGCTCGTCCTCTGAAATCTTTCCATGCGTAGAATTAGAAGAGTTTTTAAAGTCAGACTCTTGCAGAACGAGCTTTTGCTTGAAATCCTTTTCGGTAATTTTAATTTTTTCCATGTTGCTATAGATACTTTAAAAGGGCATAGGAGGGAGAGTATTTCGATAAAATCCTTACGGAGTTCATTTAATCGTCGCTCGCATTACTGTTTTTTGGCAATTTAGACCTGATGAATGATGTAAAATCAGTAGCGGCGCTCATTATTTTTTTATGCATGCCTGTGATTGAGAGTTTATTTTTCTTTATTTGAGGCAGTTTGCTTTCTCCAGACACATCATTAAGTAGCATAGACCTTCTCGCAGACTTCCAATCTACATGTTTGCTTTCTCGACGTATAGACTGAGAATCCTCAGGCACTAAATATTTCTGTTGTTCAAGTTTATCACTATTCCAAACAAAAAGGCCATCTGCTTTTGAAATGGGGTCATAGACGTAAGCAACTTGCCACGGAAGGTTAAAAAAATTCTCATGTATGAAGCAATCCATTCGAGATAAAAAAATTCCAAATCCTGGATGCGTATGATACCATCCTACAATCTTATGGCTCACATAGTGCAAATCCATGGTAGATTGAATGTGCTCCCAGGTTTTAGGGGTAAATGTAACTTGTGACAAGTTGTGGCTTGCGTGCTTGCCTTCGATAGAGAATTTAATAGATAAGTAATGTCCCTTATCATCTGAAAACAAATCTCCGACCAATACACCACACACTTCATGATTTTGGTTTGAATCGCCATGACGCTTGATTGCATCTACAATTTCCTTTGCAAAAATAACGGGAAAAAGATCTGAACGCCTAGAATCAGCAAGAGGAAAAAGGCTTTGATTACATTCCTCAGGCCTTATCTTTCTATTTTCCTCCACCCCAAAGCTTCGAAAATCTTGATTGCTCTTAGTCATTTGTGTCCCCTGTAGGCTGATGAAAGGCGGCCTAACACAAATTCCTCATCGCCAGAAAATTCATAGCCGACAACTGATCGAGAACTTCTACCAATTACAATATCAAATCTGGGAATACCGATGTTAAAGAATGAATAATCTAAAAAATGTTCATCTCCATAAAGAGTGCAAAAAGTAGAGTAATCTCTCTTTGGATTAGCACAAGACGGACATATTGCCGCCTTCTCTGTCACTAGTCCGAGGGACTTAAAAATAAATTCTTCTTTCCCACAAGTGCTACAATAAAATTTTTCTACGATATCTCGTGATAATTCTAACACTGCGTCAGAACCAAGGTCTTCTTTCGCTCTCGCAATAAGATCATTAATGGTAGTGTTATCAGAGCGAGAGTCTAAAGGGCAAACTATTTCCAGTGGATCATGACGAAAACAGTCCTCTTTTCTTTGGTATTCAACCATATAACTATCACAACTCAATCCATTGAAGACATATCCTTTGCCTGCAATAGAGCTTAGTCCATGAAGAACTTTTATTGCTTCTTGACACTGAACACCAGCAATAATTGCACTTATTGTAGGAGTTGTAGGAGTTTTTCCTCCCTCCATTTCTTCTTTCTTCAACAAATTACATGAGCGACGAAGCTTTATGAGCTCCCAATCTTTCTGAGACATTGTACACTCATAACAGGGTCCGTTAGATTGGAAAACCCGAGCAATGCCTTGTATGGATTCAATGGCGCCATCAATCCATACTTTCTGAAAAAGGAAACATTGTCGATTTATTGCCAGCCGCGCTTCGCGATTGTCCAACCCACAAATGACCAAATCACACCATCGAAAAACTCCCGCCCCTATGTCAAATACAATATCTGCATCGATAGATTCAACATTGGCTTTCGGATAGATGTCTTTAGCCGCAAGGGCAGCGGTTGATGACTTAGAACTGCCATTGTCAGCTTCTCTATAGAGAACGGAACGAGAGAGATTTGAGTGCTCAATTTTGTCAAAATCAATTATAAGTAAATTTCCAATGCCAAGCAGAGATAGGTTTTTTATTATTTCATTGCCAAGCGCACCAGCTCCAACTACTATAACCTTGGCGCTCGAAAGACGATTCTGATCCCACCATTGAATGAGGTTGAAGCGCGAAAAACGTTCACTCTCGCTGTCGTCATTGTCAATAAGAAAAGATTCCACCGTTTCACCAGTTGACGCCAGCGGTAATTTCTGGTTGTAAGCGGAGGATATCTCCTTCATCTACACCTGCATCGGAAAGAGATTGGTCATCGAGCAATTGTTTCCCGCTGGCTTTGTGGTGAAACTTATACGAAAGGGGTTGACCATCTGGCCCCGTGTCTGGAAGGCTCAGCCTGCTTATAAGAACAGCCAATATGCGATTGATTGGCGCATTGTCTGGCAATTCCACATCTTGCCTTTTGTTGCCAGTTGCGTCCCAGACCTGAACCGTAATAGACCCCATAATGCCCTCCATTCACGAACTGTTTTACTGATAACCTGTTACTCCATTACGAGAAAAAAGGCAAGTCAGTAAATAGTATACGATTCTAGATGTATACAAGGTCGAGTCTATTACTGTACGTAAAAAAACTCGGATTCTATTTCGGCTTTCGCCACAGCGAAACCAAACTCGTAGCGCATGTTTCTTCTCAGGCGTAAAAATGCCGACCCCTGCCAAAAACGTTAGATAATTACGTAAATAAATTTACTTGATCGCCTCACTGCCAAGCTTTCTTGTACGAACCGCCATGACCCTGTTGTCATTGTCACCAAACTCCGCAGGATATGTTGCAACGTTGGGGTCGTGTATTTTTTTCTCTATAGTCCAAGGATAATCTTCTTCAAAGCCGAAATTGACATAGTGCACGCTCCAGCCATCAGAATCGTGAACTCTGTTTGTCCAAGGGCAGCAGCCTCCGAGTTTGAAAAGGGGGTGCAGTTTTATAGTGTATTCTTTGCCTCTAACTATTATACTATATTTCCCTGTATACCTCAAGTTCCCTAGTTCGGCAGCGTTAGGCAATCTCCACCCTTTGCCATCAATGTTGAGTTTCTTGACCCATTTTTTTGCATTGTGATAAGATATATCAACATTAGGACCTACATACCACTCTAAACCTGTTTCATTGTCAACTATGATACCAGAAGGGTTTTTAACGAGGCGTCCTTTGGGATCAGTCATGGAAAGCTCTTGCTCCAAACTATCCTATGCGGCCTTTTCTCTGTCAGATATTTCTAATTCCTCGCAAAACTTTTCTTTTGAGACTTTTACAACATTACGGCTTACAGATTTACCAGATAATGCTATGCTAGAGGAAGATAATATAAAAAAAACAGTCAATATAAAACAGATAATGCGCTGATACTTCCAGTTCATGAGTTTCTCCTCAGTAAGTCTATAGCACGTTAATTCGAAAGCACGTTTTATGGACGACAATAGACTTTTCAGTTCTATAAACTAAAATATAAATTCAAAAAAAACTGGTTTTCAAATTGCCCTTCCTCAAAACTCATAACGCATATTAAGCAGCAGACGCGTGTTGTTGATGTTCTCGCGGAAGAAGCTGTTGGTGAGTTGCAGGTTCAACGAGAGGCTGTCCATGGCCTTGAAGGAAAGGCCGAGCGTGCCCTGGAGTTCGTCGCGGTCCATTTGATCGCCGCTGCGCAGCGCGTAGTCGTAGAGATAGGCTGCGGAGATGAACGGGGTAAAGCGGTCGAAGCTGTAACTGACGTTGCCACCCAATTGCATTTCGCCAAGGTAGGTATTGCCCGAAGAGACGGGGCCACGGTTGTCGCTTTCCCAATACGTTGGGCGGTATTCATTGGCATAGATATTTCCGACGCGGGCGCTGAAGGTCCACTTGTCGAGCAGAAAGTACTGAGTCAGGTTTGTGCCCCAGCTTGTGCGCGTGGAGTCGTACTTGGCCGTGATGTTGTCGTTGCGCATGGTGTTGTAATGCGCAGCGGTCAGGCCGAAGCTGGTGTCCAGGATGGTGGTGTCGGTGATCATGAACGCCGCGTAGGGCATGGCGGTCAAACCGTTTTCACTCATGTTGCCGCGGTTGAAGGAAGTTTTGAGATAGAGGTATTCGTACCCGAGCCCCACGCCGACCAAGAAGCGCTCGGTGATCTTGTAATCGAGTCCGCCCATGAACGAATAGAGGTTGCCGTTGAACTTGGACGCGGCCGAAGGACTCGAGAGCCAGGAGACAGAGGGCATGGCCCAGACTCCCCAGCGCTTTTCGCCGAAAAAAGCCTGCTTACTCTGCTCCGCCATGGTATCCAGGGCCATGGCGGCGTAGGATGTCCACTGCTGAGGCGAGTCGACGTTGTTGGCGTGCAGCGAGGCAGCGTAGTTGGCCTCGGGCAACACGTTGGCCGCCCAGTATTCCTTGGCCATGAAGAATTTTGACCCTGGAACTTTCGAGCGCTGGTCGCTTCCTTCTCCGCCGCCCTGATCGCTCGGTCCGCCGCGCTGCCGCGGGCCATGCAGGGTATTGATGCGGTCACTGATAAGATTGTTGTTCGTGCCGGTCGTGATACGTACGATTTCGTTGTTGGTAATGGTTGAGCCGTTCTCTTTGGCCAGAGCCGGCGCAGCCGCCACCAGAACCGCGAAGCAGATACCCGTCAACATTATAAAAAATACCCTGGCCGGCGCGATGTGTTTGCTCATGAAAGCGACTCCTTGACAACGAAATCTAGAATAAACATACCTAATGCATGCAAATCTTATGCGACTCACCGGAAAGGGTCAAGACCAAACCCACGGCAAGACCCAGCAATCTGCGATTTGCCCTTTTTTTCACCCGCTTTCTTTTAGCATTTGACACATGAGAAAGTCTAGCCTTTTTCTAAAAAAAATTTAATTTTCACCTCCCACTTCCTCTTTCCGGCCAAAGCACGTGCCGGCTGGTAAGATTCTGCAATGGACAAGCTGGGGGGAATTATTATACATTCAATCGTCTGCCGGAAAACTCGGCAAAATCGGCAATCTCGGGGTGAAGACCATGAAAACTGCGCGCGCGTACTGGTTGGCAATGGGTTTATTGTGTTGGATTTCCCTCTTGGGGACCGCGGCCCTGGCCGCCAGTCCCGGCGACCCGCTGCTCAAAGTACTGGAAAAAGACTACGAAACAAAGGTATTGCCCCCCGATGCCTCCATCGTCGAAGTATATAAGGACGGAGAAGGCAAGCCCTGCGGAACGGCCGAATTCGTCCAGAACGACGCGTATATCATTCACAAAAATGCCCCAAAGAGCGCCTATAGGGCCAAGAAGGGCCAGCCCGTTTTCACCGGCGATACGCTCATCGCCGACGCCAAGTCCAGCTTGATCGTGCTGCTCAACGACAAGAGCCGCATCACGCTCGGCGCCTATTCCAAACTCGTCATCGACAAGAGCGTCTACGAAGAAAAGACCAACCTGCGCGACACGATCGTGAGCATGTTCTGGGGGAAGGCGCGCTATGTGGTCCAAAAACTCGGCGGTGGACGCGAAGACTTCAAGGTCACCACGCCACTGGCCACGCTCGGCGTTCGCGGCTCCGACTTCGCCGTGGCCATCGTGCCCGAAGATGAAATCCTGAAATTGCAGACCACGAACTGGCTTGAGCGCTTCGATTTCATCACCCCGGCCTGGGCCGTGCCCGGCCACGCCACCTACACCCTGGCCGGCGCTGACACCACCCTGAACCAGACCGGACCAGGCGGCGCGCGCCAGACCCTGACCTCGTTCTCTTCGTCCGTGGCCTTCAGCGACAGGCTTACCAGCCCGATGCCCGTCACGCCTTCGCTCGTGCCCGCGGTCTTGGACCGCGTTCTGCCGCGTGCCTCAGTCATGAGCATGCCGTCCATACTGGAATGAGCCCCATAAGCGCTTACTTAAGAAAAAGTCCTGGGGGAGGAACTTTTTGGAAAAAGTTCCTCCCCAAGACCCCCTCTTCAAAAACTTTTATCATTTTAGACAGTTATCGATTGGCAATCCTCGAATAAAAGGCCCAATAGTAATAATCCATTTGAGGGGGTGGTGCAGGAGGGAGCTTTTTAAAGTTCCCCCCTGCCTTGCCGCGCTCGCGGCAGGGCTCGTTCTGCTCGCACTCACGGCATGCACCCCGGACGCTAAGCGCCACGACGCACTCACCCACACCTGGCAGGAGCTCCAACAACGCAGCACCACCGCGCCCAACAATGCCCAGGCTGTCAAGGCTGGCCCAAGCCAGTGCGTGCTGTCTGACGAAATCATCACTGTTGCCCGCTCCATCCGCGGCGACGACCAGTTCGCACGCATCCACAACGCGCTCAAGTTCCTCATCGAAGGCTTCGCCTACGACCCGCAGTATAATCAACGCCAATTCACACGCACAGCCGCAGATCTCTTCCGCGACCGCACGCTGGGCGGCTGCA
>Ga0247841_10011202_pt1 | contig 11990 bp, 16 predicted proteins | sample LaCruzMarch2015__2_FD_192410 | JGI IMG/M metagenome (GOLD analysis project Ga0247841, IMG submission 192410) | Freshwater microbial communities from meromictic Lake La Cruz, Castile-La Mancha, Spain - LaCruzMarch2015_18m | ecosystem: Environmental > Aquatic > Freshwater > Lake | place: Spain...
CCCTCAGGGCGCTTCCGCCAAAGCCGCCCGATGGTGCGAGACAGGCCGACAAGAAGGCCTACTCCGAGGCGATGAGCGCGCGGATTGCCATGGCCCTGGCGAGTGAGCTGCGCGGCAGGGGAACGAAAGAGACTCGTCTCGCGCAACCCGGCGCGCTGGGCCTGTCTGGCGCCGAACGCCGGTTGGCCGGGGTATCGGAGCCAAGAAAGTGGACGTCACATGGGCGACAGAGGAATCTGGCCTGCTCCTGGGCGTCAGTATCAAGACGATCAACTTCCGTGACGGCATGGTCGCCGAACGCAACTTCGACTTCTACGAGGCCGACGATGGCATGGTGCATCGTGTTTGAGCGCTGCGAGGGCTGCGAAGACGCTCGAGTGGCGCGCGCCATGTCGAGGCCCGGCCGCAGGGCGTAGCGGGCTCGTCGTTCACGTGCGACGCCCTTCGACGCGTGGGTGCCCGCGGCTTGCCCGCGTGATGAGTTGAGAGTCGGATGAGTCAGCCCCATCGCTTGCCGTTCGAGCCCTGCTGGGTCCACCAAGCATCAGCGCGATAGTAGGGTCATTCAGACCTTGGTCTTGAGCCTGTCGCCCCTGTTGGGCGGCGGGCTGTTTTCGCTGAGCTCGAGCTTGCCCACGGACGCCGCATTGTCTACCTGACGGGTTCGGTCTTCGGCGGTCGCCCTCTTCGTGGCAGCTCGCCGACGTTCTGTGGCAGACGGCCTGCACGGAGGAGGGCGCTGCGCAAGAGGAGCTCGATGTGTGCGTTGGTGCTGCGCAGCTCAGCGGACGCCCAGCGAGCCAAAGCATCGTGCACGGCCGGGTCCACGCGGATGAGCAGACTCTTTCTCTCAAGCATCGACTGGAACCTCCCAGGAGGTCAAAGCTGACTCGCTCAGATCGGCAACCTCGACTTGTTCGTCCGCAAGACGCAACTGCAATAAACTGATATCAGATTATAGACACAAGCAGGCGCCGAGTCGAGGCGCCTCGAGGAAGAGCCAGTGGACCGACGAGCATCGACGAAGGAATCGCGAAGAGCGAGTCATGCGAAGGCCGGCGGGGAGGCCGGCCCGGCTCTTGTTGTCGAGCACCTTCGCAAGACGTACCCGGGGACCGTCGCCGTCGACGACGTCTCGTTCACGGTCGAAGGTGGCGAGATCTTCGGCATCCTCGGTCCCAACGGGGCGGGCAAGACCACGACGGTCGAATGTGCGATCGGACTGCAGACGCCGGACTCTGGCACCATCCGCGTCATGGGGTTCGATCCGCACGTCGACCGCGCCCAGGTGCACGCGATCGTGGGCGCGCAGCTGCAGGCGAGCGCACTCCACCCGAAGCTCAGGGTTGTGGAGATCCTCGACCTCTACCGCTCCTTCTACCGCGATCCAGCCGATGTCGGCGAGCTCCTCGATGCGCTCGGGCTTCGTGAGAAGCGGAGCGCCTTCTACAAGTCGCTCTCCGGGGGCCAGAAGCAGCGGCTCTCACTGGCCCTGGCGCTCGTCGGCCGGCCCAAGATCGCGATCCTTGACGAGATGACGACGGGCCTCGATCCGCAAGCCCGGCGCGATACATGGGAGTTGATCGAGGGGGTTCGCGATCGGGGCGTCACCGTCGTCCTGGTCACGCACTACATGGACGAGGCGGAGCGGCTCTGTGACCGCGTGGCGCTCATCGACCGGGGACGTGTCGTCGCCATCGACAGTCCCGCGGCGCTGGCCGAGCGCGCCGGCGGCGGAAAGCGTGTGCGATTCGTGCCTTCCGCTCCGTTCGACGATCGACTGCTGACCGGACTTCCCGAGGTGACCGGCCTGGAGCGGCTGGGTCGCCGCGTGCTCGTGAAGGGTACGCGCGACCTGGTCAGCGCCGTGATCCTCACACTGGCGACCGCCGGAGTGACGGCGAACGAGGTCGACGTACAGTCCGCGACGCTGGAGGACGCCTTCGTCAAGCTCACCGGCCGCCACCTCCATGAGGGCGACGAGGTGGCGGCGGGATGAGTGCCCACAGGGAAGTGCTTCCCGCCGCGCCGCCGCGGACCGCGTTCGGCAAGCTCGTCGCCTGTGAAACCAGGCTGGCGTGGAGGGAGCCGATCGGGCTGGTGTTCGGCCTGGCCATCCCGGTGGTCTTGCTCGTGATCTTCGGCGCCATACCGAGTGCCCGCGTTCACCAGGCGGAGCTCGGCGGCCTCACCGTCGTCGCGGTCTACGCCCCGATCCTCATCGCGTTCTGCATCGGGATGCTCGCGTTCTTCAGCCTCCCGCGCGCCTTGGTCACCTACCGCGAGCTGGGCATCCTGCGGCGTCTCTCGACGACGCCGCTGCCGCCGAGCTGGGTGCTCGCCGCGCAGCTGGTCATCAACTTCGTGCTCGCCGCGTGGGCTCTCGTCATCCTGGTCGTCGTGGGCGCCGCTGCCTTCGGGGCCGCCGCTCCCAAGAGCCCGGCAGGGTTCGCCCTGGCCTTCCTGCTGTCGGTCGCCGCGCTCTATGCCATGGGCCTGTGGGTCGCGGCGGTGGCCCGCGGCGTCACTGCCGCGAACGCCATGGGATCCGCACTGTTCTTCCCCCTGATGTTCTTCGCCGGTCTGTGGTACCCGCAGGAGCTCATGCCGGCCGCTCTGCGCCACATCGGGCAGTTGACGCCGCTCGGCGCGTCGGTGCAGGCCCTGCAGAGCGCAAGCCAGGGCGCCTTTCCTCCGATCGGATCGCTGTTGGTCCTGGCCGCGTACGGCGTCGTCTTCGCTCTGCTGGCGGTGAGGTCGTTCCGCTGGGAGTGACGATGGGGGGGTCGCTGCCGCGTCACCGCGGCAGTCTGGATGCATTCGCGACGCCCACAGGCTCCGGCTCCCGGTCTGGCCGGGGACCGCCAACGCCGCCACGCTCGTGTGTGATTGGCCGAGACGTGCATCATCCCGCTGAAGATCGGCCTCACCTTCCTTGCCTGGCTATGGTCAGGTGATCTCGCCTGACTTGATGTCATACACTGCGTCGACGATCCGGAGCTTGCCTTCGTGGACGAGCTCCTCGAGGACCTTCGAATGCTCGGCGGCCTTCGTCTGCAGCTCGACGTTGACGAGGACGGACTTGGCCGCCAGGTCGGCTCCGGTCGCGCCACCGGCCTTCGCCAGGGCCACGGCCGGCTTGATGCGTCTGACGATCGCCGCGGTGTCTCCCGGCGCCTCGCCGCCCTGAACAGCTGCGCCCACTGCTCCACACTCCGAGTGACCCATGATCACGACGAGGGGGGCATGCACATGCTTGGCGGCGTACTCGATGCTGCCCAGCGTCACGGGGTCGATGACGTTGCCCGCGACGCGGACCACGAACACCGCGAACGCCGCCCCGAAGCTCTCCCGCTTGCGCAGGATCGTGAGCCACGACAGTCGGGACTGGAACGCCTCGAGGGTGAGGCGCTCGAACAGGCCGTCGTCGGTGAGGACCGGGCGCCCCCACTCCGCGTCGTGGTACGCGACGTACCCGGGGGCGCCGCCGACGGCCCAGAAGCAGCGCGGCCGGCCGTCGGGGCCGGCCGCGAGGGCGTCGGAGGTCTCGGGCTCGTCGGTCACCCGGCGTCGTCCGACTTGCCGAGCCTCGTCTTGGCCTTGGCGAGCAGCTCGTCGGCCGCCTTCTGGGCCCTCTCGAGCAGCTCCGCAGCCTCCTTCTTCGCCCTCTCGAGCAGCTCCGGCCCTTCGGTCTTCGCCCGCTCGATCAGCTCTGCGCCTTGCTTCTTCGCCTTCTCGATGATCTCGGCCGCCTCGGCCATCGCCTTGTCGGTCGTCGGCTTGGTCTTGTCGCTGAGTTCACCGGCCTTGACCTTCGCCTTGTCGCTCAGGTCCCCGGCCGTCGCCTTGGCCTTCTCGCCGAGGTCGGTGGCCGTCGCCTTGGCCTTGTCCAGCGCCGGTCCCGATTTCTCCTTGGCGTCCGCCGCCGCCTGCTTCGCCTTCGCGGCGGCGTCGTCGGCCATCTGCTTCGCCTTGTCTGTGAATCCCACAGCTACCTCCTCATTCGCCCGGTCCGCCCTGCTTGGCGTCGGGCTCCTTCGTCGTGCCGAATGTCCTGGAGACGAAGTCGGACACCTGGCGTGCCGCGTCCTCGATGACGGGCGACGCCTTGGCGTCGAACTCCTTCAGCCCTGCCTCGACCTTGCGCAGCGCGGGCTGAGCCTTCTCCTCCAGTTCGCCGGCCTTGACCTTGGCCTTCTCGAGGGCCGGACCGGACTTCTCCTTCGCGTCGGCGGCGACCACTTTGGCCTTTGCCGCGGCCTGATCGGCCAGTTGCCTGGCCTTGTCCATGAATCCCACGGCGACCTCCGGCTTCGTGCCAACTCCTACGGACCCTATGAAGAGTGTACCGCCCTGCCGCACGGTTCAGTCGCCCCGAGTCCGTCGCCGCGTGGGGGGCGCCGAGGCAGCCGGACCAGATCGGCACCATGGTCTTGACTTGTATATGACAAGAGGATATAGTTCCCACCGTCATAGGAAGATGGCCACGGAGGGGCGATGCCTCGGGAGAACAAGACGAAGTACGCGGTGCTCGGGCTTCTGGCCTACGGCCCGCTGTCCGGGTACGACATCAAGCGCATCTACGCCCAGAGCCTCGGCAACTTCTGGAGCGAGAGCTACGGGCACATCTATCCGATCCTCAAGCGGCTCGAGGAAGAGGGTCTGGCCACTCGCGAGGTGCAGCACCAGACCGGCAAGCCCGACCGCAACGTGTACACCATCACTGAGGCCGGACGCGCCGAACTGCACCGCTGGCTGGCCCAGCCGCCGGAGCCTGTGCGGGAGCGCGTCGAACTCCTCCTCAAGCTCTTCCACGGCTGGGAGATCGGCCCCGAGGCGATGATCGAGCACGTCAAGCAGACCCGCGCCCAGCACGTCGCGCTGCTCGAGCGGTACGCGCACTACGACAAGGTGATGACGCGCGACAACGAGCCGCCCTCGCCCTACTGGCTCATGACCGTGAGCTGCGGACAGCACAACAGCAAGGCGTACATCGAGTGGTGCGACGAGACCATTGCCAAGCTCGAGCAACTTCCCGCGGAGCCGCGCGCCGGCGCCGAGAACTGGAACCCGACAGACCATCAAGACCTGGAGGCAAGCGAATGAACGCGAACCCGACCGGCGCCGTCCTGCTTTTGGACGGGCGGCTCGACGACGAGCCGACGGCAGCCCTGGCGCACGAGGCGCTGATCGACGGCCTGGCCGCAGGCGGCTGGGCCATCGACGACTGGCGCCTGCGCGACGACAAGATCGCCTGGTGCGCGGGCTGCTTCAAGTGCTGGACGCAGACGCCCGGCGTCTGCGCGCACAACGACGACGGGCGCGCGTTCGCCGAGCGCTGGGTCAGGAGCGACCTCGTCGTCTTCCTCACGCCCGTGACCTTCGGCGGGTACTCTTCGGAGCTGAAGAAGGCGCTCGACCACGTGATCCCGATCCTGCTGCCGTTCATGCAGAAGCGGCGGGGGGAGACACGTCACCCGCAGAGGTACGAGAGCAGGCGCGACCTGCTGGTCGTCGGCACGGTGCCGGCGGGACGGGGCGACAGCGCGGAGGCGCAGACGTTCAAGCGGCTGGTGCAGCGGAACACGCTCAACATGCAGCCGCCGCGCTGGACCGTCGGCGTGCTCGAAGAGGGCGCCGGCGAGCGGGAGGTTCGCGTGGCGGTCAACGAGCTGCTCGCCGAAGTGGGCCTGAGCGGAGAGCGCATCGCGAACGGCGCCGGCCGGGAGAAGGTGGTCGCATGAAGGCCCCGAAGCGGGCGCTGCTGATCGTCGGCAGCCCCAAGCCGGGCGCCAGCACGTCCGAGTCGCTCGGCGCCTACCTGCTCGACGAACTCGAGAAGCGCGGCGTGAAGCCGCAGGCCCTGCACGTCGCCAAGGCCGTGCGCACGGACGCGTCGGTCGCGGAGCTGCGCGCCGCCGTCGCCGCAGCCGACTTGGTCGTCTTCTCGTTCCCGCTGTACGTCGACAGCCTCCCGGCGCCGGCGATCCGCGTGCTGGAGCTCATCGCGGCGGACCACGCGGCGGGGGTGGGCGCGGACGGCGCCGGCGAGAGAGCGTTCGTCACCATCTGCCAGTCCGGCTTTCCCGAGGTCGACCACAGCGAGGTCGCCATGGAGATCTGCCGGAACTTCGCCCGGGCCGCTGGGTTCGAGTGGGCCGGCGGGCTGATCCTGCCCGCCGGCGGCATGCTCGGCGGCCAGCCGCTGGCCAAAATGAAGGGCATGATGCGCACGGCGGTCAAGGCGCTCGACCTCAGCGCCGAGGCGCTGGCCGCGGGACAGCCGGTGCCCGACGAGGCGATCCAGCTCATGGCCAAGCCGCCGATCCCCAAGTTCGGCTACCGCTTCATGGCCAACTGGGGCTGGCGCTCGCAGTTCAAGAAGCGCGGCCAGGCAGAGTCACTGAAGGTGCAGCCCTACGCCTGAGGCTGCATCCCACACCCGAGGTCAAGACTCGCAGGCGGGCCGGTCTCCCAGCCGGGAGGTCGTCCCGCCGGCGCGTCAGGCTCCGGCGTCCTGCTCGCCCCGGCCGGCGCCTGCAGCAATGCCCGGCGTCGCCTGCGGCGAACCCCACCCCCGCCGTTCCATCGTGAGCGCCTCGTCGATGAGGTCCACAAGGTCCCTCTCGCCGCGCGTGCGGACCCACACGCTTGTCGCCGCCGCCGCCCCGATCACCGAGTGCGTCACCAAGCCGGGGAGGAGGGCCGTCTCATCCAGGCCCAGGTGCTCGGCGGTGATGGCCTCGAGCACGGTCCGCCACTCCTCGAGCTTCTCGGCCACGCGGCTCCGGAGAGCCGGCGTCTCCCAGAGGAGCTGCATGAGATCGAGCAATTGCGGGTCGTCGGCGTACCGGCGCGTGGAGGACAGGGCACACCGCGACAGGGCGAACCACGGCTCGTCGTCGGCCAGGAGTTGGCGATACCGTTGCTGCCAGACGAGGCCGAATTCGTCGAGCATCGAGACCACAGCCTCATCCTTGGTGCCGAAGTAGCGGAAGAAGGTGCTTCGGGACGCGTGCTCGGCGGCGACGATGTCCTCCACGGTCACGTCGTCGTAGCCGCGCTCGCGGAAGAGCTGCACGGCGCGGCGCGACAAGCGTTCCTTGATGACCCGGCGCCGATTGGAGCCAGCGCGCTGGTCGCGTGGTGCTCCGCCTGTGGCCGCTCCGGGATCGCTCAAGGGTCTCCTTGCGGTAGTCGCACCGACGGGTCCGCCGGAGCGGGCCAATCAGATATCTCCGGTCGATTTCGCTCTTGCGCACCGCGACGACGGATGCTACCTTGCCGAAACTGAGTGTCACATCACTCAGTCATGCTTCGCCAACATAGCGCAGATAACCTCGCACTATCTGCAACTGAGTATCAGGAGTCGGCTGGCGCGGCCTCCCGAGCGGCGCCGACCGGCGCCCAGGGGGCAGGGGGGCGGATGAGGATCGCGAGCGCCACTGTGCACGGACCGGTCTGGTCCATCGTCTCCGTCTGCGGGCCGGTTCCCGATCTGGCGAAGGTGATGTGATGCGCAGACCGCTGCTTGCTGCCGGCATCGCCGCCCCGCTCGTCTATCTGGCCGCGGTCGTGGTCGCCTCCGGTTTGGCCGGCGCCCTCGGGATCCGCACCTCCTTCGCCGGGCTGCTCGAGCGGGTCACGATCGGCGGCTTCGTCCTGTGACTGCTGGTGATCGCGACCGAGATGCGTCGGGCGGACGGAGCCTCGATACGAGAGTCCGCACAGCTCGCCTGAGACCGAAGGGATGGGAGATGGCCGGATGAACGCGAAGGAGACACGGGCCGCGCTGCTCTTCGACGGCCGCAACGACGACGCCGACCCCACGCTCGCGCTCCTTGACGACGCGCTGGTCGACGGCCTGAATGAGGCCGGCTGGGCCGTCGATGACTGGCGCCTGCGCGACGTGAAGATGGCCTGGTGCTCGGGCTGCTTCGACTGCTGGGTCACGACGCCTGGCGTCTGCACGTACAAGGACCCTTCGCGCGAGGCCGACGAGCGCGCTGCGCGCGCCGACCTGTTCGTCCTGCTCACGCCGGTCACGTTCGGCGGCTACTCGGCCGAGCTCAAGAAGGCCCTCGACCACTGCAACGGGATCCACCTGCCCTACCTCAAGAAGCTCGGCGCCGACACGCACCACCCGCCGAGGTACCACCGCGTGCACGATCTGCTGGCGATCGGGACGGTCCCGGCAGGAGAGGCCGCCGGCGCCGAGGCGGAGACGTTCCGCCGGCTCGTCGCGCGCAACATCCTCAACCTGCAGCCGGGGCGACAGGTCACGGGGGTGGTCGAGAGCGGTTGCAGCGAGCTGGAGGTTCGCACCCGGGTCGCGGCACTGCTGGCGGACGCGGGCGTACGGCCCGCCGGGCCCACGCACGCGCTGCAGGAGGTGCTCCCGTGAAGGCCCCCGGCAGGGTGCTCCTCCTCAACGGCAGCCCCAGGCCGGGCGCTAGCACCTCCGAGTCGCTGCTCACCTACCTGGATGAGGAGCTCGAGAAGCTGGGCGTGAGCACGCAGGCGCTCAAGCTGACCAAGGCCGTGCGGTCCGAGGAGCGCACGGCCGAGCTGCTCGCCGCCATCGACGGCTCGGACCTCGTCGTTCTCGCGTTCCCGCTCTACTGGGACAGCCTGCCGGGGCACGTCGTCCGCGCCTGTGAGCTGATAGCGCGGCACCGTGCGGCTTCGCCCGCGGGCGCAGCACCCGACCGGGTCGCACCCGGCGGCCCCGCGCCCGGCGCCGCCGCGCGCCCGGGCTTCGCGGCCATCGTCCAGGGCGGCTTCCCGGAGGCGGAGCAGAACGCCGTGGCCCTCGAGATCTGCCGCCACTTCGCCGCGGCGGCGGACCTGGAGTGGGCCGGAGGCCTCGCGCTGGGCGGCGGCGGCATGATCGACGGGGCGCCGCTGCGCAAGCTGGGCGGTCGCGTCAAGACCGCCATGCAGGCGCTGGACCAGACGGCGGCCGCGTTCGCCGCCGGCCGGCCTGTCCCCGACGAGGCCGTCCGGCTGATGGCCAAGAACCCCCCGGCGATCGTCATCCGCTTCGGCGCCAACTCGCACTTCCGCAGCCAGCACAAGAAGCAGGGCAAGGCGCCGCTCGATGCGCGGCCGTTCGCCTCGCCGCCCCCGTGAGCAGCTCTCCCGCAGCGGAGGCGCCGGCGCGTCCCTCGTTCAAGCGCCTGATCAGAGGCCGCGACTTCCGCCTGCTCTGGGGCGGCGAGGCCGTCTCCCTGATCGGCGACCAGTTCGAGCTGATCGCCCTGCCGTGGCTGGTCGTCACGCTGACGGGCAGCCCGGTGGCGGTCGGCGCAGTGCTCGCGGCAGCCGCGCTGCCCCACGCCGTGCTCATGCTCGTCGGCGGCGCGGTCACCGACCGCTACTCGCCGCGTGCCGTCATGCTCGCTTCGAACCTCGCGCGGCTGGTCCTGACCGCGCTGTTTGCGGCGGTCGTCATCAGCGGTCGCGTCGAACTCTGGATGGTCTACGCGTTCGCCCTCTCGTTCGGTATCGCCGACGCGTTCTTCTTTCCGGCGCAGACCGCGATCGTCCCTCGCATCGTGCGGAGCGACGACCTGTCGCTCGGCAACACGGCGGTGCAGGGCACGGCGCAGGCCAGTCTGTTCATCGGGCCGGCGCTCGCCGGCGCGGTCATCGCGCTGTTCGCCGGCGGGGCGGGCGAGGCCGGGCATAGCCTCACCGGCATCGGCCTCGCCTTCGCCATCGACGCGGCGACCTTTCTGGTCTCGGTCGTCGCGCTCGCGCTCATTCGCTCACAGCCCTCCGCCGAATCCGCCGCACAAAAGGCTCAGAGTCTCTGGCGGTCGATCGGTGAGGGGATCGCCTTCGTGTGGCGCGACCCGGCGTTGCGGGCGATCTTCGGCCTCCTCCTGGCCGTGAACCTGCTGGTCGTCGGTCCGTTCACGGTCGGTATCCCGCTACTTGCGGAGGATCGCCTGCAGGGCGCCGCCGCCTTCGGCGTCATCATGTCGGCGCAGGGCGGCGGATCGTTGGTCGGCATCCTTCTGGCCGGCGTGCTTCCACCCCCGCCGCCCAGGCTGTTCGGGTCCGTGCTGGGTCTGCTCTGCGTAGTGATGGGCATCCTGTTCGGCCTGATCGCCGTCGGGTCGACGCTTCTCGGCGTCGCGGCCCTGGCTGCAGGGACGGGGCTCATCAACGGCTACATCGCACTGCTGTTCATCACCTGGATGCAACGCATGACGGTGCCGGCTCTGCAGGGCCGCATGATGAGCCTGATGATGCTGGCTTCGATGGGCATGGTGCCGGTGTCCCAGCTCATCGCCGGCTTCCTGATCCGCCTCAGCTTCAGCGTCGTGATCGCGGTCGCCGGAGCGGGGATGGTGTTGCTCTCCCTGCTCATGCTGTCGCTGCCGTCGGCCCGGGCGGTCGGTCTGCGGACGGGGCTCCTCGGTGAGGAGCTGGAGACTACCGGCTCGCCCGACGCTGCGACCGGCGTCCTGCCGGGTGACGCCGCCGGCTGACCCCGTCCGAAGACCCTGAGAGGAGGAGGGCGATGCCCGCGTCGCGCGGGCGGCTCCGTGACGTCGGCCGCAACTCGCGGGAGGTGGGCCGACAGCACGGCGCGGACATGCGGGACGTCCTCGCGGAGATCCTCGAGGCGGACGTCGGGGTCGCGCGCATCCGAGGACCGAGGAGGCCGCCGCGCGCTCGCCGATCGAGGTGGACAGGATCCGCACGACTCTACAGGGACGCACTGTCCCGAAGGACATCGGCTTCCCGGGCGGCATGGGACCTTTCGGCATCCTCTTCTGGGCCGGCCTGTCGCACGTCACCTGAGAGGGCTTCGGCGTGATGACCAACACCACCGGCGAGATGAGCGATCCCGAACGCGAGCTGCCGCGGGCGATGTGCTGGGCGCTCATCATCGTCATGCCCGTCTACCCGGTGGCGGGCCTGGCGTTTCTCATCGTGAGCGGCACGGTGAGCGTCGGTCACCTGCGCGTCCGCCGCGAGACCGGTGCACGGCGGTAAGGGCTGCTCGCTGTTATCATCCTGAACGGCGCGCTGCTCCTGTTGCTCCTCGGGGATGCGATCGTCAGGAGTCTGCCGAAGACGTGGACACGCTGCTCGCGCTGTTGGCGCTGCGTTTCGTGGTCGAATGGGGGTATCGTCGACAGACGGGGCGTGGGCTGCGGCCGGCGGCCTCTCCGGTTGCGGCCGGATCTGCCGGCGGGTCTACTTCCGGGGTGCCGGCGAACCGAGGAGGAGCGATTCCATGAAAGGCAAGAAGGCAGACAGTCGCAGGCACTGGCATCTGCGTCCTCCCAGCTACGGGGGCCTGGTCGCCGCCGTGGTCCTCTTCTGGCTCTCGTTCACACCGTCGCTGCTGCCCGTGCCCTGGCTCTACCAGGGGCTGGCGACCGGCGTCTCCGTTGCCGTGGGTTACGCCATCGGCGCCTTTGTCGGGTGGGTCGTTCGGTCACTGGTCGGGCGGCCGTTCACCGGGCGGTTCATGCGCTGGGCGTGGCTTGCTCTGGCCGTCGCCGGCCCGATCGTCGTCATCGCGGCGGTCATCCAGGGGCACGCCTGGCTCAACCAGATGGAGCGGCTCGTGCAGATGCCGAAGGCGGGAATCGCCACCACCCTTGCCGCCGCCGTGGCCGGGCTGATCGTCGCCCTGATTCTCGTTGGTCTGGCACGTCTCGTGCGCGACCTCGCGGTCTGGGCCGCCCGCCAGCTCGGCCGCTGGGTGCGCTGGCGCGCGGCGCTGGCGCTCGGCTGGGTGCTCGTGGCGCTGCTGCTGGTCTTCGTGTTCAACGGCGTGATCTGGCGCGGGTTCGTGAGTGCCTCGGACAGCATCTACAGCGCCGCCAACGACGCTACGGCGGCGGGCGCCGTGCAGCCGCAGTCGCCGGAGCGCTCCGGCAGTTCGGCGTCTCTCGTCTCGTGGCAGTCCCTGGGCCAGGCGGGCCGCGGCTTCGTCGGCCGCGGCCCCACGACGGCCGAGCTGA
>Ga0247841_10011203_pt1 | contig 11989 bp, 3 predicted proteins | sample LaCruzMarch2015__2_FD_192410 | JGI IMG/M metagenome (GOLD analysis project Ga0247841, IMG submission 192410) | Freshwater microbial communities from meromictic Lake La Cruz, Castile-La Mancha, Spain - LaCruzMarch2015_18m | ecosystem: Environmental > Aquatic > Freshwater > Lake | place: Spain...
GCTAGCCATCGACGATCAGGGTAACCTGGTTATCGCCTATGAGAGCGGGAATATGGTGGAGAGCGCCCCGGTGGCCTGGCAGGAGATCGATGGACAGAGGACACCGGTAACGGTGGCTTATGCCCTTTACGGGGAGCAGGAGGTTGGATTTACTCTTGGTGGCTTTAAACCAGGCATCCCTGTGGTCATCGACCCCGCTTTGGCCTGGAACACCTTCCTGGGCGGCAGCGATGACGACTTTGGCCGTGCCATTGCGATAGACGGCAACAGCAATGTCTACGTGGCTGGTGAAAGCAAGGCCACCTGGGGCTCCTCCCCGAAGCGGGGCTATTATGGATCAGGTACTGATGCATTCGTCGCCAAGCTCAGCCCCTCAGGTGTCCTTACCTGGAACACCTTCCTGGGCGGCAGCTCTGATGACTTTGGTAAGGGTATCGCGGTAGACGGCGGCGGGAATGTCTATGTGGCTGGTGAAAGCTGGGACACCTGGGGCACCACCCCGGTGCGGGGCTATTCAGGAAATAATGACGCCTTCGCCGCCAGGCTCGACAGCTCCGGCAATCTCATCTGGAACACCTTCCTGGGCAGCAGCAGTAATGACGCCGGTAATGCCATCGCGGTAGACGGCAGCTACGTCTATGTGGCCGGTTACAGCAACGCCACCTGGGGCACCTCCCCTGTGCGGGCCTATTATGGATCAGGTTTTGACGCCTTCGCCGCCAGGCTCAACAGCACCTCCGGCGCCCTTACCTGGAACACATTCCTGGGAGGCAGCGGGACTGACATCGGTCGTGGCATCGCGATAGACGCCAGCGGCAATGTCTACGTGGCTGGTGACAGCGATGCCACCTGGGGCACCGCCCCACGGCGGGCCCATACATCAGGTTATGACGCCTTCGCCGCCAGGCTCGCCAGCTCGGGCGACCTCACCTGGAACACCTTCCTGGGGGGCGGCGATAATGACTACGGTAATGCTATCGCGGTAGACGGTAGCTATGTCTATGTGGCCGGGCAGAGCTGGGCCACCTGGGGCTCCCCGCTGCGGGCCTTTTCAGGCAGTTGGGACGGCTTTACCGCCAGGCTCAACAGCTCCGGTTATCTCACCTGGAACACCTTCCTGGGCGGCAGCAATTTTGACTACGGTCAGGCCATCGCGGTAGACGGCAGCGGGAATGCCTATGTGGCTGGTTACAGCGCCACCACCTGGGGCTCCCCGCTGCGGGCCTATACATCAGGGTATGACGCCTTCGCTGCCAGGCTCAACAGCTCCGGCGCCCTCACCTGGAACACCTTCCTGGGTGGCGCCGGGGGTGACTACGGTTATGGAATCGCGGTTGACGGCGGCGGGAATGCCTATGTGGCCGGTGCCGGCAACGGGACCTGGGGCTCTCCGAAGCGGGCCTACACTGCAGGAGGATATTTTGACGCCTTCGCAGCTAAAATTACATCCTCCATGATTCCCGTAAGCGGGGACTGGAACAGCGACAATAAAACCGAGATAGGCACCTTCTATAACGGCATCTGGTACCTGGATTACAATGGTAGCGGAACTTGGAACGGGCATGGGACGGGTCCAACCAACGACAGGCAGTATTCCTTCGGCAATTCTTCTATGAAGCCTGTAAGCGGTGACTGGAACAACGATGGTAAAACGGAGATAGGCACATATCTTAACGGTACATGGTACCTGGATTACAATGGAAATGGTGCGTGGAATGGGAATGGGACGGGTCCGGCCAACGACAGGCTGTATTCTTTCGGTTCCGCCTCCATGACTCCTGTAACCGGCGACTGGGCCAGTGGTGGAGGAACGGAGATAGGGGCATTCCTCAACGGCACCTGGTACCTGGATTACAATGGTAGCGGAACCTGGACCGGGCATGGGACGGGTCGAAGCACCGACAAGCAGTATTCCTTCGGTTCCGCCTCCATGACTCCTGTAGGCGGGAACTGGAACGGTACCGGGGGAACGGAGATAGGTGCATATTACAACGGCACCTGGTACCTGGATTACAATGGAAACGGTGCATGGAACGGTGCGCTCACGGACAGGCTGTATACCTTCGGGAATTAGTGATGCGAAACCCGTAATCGGTAGGTATGGATTTATCAGGCCTCTGATAGAGATGTCTAATTCAAATTTTATTTAAGGAGGAGAGCGAAAATGAAGGTTCAAAGACTTGGATTCAAAGCGGCACTGAGGGCAAGTCTGGCAGCGGTATTTATTATTGCAATGCTGTTGTCAACCGCCCTGCCGGCAGGCGCTATTGCCAGCACTGTCGGTAATGCTACCGGCCCGATGTTAACGGCGGGCAACGTCCCTGATTTTGCGGGTACCAACGGTGGAGAAAACCTGCTCCAATTCACCTCTGCCGGCTATGTGCTGGGCTTCAGCCGTGACGGCGTCTTCATCGGTTCGGCCGGCCAGATGTTGAGGACCAGGTTTGTTAATGCCAGCGCCGTGGCTCCACAGGCGGAAGATTGCATAGCCGCTGTACAGGCGCCCGGCATGGCTCCTCCCCTCGGCCGGGTCACTTACCGCGACGTCTGGGATGGGGTGACCGTGGTCTATGAAGCCATGGAGGGGACAATTGTCGAAAGTATATATTACGTCGATACCGTCGCAGATATTATCCCGGGCAGCAATATACGGCTGAGCTACAACCGCCCGCTAACCATTGACGATCAGGGTAACCTGGTTATCGCCTATGAGAGCGGGAATATGGTGGAGAGCGCCCCGGTGGCCTGGCAGGAGATCGATGGACAGAGGACGCCGGTAACGGTGGCGTATGCCCTTTACGGGCAACATGAGGTTGGATTTTCTCTTGGTGATTTTAAACCCGGCGTCCCTGTAGTCATAGACCCTGCCCTCACCTCGAACACCTTCCTGGGCGGCAGTGGGTATGACTGTGGTACTGCCATCGCGGTGGACGGCAGCGGGAATGTCTATGTGGCTGGTTACAGCCAGGCCACCTGGGGCGCACCGGTGCGGAACTATACAGCAGATTACGATGCCTTCGTCACCAAGCGCAATAGCTCAGGCGCACTGCTCTGGAACACCTTCCTGGGAGGGGGTGGGGATGATAAAGGCAATTCCATCGCGGTGGACGGTAGCGGGAATGTCTACGTGGCCGGTTACAGCCTGGCAACCTGGAAGGGCACCAGTAACCCGCTGCGGGCCTATACTAATCAAAGCGATGCCTTCGCCGCCAAGCTCAACAACTCGGGAGCCCTGCTCTGGAACACCTTCCTGGGCGGCATCCTGGGTGACGAAGGTCGTGCCATCGCGGTGGACGGCAGCGGGAATGTCTACGTGGCCGGTTTCAGCGAAGCCACCTGGAAAGGCGCCAGCGACCCGGTGCGGGCCTTTACAGGTACAGATTATGATGATGCCTTCGCCGCCAAGCTCAATACCTCGGGCACCCTGCTCTGGAACACCTTCCTGGGAGGCGGCGGGACTGACGAAGGTCGTGCCATTGCGGTAGACGGCAGCGGGAATGTCTATGTGGCCGGTGACAGCTATGCCACCTGGAAAGGTGCCAGCGACCCGCTGCGGGCCTGTACGACAGCCACTGATGTTTTCGCCGCCAAGCTCAATACCTCGGGCGCACTGCTCTGGAATACCTTCCTGGGCGGTAGCGGGTCTGACCATGGTTATGGGATTGCGGTAGACGGCAGTGGGAATGTCTATGTGGCCGGTGACAGCGAAGCCACCTGGGGCGCCCCGCTGCGGGCCTATACAGCATCAGTTTCTGATGCATTCGCCGCCAGGCTCAACGGCTCGGGCACCCTGCTCTGGAACACCTTCCTGGGCGGCAGCTCGACTGAATACGGCCGTGCCATCGCGGTAACCGGCATCGGGAATGTCTATGTGGCCGGTACGAGCTTCGGCACATGGGGCACGCCGCTGCGGGCCTATACAGCGGGGGTTGCCGATGCCTTTGCCGCCAGGCTCAACAACTCCGGCGCACTGCTCTGGAACACCTTCCTGGGTGGAAGTGCGATTGACTGCGGTTTCGGGATAGCACTGGACGGCAACGAGAATATCAATGTGGCGGGTTACAGCACCGGCACCTGGGGCTCACCGGTGCGTGCCTATACAACAAGTAGTGCCGATGGCTTCGTAGCAACTGTGTCCACCATGAACCCTGTAAGCGGGAACTGGAACGGCACCGGGGGAATGGAGATAGGCACGTACCTTAACGGCACCTGGTACCTGGATTACAATGGCAACGGTGTCTGGAACGGCGGGGTCATTGACAGGCAATATACCTTCGGCAACGCCTCCCAGAAGCCCGTAACCGGGGACTGGAACAGCGACAATAAAACCGAGATAGGCTCCTTCTATAACGGCACATGGTACCTGGATTACAACGGTAACGGTGTCTGGAACGGCGGGGTCATTGACAGGCAGTATACCTTCGGCAGTGCTTCCATGACCCCCGTAAGCGGGGACTGGAACGGCGACAATAAAACCGAGATAGGCACCTTCTATAACGGCACCTGGTACCTGGATTACAGCGGTAACGGTGTTTGGGGTGGTGTAGCAGGCGGTGATAGGCAGTATACCTTCGGCAATGCCTCCATGACCCCTGTAAGCGGGGACTGGAACAACGACAGGAAAACCGAGATAGGCGCCTTCTATAATGGCACCTGGTACCTGGATTACAGCGGTAACGGTGTTTATGGTGGTGTAGCAGGTGGCGACAGGCAGTATTCCTTCGGCAACGCATCCCAGAAGCCTGTAAGCGGGAACTGGAACGGCACAGGGGGGACGGAGATAGGCGCATTCCTTAGTGGTACGTGGTACCTGGATTACAACGCTAACGGTGCCTGGAACGGCGGGGTCATTGACCGGCAGTATTCCTTCGGGAATTAGTGTTACGAAGCCTGTAAGCGGTACATGTTGAAATCCGGCCTGTTTTGCCTGCAGTGGATAATTGTCCCCTGCAGTGCTTTCAGTAGCCCCGGAAATGCCGTAAAATACAATCAGGCGATTATCCATGTGGAGGTTGGTTATGATTGAAAAAAGGACCGGTAATATCTTCGGCAAATGCCGATGGAAGGGTGCGGTAGGGTGGCTGCTACAGTTGCTGATGGCGCTTTTACTCTTTGTGCCGCTAGGCATGGTATTTGTGCCCTCCGGCCAGGCGCAGGCAGCGGCGCTTTACGAGGCACTCAGCAGCGGAGAGGATTTAGCCGGTGGGGTCTATGGGACAGCCTGGGTGGCCCAGTCTTTTACCACGGTGGGAGGGCATTTTGTGACTTCGGTGCGCTTCAAGATGTACCGCGATGTTGGGGGAGCGCCCGGCACTACTACGGTTTCCATCCGTGCCACTGACGGCAGCGGTTTGCCGGCGGGCAGCGACCTTACCGTGGGCACCACCGATGGCAATACACTGACTACAAGTAGTGCCGGAGAGTGGCGCGAAATAGTCTTTAACACGCCATGTCTGCTGGCGGGCGCCACCAAATATGCAGTGGTAATAAGGGCGGCAAGCGCCACTGATAATGTGTATCTAGATGTAATCTCAGAGGGGGGCTACAGCGGCGGAAATTGTTGTACTAGCTCCAATGGAGGCGTCACTTGGTCACCGGATCCATGTGATCTTCTGTTCGAGGTATACGGGGTCCCCGCCCGGCTTTATGAGCGCTGCAATACCGGCAATGACAGTTCCGATACATGTGGCGGGACTGACTGGTTGGCACAGACGTTTACCACGGGTACCCGTTATGCCATAACTCATGTCAGGCTGCAGCTTGCCCGCAGCGGATCGCCGGGCACGGTCACTGTATCGATAAGGGCCACCGATGGGAGCGGGTGGCCCACGGGGTCGGACCTGGTTACAGCCAGTTTCGATGGTGACACATTGCCAACCGTCTGGCCTGCATCCTGGAAGGAAGTGTTTTTCCCTTCACACCTGGCAGTTAACTCTGCCACTACTTATGCCATCGTGGTGAGAAGCACCGCCTCTACCCTGTCCTGGAATTCAGACATGTCTGCAGACTACACTGGCGGCAAAGAGGCTACCAGCCTTAATTCCGGCACTGCCTGGAGCGATGGCACCAGGGACCTCATGTTCGAGGTCAGGGGAGAAAAACCGTCGATATGGGAAGCTTATAACGGTACCTCAGGTGCCGGGACCACCTGGGGCGGAGTTCAATGGTGGGCCCAGACCTTTACCACCGGCAGCCGGGCGCATTCCATCACTTCCGCGCGGTTCAGATTTAATTTACCGTCCAATAGCGGCCCGGTTAATGTATCTATCAGGGCCACCGATGGCAGCGGGCACCCCACCGGCAGCGACCTTGTTGCAGGAGTACTTGATGGAAACAACACCACTACAAATAACTGGTACGTGGTCCCCTTTGACAGCCCTCTCACCGCCAACAGCAATACCAAATATGCCGTGGTCATAAGGGCGCCGCAAGCAACCAGTACGGGGAACTTGATGTTTAATTTGGGTAACGTTTATGCCGGCGGAAATATGGAGGACAGCCATGACGGCGCCGGGTCGTCATGGACAGCGTACGGCGGGGGCACCAGTGACCTGTTGTTCGAGATATACGGCCTGCGGCCGGGCGATATAGGCGCATACCAGGCCGGCACCTGGTACCTGGACTTCAACAGTAACGGGGCCTGGAATGGTGCGGTCACCGACCGGCAGTATTCCTTCGGCAATGCCTCCATGAAGCCCGTGACCGGGGACTGGAACGGGGATGGCCTGATGGAGATAGGCGCATACAACAGCGGCACCTGGTACGGTGACTTCAACGGCAACGGGATTTGGAACGGACCGGTCACGGACAGGCAGTGCTCCTTTGGCAACGCCTCCATGACCCCTGTAAGCGGGGATTGGGACGGCAACGGCAATACCGAGATAGGCACCTTCCTCAACGGCGCCTGGTACATCGATTACAACGCTAACGGGGTTTGGAACGGAACGGGTGGCGGAGATAAGCTGTACACCTTCGGCAACTCCACCATGAAGCCCGTAACCGGTGACTGGAACGGCGATGGGAAAACCGAGGTCGGCACCTTCCTCAACGGCGCCTGGTACATCGATTACAACGGCAGCGGGACCTGGAACGGAACGGCGGGCGGAGATAAGCTGTACACCTTCGGCAACTCCACCATGAAGCCCGTATCCGGTGACTGGAACGCCGACGGCCGGACGGAGATAGGCACCTTCCTCAACGGCGCCTGGTACCTGGATTACAATGGTAACGGGGTTTGGAACAATGTGGCAGGCGGGGACAAACTGCGTTCCTTCGGCAACTCCGCCATGACACCGGTAAATGGTTCCGCCTATTGATTATGACTGTAAACTAACCATTGAATGACAAGAGGAATACCCAAATTGTTATCAGGGGGACAACGAATATGGGGTTTCAGAAAGTTGGATTTAAAACGGCCCTCAGGGCAAGCCCGGCAGTGGTACTGCTTATTACCATGCTGTCAATCGCCATGCCTGCAGGCGCTATTGCCAACCCTGTCGGCAACATTACTGATACTGCAGTTATCGGCGGCTATGAAAGCAGCTTGCTCCAATTCACCTCCGAGGGCCATGTGCTGGGCTTCAGTCCTGACGGCGTCACGATCGCTTCAAGGGACCATATGGTCAATACCGAATTCATCGGTTCAAACGCGGTGTCTCCGCAAGCGGACACCGCAGTCCCAGTGGAAAACAAGGCCAGCCTGGCCTCTCCTCTCAACCGGGTGACTTATCGCAGCGTTTGGGATGGTGTGACGGTGGTCTATGAAGCCAACCCTGGGTCTATTGTGGAGAGCACCTATTATCTCGGTGAAGCGGAGCGGGTGGATAGCATCCGTCTGGGATACAACCGCCCTGTATCCATTGACCAGCAGGGTAACCTGGTTATAACCTATGAGAGCGGTAACATGGTGGAGAGCGCCCCGGTAGCCTGGCAGGATGTTGATGGATTGCGCAAGCCCATAACCGTGGCTTATGTCCTTTACGGGGAGCGCGAGGTTGGGTTTTCACTGGGTGAATGTATATCCGGCATCCCGGTGGTGATCGACCCTGTCCTCAAATGGAACACCTTCCTGGGGAGCAGCACTCCGTCTGACTATGGTAATGCCATCGCGGTAGACGGCAGCGGGAATGTCTATGTTGCTGGTTCAAGCTCGGGCACCTGGGGAGTTTCTCCCGTAAGGATCCATCAAGGGAGTAGTGATGCCTTTGCCGCCAAGCTCGATAAAAACGGCGGCCTGACGTGGAACACCTTCCTGGGAGGAAGCGGGTATGACGAGGGTTCTGCCATCGCGGTAGACGGCAGCGGGAATGTCTACGTAGCCGGCACCAGCAGCTCCAGCTGGGGATCCCCTGTACGTATATATACAGTAGGTGCAGCCAGACAGGCCTTTGTTGCCAGGCTTACGAACTTGGGAGGCCTTACATGGAACACCTTCCTGGGAGGCAGCAACCTGGTTGAGGAAGGTGGTAACTATGGTAAGGCCATAGCCGTAGACGGCGGCGGGAATAATGTCTATGTGGCCGGTTTTAGCCCTGCTACCTGGGGGGTTTCCCCGGTGCAGGCATTTTCAGGGTATGGTGACGCCTTCGCTGCCAGGATCAACAGCGCCTCCGGCGACCTGATCTGGAACACCTTTCTTGGAGGGAGCGCGGGTGACGACGGCCGGTCCATCGCGGTGGACGGCAGCGGTAATGTCTATGTGGCTGGTTTTAGCTATGCCACCTGGGGCACCTCCCCGGTGCGGGCCTTTACGACAGGTAGGAATAACTTCGCGGCCAGGCTCAACAGCTCCGGCGGCCTTACCTGGAACACCTTCCTGGGAAGTTCCGGCACCTGGAGCGACGTGGGTATAGCCATCGCCGTGGACGATAGCGGGAATGCCTATGTGACTGGTTGTAGCGATGCCAGTTGGGGCACTTCCCCGGTGCGGGCCTTTGTGGGAGGAATTGACAGCTTCGTAGCCAGGCTCAACGGCGCCACCGGCGGCCTGACCTGGAACACCTTCCTGGGGGGCAGCGCGGGTGACTACGGTATGGCCATCGCCGTGGACGGCAACGGGAATACATATGTGTCTGGTTTTAGCGGCGGCAACTGGGGTACCCCGCTGCGACCCTACACAGTTGCAGGCGTTATTGATGCCTTTGTCGCAGGGATTGATAGCACAGGCAGCCTGGTCTGGAATACCTTCCTGGGGGGTAGCGACGAAGACCGTGGTTGGGCCATTGCCGCGGACGCCGGCAGCGTCTATGTGGCCGGTATCAGCGAAGCCACCTGGGGTTCCCCGGTCAGGTCCTATGCAGCCGGTATTGACGTCTTCGCCGCCAGGCTATCATTTTCACGTGGCGGTGATTTCAACAACGACGGCACTTCAGAGACAGCCTGCTTCCTCAACGGCACGTGGTACATCGATTATAACGGCAACGGGGTCTGGAACGGTACGGCGGGCGGTGATAAGCTGTATACCTTCGGGAACGGAACCATGAAGCCCGTAACCGGTGACTGGAACGCCGACAGCATAACCGAGATTGGCACATACCTCAACGGCACGTGGTACATCGATTATAACGGCAACGGGGCCTGGAACGGTACGGCGGGCGGTGATAAGCTGTATATCTTCGGGAACGGGACCATGAAGCCCGTAACCGGTGACTGGAACGCCGACAGCATAACCGAGATTGGCACATACCTCAACGGCACGTGGTACATCGATTATAACGGCAACGGGGCCTGGAACGGTATGGCAGGCGGTGATAAGCTGTACACCTTCGGCAACTCCACCATGACCCCTGTAACCGGTGACTGGAACAACGATGGCACGATGGAGATAGGCACCTTCTGTAACGGCGCCTGGTACATCGATTACAACGGCAACGGGGCCTGGAACGGTACGGCGGGCGGTGATAAGCTATGCACCTTCGGGAACGGGACTATGAGGCCCGTATCCGGTGATTGGAACGCCGATGGCAGGACGGAGACAGGTACATACCTCAACGGCACGTGGTACCTGGATAACGATGGGAACGGGGCCTGGAACGGCACGGTCACGGACAGGCAGTGCACCTTCGGCAACTCCGCCATGATACCGGTTGGGGGTTCCGCCTATTGACCGGCGTCCCGTGCCTGCAGGGGATAGCTATTGATACCGGTTAATAGTCCACTGAATTCAATAAAATATATTAAAGCGATTATACAGGTGGAGGTCAGCTATGGTTGAAAAATGGCCGATACTATATGCACCGGGAGGCCGCAGGAAGGGTGGGGCAGGGTGGCTGTTACAGCTGCTGATGGCGCTTTTGCTGTTAGTTCCGCTGGGCATGGCCTTTGTGCCCTCCGGACTGGCGCAGGCAGCGGTGCTTTACGAGGCGCTGAGCAGCGGAGATAATGCATATGGTTGGTCCAGTGCTACACGCTGGGAAGCCCAATCTTTTACCACAGTAGGAGGGCATTTCGCCACATCGGTTCGCCTTAAAATGTTCATCTTATCGGGGGATACACCCGGCCGGGTCACGGTTTCCATCCGTGCCACAGACGGCAGCGGGTATCCGACCGGCAGCGACATGGCTTCGGGGATCGCAGATGGCGATACGTTCACTACGAGTATGACCGGCGAGTGGCGCGAATTTGTTTTTAACAAACCATGCCTGCTGGCGGCAGCCACGAAGTATACACTGGTGATAAGGTCGGAAAACGCCACTGATTTTGCCAATATAAAGCTGGTGACAACAGGGGGCTACAGCGGTGGCAACCGTAACCTTAGCATGGACACGGGCGTTACCTGGACACCGCTGACAAGCGATATGCTGTTCGAGGTATACGGGGTCCCTCCCCGGCTATATGAGCACTACACTACCGGAGACAACACCACCTTGCTTTGTGGCGCGACCACCTGGCTTGCGCAAACCTTTACCACTGGTACCGGCTATAAAATAAGCCATGTCCGGCTTCAGCTTGCCCGCAGCGGATCGCCCGGTAACGTCACCGTATCTATAAGGGCTACCGACAACATCACGGGGAGGCCCGTGGGGTCGGACCTGGCCTCGTATATTTTCAATGGCGATACATTGCCAACCGTCTGGTCTGCAGCCTGGAAAGATGTGTTTTTCAGCACACCCCGGTCGGTCAACGCCGCAACTACTTATGCCATCGTGGTGCGATGCGTGACTGCCGCTAGCCTGCACTGGAATTCAAACAGCTCGGGAGGCTATGCAGGAGGCAAAGAGACTGCCAGCAGCAATTCCGGCTCTACATGGGCTGACGGCACCAGGGACCTCATGTTCGAGGTCTGGGGAGAAAAGCCGTCGCTGTGGGAAGCTAACGGTACGTATAATGCCGGCGGGGCCGCGGGGGGGTTAACCTGGTGGGCACAGACCTTTACCACTGGCAGCAGGGCCCATTCCATCACCTCAGCCCGCTGGTACGGTTATACTTTGCCTGCTGCCGGCCCGGTCACCGTATCCATCAGGGCCACCGATGGGAGCGGGCACCCTACCGGCAGCGATCTGGTTTCAGGCGTGCTGGATGGGAAAAATACCGGTTCAACAGGCTGGAACGTGGTACCATTCGACAGGCCGCTCACCGCCAACAGCAATACCAAATATGCCATGGTCATAAGGGCGCAAGCGGGCAGTTCCATAATGCTGAATATTAATATCGGTGACGTTTTTGCAGGCGGAAATATGGAGACGAGCACTGATGGGGGGTCCACATGGATATCCCTTGGCGATGACCTGCCGTTCGAGATATACGGCCTGCGGCCCGGTGATATCGGCGCGTACCAGGCCGGCACCTGGTACCTTGACTTCAGCAGCAACGGGGCCTGGAATGGTGCGGTCACCGACAGGTTGTATTCCTTCGGCAATGCCGCCATGAAGCCCGTGACCGGGGACTGGAACGGGGATGGCCTGATGGAGATAGGCGCATACAACAGCGGCACCTGGTACGGTGACTTCAACGGCAACGGGATTTGGAACGGACCGGTCACGGACAGGCA
>Ga0247841_10011205_pt1 | contig 11989 bp, 15 predicted proteins | sample LaCruzMarch2015__2_FD_192410 | JGI IMG/M metagenome (GOLD analysis project Ga0247841, IMG submission 192410) | Freshwater microbial communities from meromictic Lake La Cruz, Castile-La Mancha, Spain - LaCruzMarch2015_18m | ecosystem: Environmental > Aquatic > Freshwater > Lake | place: Spain...
AAGACCCGAAGCGCCGTTACTACGCCACCGCAGCGGCGAAGCGCGAGAACGGCGGAGAGCGGTGAGGAAGGATCTTCGATGACAGAGCAAGGCGACGGGATCGCGTCTTGCGTCTTGACGTTCCGCGGCAGTCGCGAATGCGGAGGCCATGTCTAGGACGTACGCTGAGATGGTGAGTAGAGATGGCTGGCACGTCGAGGATCGAGTGGACTGAAGCATCCTGGAACCCGGTCACGGGTTGCACAAAGGCGAGCCCCGGTTGCCTCCACTGCTACGCGGAGCGAATGGCCAAGCAGCTCCAAGCGATGGGGCAGCCGAACTACCGAGACGGGTTCCGCGTCGCACTGCACCCTGCCGTGTTGGATGCGCCACTCGACTGGTCGCGCTCGCAGCTCATCTTCGTCAACTCGACGAGTGACTTATTCCACGAGGACGTGCCGCTCGACTTCATCCAGAAGGTGGTATAGACCACAAGGTCTTCGGCGTCATGTCCCGCGCGCGGCAACACAGCTTCCAGGTGCTCACCAAGCGGTCGGAGCGTCTGGAAACGCTGGCGAAGAAGCTCCCGTGGCCGAGCAACGTCTGGATCGGCGTGAGCGTCGAGAGTGCCGACTACGTCTACCGCATCGACCACCTACGCCATGTCCCGGCCAGCACGCGGTTCGTGTCGTTCGAGCCGCTGCTCGCGGACGCCGGGCATCTTGACCTCGAGGGCATTCACTGGGCCATCGTCGGCGGCGAGTCGGGACCCGGCGCGCGGCCGATGCGGCCCGAGTGGGCGCTCGCGCTCCGCGACCAGTGCGTCAGGCAATCCGTGCCGTTCTTCTTCAAGCAGTGGGGCGGCGTCCACAAGAAGAAAGCCGGCCGCGTTCTCGACGGCCGCGTGTGGGACGAGTACCCGGATCGGCCAGTACCAGTCCTCATCGGCAGCGGTGGACGCTGACACCTGCGCGGCAATTTGGAAATCGCCGACTTCCGAATCCAGGAACTTGCAGGGCCGCCCCGCGCATCCGGCCGTCCCTCGATTCGGGAGACAGCGCCTCCCAAATTGCCGACTCCCGCGAGAGATCTCTTCGACACGCTCTGCATGATTTGGGACTCGCCGAGTCCTGAATCCGTCACCTGCCTACCGAGACGAGTGGGGATTTGGCGGCGACGCCGTCGCGCGGCTATACTTCGGCTATCCGGCGGAGGCGGCGCGATGATCACGAAGGTTCAGAAGTGGGGCAACAGTCAGGGACTTCGCATCAGCAAGGAATTGCTGGCCAACGCAGACCTCGCCGTGGGCGATGCCGTCGAGGTTGCAGCGCGCGACGGGGCTCTCGTCATCACGCCGGCACGGCGCGTGCGCGGCGGGCACGATCTACGCCAACTCGTCAAGGACATCCCCGCGGACTACAAGCCCGAGGAGCTTGACTGGGGGGCTCCGGCGGGCCGCGAGGTCTGGTAGATGGCCGAGTACGTTCCGCGACAGGGCGACTTCATCGCGATCGCGTTTCACCCGCAGATTGGCCACGAGCAAAGTGGTCGCCGGCCGGCACTCGTGGTCAGTCACAACTTGTTCAACCAGCGCACGGGGCTCGCCATCGTCTGCCCGATCACCAATACGCGCCGCGACTACCCGTTCCACGTCGCGATTCCAGAGGGCAGTGACGTGACCGGCTTTGTCATGGTCGAGCAGGTCCGGTCGATCGACTACCGCGCGCGCCATGCAAAGCGGATCGGAAAGGCGCTCAACGAGGTCTTGCAGGAAGCCCTCTCGCTTCTCGACGCCTGCACTTACTGATCTGCTTGGCTCGGCCGCGAGGCCTACGGGGTGCAGGCTGTGCCTACCTTCCGGTTCCTCCTCCTGCCGGTCTCGCACCTTGAGTGCTCCCCATATGACCCGCTTCTCGGAGAGGTCGAAGCCGGAGTGTGCAGTGCCCCGTCGTGAGGCATTCCTTCTCACCTCTCTGGTCACTATGGTAGTAGCAGCGGAGACTGTGCCTGTTCGTGCTGCTCCTCTATGTTGACACTGAAGCCGAGTGGGTTACGTGAACAGACCATGCAGTGTGCACAGCCCCACGACAATCGGGGCCCGGGGCGCTCGCTCCTATGTCGGCCCGCCATAAGGCTCTCGGAGGTGGGTACTAGTCGGTTCTGAGTGTGCAGTCTGTGTCTCGGCAGATACAGGAACGGTCGCGTGCGGCAAGCACCGGATCACGCTCACGCACGCTCGTCAGGCACGGGCTCCAGCGTGCGCGACAGGACGGAAGTCCCATCCCCACGCGTCAGCGGTGCTGTGGGTGCGACAGAGGAGGAATCATCCTGGTTGGGGCGTGCCAGGAGGTTCCTATGGAGAAAGCGACGCCAGCGCTGAGCACCGCGCTTCGACAGCTTGGAGATGAATACAAGCATTCGGCGCCACAGACGTATGTCTGGAGAAGCGTTCGCCTCACGTACGTCGTTGGCGAAGGGCCCGAAGGTGACAGAGTTGAGCACTCCTACGAACTCACGGCAGACACAACCGTGTTCTTCATCGACCAATGGGTAGGGGTCACTCCGGAGTGCTCCCGCGTCGATGATCTCGCCGCAATCGGTCTTGCTGTTCAGACTCCCGACAGGGAAGCCGTTCTCCTTCCCGTTGGTGAGCCGACGGGGAGAAGGTTCGCGTTCCGTATCCACCTTGTTCCTCCAGTGTTGCAGGGGCAGACTGCCCGGATCGATGTGTCGTACCATTGGCGCGGAGCTTGGGATCCCCTCCGCAAATGTGGACTCGATTCTGGACTCTTCACGTTGACCCACCCAGCCTCGCATTTGGAGCTTCGCGTGGTGACCCCGGGCGGGTCCCTAATTGATCTCGCGGAAACCCTGCCGGAGGGCGCGCGCATGTCGAGGCGGAGGGACGATGACGAGCACGAAGTTCTCATCGCCGAGTGGGACGATATTCAGATCGGCCAACTTAGGTTCACCCTTGCTAGGGCCACGGAGCAGCCGAAAGGCGACAACAAGAAGAGGCAAGGATCGAGTCTGCGTCACAATCAGTAGTTGACAGAAGTGGCGCGTCCGGTATTATTCTCAATCTCAGGGGTTCACGGTGGGCGCGACCGGGTAGCTGGCTCTCAGAAGCGACTAGGCAGAGTTGGCTGGGCGCCAAAGGAGCCCGCGGGGAGGAGAGAGTCAATGGGCATGGATGAAGGTACGGCTGCTGCTGCGAGTTATTCGGAGACGGCTTTGCCCGCTGCATATGCCGGACCGAGCTTGGTGTCGTCAGCGCCCGCAAGTCATCGTACGATAGCACGAGGTCGAGGACATCGAGTTACTCCGGAGCCCAAGACCGAGTCAAAGCGCAGGGCAGCCCTCGAGCGCCAAGCCGAGTTAGAGCGTACGGGAACCCTCGAGCGCCGTGCCGCATCGGTCGTTGCTGATCTTCATGCTTTACATGAGCAGGGCGATCTTACAGGGTACTGGCAGATGGCAATGAGCGAGGTCAAAACGCTCGTATGGGGCATGGAATCTGCTCGGTCCGATATCCGCGACAAGGCGCGGAAGCATCTCTATGTGCTCGCCAGGCAAGGGGCACGCTTTCTCCCGGCTTTCCGCACTGCAGTACCCGAGAGCATTCTCCCCGTTTCTCTTTTTGACGAATGCGCGAGGGCACCAATGGGAACGCCCGTTCCTGGCCTTGCCGAGCGCCGAGAGGCACCAGGGCCGTTCGGCGAGAGCGTAACCGAGCTCTTCCCGATCACCGATCGCGAGTGGCAGGAGATCATCGAGACACCGCATGGCTAGTCCTCGTCGGCTCACGCATGAATGACGCAAGAGGAGCTGGGTCTTTCTGGGGTTTCGCAGACAACCCCGATGCCTTCTTCAATTCGAGGCGTGATGCGAGCCGTACGCTGGTGCTGGATGCAAGTTTCTTGCTTGCCGCGATCCGGCCGAATCATGGTGAGGAGGTCCGGGGGATCTTCCAAAAGGCGAACCAGGCAGACAAGATCCTGCAAACGCTGCAGCGTGACCACGGCGTCTCTTGCGCCGTCACGGTGACTGGGGTTGAGGAGTGTCTCTTCAAGATCACCCAGCGGGCCTGCGTCGCAGAGGCACGCAACAGGGAATTCGATGAACCGTGGGAGCGCTTGTACAGGAACGATCACGAACTCCGGACGAAAGTCCTCGCAAGTTTGGACTCATTCTTGAAGGATCTTCGCGAGAGAAAGTACTACATCCTCGAGCTAGAGGAAAAGGCGCGCCCAAGCGGAGTCATTGAGCAATTCCCGTTGACCTCTCACATGCGCTTCTACATGGGCGAATGCGCGCTTGTGTCCGGAGATGCCCTAGTGCTCGCGATTGCCGCGAAATACAACTTCTGGATCCTCGTGACGATGGATAGGGGGTTCGAGCAAGCTCGCGAGAAGGGCTTTGCCATCCTCTTCCCAAACCAATGACCGTGAGATCGCGATCGAGTACTGCAGTCCTATTGCCAGTCTGCGCGATTGCTGGGGGCCTTCTTCTACTCAGCTTCCTCGGGCTGCGGTTTCACCTCACGGGACCCGTCTTTGACGGATATACACTCGCTTTTCTTGGCGGAGGGATCGGGTGCTTCTTGCTGCCTTTCGCCCGCAAGATCAAGCTCGGCAGTCTCCTGGAATTCGAGCGGGAAGTGGACAAGCTCCATCGAGAGGTTGAAGGTATCGGCAATGCGGTGATGGCAGTCGCTGCTCAGGTGACCGCGATCTCTTCGTCGCTGTCACTCCAGACTCAAACGTCGGTCCGGCAGAACATGATCGTGAAGATTGAGGAGTCCGTGAGAGAACTGAGGCGCGACACGTCCTTGGTGGGTACGAAAGACGCGGAAGGCAGGCCCGATCGCAATGTGGAACTCGGCGGTACGGGGAGCTACGGCATCGGCCGCGCGTCGTCGGACATCCGTGCCCTGCTAAAGCACCTTATCAAGGAGAGTAACCTCCCGTTTCCCCCTACACTCCTTGATGGGTCCTCGATAGAGCAGATGGCCGGATTCCTGCTGGCACATGAGATCATAGACGCTGAGACTGTGAAGATCCTCGCTGTCTTCGGCACGATCGACTTCCTGGCAGTGTCAGGAGGAGCAATGGTTGATCAGCAATTCCCGTATGTCGATGAGTTGACCCACCTACTCTTGACACGGCTGAAAGGAATCAGCGTTCGAGTTCGTCAGCCGAGCTCGATGCCAGAAGTATCCTAGACTCCTTCTCCAGCACGATTGCCGGACATCGCAACGCTCAGACTCACCTGCGGGCCGTACGGTGGGTTCAGTTCGGGAGGGCGCGTACACGTTCCGTCATCGACGACGACCCACACGCACGCGCCTTGTGGCTGCCCCTTCTTCCTGCGGCGGTCAACGGGCTATGCCATGCCTGTCTCGTAGTGGGCAAACAGATCCGGTCGAATGACTTCCGCGCGAGAGAGGCTAAGCGCATCGGGAAGGCGACTGACGGGGTTCTCCAGGAAGCCCTCTCGCTCCTCGACGCCTGCATCTTCTAGGGCACAGAAGCATGGTGAGTTGACTCTGGTCCCATGGCCAGGAGCGCAGACGCGCATGAATGCCGCTCCCCATGAGGATGTGGACGCCAAGCGTTGCGGGCGCCATCTCGGGGCAAGTATGCTTCCCAGGCAAGACGAAAGGAGACGAGTCATGCGGTTTCTCGTGACGATCCTGTGCGTTCTCGTAGTCGGAGTCGCGGCCCTGGCGGCCGAGCCGGTGACTCTGACGTTTGTCGCCGGCAGCGGATACGTCATCGGCCAAGGCGATTTCAAGGTCGCAATCGACGGACTCACGTCGCTCGAAGTCTCGGCGCAGACGCGCGCGCTGATGTCAGCGGCAAGCGCGCCCTTCGACGTCGATCTGATCCTCGTCACGCACTCCGACTCGGACCACTTCGATGCGTCCGTCAGCAGCAGCAACATGACAGCGAACCTGCAGGCCATCCTCGTCGGACCGGCCAACGTCGTCCGCGCCGTCCTCGCACAGGCTCCGACCCTCGACCCTGCCCGCTTGATCGTCGTCCACCCGGGGCTCTACAGTCCCCAGACGGTCGAGGCCGCCGACCTCTCCATCGACGTCTTCTCGTTTCCGCTTCCGGGGCCGGAGAACGTCGGCTACCGGTTCCGGGTCGGCGGACTCGCCTTTGCAGATCCAGGGGATCTGAACTTCGACACGATCGCGATGGACTTCGCTCGGACGGGATGGACCGAGACGCCGCCCGACGTCCTCATCCTGCCCTACTTCCTGTTCAACGCGGAGTACCGGACGGTCATCCCGACGTGCCCGGCGCGGCTCTACGTTCCCACTCACGCGCAATTGGGTAGCCTTGCGCTCGCATGTGAGACGGCCCGAGGGGTCACGGACCGTGCCCTCTGCTTCTCGCGCTCCCTTGAGGAGCAGGCCATTCCCCCACTCAGCGACTAGCCGCCGCGGACTCTCTCTTGCCGCAGCCCTTGACTCGGCCGCCGACTTGTGACACTATTACAAGTAACAGGTGGTGGTCGTAATGGCCGACAAGGAACGCGAACCGAGAAAGAAGCTGGTGGCCAAGATCGCATGTTGTGCATCCGGTGACTCCTTGATGGAGGCGATCGAGAACGCGCTCGTCGACCGCGAGCACGTGGTCATGGTGCGCGTCAATGCCCAGATCCTTCAGCAGCTCGACATGCTGGTCGACGCCAGCATTTGCCGCAGCCGATCGAGCGCGGCGACGTTCATGATCCGCGAGGGGATCAAGGCGAACGCCGCCCTGTTCGACAAGGTCGCAGGCGCGACGACGCAGATTGCCGAGTTGCGCGCGTCGCTGCGTGAGGCAGTGGGAGAGATCGACGAAGACTCCGCGTGAGACTGGCTCGCGCGGCAACTCTTAACTCGAGGAGGTGAGATCCATGGCAGGTTCCTTCTGGACTTCGTTCCGCTACGCGCTTCGCCCGGTGGCGCATTGCTGCGGCGGCGCCCGTAAGGAGCCCTTGCCCCGCGCGTAACCGCGGAGCAAGGGCGATGCAGAGAGCGGACCCCGCAAGCAGCACGCGCGGGGTCCGCGCGGTCTCAGCCGTTGATTCTAGCACCCATCCCACGCGGACGCGTGTTCCTAGGGCAAGGAGTCGAAGTCTTGTCGTGACGGGAACGGACGAGCGACGGTGGCTGGACATCCTGTGGAAGAGGCTGGCGTAACCTAGAGATGCCAAGGAGTCTGGCGATCACCCGACAAGCGCCCGTCTCACGCAAAGCGCGCCAAGATCGCCAAGAGGACCCGCAGACATCAGATTCCGAACCTACATTCCTCTTGATGCGGCGGCGGAAGTTGCTGCGTGCCCCACCGACTCGGTAGCATGCGCAGGCGCTGCTTGGGTGGCAGTGCAAGGAGGACGTGGTGAGCGCAGGAAGGATCCTAGGGATTGTTGTCGGAGGCCTCGTGCTCCTCGTGGGGCTCGGACTTCTCCTCGGCGGCGGCGGCGTGCTCGTGGCGGAGCGGGTGCTCGCGGACGCGGAGGGCTTTGTCTCGCTCCGCTCGGCGTCGATCAACCAAGATGCGTACGCCGTCGTGGCTCCCGCCCGAATCGAGGGGGCTCCGTGGTTTTGGTGGCGGCACGCGGTGACGCTTCGCCTCGAGGTTGCGGGCCGTGGCGCGGAAGGGAAGCCGATGTTCGTCGGGCTCGCCGAGCGCGCCGATGTCGAGCGCTACTTGAACGGCGTGAGCTACGCCGAGATTCGCAGGCTCGGAGTCGAGGCCGCTGATCGGCCGCGCCGGCCGCGTCTTCAGTACGAAACGTCAACAGGCACGACGATCCCGCCGGCTCCAGCGACACAGACGCTCTGGCTGGAGAACGCTGCGGGCTCAAAGTCGCAACGGTTGGATTGGCGCATCGAGCCGGGCGACTACTGCGTCGTCCTGATGAACGCCGACGGCTCGCGCGGCGTCAACGCCGTCGTGTCGCTCGGCATCAAAGCGCCCGTCGTCTTGAAGATCGCCGCGATTGTCCTCGGGGTTGGCGCCGTTCTCTTCATCCTTGGCCTCGTCGCCATTCTCCTGTCGGCGCGGGGCGCAGGACGCAGCGCGCCAGGGGCTCCTTCCGCAAGCGGCAATGCCGCAGGCGGCAGTGCCGGGGGCGGCGCGTCGAGCATCGGCGCAGCCACGGGCAGCGCGGCCGGACCGGCAGCCGCGGCAAGTTCGCCTTCGCAGTTCCCGCTTTCGTTCCAGGCCAAGCACTCCGAGACTCTCTCGCCCGCGCTGTGGCTCGTAAAGTGGTTCCTGCTCATTCCACACTTGGTCGTCCTCGGCTTTCTGTGGATGGGGTTCGTCTGCTCGTGGGGCCTGTCGCTCGTCGCGATCTTGTTCACGGGTCGCTACCCGCGCGGCCTGTTCGAGTACAACGTCGGTGTCCTGCGCTGGACGTGGCGCGTCGGCTTCTACGGCTACCAAGCGCTTGGGACGGACCGGTACCCGCCGTTCACGCTGCGCGCCGGCGGCTACCCGGCCGATCTCGACATCCCGTACCCCGAGAAGCTGTCGCGGCGTCTGGCGCTGGTGAAGTGGTGGCTCCTTGCGATTCCACACTACGTCATCGTCGGCGTCCTCCTCGGAGGCATCGGCCTGCACTGGGGCGGGCTCGTGCTGATCCTCACCCTCTTCGCGGGCGTGATGCTCTTGTTCACGAGCCGGTATCCGGCCGACCTGTTCAAGATCATCGTCGGCGCCAACCGCTGGTCATTCCGCGTGCTCGCCTACGTCGCGCTCATGACCGACCGCTACCCGCCGTTCAGCCTCGAGGAGTAGGTCAAGGTCGGGTCAGTTGACCGAATGTTCTGGTCGCCGTACGTTGGCGGCATCCTCGGAAGCGCCGAGGAGCGCGACAGCGCGGGCTGTCGGAGAGTGCAGCAGCGGACGGCGCCGACACGGCGCAGCGGGGGAGGGCGGCACCATGCGTCGTTCAGTGCGAATGGGATGGATACTCAGCGTGATGCTCTGCGTCGGCTGGGCCGTCGCGACGGCGGCAGTCAAGGAGATCGAGCCGAACGATGCGACGCCCCAGGTCGTGAGCGCGCTATCGAAGCCTTCGACGACCATCCTCGTCGACGGGACGTCGGGCTACGCCGGAGACATTGACTGGTTCTCGTTTGAAGTCAGCGGCAGCGGGTCACAGGCGATCCGCCTGGCCACCGAATCCGATGTCTCCTGGCAGATCGTGCTCTACGCCGACAACTTGACCCACATCGTTTCGGGAGCCGACTCGCTCACTCGGGATCTCGCGCCCGGCCGCTATCGCGTGCGGATCCAGCAATCGGACCTCGGCACTGGATCCTACGTCTTCGTGATCAGCAACGCGCTCGAACGCGAGTCGAACGACGGCCTCGTGGAGGCCACCGCGCTGGGGACGCTGGGAAGCGAGCCGTTGAGCGCGTTCGCGTCCATCGCCCCGGCGGGCGACGTGGACTTCTTCTCGTTCGACGTGCCCGAGGACTTCGCAACCGGTCTTGCGCCGGGGATGTCGAGGATCGTGCGCATCGAGACGCCGTGTCCGTCGGGCGACACCCTTCTTCTCCTCTACGCCGAGGACAAGACGCTCGAACGCGCGGTGCCGGTCGCGCGCAACGACGATTCGGGCTCCGGGTCGTGGAGCCGACTGTACGTCGTCCAACCCGAGCCCGGGCGCTACACGCTGCGCGTTCACGAGTACGCGGACAACGAGACGATCGGCACTTATCGCGTTGTCGTCACAGCGATGACGATCTCGGACGCCGAGCCGAACGACACGCCGGACGAGGCCACGCCGCTTGGCGTGCTGGCGCCGGGCGGCCGGCTGGAGATGACCCAGTTCATCGGCGAGGGCGACGTCGACGCGTTTTCGTTCACCGTTTCGGCGACGACGTGCGTGCTATTTGAGACGAGCGGCGCCTCCAGCGGGGACAGCCTTGTCTGTCTCTACGACCAGGACGGGAACGAGATTGCCTGCGACGACGACGGCGGCGACGGCGTGTGGAGCCGCCTGTTCCGCAAGGTGGACGCCGGCCGCTACATCGTCACGGTTCGTGCCGCGGACGAGGAGAGCCTGTTCGACTACACCCTCACGCTGACCACGACCTCATGCCCGGCCGAGGGACCCGAGTCGGAACCCAACGATTCCATCGGAACCGCAGACCCGATTACGCTTCCGTACGACGTCGCCGCGGAGATCGCGCCGACCAACGCCGACGTGTACCGCTTCGAGCTGACGACGCCCGCCACGGTCATCGCGGAGACGTACGGAGAAGCTAACGGGGATACGACGATCTGCCTCCTCGATGCCGAGGGGAACACGATCGCCTGCGACGACGACGGAGGGGCCGAGCTATGGAGTCTCGTCAGGTACGAACTCGACCCGGGGACGTACTTCGTCCGAGTCGAGCTCTTCGCGGGGACTAGCTCTGTCGCGTACCACTTGCTCGTTCGCGCGGAGACGTAGCAGCTGGCAGGGGCACACTGTAGCGTCGCACCTTGTGTGCGACGTCTGCGTGTCGAACGCGGCGTCGGGACAAGGCGTCGGAAACAAGCTCCGACGCTACAGAGACAGAGAAGAAGCCGGCTCACTCCGCACGGTGCCGCCGTACCCGACGGAAGACCTTCAAGAGGAGGTCGGCCGCCACGAAGAAAAGCGCGATGAACAGGACATCGAGGACGAGGTAAGCGACAGGCGAGAGCCAGATGGAGATCCACTCGCCGCCCGCAACGGTCGCTTCGTGCATGCCGTCTCCTTTCGCGCTCGAGAGCTTACCCCAGACGGGTCAATAGGCGCCACCGGCCGCGAGCGGCCCGGCCCGAGGAGAGGCGGGAGGATGGTGTGCCACGGATTGGCGCTCGCTGCATCGCTCGACTACTCTGCGAGAAGGGACATGAAAGACGAGATCCGCAGCCTCCAGAACGCGCGCATCAAGACGGTCGTCCGGCTTTTGCGCGACGCCGCCGCGAGACGGGAGTCCGGCCTCGCCGTCGTCGAAGGATCCCGCGAAGTGGCCCGCGCAATCGAGAGTGGGTGGACGCCCGAGGAAGTCTACGTATGCCTCGAACAGGCCGACGAGGCTGCGCGCGCGTTGGCAGTTGACACCGAGAAGCGCGGAGTTCGCGTCTTCCGTTGCAGCATCGAGACGTTCGAGAAGATGTCGTACCGCGAGAACCCGGACGGGCTGCTCGCCGTAGGCCCGATGGCTGCGCGGAGCCTCGACGATCTCGTTCTCCCCAAGGACGCTCTTGTCCTCGTCGCCGAGAAGGTGGAGAAGCCGGGCAACCTCGGCGCTCTCCTGCGGACGGCCGACGGCGCCGGCGTCGACGCGGTCATTGTCTGCGACCCGGCGACCGATCTTGGGAACCCGAACCTCATTCGGGCCAGCATCGGGACCGTCTTCTATCTCCCCGTCGCGCTGGCTTCATCGGAGGACACCGTGCGTTGGCTCAAGGAGCGCGGCGTCCGGATCGTCACGACCGAGCCCGACGCGGAGCTCCTGCACACGGCCGCCGACCTAACAGGACCTCTCGCGATCGTGGTCGGAGCCGAGGACACCGGACTGTCGGTCGTGTGGACGAGCCATGCCGACCTGCGCGTCCGGATCCCGATGCTCGGGAGAAACGATTCGCTCAACGTCTCCGCTGCCGCGGCAATCCTCTTGTACGAGGCCGTTCGCCAGCGCCGCTGAACGATGGGCGACTGGATCGCAGAGCACATTGCGCTGCGGTGCGGTTCCCGCTAGAGTGATTCGCGTGGGGGAGGGTTCTATGACAAAGCGTTTCATTCTCTTGCTCGCATTGTTCGGGTTGGTCCTCGTGGGTGGGTGCTTCGGCCCGTGCTTACCGCCGATCGCTGGTTTCACGACGTGTCCCGACGGCTCGAGTGGCGATCTCGACGTCCAGTTCTCTTCGACGTCGCAGAGCGCCGACGGCCACGGGCTCGTCTTCTTCGAGTGGAACTACGGCGACGGGAATCAGGTCGACGACTACTACGGCTGGACAACTCA
>Ga0247841_10011206_pt1 | contig 11987 bp, 11 predicted proteins | sample LaCruzMarch2015__2_FD_192410 | JGI IMG/M metagenome (GOLD analysis project Ga0247841, IMG submission 192410) | Freshwater microbial communities from meromictic Lake La Cruz, Castile-La Mancha, Spain - LaCruzMarch2015_18m | ecosystem: Environmental > Aquatic > Freshwater > Lake | place: Spain...
GTGAGTCTATAACTGCCTATTCTAAAAAAACTTGAAAAAAAGACCGAAACTGCTGTATTATTAGGATATCGCAAGGTTTTTATTGACTCAATAACAAAGATATGGAAAGCAAAAAGATTGTCGTTGTTCTGCCAGCCTATAACGCCGGTGAAACATTGGAGCAAACAGTCAAATTATTGCCGAAAGACTTGGAAATGGAAGTAATCCTGGTTGATGACAATAGTAACGATGACACTCTGAAAATTGCCGATGGGCTCAAGATAACTGTCATAAAGCATGAGAAAAATATTGGGTATGGAGGCAATCAAAAAACTTGTTACCGAGAAGCTTTGAAACGAGGAGCGGACATTGTGATTATGCTTCATCCGGACGGACAATATGACCCCAGAATGATTAAGGGGCTTATGATGCCCCTGGAGCTGGATATTTGTGATGTTGTTTTGGGAAATCGCATAAGATCCAGAAGGGAAACACTCCGAAATGGAATGCCTGTCATCAAATATGTTCTCAACAGGCTACTGACGATAATGCAAAACATTGTCCTCAGCCAAAATTTGGGGGAATTCTTGACCGGTTACCGGGCCTACAAAAAAGAAGTTCTACAAACGATAAATTTCAACAGTTTTTCCAATGATTTTGTTTTTGATTCGGAATTTTTGATGGCTTCCGTATTTCATAATTTCAGAATTGGCGATGTGCCGGTTCCCACAATCTATGAGCACAATTCTTCTCAAATCAAATTGGCCAAAGGCGCAAAATATATTCTGGAAACGATGCTGGCTTTAATGAAATATTTTTTTCAGAAAATAAATATTTTCAAATTTAGGATTTTCAAAAAACGTTTTATTTGATTTTATGCTTTGTATCCATGAGAGAACAAAAAATATCTTGGAAGCGGACGATTTTTTTCTTTCGGAATGTCTTGCTTGCCGGCTGATTTTTTTGCAACAAAAAAATGAACCAAATTCAGATAAAAATATTTACGCAAATTATTACAAAAAAGAAACAGGGGAAAGATTCGGGCATGGAACTGAAATCGTGGTCAAGGCTTTCCGGTTCTGGCGAGCCTGGAAAGTTTTTTGCTTGAAACCGAAAAGCAAAAAAATTCTGGATATCGGAAGCGGCAGGGGCTGGATGCTTTATTTTTTGAAAAAATATTTTAAATATGATGTTGCCGTGGGAACTCAAATTTCCGAAAATGCTTACAAATTTTCAAAAGATAAACTTGGATTGGAAATCTACAACAAAGATTTGCTTGATTTAGAATTGAGCAGTGCCAAATTCAATATCATTACTCTTTGGCATGTCCTGGAGCATGTTCCGACGCCGGAAGCCTATGTCCAGAGAATAGGCGAGCTGCTGGAAAATGATGGACTGGTTCTGATTGAGGTTCCGAATTTTAATTCATGGTCAAGAATATTATCAAAAAAACGCTGGCTGGCGCTGGATCCGCAGCATCACAAAACTTTCTTCACCCCAGATTCATTGGAAGCCATGCTTAAAAAAAATAATTTTAAAATTAAAAAAATAAATACTTTTTCATTGGAATACTCAACCTTCACTTCAGCGCAAAGCCTGCTGAGTCTCATTGCCCGGACAAATAATTATTTTTTTAACTGGCTTCAAGAAGAAAATAGAATTGGTTGCAAGATAATTTTTCACGCTCTGCTTTTCGCAATTCTCTTTCCCTTGTGCCTCATTTTCAATTTCAGTCTTTATTTTTCCAATAAAGGAGAAATAATAAATATTATTGCTCAAAAAAATGCCAAATAATCTCAAGAAAATTTGGATCAAGGAAACATTCCTGGATTACAAGCGGCCATTTATGTGGATTGCTTTTGTTGTTTTTATTGTCTATTTTTCAACTTTATTCTATGACATCGTTTATTTGGATGACAATGTTTTGGTAGTCGGACATTATCAGTTTAACAGTCATCTGACCAATGTTTTCCAAGCCTTTGGCGAAGATATTTTTAGGAGCGTACAGGGCGGAGGTTCTTTTTATCGTCCAATTTTGAGGTGGTCTTTTATTTTGGATGCCCAATTGGGCGAAAAAGCGATAATCTTTATGTCGCATTTTACAAATATGCTTTTGCATATATTTTCTGTCTGGCTGCTTTTCTGCTTTTTGCTCAGATTGGAGATTAAAAAGGGAACAGCTCTGTTATGTTCTCTGATTTTTGCTGTCCACCCACTGACTTCTCAAACTGTGGCCCTGATAGCAGGCAGGAACGATTCATTATTGGCTATTTTTGTTTTTCCATCATTGATTTACTTTCTGGATTTTTTGAAAAACAGCTCTGTAAAACAATATAATTGGCATCTGGTGTTTTTTGTTCTGGCCTTATTTACCAAGGAAACAGCAGTTGCCCTGCCAGTTGTGTGTTTGACCTATATAATTATTTTTATCGGTTTTAAAAAGGTATTAATTGATTGGAAAAAATATTTTCGTCTTTCGGTCGGGTGGGTATCAATTTTGATTTTCTGGTTTGTTGTGCGGCGAGAAGTCTTGGGAAAATTTATTGGCAACGCGGATTACAATATTTTTCAATCTATTCTTGATAATTTTCATGCCATCTTACCTATGATTGGAAAAATTATTCTTCCCTTTGGTCTGGCTGTTTTTCCGATTATGCAAGATACGGCTTCAATCTACGGAGTGATTTCCTTGGTTCTGCTGGCCATTTGGTTTTTCTTAAGCAAGAAGAAAAATGATTATAAATTGATCCTTTTCGGGGCTAGTTGGTTTTTTATTTTTATTTTGCCCACCCTCATAAAATCAATGGATACTGTGCCGGAATTTTCTGAAAACAGACTTTATTTGCCAATGTTCGGTTTCATCCTTATCATCCTGGGATTAGGAAGGATAAAGTTTTTTGAAAAATTTGAAGATAAAAAAAGTTTAATTATGGTTGCTGTAGCCGTGATAACTGTTTTTTCCAGTGTAACAATTTATCGCAACCAATATTATAAAGATAAAACGAGCTTTTGGAAAAGTGCTGTAATGACCTCTCCTAGCTTTGCCTTTAATCATAACAATCTTGGCGCGATGTATTATTTGGATAAAAAACCTGATTTGGCACAGCCGGAATTCAAAAAAGCCCTGGAGTTAAATCCTAAAGAAAAAATGGCACACAACAATCTGGGTCTCATATATATGGACAGGGGAGAATTTGAAAAATCCGAAGAAGAATTTGGGAAAGAAATGGAGATTAATCCATACTATGATAATGGCTATGCAAATCGCGGACTACTGCACTATAAGATGGGCAAAAAAGATCAAGCAGTAGCTGACTGGAAAAAAGCCTTGGAAATAAATCCCAATTACAGTAGTGCTCTTTATAATTTGGCTGCTTTATATTTTGAACAGAAAAATTTTGTTGAAGCTTCCAAGTATGCCGGAGAAATTGCTACGCACGGACTGCCTTTGCCAACGGAGCTTCAGAAATTATTGCAACCTACAACTTCTTTTCAGCTACCGGATATTAATTTGAAAAAATAGGTTTTGGGCTGTGGATAACTCTGAATTTTGGCTTAAAATCCTCCCCTTGCAAGACGCTTGGCGGATTTTTATATTGTGGTATAATGGTATTACTATACACAATATATAGTGTATAACTACAAACCAAGAACTAAAAACTATAAACTAATTTATGAACTGTCCATTTTGCAATAACTCTGAAACCAAAGTGGTTGATTCCAGAGAAACAAATGAAGGTAAAATTACTCGCAGGAGAAGAGAGTGTTTGAAATGTAATTTGCGTTTTAGCACCTATGAGGAAGTAGAGCTCCTGAATCTGACAGTCCTGAAAAAAGACGGAGCCAGGGTTGAATACGACAAAAGCAAAATCGAATCCGGCATCCGAAAAGCTCTGGAAAAAAGACCGGTTAATGACGAAAAATTTTCCAAGTTGATGGGGGATATTGAATATGCCATCAGAAGTCTGGAAAAGCCGGAAGTAACGACGAGGGAAATCGGAAAAATCATTCTCAAAAAACTAAAAGATCTGGATGAAGTAGCCTATGTCCGTTTCGCCAGTGTTTACAAATCATTCGGCAGTATCGAAAGTTTCAAAAAAGAATTGGATATGTTAGAGAGTGAATAAATAAAGTGCGCATGGCGACCCCAGCGAAAGTTCCAATGAAAATTCCGATAACTGAAACATTCAATGTGCGTTGTCGCCTTCGGCTTAGTTTTTAAAATTTAAAAAATTTAATATAGCGAACTTTCGCGGGGTGCTCATAATTGCACCTACTCGCGAAACGCTCGTAGGCAATTATGGCAAAACAAAAAAAGAAAGAAAAAGGGGCGAAAGGGGAAAAGGGGAAAAAGGAAGTGAAAAAAATTCCTACCAGGACAATCTCGAAAAACAAAATAACCCGAGTCATAAAAAGAAGTGGACAGATAGCGTCTTTCGAAAAGGCTAAGGTTATTAAGGCTGTGCAAAAAGCCTTGGAAGCTACGGGAGAAGGCACGCTGAAAGATGCTAAAAAAGTTACCGAAAAAATCATTCGTCTTTTAAATAAAAATTATAAGAAAGGCTATATTCCGCAAATTGAAGAAATCCAAGATTTGGTGGAAAGAGTTTTGATGATTTTGGATTTTGAAGAAACGGCTAAGGCCTATATTCTTTATCGAGAGCAACACAGAAAAATCAGAGAAACCGAAGATTCATTGAAAGAAGCGGTTAATTTGGTGGACAAATATATTCAAGAAATTGATTGGAAAGTTAAAGAAAATGCCAATATGGCCTATTCTTTGCAAGGGCTTAACAATTATATTTCTTCAGTGGTGAGCGCCAAATATTGGATGAACCGAGTTTATTCCAAGGCTATTCGCGATGCGCACGAAGAAGGCGATTTTCATATTCATGACTTGCAATCGGTCGCGGCCTATTGTTGCGGTTGGGACTTGCAAGATTTACTTCGTCGAGGCTTTACGGGTGTTTCCGGTAAGGTGGCCTGTAAACCAGCCAAACATTTTGGCAGTGCTTTGGGGCAAATGGTGAATTTCATTTATACTTTGCAAGGAGAAGTGGCCGGCGCGCAAGCCTTTTCAAATTTCGATACGCTTCTGGCCCCTTTTGTGCGCTTTGATAAACTGAGCTATGAAGAAGTAAGGCAGGGGATCCAATCATTTGTTTTTAATATGAATGTTTCAACTCGAGTTGGATTTCAGACTCCATTTTCCAATATTACTCTAGATATTACTCCTCCGAAAACTTTAGCCAAAGAAGCTGTTATTATTGGCGGAGTGGCTCAAAAAGAAACCTATGCGGATTTTCAGGAAGAGATAAATATGATTAATAAGGCTTTTGCTGAAGTAATGAGCGAAGGTGACTCCAATGGCAGAATTTTTACTTTTCCCATTCCAACCTATAACATTGGAAAAAAATTCAATTGGGATGATGAGAGATATAATCCGATTTGGGAGATGACAGCCAAATATGGCATTCCTTATTTTGCCAATTTTATTAATTCCGATATGGATCCGGAAGATGCGCGTTCCATGTGTTGCCGACTTCGACTGGATAACCGAGAACTTCACAAGCGCGGAGGCGGACTTTTTGGCGCCAATCCAATGACCGGATCAATCGGAGTAGTAACAATCAATCTGCCTCGCATCGGCTTTGTGTCCAAAAACAAAAAAGAATTTTTTCAAAAACTTGATCACCTGATGGATCTGGCCAAAGAAAGCTTGGAAACCAAAAGAAAATTGATCGAAAGTCTGACCGAAAAAGGTCTTTACCCCTACACAAAGTTTTATCTGGATTCGATAAAAATGCGTCGCGGCAAATATTGGAATAATCATTTTTCCACCATCGGAATCGTGGGAATGAATGAGGCGCTACTCAATCTTTTGGGAACAGACATCACTACCAAGGCCGGCCAGAAAATCGCCGAAGAAATTCTTGTGCATATGCGCGAAAAAATCATCAAATATCAAGAAGAAACAGGCGATCTGTTCAATTTGGAAGCCACTCCGGCCGAAGGAACATCCTACCGCTTGGCCAGAATTGATAGGAAGAAATATTCCAATATTGTCTTTGCCAATAACGAAAAGGTCAAAAACGGAGAAGCCGAGCCGTATTATACGAACTCTTCGCAGTTGCCGGTTGGGCATACGGATGATATTTTTGAGGCCCTGGATCTGCAAGAAAAATTACAAACCAAATATACAGGTGGAACAGTTTTACACGGATTTCTGGGAGAGAGAATCTATGACATAGAATCAACCAAAAAACTTATTCGAAAAATTGCCGAAAAATATTCCTTGCCTTATTTCACCCTGACTCCCACTTTCAGTATTTGCCCGGTACACGGATATTTATCAGGAGAACACTATACTTGTCCTAAGTGTGTGGTGGAACAAAAAACTGAAGTTTATTCTCGTGTAGTCGGTTATATTCGCCCCATAGAGCAATGGAATGGAGGCAAGCAAGAAGAATTTAAAGACAGAAAAGAGTTTGTGGTCAAACAAAAAGCCAAAGAAAAAGTAAAAATCTAAAAAACAAGAAAAGACAGAGGGGCGACACTTTCATTTCAGAAGGTGCCGTCCTGAATTTTTAAAAGATATGATAATTGGCGGTTGGCAAAGAATGACACTAATTGATTATCCGGGAAAAATAGCCACGACAGTTTTTACGGTTGGTTGTAATTTTCGTTGTCCTTTTTGTCATAATCCTCAATTGGTTGCCTCTCCTTTCCTTCCCCCCCTTGGTGAGGGGGGGATTAAGGGGGGGGTGGAAAAAGATTTTTTTGATTTTCTCAAAAAAAGAAAGGGCAAATTGGAAGGAGTTTGTATCACAGGAGGGGAGCCAATTATTCAAAAAGATCTGGTGGATTTTATCAAAAAAATAAAAAAAATGGGCTTTCTGGTAAAATTGGATTCCAATGGTGCGCGACCGGATGTTTTGAAAAGCATCATTGATCAAAAAATCGTCGATTTCATCGCCATGGATATCAAAAATTCTCTCAAAAAATATTCCCGAACAGCCGGAACAAAAGTTGACACGGACAGAATAAAGCTGAGCGTGGAACTCGTCCGAAATAGCGGCCTACCCTATGAATTTCGCACGACTGTTGTGCCGGGATTTCACACTGAAAAAGATTTTGCTGAAATTGCCGCTTGGCTCAAGGGTTCGAAGAGTTATTTTCTACAGGAATATCGAGGAGAGAAAACACTGGATCCCAAAATCGGCAAAATAACCAAAGGTAAAAAACTGGATCTCCAGAAAATTAAAAAAAATATTGCCAAAAACTTTGATTTTGTAGGCGTTCGCAGTCAGTAAAATAAATATTTTTTTAATTATATATGAGGATATATGTAAAAATCCATCCCAAGTCATCGCAGAGCAAGGTTCTGAAAACAGCCGAGAATGAATATGAAGTCTGGGTAACCGCGCCGCCGGTTCAAGGCAAGGCCAATGAAATGCTCCAGAGATTACTGGCGGACCATTTTAATGTTTCAAAAAGCTGTGTAAATATCGTTGGTGGCAAAACAGCCAAAACAAAAATAATTGATATCACTCAATAAGTCCAAAATTTTTTTATTTCTTTCTTTGAGCTTAATTTTCGGAATATTTGTAAGCTCGTTTTTTTATCCCAAAACTCCGGAGAAATTTTATTTACTCGCATTTCTTGTTTTTATTTTAATTTTGCTTTTTGTTTTTTACAAAAACAAGCCGATTTTGTTGGTTGGTTTTTGTTGGATGTTTTTTCTGGGCGGAATTTGGATAACGACAGGTCGGCTTGAGACAATAGCAAGTCTTAGTCAAGATTCTCAAAATTTTTCCGGAATTGTGATTGTTGCCAAAGAGCCGCAAGAAAAAGATCGGCTGCAAAATATAATTATTGAGCCGGTTGATCAAAAGTTTTCTGGACAAAAATTTCTGTTGATCTTGCCGGCTTTTCCGGAATATGATTATCAAGACAAACTGAAAGTGGATTGCACTTTGGAAATTCCCAAAAACAAAGAAGGAGCTTTCGACTACAGAATGTATTTGGCTAAGGACGGAATTTTTTATCTTTGCAAAAGTTCCAAAATAGAACTTGTGGAAAAGAGTGACGGCAACAATTTTTTTGCTTGGGTTTTAAAAATTAAAAACAAATTCAAACAAAACATTAATGCGCTCTTGCCGTCGCCCGAAGCGGGCCTGATGTCGGGTTTAATTTTGGGCGGAACGGGGGATTTACCGCAATCAGTCAGCGACAATTTTTCTCGAACCGGAATGACGCATATTGTGGCCGTTTCCGGCTATAATGTCACAATCATTGCCGAATATCTGATACTGCTGGGAATTTTTTTGGGATTGTGGCGCAGTCAAGCTTTTTGGTTTGCAATGGCGGGAATAATCATTTTCATTTTTATGGTTGGCCTTCCTTCTTCGGCTGTCCGGGCGGGTGTAATGGGAACAGTTTTGCTTTGGGGAATGAAGAATGGCCGACTGGGCAACTCGCAAAATGCCATTGTTCTGGCAGCGGCTGTTATGCTGATTCTGAATCCCTTGCTTCTTTGGTGGGATATTGGTTTTCAACTTTCCTTTTTAGCTACGCTCGGGATTGTTTATTTTTATCCGATGGCGGAAAATTATTTAATCAAAAAACAAAAAAGCGGGGGCTTGGGTGAAATTTTATTTTTAAGTATTTCCGCGCAAATTTTTGTGATTCCGATAATTTTGTTCAACTTCGAAAAACTTTCTTTGATTTCTCCCTTGGCCAATCTTTTGGTTTTGCCTATCATTCCTTTTACTATGCTAATTGGCTTTCTGGCAGCTCTGGTTGCTTTTGTTTTACCGATTTTGGGAAAGCTACTAGCCTGGTTGGCCTTTTTGCTGCTCAAATATGAAGTCGAAGTTATTAATTTTTTGGCCGGTCTCAAATTTTCATCAATTGAAATTAAAAACTTTTCCGGAATCGGAATGACAATTTGGTATGTGGTTTTGTTTTTTACAGTGTATAGTTTTAAGAGAAAAAATAAGAAAGCCATTTTGCAACAAACAGATTATGATTTAGAATAGAAAAATGTTAAGGAGGAAAATAATTTATAGTTTAATATGTTCACTTTTGGTTTTAACGATTATTTTCGGATTTATTATTTTTCAGGCAAATCAAAATTTCCTAGCCGTTAAGTTTTTGGATGTCGGGCAAGGAGATTCAATTCTAATAAGCCAAGGCAAAAAACAGCTTCTTATTGATGGAGGACCAAGCGGACAAAAAATGATGGAAAAACTGGGAACTTATGTGCCCTTTTGGGATAGGGAAATAGAAGTTATTGTAATTACTCATCCAGATAGCGATCACATTGAAGGCTTGGTAAGTGTTTTACAAAACTATCAAGTTGACGCCATTATTGAGACGGATGTTTCAAGTGAATCAGCGGTTTATGCCAAGCTCCAAGACTTGATAAAAGAAAAAAATATTCAAAAAATCAAAGGAGCAAGAGGAATAAAAATAAAGTTCAATGAAAAAAATGAATTGGAAATATTGAACTCGGAAGATGAAAATGCTGTTGCGCAAAAAGAAACCAATTCCAGTAGTTTGGTTTCCAAGCTAACTGTAGGTGATGAAAAGTTTTTATTTATGGGTGATTTGCCAAGCGAAAGAGAAAGTTCACTTTTCGGATCAGATATATCCGCTAATGTTTTAAAAATAGCGCACCATGGTTCCAAATATTCAACGGGCGCTGATTTTTTGGATAAAGTGAATCCGCAAGATGCCGTAATTTCTGTCGGAAAAGATAATCGCTATGGCCATCCGAATTTGGAAACACTGGATAGGCTTAAAAACAAAAAAATTAACATTTTCAGAACAGATGTACTGGGGGATATATCTTATGAATGTCAAATTTCCAATGACAAATGTCAAATAAGTTTTTCTGGTCAACAGTAGCTTTCTGAAAAACTCTCTTGCCTAAAATATTTTTTCTGCTACTATTAAGTTAGCGGCCTTTAATCCAGAGGGCTTTTAATTAATATCACTTGAAAATTATGAAATACGAGCAAGAATTTCCACTTGAAAAAATCAAGACGGATGGCGTGGATAAAAAATTTAATCTTTCCGATCCCAATGAGAGAAAAGAATATTTTGAAACCAAGGCCGGGGAGGAAATAAAAAAACTCAGAAAGTTTTTTGATGAAGGCAATACCTTCATAGCTTATCTTTTGGGCAAAAAAAATGCCGGCAAAGGAACTTACACCAAGCTTCTGATGGAAATTTTCGGAAAAGATAAAATCGGTCACATTTCAGTGGGCGATATCGTTCGAAGTGTTCACGAGGATATGGAAGACGAAACTCGAAAAAAAGAACTTCTGGATTATTTGCATGAAAATTATCGAGGCTATATTACGCCAGAACAAGCTATTGATGCTCTTTTAGGTAGAGATACGAAGACTCTTTTGCCGAACGAATTTACTATGGCTTTAATTCAACGGGAAATAAACAAAGCCGGAAAGAAATCAATTTTTTTGGATGGATTTCCTCGTAATTTAGATCAGGTTTCCTATGCCTTGTTTTTCAAACAGTTGGTTGATTTTAGAAATGATCCCGATATTTTTGTGGCCATTGATATTCCGGAATCGGTGATTGACGAAAGAATGAAATATAGAGTAGTTTGCCCGACTTGCCACGCGCCCAGAAACACCAAGCTTTTTGCTACAGAAAAAGTCGGCTATGATGAAGAGAAAAAAGAATTTTATTTGATGTGTGATGATTCGGACTGCAATCATGCTCGCATGGGAGCTAAGGAAGGAGATAATATGGGTATTGAATCAATTCGAGAGAGAGTCGAATTGGATGGACAATTAATTGATAAGATTTTTTCACTACATGGCATAAAAAGAGTTCTTCTGCGGAATGCTGTTCCTACGGATAAAGCCAAAGAGTATTTGGATGATTATGAAATTACTCCGGAATATTATTATGAACTGGATGAAAATACCAAAGAAGTAAAGACACTCGAAAGACCCTTTGCCGTTAAAGATGATGAGGGCACGGAAGTTTATAGCCTATTAGCTCCTCCGGTAATCATATCTTTCCTGAGGCAACTCGTTAAAGCTTTGGAACTTTAATCAAAACAAGAATATTTTTTAAAAAAACCGAAAGGCCTAAAGCTGAGTAGGTTTTTTTGTTTGGCATTTGCCAATACCCGTCTTTTATTATAGGTTATCAATATGAAAATAAGCGATAAAAAAATTATAACAATAATAAAAAAAGGTGGTGTTGGTGTTTTGCCAACCGACACCTTGTTTGGCTTGGTAGGCAGCGCTTTTTCTCAGAAAGCGGTTGAAAGAATAAGCGAAATTAAGGGCAGAAATTCAAAAAAACCTTTTATTATTCTCATAAGTTCTCTGAAAGACCTTTCTCAATTTGAAATTGAGTTGGATGAAAATGCTGAAAATTTTTTACAAAAAAACTGGCCGGGAAAAGTAAGTATCGTTTTTCCTTGCCCAAATAAAAAACTGGAATATCTGCATCGGGGTACAAAATCTCTGGCTTTTCGTTTACCCAAGAAAAAAAGTCTGATAGATTTGATCAAAAAAACCGGACCATTAGTGGCGCCCAGTGCCAATCCGGAGGGGGAAAGTCCGGCGCAAAATATTACCGAAGCCAGAAAATATTTTGGGGATAAGATTGATTTTTATGTTTCCGGCAGAATATTCAATAAATTGCCATCAACTTTAATTGAAATTAAAAATGGCAAAATCAAAATATTGCGAAGAGGCGCAGGAAGGATAAAATAAGATTTTAAAATTTTGTCATCCCGAGCATGGTCGAGGGATCTACTTCTTATAAAACACTGCGAATCTTGTGTTTCAGTAGATTTCTCGACTCATTGCATTCGCTCGAAATGACACTGAAATACAAATAAAAAATCCCCACGCTGATCTGTACCCTTTAAAGTAGACACGAAATAAAAAAACCTAGGTGCAAGTTAAAAGATGATTTCTGTATTCAACGGGAGTCATCTTTTTTAAATTCCACTGTTG
>Ga0247841_10011207_pt1 | contig 11987 bp, 11 predicted proteins | sample LaCruzMarch2015__2_FD_192410 | JGI IMG/M metagenome (GOLD analysis project Ga0247841, IMG submission 192410) | Freshwater microbial communities from meromictic Lake La Cruz, Castile-La Mancha, Spain - LaCruzMarch2015_18m | ecosystem: Environmental > Aquatic > Freshwater > Lake | place: Spain...
AACCGACCGGCCAAACGCACATCTACCTCGGACTGCCCGGACCTCTGGCGACCGACCCCGACCGCTACCCGCTCGAGGTAGCGAACTCCATCCTCGGGGACGGGACGAGCTCGCGCCTATTCACGGCCATCCGAGAAGAACGCGGCCTGGCCTACGCCGTTCAGAGCGCGGTCAACCGGTTCAGCGACGCCGGATTCTGGCTCTCGTACGCCGCCGTCGCCCCCGACACCGCCGACACCGTCGTCACCCTGCTCATCGACGAACTCGAGCGCCTGCGCACCGAGCCCATTCCCTCCGAGGAGATCGCGCTTGCCAAGTCCCGTCTACGCGGGTCCTTCATCCTCGGTCTCGAGTCGAACGCGCACCGCGCCATGCGTCTTGGCAACGCGTCTCTGAGCGATCGCAAGATCCTGTCGCCGGATGAGATCCTGGGGAAGCTCGCCGCTGTCGATGCGGAGGCCGTGCACGCCGCCGTGCAGCGCTACGACCAGCCGGAAGGCGCCAACCTCGTCACCGTGGGACCCGCGCAAGACTAGCGATTTTGTCCTCACGGACAGAGTGGGATACGATTCCGACACCATGGCCGTCGCGATCTACCCAGGAAGCTTCGACCCGATCACCCACGGGCACATCGACATTGCCCGCCGCGCGCGCAAGCTGTTCTCGAAGCTCGTCATTGCCGTGGTCGCAAATCCGCACAAGAACCCGCTCTTCACCCTGGAGGAGAGGGTCACGTTGACGAAGCAGGCGCTGCGCGAGGAGGGCGTGAGCGGAATCGAGGTCACGAGCTACGACGGCCTCCTCGTCGAGTGCGCGCGCATCCACGGCGCCGACGCCATCGTGCGCGGCCTGCGCGCCAACTCCGACTTCGAGTACGAATTCCAGATGGCGCTCGCCAATCGCGACCTCGCCCCAGAATTCGAGAGCGTCTTCTTCATGACCGCCGGCAACTACAGCTTCCTCGCCTCCTCGATGGTCAAGGAAGTGGCCCGCTACGGGGGCGCCGTCGCCAACTTCGTGCCGAAGTCGGTCGAGAAGGCGCTGCGCGAGAAGTTCCCCGCGAAATGACGCACACGGAACCACGTTCCAGCTTGGGGGCCGGCTCTGGATCGCTGTGAGCCCTCGAGTGCGGCCTGTGAGAGCATCTCACGTGCCGTCTGGAGCGGCGCCCGCAACCTCCACATCGTGGTCGGGAAGCGTCGCCTCGACTGTGCGTAGCGGGCGGTACGCGTAGCCGACCAGCGCCGCGCCCATGGCCAAGACACCGGCGAACACGAGCATGAGCGCCATGCCCGCGCCCGGGCCCGTGCCTACAAGCGGCGCGAAGACGCGGGCGAGCGCCCCCCAGACTGCATCCCCGGCTCAAAGACACGGTCAGCGAGCGGTCCGGCGAGGAGCATTGCCAAGGGCGTCCCTAACTGGGCCATCATCAGGCGGACGGAGAAGACGCGGCCCTGCAGATCCGGCGGGACCTTCGATTGCCAGATCGTCTGACTCGAAGCATTCACGGTAGGGAAGATCATGGCCATCACGAACATCGTGATGGCCCATGCGGGAAGCGACCGCCCGATGCCCACACCGACGAGGCCGATCACCCCGCCGAGTGCACAGCCAATGAGGACGCCGTGCACCCGGGGCTTCGGGCCGCCCCACAGGCTGAGAAGCACGCCGCCGACCACGCCGCCGATGCCGGCCGCCGACTGCACGCTCCCCAGAATGAGACTGTCGTTTCCGGTACGAGCGAGGATCATCGGCGCGAGCACCGTGAACCCGAAGGCTGTCGTCACGTTGAACAGGAAGAACATCCCCAACAGGCCCAAGAGGCCACGCCGCGCGAGGATGTAACGGAAGCCGTACGCTGCCTCGCGGAAGAGAGAGCCGCGCCCCTTCGCACCCTCGGCCGACGCCGTCGGCTGCGGTATCCGCGCCAAGAGGAGGATGACGATCGCCGCCGTCATCGTCGCGAGGTCGACGCCGAGGATCCCGCCGATGCCGATGGGGCCAAGCAAGATGCCGGCCGCAACCGGCGCAAACACCCCCGAGATCGAGCCAGCAAGCGACATCATGCCGCTCGCTCGCGCGTACTGTGACTTGTCGACCAGCACGCTGATCGTCGAGGAGTAGGCCGGGAACTGGAACGCGCCGAACGTCCCGATGAACGCCACAACAATGTACAGGTGCCAAACCTCCAGGCTTCCGGAGAGGTGAAGGCAGAGGATCGTCAGGGTACCGAGTCCGGCCGCCGCGTCGGAGAGGATCATCATGAGCTTGCGATTCGCCCGATCGACGATCGCGCCGGCAAGCGGACTCACGAGGATGACCGGCGCGAAGGCGCAGACGCCGACGAGCGCGAGCGCTGTCGCCTGGCCCGTCTTCTGCCACGCCCAGATCGTCATCGCGAACTGCGTCATCCCCGTGCCGAGGAGCGACAGGAGCTGGCCGGCCCAGATCGCCGTAAACGTTCCCATCCCCTTGAACTGCTCGCGCTTCATCTTGTCTCCTAAACGTACGACACCAATAGCAGACATTATGCGGGTTCCGTCTCCGCGGCGTCTCGTTGCGAGGTCTTCCTTCTGACGCCGTGGCGTATGATAATAGAACACTGTGATGTTTCTGTGAGTGCGCCGCATGCCTCGAACTCGGCCGCATCGGCCGACGCTCTCCTCCTCGTGTCGGCAGTCAGACCCTGAGAAGGGTCCCGTCAGCGGCCCCCGCGACCCTGAGCCGGCTGGCCGCGACCGTGGCGATGCAGGCGGATCCGACAACTCGTGCAGAATCCGTGTAGCGCGGCTCGGTCGCGCACTACGAGGCTAGGCTACGCGTCGCGAGGTCCGTTCCCGCGCGAAGCTCCTTCTCGTAGAACACAGACTGACGAACGGCCCGCATCCCTGCGCGCTCGTAGACGCGAAGCGCTCCGGTCAGGTTCTCGGAATCCATGTCGAGCTCGACCGCCGCGTACCGGCGCTGCCGGAACTCAGCGAAGGTGTGGTGGAGCAACGCCAGCGCGATCCCTCGCTTCCTCCACGCCGGGCGCACGCCAAGACCTTGCACGTAACCGCGCGTCGCGTCATCGGCGATGTGCGAGTTGCAGAGAGAGATCCCCGCGACCTCGTCCCCTTCCACCGCGACGAACCACAGCGTCGGGTCGAACCGCTCGCCGTCACTTTCGATGCTCTTGCGCCAGTCCGAGAGCACCAAGTCGAACGGCCGCTCGACGAAGCCCCAGTGATCACGCCACGTCTCGAGGTAGAGGGCCACAATCGCGTCGAGGTCCTGATCAATGTTCGCCGTGCGAACGGACACACCGTGCGGCCACCGCGCCGCCGGCGGTGGCGAGTCGAGGTCAATACGCATGTGGTTCGAGACTCGGGTGAGCCTGAACCCGGCACGTTCGAGCGCCACCCGCCGCGCGTCATCCCCCGCCGCCATCATCGTGACCGCCGCGACACAGATCTCCTTGGCCGCGAGCGGCACGCGTTCCTGCGCACGCCAGAGCCCCCACGCGTGCATCCAGTCCCATAGAGCAGCATCCCCTTCGTACTTGGGGTGGACGATCGCTGAGCAGCCTAGGGTCGCGTATGGCTCCCCAGGATTGTCGGCCTCCACGATGCCCGCCACGTCGCCCTCCACGTCAAGTACAAGCCGCGCGTCCGTCGCAAGGTCAAACCGCGGGCTGGTCCACCACGTCCGGACGTCGTCGCGCGTCGCCTGATTCTCGCCGTAGAGCTTCTGCGACCGCGCGTTGCACATCTCGACGACGCGATCGATGTCATCCCACCCCGGGGCGCGCTCGATCCACCCGGTCGGCCAATGCCTGATCTCCATGCGCCTCCTCCACTCGCTCGCCAGCGTCTTCCCGCCGTCACAGCAACTGCAATAGGCACGCTCTGCGGGAACGAAGCTCGATGATACGCCCGCGCGAGCGCCTCCACTGGATACGTTGGTGAGGACCGGCGAGACGGTTCAATTCCCGGCGTCGGCCACGCCAAGGAATCGGCCAGCGTCATGAGGGGTGCCCCGCTCGCCGAACCCACATTCACACCCCTTCGAAGATCACGCCCAGGGGGCCATTGAACCATCGGCGCGTGCGTCGGCGACCTACTGGCGTGTGCACCCTTCCAGGCGCACACAACCTGGAGCGATGAACACCGCAGACTAGAACCTACTTCTAGAAGAGGAGCCGAACATGCAAACGAGCCCCTGGCCCAATGGATGGATCGTCCGACCCGCACGGATGGACGACGTTGACCGCGTCCTCGAGATGATCACCGCGCGATGGAAGGCGCCGTACGGTGAGAACGAGCCGTCACGCCGAGGCATCGAATCGTGGTGGCAAGGCCCACGGTTCGATCTCGCAACCGACACCCGCCTCGTGCTTGACGCGGAGAACGCGGTCGCGGGGATGGCCAGCGTCGCCAACCCCGGCGAACCGTACTCGGAGTTCGTTCCTTCCGCCGTCGTGCATCCCCGCTACGAGGGCCGCACAGAGCTCTGGGACTGGTTGCAGGGTTGGGGACTGCGGCGAGCACGGGAGCTCGTTCCTCTTGCAGTCGGGGGGAAGCGCGTCGTGGCGTCGTGTCGCGCGCCCGCTCTGGATGGAGCCCGACGTGCCGCGCTCGAGCGGGCGGGGTTCGCGGTCGTGCGGGTTGCCAACCGGATGGGCACCGGCCTCACCGCGCCTTCGCAGGCCGCGCAGTGGCCAGCCAGCGTCTCCGTCCGCACCGCCGACATCGAGGCGGACCTGGAAGCCATCGCAGGTCTCTATCTCGAGACGTGGCGCGACCAGCGTGGATTCGTCGAGATCCCGTTCGACGCCGTGGTCGCCGGCTTCCGCGAGGACATCGAGCACGAGGGTGCCCAGTTCGACCCTACGCTGTGGTTCCTCGCCGTTGAGGGGAACGAACTCGCGGGAATCGCTCTGTGCAGCGGACACATCGCGAGCGACACGACCCGTGGACTCGTGGGCGCCCTCGGCGTCAGCCAAGCGAAACGGAAGCGCGGGATCGCGCTCGCCCTCCTTCAGCACGCGTTCGCCGAGTTCCATCGCCGCGGCTACGCGGCCGTCGAACTCGATGTGGACACGGAAAATGCGACCGGCGCCCTCGGCGTCTACGAACGCGCTGGGATGCGCGTGATCCGGCAGTCGATGCGGTACGAGAGGGAGCTGCGCCCGGACGCCGGCCGCGCGACGGAGTCGAGACGGCGACCCGGCTAGACTCTGCCCATGTCCGACGAGACGCAGAAACGGAAGGGCCTCCGGCCCGCAAGCTGGGCGGACCGCGCTCCGCAGATGGACGACGTCGATCGCGTCGTTGTGATGCTGAACGCGCGATCGCAGAAGCTCTACGGCGAGAACCAGAGCACGCGAGAAAGCGTCACGGCCTGGTGGGGAAAGCCGGGGTTCACGATCGAGACCGACATGCGCCTCGTCATCGACTCAAACGGCGCCGTGGCGGGTCTGGCGTACGTCCTCAACGACGGCGCGCCGTATGTCGGCTTCGACTGCGTCGCCGCGGTGGCTCCGCGCTACGAAGGAGACGCTGCGGTCTGGGACGAGCTCTATGCCTGGGGCCTTGGGCGAGCGAAGGAGCTCTTGCCCCTAGCATCAAGAGAGAGCCGCGTTGCCGCCACCTCCAGCGCGGCCTCGCAGGACGAAGCCCGTCGCGCGGCGCTCGAACGCGCCGGCTTCGCGCCGGTCCGGGTCGAGAATCACATGCGCATCGACCTCGTCACGCCCCCCGCGGGGGCATCGTGGCCGTCCGGCGTCAGCGTCCGCACCGCCGATCTGGACGCCGACATGAGAGCCATCGTCACCGCGTACATTGAAGCGTGGCGCGATCACTGGGGCTTCGTCGACCGCCCAGTTGCCGACGTCCTCGCGAACTTCCTCGGCGAGGTGGAGAATCGCTGCGGACCCGTCGACCCCTCGCTGTGGTTCCTCGCCGTCGAAGGAGACGAGGTTGTTGGGATATCGCTGTGCATCGCCGGGCTCATGGACGACCCGACGGGAGGCTACATCTACGACCTCGGCGTCCGCCCCGCGTGGCGCAAGCGTGGCATCGCGCTGGCGCTGCTTCATCACACGTTCGCCGAGTTCCACCGCCGCGGCTACGTGGCCGTCGAACTGGATGTCGACTCGCAGAGCCTGACCGGCGCCCTGCGCGTATACGAGCGCGCCGGGATGCGTGGGGTTCGCCAGTCCGTGACCTACGAGAAGGAGCTGCGCCCCGGCATCGACCTCGCGACGCGGAAGCTTGCGACGTAGAAAGGCGTCGCCTCGGGTCCGTTCGTGGCACAACTTCCGATGGTAGACCCTACCGCCCGTCAGTGCATGAGGCCGTAGACAACACACTTCCTCCAGCGGCCTTCCCGGCTCCAGTATCCTCCCACGCTGAACAGGTAAATGACAAGGTTGGGTGCGATGAGGACCCGGTAGAGAGGAGTCTCTGCCACGACGAGAAGAATGCCGAGAACCAACCCCATGAGAATGCAGGTCCATCGCAGTCCAGCCTCAGAGTAGTAGCGCAGCACGGGCCGAGTCTCGAGTCCGCCTTGGGAGATCTCTAGATGCCGTTTGAGCGAGTTACTCGCCAGGAAGAGGGCGGCTGGAGCAAGGATGACGGGCAACTGGCCGGCGGCTAGCTGCCCAAAGAGGACAACGCCGGTCACAACGCGCAACGGATGCGTGATCGTGTTCACAAAGAGGTCCACGTAGGGCAGATGTTTGAGCTTCCAGCTGTAGGCCATGTTGAGCAGCACGAAGCCGCTTTCGATGGCCGGCAGGAACGGGTGGACGAAGTAGCCTGACGCCAAACCGGCGAGGATGAGGATTAGAGACAACCACGCTGCTTGCACTCTCGTCATGACCCCTGACGCCAGCGCGCGGCCATTCTTCAGAGGGTGCCGTTGGTCATTGGCAACATCGGCGATATCGTTGATGAGGTAGATGCCGGTGTAGGTCAGGCCCGCAAACGAGACGAAGAAAAGCAGAACGCGGGGAAGAACTGATAGGCCCTCCGCAATCGGGGTACCTGCGAGGACGCCAAGGATGCAAGAGAGGAACGTGACGTACTTCGGTGGCTTGGCGATCAGAATGACGTTGCGCATCACCTGTCTCGCTTTCGACATCAGACTACGCACCTTCCCGTCCGCACAGCACCTTTGCATGGAACCCCACTGGTTTCGTCCCTCTTCCACGTGAGCCAGCGGCCCACACACCCCGCTCGCAAGTAGGGGTAAGATAGCAGACCGCTGAGCGTATGAGAAGGGGTGACCCACCTCGGTGAAAGGTCCACTTCCCAGACCAGTCTAGCCCACCTCCAGCGACGCCGGCCAGCGCCTCGGGTGCAGGTTTGGCCAACGTCCCCTCCGAGAACCGATCCAAGGTGAATGCTGGGATCGGCACGAAGGGTGCGAGGGAAGCCGAGAATGCTGTACCGCCCGGGGGACATCATCGCTGAGTTCCGTGGTGCCAGCGTCCTGCTGATCCAGGAGGAATGGCCGCGGACCTAGCCTTCACTCTACTCTCGCACCTCCCTACTCGTGACGGCCAGACCGCCAGGGATCACAAGGCCGTGTCGGGTTTGGAAGGAGTCGACCACGGGGAGCCAATCACCGGGCCCGACGATCTCCATCGTGGGGTCTCGTTCGCTTGGGCGTTGGGGGTTTCCTGCAGCGACCGTCGATGCGCTGCCACGGAGGCGGAGTTCCTACTTCTTCCCTCCAAGAAGGCCGCCGAGCCCCTTGGCCAGCCCCTGCAGGTCAGGCTTTCCTCCTGCGAGGAGCCCGTCGATCTGGCTGGCCGCCGGCGCCGGCAGTTTCGCTTTGATGAAATCAGCTACGGCTTTGACTATCTGCTTGGCCGTCTCCTCTTGGAGCCCAAACTTCTGCGTCACCAACTTCACGAGCTCATCCATCGTCATCCCTCCCTCGGACCTTGCGGGCGCGGACTTCGCGCGCGGCAGACGAGTGTGCATCATGTCCCGCCCGAAAGGCCAGCTCGTGCGCTCGCACTTCACGCCGAGGCGCGAGACTCGTAGACTGGCGTTCACTGCACGTTCAGAGGAGGTGCACGATGTGGAAGGACTTCCGCGACTTCATCACCAAAGGGAGTCTCGTCCAGTTGGCCGTTGCATTCGTCATGGGTGCAGCGTTTAGCATCGTGGTCGGCTCTTTCGTCAACGACCTCGTCATGCCGCTCATCGGGAAACTCATCGGGAACGTCGACTTCGCCAACCTGTACATCAATCTGTCCGGGACGACGTACGAATCGGCGTCGGCGGCGCGCCAAGCGGGTGCGGCCGCCATCTACTACGGTGCGTTCATCAACACGCTGATCAACTTCGTCGTCGTCGCGCTGGCCGTCTTCTTCGTCGCCAAGGCATATCAGCGCTCGCAGAGACCGAAGGCGGGAGCGGCGCCGACGACCACAGAGTGTCGGTACTGCAAGTCGGCGATCGCAGTCGCCGCGACGCGCTGCCCGCATTGCACGTCACAACTCAACTAATGTGCTGAGCCGCTGGCTGGCACGAGCGTACGGCGCAGGGAGATGGCGGGGCGGCGGCTGGAGGGAGATCCAAAGTGGCAGGGACCACGAGATCGGACGCAGGGGGCAAGGCCAAGCCGCCCGCGCGGCGCTCCGAGAAGGGATCGCCTGAGGCGGTTCGGGAACTCGCGCCTCGCGGCTCCGCGAACGTCGAGGCCACTGCGTGCGACCAGTTCCTCGAGCTGACGACGGACGGGGTCTGGCGATACGACGTCGTGCCGTCCGTGTCGACGAAGCTTCCCGAGCGCGAGCAGGCGGAGGCCATTCTGGCACGCGCCCGCCTAGGGTTCTGCAACCGCGCGTTTGCACAGCTGTATGGTTTCCAGACCCCCGACGAATTGATCGGAGTCCCGCTTGCGCGCCTTCTTGCAGGGACGGACGAGGACAAGATCCGTTTCGTGGCGGAATCCGTCCGCACGGGGTACCGGTTCGCCGACGTCGAAGTCATGACGCAGAAGCGCGAAGGCCAGACCGTGTGGACGCTCAACAACGTCGCGGGCGTTGTGAGGCGCGGTCGCCTCGTGTGCGGGTGGGGCACGTCACGCGACATCACCGAACGCAAGTCGGCCGAGAAGGCTCTCCAGGAGGCGCACGCGGACCTTCACGCGACGCTGGCCGCGTTTCCGGATCTCGTGTTCGAGGTTGACGCCGAAGGTCGCATCCACAAGTACCACGTGCCGGACCCCGACCAGCTCTACGCCGCCCCTCATGAGTTCCTCGGGAAGACCATAGCCGAAGTGATTCCCCTCGAGCCGGCACGGGCAATTCTCGATTCGCTGGAACAGGCCGTGCGCCATGGAACGCATCGTGGAACGACGTACGCGCTTGACCTTCCCGGCGGGCAGCGCCGGTTTGACCTATCCATCGCGGCGAAGGGTGACGAGCGAGGTCCGCACGGCCGCTACGTCGCGATCGTGCGAGACGTGACGGCGCGGGAGACCTCCTTGGCCATGCTGCGCGCGAGCGAAGAACGTCTGGCGCTCGCGCTCGACGCAACGAGCGACGGGCTCTACGACGTCGACTTCCGCAGCGGACAGACCCACTACAGCCCTCGCTACGCGACGATGCTCGGCTATGACCCGAGCGAACTGCCGCCAAGCCAGGAGACGTGGGAACGCCTCCTCCACCCCGAGGATCGGCCACATGCCATGCAGCTGCTCAGTGAGTGTTTGAGCGGGAGAACGGACTCGTACGAGATGGAGTTCCGACTGCGAGCGAGATCGGGAGCCTGGCGGTGGGTTCTCAGCCGCGGGCAGATCGTCGCACGCGACGCGGACGGGAAAGCCCTGAGATTGGTCGGCACGCATCGCGACATCACGGCGCGCAAGGAAACCCGCGAGGCGCTGCGGCGGGAGCGCGACCTCGCTCAGAGCTACCTGGACACGGCCGAGGTCATGGTGGTTGCCCTGGATCTCGAGGGACAGATCACGCTAATCAACCGCAAAGGCTGCATTCTCCTCGAATGTGCGGGACCCGACGAGCTCATCGGAAGGAACTGGTTCAAGGCGTGTCTTCCGCCGCACGCGATCGAAGCGACGGCGAAGGTCTTCCGGAGGCTGACGTCCGGGGAGGTTGAGCCGGTCGAGTGCTACGAGAACCCCATCCGAACTGCGACAGGGAACGAACGACTGATTGCGTGGCACAACGCGCTGCTGCGCGACGCCTCAGGCGAGATCATCGGCACCCTGAGCTCGGGGGAAGACGTCACCGAGCGGGTCGAGACCGCTCGCCGGATCGAGCGGGCTCTCTCGGGGACGATCCACGCGTTGGCCGTGACGACCGAGATGCGCGACCCCTACACGGCCGGCCACCAAGAGCGGGTCGCGAGGCTCGCCGTCGCGATGGGCAGGAAGATGGGACTTTCCGAGGGACAGACCGAGGGACTCCGTGTCGCCGGGTTGCTGCACGACGTGGGCAAGGTCTCGGTGCCTGCCGAGATCCTCAGCAAGCCGACCGCGCTGACTGCGATTGAGTTCAGCATCGTACGAGTGCATCCAGAGACGGGGCACGCCATCCTGCAGGAGATCGCGTTCCCTTGGCCTGTGGCGGCCATCGTGCTCCAGCACCACGAGCGGATGGACGGATCGGGATACCCCCAAGGTCTGCGCGGCGAAGCGATCCTTCCCGAATCCCGCATCCTTGCCGTGGCGGATACCGTCGAAGCGATGGCGTCGCACCGCCCGTATCGTGCCGCCATCGGGATTCAGGGTGCGTTGGACGAGATCGCTCGCGGTCGGGGAACCGTCTACGACGAGGGAGCGGCGGCGGCCTGCCTCGAGATCTTCGCGGAGGGAAGCTTCAGCTTCGATCAATGACCTATGGGGTGGCGTGTGGGTCACTCTGGCATCGTTGGCGTAGAATCGCACGAGCGCCTTGGCCACGCCGCGATGGCGGGCTTGGGCCAACGCGCAGCTGTCACCGGCGGCGTATTCCTTGGCGAGGCGCGGCGCTCACGGACGCGACAAGGGAGGATATGGAAGCGATGAAGCGGCACTACATCATTGTGAACCCGGTTTCTGGCCGTGGCGCGGGGGAGCGAGCGATTCCCAGCATGGAGAAGGCCCTTCGGGCCGCGGGTCTCAACTACGAATGGATCCGTACCGAACGTCCGTGGCATGCCGCGGAGCTGGCTCGACGGGCGTCGGCCGAAGGATTCGACGTCGTCGTCGCCGTCGGAGGGGACGGGACAGCCAACGAGGTCCTGAACGGGCTCATGGAGGCAAAGGCGGCCGACGGACGCTGCGCCACGATGGGCGTCCTGTGCGTCGGGCGAGGTAACGACTTCGCCTTCGGCATCGGGGTTCCGCGGGACCTGGATGCAGGCTGCCGCTCCCTGGCTGCGGGACACGTGCGGACGATCGACGTGGGCCGCGCCGTCGGCGGCGACTTCCCCGGGGGCAGGTACTTCGGCAACGGCGTCGGAATTGGCTTCGACACCGTCGTCGGCTTCGAGGCCCAGAAGCTGAAGCACCTGCACGGATTCATGGCCTACCTTGTCGGAGCCCTAAGAACGATGTTCCTCTACTTCCGGGCGCCCCTCGTCCGCATTGAGCTGGATGGACGAGCGATCACGCAACGCGCACTCATGGTGTCGATCATGAACGGCCGCCGGATGGGGGGCGGGTTCCTGATGGCGCCAGCAGGGTGCCCGGACGATGGCCTCCTCGATCTCTGCATTGCGGCGCAGATCAGCCGACGAGCAGTGCTCCGACTCATGCCTCGATTCATGAAAGGTACACAGGGCACGCATCCCGCGATCACCACGGAGCGTGCGCGGCGCGTCAAGATCACTGCGGAGGAAGGGACGCTGCCGGCGCACGCGGACGGAGAGACGCTCTGCACGGCCGGCGACCGCCTCGACGTAGAACTCCTGGCGAAGCAGATCCACATCATCGTGGGTGCGGAGACGGTCAAGCCGTGAGTCTCGCGAGTCGGCTCGTGA
>Ga0247841_10011208_pt1 | contig 11987 bp, 12 predicted proteins | sample LaCruzMarch2015__2_FD_192410 | JGI IMG/M metagenome (GOLD analysis project Ga0247841, IMG submission 192410) | Freshwater microbial communities from meromictic Lake La Cruz, Castile-La Mancha, Spain - LaCruzMarch2015_18m | ecosystem: Environmental > Aquatic > Freshwater > Lake | place: Spain...
ACAATTATACTTTTATTCCTGTGATTACCGGTTTGCAGGAAGCTAAGGAAACCCTCAAGAAACAGGGAAATTACATGCTGCTTCATATTCCTTCCACCCAATTGAACATTCCAGACAATGCAATCATCTATTCGGATAAGCAGCCAACGCTCAACCTGAAAGGATACCTCTCGGGAGTGATGAGTCGCGAACTGGAGAAGCGAAAACTCGGGGCGGAAATCCGTAAAGAAATACTCCGTACAACTCCCGGCTACAAAGCTGGCGTTGATACCACCGCCGAAGATTTGATGAGTGAAACCATCCTGAAAAACATCCGGACCGATGTGAAAATCACTACGTATAAAACGGATGAAGGCGGAGCGGAACAGAAAAGTTACACTGAGGTTGCCATGGTGGTTGGGCTTGTGGCCAGCATTATGATTTACATGTTTATTTTCATGTTTGGCGCACAGGTGATGCGCGGGGTGATTGAGGAAAAAACCAGCCGGATTATCGAGGTGATCGTTTCATCCGTCAAACCTTTCCAACTGATGATGGGAAAAATAATCGGAGTGGCATTGGTGGGACTTACCCAGTTTTTACTTTGGATTATTTTTACCTTCATTATTATTACAGCAGTGCAAACGGCTTTCCCGCAGCAATTTAAGAAGACCCAGACGCAACAGGTAAAACTGGCAGGACAAAGCGTTGCCCTTCCCAATGAAGCGGCACCCGCAACTCCCAATGCGATAACGGCCGATACCGGAAATGATAAATTGAACGAAGTATTCGAAGCGTTTTCGTCAATCAACCTGAACGTCATGATCCTTTCGTTCCTGTTTTACTTCCTTTTCGGATACCTGCTGTATGGTGCATTTTTCGCGGCAATAGGTGCTGCCGTTGACAACGAAACCGATACCCAGCAATTCATGCTACCGATAACCGTCCCGCTCATTTTTTCGATAGTCGTAGCCCAGACCATTATCCAAAATCCGGCAAGCCCGCTGGCATTCTGGCTTTCGATGATACCGCTCACTTCTCCGGTAATCATGATGGTTCGTATCCCGTTTGGAGTCCCTGCCGGTGAAATCGCCCTTTCGATGGGATTGCTGGTACTCGGATTCCTTGGCGCAACCTGGCTGGCAGCCAAAGTTTACCGCACCGGAATCCTGATGTATGGCAAAAAATCCAATTACCGCGAACTCTGGAAATGGATCCGGTACAAATAGCCGTAAGGACAGATCGTGCCATATCGCAGCTACTGCTTACATAGGACAGAAATATGCAATATTGTCAGTAATTTTGCTCCGTGAAAAGGAAGACCATAAACATAGTAAATCTCATAAAACGGAATATTTCCGAGATTGATCCCGATGCACAGATAATCCTCTATGGTTCCCGTGCCAGGGGAGATGAGCACAAAGATTCTGACTGGGATTTACTCATTTTGACCAATTATCCCGTTGATTTAATTAAGGAACGTGAATTCAGGAATCATCTGTATGATTTGGAACTTGAGACAGGTGAACCATTTTCGGTTTTTGCATATTCAAAATCAGAATGGGAAACCAGGCAAAAAATCACACCCTTTTTTCATAATGTTTCTAAAGAAGGTATCAGATTATGACAAAAGAGGAAAGGATAGAATACGTCAATTACAGGATGGCTTCCGCATATACAACATTTGATGCTGCTAAAGTGCTGGCAAACAATGGTTTTTGGAATTCAGCCGTCAATAGGCTGTATTATTCGGTATTCTATGCTGTAAATGCCTTATTGGTTCATAATGAGATATATACAAATTCTCACACAGGAACGCGTTCTCAATTCTCCTTGCGTTTTATAAAAACCGGAAGTATTGACAAAAAATTCGGTAAATTATTGACCGAACTTTACGACTGGCGTCAGAAAGGGGATTATGAGAATATTTTCGATTATGATGCCGAATCTGTTAAACCTTTATATGATTCCGTGTTGGAAATGATAGATGAAATTGATGGAATAATAAAATTGACTACTGATTTATGATATAAGATACTGGTATTTATGAAGTTAGTAATTTATTGAACATCTGGGTTAATTTCAAATGGAAAAGAATCAGTTCCCGAATAAGCAAAATCCTTCATAGAGGTTTACCGGCATTCCTTCACTAATCAATAATAAGCTTGTTTTAATCATTTTATTGTAAAAGACCTACCTATTCTCATGGCCAGAATCCTGATAATTGACGATGAACGCTCAATCCGAAATGCGTTGCGCGAAATACTTGAATATGAAAAATATCAGGTTGACGATGCCGCCGATGGGCCATCAGGACTTGAATTTGTTGCAAAAGAAAGCTATGATGTAATCCTTTGCGATATTAAGATGCCGCAAATGGATGGGATAGAAGTGCTCGAACAGATTCAAAAAACCACAGACTCGCCTGTGGTGATGATTTCCGGGCATGGTACCATTGAAACTGCTGTGGATGCCATCCGCAAAGGAGCATACGATTACATTGCCAAACCCCTCGACTTGAACAGGTTGCTGATTACCATACGGAATGCAATGGATAAGTCACGCCTGGTTTCTGAGACTAAGGCCCTGAAACGGAAAGTAAGCAAGCAGTACGCAATGATTGGCAATTCACCTGCGATCAACCGTGTCAAGGATATGATCGAAAAGGTAGCGCTTACGGATGCCCGTGTACTGATTACTGGCGAAAGCGGAACAGGAAAGGAATTGGTTGCCAGGTGGTTACACTAAAAAAGCAACCGTGCTGAAGGCCCTTTCGTTGAAGTAAATTGCGCTGCCATACCATCCGAATTGATAGAAAGTGTGCTTTTCGGTCACGAGAAAGGTTCTTTTACTTCGGCAATCAAACAACGAAAAGGCGACTTCGAGCAAGCCGACAAAGGCACTATTTTTCTGGATGAAATTGGAGATATGAGCCTGTCGGCGCAAGCTAAGGTTCTCAGGGCGCTTCAGGAAAATAAAATCATGCGCGTCGGCGGCGAAAAAGATATTCCGGTGAATGTCAGGGTAGTAGCCGCGACCAATAAAAACCTCGTTGAAGAAATCGAGAATAAAAACTTTAGGGAAGACCTGTACCATCGCCTCAGTGTTATTTTGATAAAGGTTCCGTCACTTAACCAACGAGAGGAAGATATTCCACTGTTGGCAAATTACTTTATGGAACAAATCTGTGAGAACAGCGGTAAACCAATTAACCGGTTCACCGATGAAGCGTTGGAAGAACTGAAAAATATCCGCTGGACAGGCAATATCCGCGAACTTCGCAATGTGGTTGAAAGGCTTGTTATTCTTTGCGATCAGAATATCACGCTGGATGATGTGTTGCTTTATGCCCAGCCGTTCAGGAAAGGGTAATAATAAGTGACTGGTAACTTGCCACAAACGACTTGGGCGAAAATTGGAACTAAAATCTTATAATCATTACCGCATTAACAAATCAACCTTATCCCATTACTTTCAATCAGTATTTTCCTGTTTTTATAAAGGCTCCCGATTGCCATTTTAAAGTTTTTTTTACTGATACCAAAGGTTTCATAAATTTCTTCAGATGGACTTTTATCATTCAGTTCCATGTAACCATCATTTCGTTTCAGGTATTCAATAATCAATTCTGAGGCTGGGTCGGCTTTTTTGAATCCTGGCGGATAGATGCTCAGGTCTATTTTTCCGTCATGGCGTACCTTATTAATATAGCCTGTAATTTGTTCGCCCCGGTTCAGCGGCTGAAAAACCTCACTTTTGTAGAGCATTCCCCAATGCTGGTTGTTGATGATGGCCTTGTAGCCCAAAGGGGTGGAACTGTAAATGAAAAGAGCGGCTTCCTCGCCCGGTACATAGGTTGCCGGCTCCAGGCCCAAAAACTTATCCACTTTTGCCGATGCTGCGATCCTGTTCGTCTGTTCGTCCATATAGATACGCACGATATGCCAGATGCCTTTTTCCATTTTTACTTTCTGTTCCCTGAAAGGCACAAGCAGGTCCTTCTTCAAGCCCCAGTTGAGGAAAGCCCCAATTTCGTTCACTTCTACTACTTCGAGAAGGGCAAAATCTCCGACCTCGCAATAAGCTTCTTCAGTGGTGGCAACTATCCGGTCTTCCGAATCAAAATAAATAAAAACTTCTATTTCATCGTTAATCTGTTTTCCAGCAGGCAGATACATGCCGGGGAGAAGTATTTCCCCAAGTTCCATCCCATCGAGATAAAAACCGCTTCCGGTTTCACGAACTATCCTTAATGTATTGTATTTGCCTGCTGAAGCCATGTAAATAGTTGATTGATAATACAATTTGCAAATGTACATCCATTTGTGACGTATTGATTTTATAATCTGCTTTTTATAGGGTATAAATGGTTTGATTTGTCTTTTATGCTACATTCGCCAAACAAATTCCGCCTTTCGCCGATTTGTGCTTTAATAGAATAATACCCGGGATTACTTTTGCTTCATCAATTTAAACAATATAAAACTTTTAACCATGGAATTCAATTATAACAAAGACAACAAAAGCGAAATGCCGGAAAACTTCCACAGGGTTGTCAAAGGCAAGGCTGCGGTTCTGGGTGTGGTCGTTATCATCGGCGGACTCCTTTTACTAGCCCGCAACACAGGTTTACTGGACTATACAGTTAGCCGTATCATCTTCTCGTGGGAGATGTTGCTGATCGTAATCGGTATGGTAAATATTTTCTGGCGGCAGTCATTTTGGTCAGGTGTAACATTGATCGGTATTGGTGTGTTTTTTCTCCTGGTAAATTTTTACCACATGCCTTTCAGTACCTGGCAGATATTCCTGCCGGCACTCATCATCCTGGTAGGCCTGCAAATGATTTTTGGCGCAAACCACTGGCACAAAAGGAGGCATGATTTCATATGCAACCACCAGGTAGTGAATGATAATTTTTTTGAAGAAGTCGCTGTTTTCGGAGGCGGTGAACGGAAAATCATTACCCAGAATCTCAAAGGCGGTCGCATCGTGGCAATTTTTGGAGGTTCAAAAATTGACCTTTCGCACTCTGGGATAGCTTCAAACGACAGGCCGGTGATTGAAGTATTTTCTGCATTTGGCGGCACTACACTGCTTGTTCCGTCAGATTGGAATGTAAAGGTTGAAGTCGTAAATATTTTTGGCGGATATGCCGACAAGCGCATAACCGCTCAGTCCGACTCTAACAAAACGATCACTATCAAAGGGGTAACTATCTTTGGGGGCGGCGAAGTACGAAGTTTTTAAGATTTATTAGGCAGTTGCCTTTTTGCTTAAACCCGTCGTCAGAAATCTTTTCATCAGATGGATAGATCGTTTTATACAAAAAATCTCTGGATATATTATGTTGCATTTTGGGTGGTACTTTGTGCCATCCAATTTGCTTTAGCCTATGGAGTGTACGATCAGGAAATTATCAGCTCTGTTGTTGACAGCCTGTTATCAAACCTCGTTTTTGCATTATTCGGGGTCGGGTTATGGTTTATGGTAAGGTTTTCGGGCAAGCAGATTAAGGGTTTTCTGAAAAATACAGCTTACCATCTTGCTGGTTGTGCAATCACAATTCTGATTTGGCAAACCCTGACATATTCTGTACTGAGTTTTTTGTTTGAAACTAACCAAAACTTCCTTAACTTTCTCGACAACTCATTGGTAGTTAGGGTGATAACAGGAGTATTGATTTATTTTCTGCTGATTTCGCTTGATTTCCTGATAATCAGTTTTGAAGAGATGCAGGAACACTCCGAACGCGAATCAACTTTATTGGCCATGCTTCGCGATGCCGAGTTAACCATGCTGAGGTCGCAGATAAGGCCCCACTTTTTATTCAACAGCCTCAACTCGGTAAGCGCGCTCACGCTCACTGATCCTGGAGCTGCACAGGATATGATCATCAAATTGTCGGAATTCATGCGCCATTCCCTCAACCTGGGTGCAGAAGCCATGACCACGCTTGGCGATGAATTGTACCATGCCGGACTGTATCTCGATATAGAAAAAGTCCGTTTTTCAGACAAGATGATCGTTGAAAAGGACATCAGTCAACTGTGTGAAGGACAGAAACTTCCTGCAATGATCCTTCAGCCGCTGCTTGAAAATGCAGTGAAACATGGGGTAAATACCATGCTCATATCCTGTACTATAAAGTTGAAAGCAGATTGTAACGGATCATACCTGAATATTTCGGTCAGCAACGATTTCGACCCGGATGCCATCTTACATAAAGGAACAGGTACAGGGCTTAAAAATGTACAAAAACGAATGTCAACTATTTATGGGCGCAACGATCTGGTTAACTATCAGGCTTTTGAAAATGTTTTCAAGGTAAATATTCTTTTTCCGATAGGCAAATAAATACAAAACTGAAATTCTCAATCTACGCTGCTTTATGCAAAAAATTACTGCAATCATAGTTGATGACGAACCACTCGCCCGGGAAATCATAAGAAATTATTCATTATCAAATCAGCAGTTAGAAGTGGTAGCCGAGTGCGGCGATGGTTTTGAAGCACTCAGGCAAATACAAAGTTTCAAGCCTGAGTTGTTGTTTCTCGATATACAGATGCCAAAACTGGATGGTTTCGAATTGCTTGAAGTGCTTGAATATCAGCCGGTAATTATTTTTACTACCGCATTCGACCAGTTTGCCCTCAAGGCATTTGAAATGAATGCCGTAGATTATCTGCTAAAGCCATTCGCAAAGGAACGGTTCGATACCGCAATTCAAAAAGCAATTCAACGAGTATATGTCACAAAGAACGAAGCCGTTAAACCCATCGAATCCCTGAAATCTCATCTGGCTGAGGTGCGAGGCATCATTGACCGTATAGTTACACGGCTTGGATCGAAAGTTACGGTTATTCCAGTTGACAGGATCTGGTATCTGGAATCGGCTGATGATTACGTTATGATCTATTCGGAATTGGGCAACCACCTGAAAGAAAAAACCATGAAGTACTTTGAGGAACATTTACCTCAGGATAATTTTGTGCGTATCCATAGAAGCTCAATCATCAATATGTCGCAAATTGCTGCTATTGAACCCTATACCAAAGATACTCATGTTATTACACTGCGATGTGGGGCAAAACTGAAGGCAAGTTCCGAAGGATATAAAAAACTAAGGGCAATGCTCTGATTCGAAAGGCATTATCAAGGGCTGACCCTCTAAAATCTAACTCTCAATTCCTAACTCCTTATCTCTATGCACTTTCCGGTAATTCAGCTTATAAACTTCTCGATCATACTTATCGTACTGGTGTTCCTCATCAAGTACCTGTGGGATATGTTTTTTGGTGAAAATTACGAACCGCCGGCATGGGAAAACGCACGAAAGGCCGGGAAACTCAGCCATGACCTGATAAAAGCAAGCCGCAATTATCCGGATAAGGTGCGACTGTACAACTTCTGGCTGCAGATCCAACGGCTGGAAAAGGATAATATCAAAGGTGATTTTGCAGAACTTGGCGTGTACAAAGGGGAAAGTGCCCGCTTGTTGCATCTGATATCGCCGCACCGCACGATCCATCTTTTCGATACTTTCAAAGGCTTTTCAGAAACTGATCTCCAACCGGAAACTGGCGAAGCATCCACTTATTCGGTTAAGAATTTTGCTGATACCTCCATAGATAAGGTGCTGAAAAATATCAGCGGCGATCCGGCGAAAATTATTGTCCATCCTGGCTACTTCCCGCAATCGGCTGAGGGACTTGATGATACGGAATTTTCATTGGTCAATATTGATGCCGACCTTTACAACCCGGTCAAAGCAGGTCTTGAATATTTTTACATGCACCTTTCGCCTGGAGGGATCATCTTTATTCATGATTACAACCATAAATGGGAAGGCCTTGTGAAAGCCGTTGACGAATTTGCATCATCCATTCCCGAACTGCTCACACTGGTTCCTGACTTTGACAGTACGGTAATGATATTGAAAAATAAAAAAAATATTCAGGATTTTTCAGAGCTTTAAGCGACGCCGGTTTCCTCCTTTCCAGATTTATCCTGCTTATTTTACGATAAAGACCTGTGAATGAATTGATTTCCATTGTGAATCAAATTCATTATCTAGTGATTAAAGTTGCCGTTTCATATATTTCGTAAATCCTTGCATTATTTTTTCTTTAAATGTAGTCCGTATGAAATAAGTTGTATCTTTGCACACTCAAAAAATGGAAGGTGTTAAAAGCAGCAACCATTTCATAGCGAAGGACTAACACACATATTAGTCCGGGAAACCTGATGAAGTAAGACACTATAGGTTTCATGACACGATAAAGGCAGAAGATAATTCTGTCAGCTTTAGAAAGCCGCTTGTGTTAAAAGTCTTATAATTAGGATTATATCCCGTGATCAACATGTTTGGCCCTTTGTCGGAGAAAACCGAAAGGGTCTTTTTTTTTGGATGAAGTTTTAAACAGGTTGAAAAGAGCGAATATTTTAATTATCGGCTTGGTAATCAAAAAATAAGTAGTACTTTTGCAGCCCTTTAAGGAAAAAATAGCTGAAACAATAGTAAAATCAATAGATTCAATATGCCTACAATAGCACAATTGGTTCGCAAAGGTCGCCAGAAACTGACGGATAAGAGCAAATCGCCGGCATTGGATTCATGCCCGCAACGTCGTGGGGTTTGCACAAGGGTTTATACGACTACGCCCAAGAAACCAAATTCGGCAATGCGTAAAGTAGCCAGGGTTCGCCTCACCAACAGCAAAGAGGTGAACGCTTACATTCCAGGCGAAGGCCATAACCTGCAGGAGCACTCAATCGTTATGATTCGTGGCGGACGTGTAAAGGACCTTCCTGGTGTTCGTTATCACATCATACGTGGAGCACTTGATACATCAGGAGTTGATGGTCGTAACCAAAGCAGATCGAAATACGGCACAAAACGCCCGAAAAAAGGTGCAGTTGCAAAAGGGGCAAAAGGTGCTGTAAAACCGGCTGCCGGCAAGAAAAAATAACTGTTTCGTCGAAAAGATAAGGAAATTTCAACATGAGGAAATCATCACCAAAAAAACGACTCATATTACCTGATCCGAAATATAGCGAACAGGTAGTTACCAAATTCGTAAACAATATGATGGAGCGAGGCAAGAAAAACCACGCCTATGAAATTTTTTACGATGCCCTCGAAATTGTTACCGAAAAAATAAAAGAAGACGGATTGGAAGTATGGAAAAAGGCATTGGCAAATGTTACTCCCAATGTTGAAGTACGCAGTCGCCGTATCGGCGGCGCGACGTTCCAGATTCCATCTGAAATCCGCCCTGGACGAAAACAGTCAATCGGTATGAAAAACCTGATTCTGTATTCACGCAGGCGCCATGAAAAATCAATGGCCTCGAAATTGGCCAGCGAAATAATGGCTGCTTATAAAGAAGAAGGAGCAGCTTTTAAGAAAAAAGAAGATACCCATCGTATGGCAGAAGCCAACAAGGCATTCTCCCATTTTAGGTTCTAAACCACTACAGGAAAGTATAATACATGTCATCAGATAAACTGAAACATACGCGAAACATTGGGATAATGGCCCATATCGATGCCGGTAAAACGACAACGACTGAGCGTATTTTGTATTATACAGGACGAAATTATAAACTCGGGGAAGTACACGAAGGAACTGCAACTATGGACTGGATGATCCAGGAACAGGAACGCGGTATTACCATCACTTCTGCAGCTACTACAGTAAACTGGGAATTTCAGGGACAGGATTACCGCCTGAACATCATTGACACCCCGGGCCATGTGGATTTCACAGTTGAAGTAGAGCGTTCATTGCGTGTACTCGACGGTGCCGTAGCGGTTTTTTGTGCTGTTGGCGGCGTTGAGCCGCAGAGCGAAACCGTTTGGAAACAGGCAGATAAATATGGGGTGCCGCGCATTTGTTTTGTTAATAAGATGGATCGTGCCGGTGCCGACTTCTTTGCAGTTATTGACGAAATAAAAGAGAAACTTGGGGCTACCCCGATTCCCTTACAAATACCTATTGGAAATGAAGATTCTTTCGTCGGCGTTGTTGATCTGATCTCCAACAAAGCGATCATCTGGGATGATGAATCGAATGGGATGCATTATTTCGAGGGGCCTGTTCCGGAAGATATGCTTGAAATCGTTGACGAATATCGCACAAGTCTTATCGAAGGCTGTGTAGAAGAAGATGATGTACTGCTTGAGAAATTTTTCAAAGACCACAATTCAATTACCGAAGACGAGCTTCGCGGAATTATCAGGCAAGCAACGATAGCACAGAAAATCACCCCGGTTGTTTGTGGCTCGGCTTTCAAAAATAAAGGGGTACAAAACCTGCTTGATGCAGTGGTTTCGTATCTTCCTAATCCTTACGATGTTCCTTCAATTATTGGTATCAATCCAAATACCGATCAGGAAGAAATCCGCAATATTGATTCTGACGAGCCATTTGCTGCTCTTGCTTTTAAAATTGCAACCGATCCTTTTGTGGGCCGTATCGCTTTTTTCAGGGTTTATTCCGGTACTTTGCAATCAGGGAGTTATGTGCTGAACACTGCTACAGGCAAAAAAGAACGTATTTCCCGTATCATGCAAATGCATGCCAACAAACAAATCCCCCTCGATATGATTGAGGCCGGTGATATTGGGGCTGCAGTTGGTTTCAAACAGATCAGGACGGGCGATACGCTTTGCGATGAGAAACACCCGATTGTGCTGGAATCAATGACATTTCCGGAACCAGTAATCAGCGTTGCCGTTGAGCCTCGTACCCAGGATGATGTTGACAAATTGGATATTGCGTTAGCAAAATTAGCTGAAGAAGACCCAACTTTTACTGTCCGTACCGATAGCGAAACTGGTCAAACCATCATTTCAGGTATGGGTGAATTACACCTTGATATACTTGTTGACCGCCTTCGCAGGGAGTTTAAAATAGAAGTAAACCAGGGTGCTCCCCAGGTTGCTTACAGGGAAGCTGTCACAGCAACTGTTAACCAACGGGAAATTTACAAAAAACAAACCGGTGGGAAGGGCAAATTTGCCGATATCGTTTTCGAACTAGGGCCTGCTGATAAAGGTGTTAAAGGGCTTCAATTTATAAATGAAGTGCGTGGAGGCAATGTCCCGAAGGAATATGTTCCTGCTGTTGAGAAAGGGTTCAAAGCTGCAATGCTAAACGGAGTGATGGCCGGTTTCGCTTTGGAAAGTTTGAAAGTAAAATTATTGGATGGTTCGTTCCATGCTGTGGACAGCGATGCCCTGGCGTTTGAAATATGTGCGAAAATTGGTTTTAAAGAAGCGGCACGCAAAGCAAAAAGTGTGTTGCTGGAGCCAATTATGAAAATTGAAATTGTTTGCCCGGATGCTTACCTCGGCGATGTTACAAGTGATTTGAACAAACGTCGCGCTGTCATCGAAAAAATAGATTCAAAAATAAAGTACCAGATAGTAAAGGCTTCTGTTCCCTTGTCCGAGATGTTCGGTTATGTAACCAGTTTGCGTACAGTAACTTCCGGAAGGGGCACTTCGAGTATGGAGTTTTCGCACTATCAGGAAACACCGAAAGGCATTGCCGAAGAGGTGATTTACAAACTTAGAGGATATTAATTCAATCATAATAACGTAAAAAGAATACCAACGTGAATCAGAGGATTAGAATAAAGCTGAAATCGTACGATCATAACCTGGTTGATAAATCAGCAGAAAAGATTGTGAAGACGGTGAAATTGACCGGTGCAATTGTTAACGGACCGATTCCTCTTCCAACCGACAAGAAGATCTATACCGTTTTACGTTCGACTTTCGTGAACAAGAAATCACGCGAACAATTCGAGTTAAGTTCTTACAAAAGGTTATTGGATATTTATAGCTCCACAGCAAAAACTATTGATGCACTCATGAAGCTTGAATTACCAAGCGGAGTTGAAGTAGAGATAAAAATCTGATGATTTTCAGGTTTCAACGAAGAAAGAATTGTAAAAGAAACATTAATATCTCGATATAATGTCAGGAATTATCGGAAA
>Ga0247841_10011210_pt1 | contig 11986 bp, 9 predicted proteins | sample LaCruzMarch2015__2_FD_192410 | JGI IMG/M metagenome (GOLD analysis project Ga0247841, IMG submission 192410) | Freshwater microbial communities from meromictic Lake La Cruz, Castile-La Mancha, Spain - LaCruzMarch2015_18m | ecosystem: Environmental > Aquatic > Freshwater > Lake | place: Spain...
CATGGAGGGATTGGCCTGAGCAGCAGACCCCCATTCTCCTCAATGGATACCTCTACGGAATTTTACCCAAAGATGCCGGGGCTTTGCGCAACCAGTTCGTTGCCGTGAATGCCGGCGATTGTAAGAAAATTGTGATGAACAGCGGGAAGACCGATCGTTTCGGACTCGGACCCTATATTTATGCTGATGGAAAATTCTTTATCCTCAACGATGATGGGGAGATGACCATTGCCAGGGCATCGGCCGGCGGATACAGATCCCTGGACAAGGCGAAGATCATCGACGGACAGGACTCCTGGGGGCCTCTGGCCATTACCGGAGGATACCTGCTTATGCGGGATTCAAAACAGATGGTATGTCTGGATATAAAGTCAAAATGATGAAACAGCGGATCTATATCATTGTCGCGATCTTTCTTTTGCTGGTGGTTGTTGCCTATATGGCCAGAGACCTCTTTTTTTCACCAAAGGAAAATGTGACCAATCCTTACGAATATGAGCTCGCCAAACTGAAGAAAAGTGATTCCTCATTGCTCGCCTATGCTGAAAAGCAGCAAGTCAAAACCTCCCTGGAGGAGATCCACGGTGTGGCTGTCGATGCTTCCGACCAGATCTATGTTTGCGGGAAAGAGGGGGTTGAGCTCTTTGATATGACCGGGAACCCGGAAAAAAAATTTAGCATCGGAGGGATTGCAAATTGTTTGTACATTGATCAAAAAGGGACTATTTACCTGGGCATTCAGGACCATGTGGAAGTATATAATGCGGAGGGGAAACTCCGGGGGAAATGGAAAAGTTGCGGAGAAGATGCCTTCATTACCAGCATTGCCGTAACTGACTCCTTTGCGTTTCTGGCAGATGCCGGGAAGAAGGTGGTTTACCGTTATGATCTTTCCGGACGGCAGTTAAACCGCATCGGGGAAAAGGATCCGGAGAGGAATGTCCCCGGATTTGTCATTCCAAGCCCCTATTTTGATCTTGGCATCGGAAAGGAGAACGAACTCTGGGTAGTCAATCCCGGAAGACATACCTTTGAGAAGTACAGTTACGACGGCCGGCTGATCTCCTCCTGGGGAGAAGGCTCGATGTCTGTAGAGGGTTTCTGCGGATGCTGCAATCCTTCGAATTTTGCCCTCCTTTCTGATGGATCCTTTGTCACCAGTGAAAAGGGAATTGAGCGCGTCAAGGTATATTCTCCGCAGGGGAAGTTTGAATGTGTGGTGGCGGAGCCTGATTCGTTTGAAGCGGGAACCAAAGGGCTTGACCTTGCCGTTGACACCCAGGATCGGATCATTGTGCTGGATCCGGTGAAGAAACTGATCCGTATTTTTCTTAAAAAGAGCTGAAAAAAATCATTAAAGCATGCCAAACAGACGGGAATTTATACAGAAATTGGTTCGCGGAAGCATCCTGGCGGGTCTCGGCTTGCTGAGCGGAGCTTTGATTTTCCGGTCGAGGGAAGAGGATGGCTGTGGTTTTGATTTTGCCTGCGGGAGCTGCAGCAAAGCGAAAGATTGCAATTTGCCGCAAGCCCGGGCAAACACGCAAATGGTATGGCAGCTTGACCCCGCAAAATGCATTCAATGCGGCCGCTGTGCCACCAGTTGCGTACTGACCCCATCGGCCGTGAAATGCGTGCATGTTTATGCCATGTGTGGCTATTGTGATTTGTGCGGGGGATATTTCAAACCTGAAACCAAAACCCTGAACACGGGGGCTGAAAATCAGCTATGCCCCACCAATGCTATAAAACGCAGGTTCATCGAGGATCCATTTTTTGAATACACCATTGATGAACCCCTCTGCATCGGCTGCGGGAAATGCGTGAAAGGCTGCGGGGCCTTCGGGAATGGTTCTTTGCAATTGCAGGTCAGGCACGACCGTTGTGTCAACTGCAATGAATGTTCCATTGCCAGAAATTGTCCCTCGGAGGCTTTCAGCCGGGTTCCTGCAAACAACCCATCCTTGCTGAATGGTTTCGGAAAGGAAGAGATGAAAGGGCAGAACATAAAAGTATAATGGGATGAAAAAACTTGGCTTATTTTGGATCATGCTTATCCTGCTTGCGGTTCAGGCCATGAATGCGTTGGCAGTTCAGCGTTTTCCGAAACCTGAGTTTGAATCCGGCTATGTGCAGCCTGAAACCCTGCTTCCTTCACCTCGGACCGAAATCCTGGCAGTGATGGATGTTTTCGTTTTGCTGGCATCATTGTCCATCGTGACCTGGCTGGTTTTGAAGAAACGCTCGCGGAACGGAGTATTCTGGATGTCGCTCTTTTCGATGATCTATTTTGGTTTTTACCGTGAAGGCTGCGTTTGTTCTATCGGTTCTATCCAGAATATCACCCTGGCTTTATTCGACCATGCCTATGTCATTCCGCTCACTGTCATGGTCTTTTTCATCTTGCCGTTATTGTTTTCACTTTTCTTCGGGAGGGTCTTTTGTGCCGGGGTTTGCCCTTTCGGTGCGCTGCAAGACCTGGTGGCATTCCGGCCTCAAAGACTGGGTTCACGGCTGAATGCGGTATTGGGACTTATCCCTTATCTTTATCTCGGATTGGCTGTTCTTTATGCCGCCACCGGAACCGATTTCATCATTTGCCGCTACGATCCTTTTGTCGGAATTTTCCGGTTCAATGCTTCCTTTGGAATGTTACTGTTTGCCGCTACACTGCTGGTTTCCGGAATTTTCATTGCCCGCCCATATTGCCGGTTTCTTTGTCCTTATGGCGTACTGCTCAACTGGACAAGCCGATTTTCGAAGAGGCATCTGACCATCACCCCTTCGGAATGCATACAATGCCGGCTTTGTGAAAATTCATGTCCTTATGATGCCATCGATGTACCCACACCAGCGAAAAACCCAGACAGCACAAGAACAAGGGTGAAAAAACTGATGCTGATCTCCCTCCTGATCCCGGTTCTGATCGTGGCCTGTGGCTGGACCGGTTCCCGGCTCCATGAAACCCTGGCAGGAGTGAGTTCAAAAGTACAACTTGCCAAAGAGATATTGGCACCAGTTTCCGGTGCAGCCCAAACTGAATCATTCGAGATCAAAGCATTCAGATCCTCAGGGAAGACAGCGTCCCAGGCATTTTCCGAAGCAAATGTAATCCTTCATCGCTTTTACCTGGGTGGGTGGTTACTGGGAGGTTTTATCGGCCTGGTGTTTGGCCTTTTAATTGCCGGACGGATGCTGACCACCTTCCGTACTGGTTATGTTCCGAATAAGGGAACCTGTTTCAGTTGTGCAAGATGCGTAGATTATTGTCCTGTGAAATCCTAACCCGATAAAAGGGTAACCATGAAAGACCAGAAATCTCCGGTTCCGACCATAAAATTATTGCAGAATGTGGCTTTTGTCAGCGCCCTGTTTGCAGTTCTCCTCTGCGTGCTGATCATCGTCAATTTTATCCAGCTCAAACGGGCTGATCCACTCAATACTGCTGCAATGAATACCCTTATTGAGCGGTTAAAAAGCAATCCCGATGACGATCAGCTTCGTTCAGAGATCCGTACTCTTGATCTACTGGCACGCAAGGCATTTTTCACCAATCAATGGCAGGTGAGGGCCGGTGGGTATTTGCTGTTCATCAGCATCCTCCTCGTGATCGCCAGCCTGAAAACCATTGATTTTCTCCGGAAAAAATTACCGGATGAACCTTCGGCCAGAGCCGACAATTTCTGGGAAAAGCGAAAGATCAACCGGAAATGGGTGGCCTTTTCAGGCGGAGTACTGGTGGTCACTTCCCTGATTCTTGTTGTTTTTACCCACAATGATCTTGGAAAGAACCTGGATGATGCAGCATTCTCCCGGTCTGCTTCCGCTGATTCCACGAAAACCCAGTCGGACAATGATCAACCCAGGGCCGGCCAACAGGATAGTCTTCAGATTGCGGCTCCATCCGGAACGGATTCTTCATCGAAAACCGCCCCTGTAGCTCTCGAAGGATATCCATCCTGGCAGGAGATCATTTCTAATTTCACCACTTTCAGGGGTCCCGGAAGCATCGGGATCGCCTTCCAGAAGAACATCCCCACCAGTTGGGACGGGAAAAGCGGAAAAAACATCAGGTGGAAAACGGAAATCCCTTTGCCGGGATTCAATTCACCGGTGGTATGGAACGACAGGATTTTCCTTTCCGGAGCCAATGAATCCAAACGGGAGGTCTATGGCATCGATATCAATACCGGGAAAATCCTCTGGAGGACCGAGGTGGAAAAAATCCCGGGAAGTCCTTCAAAAGCACCGTCAGTTCACAAAGAGACCGGACAATCCGCTCCAACCCTTACCACCGATGGCCGGCGGGTATATGCCATCTTTGCCAATGGCGATCTGATTGCCCTCGATATGGACGGGAATAAAGTGTGGGACAAAAACCTTGGGGTTCCGGTAAATCATTATGGCCATTCCTCATCGCTCATCATGTACCACGACCTGTTGATAATACAGTACGATCAGCGTAATTCGGCAGCCATAATGGCACTTTCGGGCAAAACAGGGGAGACCATCTGGAAAACCAACCGCAATGTTAAGGTTTCCTGGGCATCTCCCTCGCTGATCAATACCGGAAAACGATCAGAAATAATTCTTGCTGCAGAACCCTATGTAGCCGGTTACAACCCTGTTAATGGCAAAGAACTCTGGAAATTCGACTGCATCAGCGGCGAAGTGGGACCTTCCATCGCCTATGCCGATGGAGTTGTATTTTCGGTAAATGAATACTCAAAACTGGCAGCGGTACAGATCGGGGAAACCCCAAAATTGCTTTGGGAAGATACCGAATACCTCTCGGATGTTCCAAGTCCTGTAGCAACCGACAAGTATCTTTTCCTGGTCACCAGTTACGGAACCATGGTTTGTTACGATGCCAAAGCCGGAACAAAATACTGGGAGCATGAGTTCGGGAATGCAACCTATGCCTCACCCATGCTGGTGGAAGGAAAAATCTACCTCCTCGACAAGCGGGGAGTCATGAACATTGTGAAAGCCGATAAGGATTTTTCACTGATCGGCGAATCAGCCCTTGGAGAAGGTTCATTTTGCACTCCGGCCTTTGCCAACGGACACCTATTTATACGCGGAGATAAGAATTTGTACTGCATTGGAAAATAGTCTGCAGGAAGTGTATGAGTAACGAAAATATCCACGAAAAAGTAATGCAGATCGTCGCCAAACGCGGCCGGTCAGTGGATGCCGTTATTCCCATCCTTCAGGACATCCAGCAGGAGTTCAGTTACCTGCCGGAAGAGGCCCTGAAAAAAGTATGTGAATTAACCGAAATCACCCCATCACGGATAGAAGGAATAGCTACCTTTTATTCGCAGTTCAGGCATAAAAGTGCAGGAGAACACATGATCAGGGTATGCACCGGTACTGCCTGTCATGTAAAGGGATCCACGTTTGTTTTTGATGCTTTCAGGCGGGAATTGAAGTTGAAGGAGAATGAACACACCGATCTTCTCGGGTTGTTCACCATCGAAAAGGTGGCCTGTCTTGGATGTTGTACCCTGGCGCCTGTCGTAAAGATTGATGAAGTGACCTATGGGCATGTCATGCCGGAGAATGTGGGAGAAATTCTGATCGATTTTTTAAAGAAGAAGAAAAACCAAAAGCAGGAATTTGGTTCCATTCATATAGACCGTTCAACCGTTCAGGGCGAAATTCGCATCGGGCTTGGCTCCTGCTGCATTGCCAGTGGAAGTTCAGATGTGAAGACCGAGGTGGAAAAAACATTGACCGATGCTAAGATTCATGTAGAAGTGAAGCAGGTGGGCTGTGTTGGGATTTGCAACCAGGTTCCCATCCTTGAGATCGTGAAACCGGGAGAAAACACAGCTTTTTATGCCAGGATCAAGCCCGAGGAGGTAAAAGAGGTTGTATTGAACCATTTCAAACCAAGTGGGGCATACAACAGGTTGAAATCCAGATTTATCAATCTGTTTGAAACCATGCTTGTGGACGGAGCTCCCAAATCCTTCCAAAGATATACTTCGGAGCAGCGTGACACTCCCATTACCGGATTTTTGGGTCCTCAGCTTAACATTGCGACCGAAAACAGGGGTGTTGTAAGGCCCTGCGATATCATGGAATATCAGCGATCGGGAGGGCTTGAAGCCTTGCGAAAATGCCTGGAAAAAATGACACCCCGGCAGGTTATTGACGAACTTGTTAAAAGTGGATTGCGGGGGCGTGGTGGAGCCGGATTCCCCACGGGACGCAAATGGCAGTTGGTTCACGATCAAACCAACCAGGAGAAGTTTGTGATATGCAATGGCGATGAGGGTGACCCCGGAGCCTTTATGGACCGTATGCTGCTCGAATCCTATCCCTTCCGGATCATCGAAGGCATGCTCATTGCCGGATATGCTACCGGAGCCTCCCATGGCATCTTTTACATCCGGGCCGAATATCCTCTGGCCATCCAGCGGATCAATGAAGCGTTGCAAATCTGCCGCAATGAGAAGATAATTGGTGACCACATATTGGGGAGTGATTTTTGCTTTGATATCCGGATCTTTGAAGGGGCCGGCGCCTTTGTTTGCGGCGAAGAAACAGCCCTCATCGCTTCTGTTGAGGGAAATCGCGGACAACCCCGCCCCCGCCCACCATACCCGGCAGTTAAAGGATACCTTGGAAAACCAACTCTGATCAACAACACGGAGACCCTTTCCCTCGTTTCCTGGATTATAAGGCATGGTGCAACCGAATTTTCAAAAACCGGAACGGATGGAAGCAAGGGAACGAAAGTGTTTGCCCTTGCCGGGAAAGTCAAACGTGGTGGACTTATCGAAGTTCCGATGGGAATTTCGATACGCAAAATTGTGGAAGAGATCGGGGATGGAATAGCCGGGGATAAAAAATTCAAAGCCGTACAGATCGGAGGCCCGTCGGGAGGATGTCTTCCTGCCTCCCTGGCTGATATGCCCATCGATTTTGAGGCCCTGACCAAGGCCGATGCCATGATGGGCTCGGGTGGACTGATCGTGCTGGATGAATCCGATTGCATGGTCGACATAGCGCACTATTTTCTCTCTTTCACCCAGAATCAAAGCTGTGGGAGGTGTACCTTTTGCCGGATCGGAACCCGGAGAATGCTGGAATTGCTGGAGAAAATCAGGAACGGCGATGGGGTTCCGGAAGATCTTGATAACCTTGAAAAACTGGCCATGAATGTCAGGAATGGTAGTCTTTGCGGGCTTGGTAAATCGGCGCCGAACCCGGTATTGTCAACCCTGCGGTATTTCCGTCACGAATATGAGGCACACCTCCGTGGAAATTGCCCTGCCGGAAAGTGCATCCCGCTCATCACCTATTCAGTCACAAATGATTGTATTGGCTGTACAAAATGTGCCCAGCGATGCCCTTCGGCGGCCATCCAGTTCAAACCGTATGAAGTACATCAGATTGACCAGGAAAAATGCATTAAATGTGATATCTGCCGGCAGGTTTGCCCGGTCAATGCCATTACCATAAACTAAACAAATGCAGATTACGATCGATCATATACGGGTTGAGGTAACAGAAGGGATGACCATCATGCAGGCGGCAGCATCAAAAGGCATTTCTATCCCTGCTTTATGTTACCGGGAGGGACACTCCAACCATCCCTCCTGCATGATCTGCCTGGTGAAGGATCTCGACCACGACCGGCTGCTCACCTCCTGTTCCTCTCTGGTAGAGGAGGGGATGAACATCCTGACCCATTCCCATGAAATTCATGAGGCCCGAAAAGAGGCACTGGAACTGCTACTGAGTGATCACGTGGGCGATTGTGAAGCCCCTTGCCGCAGATCATGTCCGGCATTTATGGACATTCCCAAAATGAACAGGTTGATTGCTGCCGGCCGCTGGGATGAAGCACTCAGCCTGGTCAGGGAGGAGATCGCCCTGCCCCTAATCCTTGGCTATATTTGTTCAGCCCCTTGCGAAAAGGCATGTCACCGGGCATCCATTGACAAAGCAGTCTCAATCTGCCTGCTGAAACGCGCAACAGCCCGGGATTCCTCACGCAGGAATTCAGGTTTGCTTTTCCCCATGGCCAGAAGTGGAAAAAAAATAGCCATTGTCGGCACCGGACCGGCCGGACTTTCTGCAGCATTTTACCTGCTGCGCCTGGGGCATGAATGCACCCTGTTTGACCGGCATGAAAAGCCCGGCGGAACGTTGCGATATCATATCCCGGTGGATAAACTCCCGCAAGAGATCCTCGAGGCTGAGATCGACTGCATCAGGCAAATGGGGGCGAGATTTGCAATGAATACAGCGGTCACCAGGGGACTTTTTGCCGACATCCTGCTCCATGAGTTCAATGCCATCATCCTGGCCACCGGAGGGGAAGAAAAAATGATGGCCGAAGAGTTCGGACTTGAACTTGACGAACATGGAATCAAGGTTAGCCGGACAACCTTTGAAACCCATCATCCCGGCATCTTTGCCTGCGGGAACATGATCCGGAAGCGGCAGATGGCGGTAAGATCAGTTGCCCAGGGGAAAGCAGCAGCCTTATCGGCCGACCATTTTTTAAAGACCGGCAAACCCAAAGGGGTCAAACATCCCTTCAATTCCTCATTTGGCCGTCTTCAGGAACAGGAATTTGAAGAGTACCTGAAGGGAAGCACAAAGGATGAACGGATTGAACCAGCCGGAGGTTTTTCCAGCGGTTTTACCGGGGAAGAGGCCTCCAGGGAGGCCAAACGCTGCCTTAATTGCGATTGCAGAAAACCGGTTTCCTGTAAACTTCGGATCTATGCCAGCGAATATCAGGCTCATCAGAAACATTATGCCGGACCTGAGCGGAAACGAATTGTCAAAGCAATGCAACATGACCGGGTGGTTTATGAATCCGAAAAATGCATCAAATGCGGCTTATGTGTGGAAATCACTCAAAAAGAGGAAGAAAAACTGGGACTTACTTACATTGGTCGTGGCTTCGATGTCCGGATCAGTGTCCCATTTGGAGAATCCATCAAAGAGGCATTAATGAAAACAGCTGAAGTCGTCGTGGAGGCCTGTCCTACCGGAGCGCTGGCTTTCAAAGAAAAATCAAATGAATAGGAATAAACATACACTTATAATTTTCAGCCTGCTATTCGTCATGGGCCTGGTAGTAAAAGGTCAATCAAAGAGTGCAGATTGCTGGCCTTCTTTCAGGGGAGATACAGGGTTGACAGGGAAATCCGATGCCCTGATCAATCCTCCATTAAAACTCCTGTGGACATTTAAAACCGGGGATGCCATTAAATCTTCAGCCGTGATTTGCAATGGGGAGATCTTTTGCGGATCGGATGATGGATTTGTTTATGCACTCACATCCACAGGAAAACTGAAATGGAAATTCAAAACAGGCAGTTCCATTGAAGCTGCCCCATTGCTGATCGACAATATCCTCTTCGTGGGTTCACTGGAAGGGGTATTGTTTGCCATCGATGCAATGACCGGCACGTTAAAATGGAAATATACCACCGATGGACAAATCTCCGGATCTTCTAACTGGGTCTATGGTCCGGATAAAAAGCAGCTTCGCATTCTCACAGGCAGTTATGATTTCAACATGCATTGTGTGGATGCTGCTACCGGGAAATCCATCTGGAAATATGAATCGGGGAATTACATCAACGGTTCCCCGTCTGTGACCGGGAAAATGGCTGTTTTCGGAGGATGCGACGGTTTTTTACACATGGTAAATACCGACAACGGGCAGGCTGTTGAAAAGCTCAACCTGGAGATCTTTATCCCTGCCTCTGTCGCGATCAATGGGGATAGGGCCTATTTCGGCAATTATGACGGAGTATTTTTTTGTGTTGATCTGAAGTCGAAAAAAGTGCTTTGGAAAACGGAAGAAGGAGGACCTTTCCTGGCTTCACCTGCAGTTGCCGGAGAAAAGGTGATCACAGGCTCCCAGAATAAACAGGTTTATTGCTTCAATGCTGCAAAGGGAAGCCTTCTCTGGAAATTTAAAACGACAGGGAAAGTGGATGCATCCCCGGTTATATCGGGTAACTTTGTTGTGATCGCTTCCGGCGATGGGCGTTTGAGGCTTCTTGATATTAACACCGGTCTTGAAAAGTGGGTTTATGAAGTAGGAAGTCCGATCATCAGCACCCCTGCAGTCACTTCGAAAATGATTGTGGTGGGGGCCGGAGATGGAAATATATATGCTTTCGGGCCGATATAATCCGGGCCGAATGATCATCTCCTTCATTGGAGATTTATGGAATACCAGTGAAAAATGAAAATTGTTAACATAGTTCCCGGTTTCGGGGGTACATTTTATTGCGGAAACTGCCTGCGCGATAACGCTTATACAGACGCCCTGCGCGAAGCGGGGCACGATGCGATCACCTTGCCGATGTACCTGCCCCTGACCATGAAAGGGGAGAAAAAACAGGAGGAGACACCTGTTTTTTATGGCGCTGTCGGTATTTATTTGCGACAGCAGTTTCCAATGTTCAGGAATATGCCCTTCTGGATGGAACAGTTGTTCAACAGCAAACCCATGCTGGAGTTTGCCGCCAGGAAAGCAGGATCGACCCGTGCTCGCGGAATGGAGGCGCTTACCGAATCGATGCTGCTGGGCCGCAAAGGTCGCCAGAACCATGAACTGCAGGAATTGACAGATTTCCTGAAAAAACATGAAAAACCGGATGTAGTTCATTTTTCGAATGCCCTTTTACTCGGAATGGCTCAGCAAATACGCGAAGAGGTTAAAGTTCCGGTAGTGTTTTCACTGCAGGATGAGGATGTATGGGTAGATGCCATGGATGCCGTTTCCCGGGAAAAGATCTGGAACCTTATGGCCGGAAAAAGTCACGACGTTGATGCCTTCATTGCAGTAAGCAATTATTTCGCCGGGGTGATGCAAAAAAGATTGAATATTCCCGATGAAAAACTGCACGTGGTCCACATCGGGGTAAAACCCGACAAATATCCTGTTTATCCGCCTGCTTCACGACCACAGGCCATCGGTTATCTTTCCCGGATCTGCGAAGAAAACGGGTTTGAAATAGTGGTCGACGCCTTTATCCTGCTTAAAAAAGATCCACGGTTTTCCTCACTGAAACTTCACGCCACTGGCGGGATGACAAGGGATGACAAACATTTCCTCAGGAAACAACTGACGAAGCTGGGGAAAGTGGGCATACTGAAGGACACGGAAATACTTTACGAATACAATGATGAAATACTCAGTAACTTTTTCCGCTCGATTTCCCTGCTTTCTGTTCCGGTGCTCAAAGGTGAGGCATACGGACTTTACCAACTTGAAGCGCTGGCCTCGGGAATCCCGCTGATACAACCCGAACTCGGTGCTTTCCCTGAGATTATCAGAGCCACCGGCGGAGGAATGACCTACTTCCCGAACACTCCGGAGTCACTGGCTGCGAAACTGGCTGAGGCACTCACAAATCCGGGACTGATGGATAAAATGAGCAAAAACGGCAGAAAAGCCGTTGAAGGACAATTCGACTGCCGGAAACTGACAATGAAGATGGTGGAGGTCTATAAAAAGATCTTGTTATAAAATTAGCGGAACTTTATAAAACGAATTCTGAAAAACTGATAATAGATTTTTTTAGTGAAAAAGTTCTTTACGAATTAGAAGATGAAGATTTTGGATTTGAAGCATTAAAGGTTGCTGAACAACAATTAAAATATAAGAAACAGAACGAACAATGAATGGCTTAATAAAACCTGAATACGAAACTTTAATTTTTCAATTCAGGGGTTTCAAAGTAATGATTGATGCCGATTTGGCAGTTTTATACGGTGTTCCGACAAAAGCCTTAAAGCAACAGGTTAAAAGGAATATTGAACGGTTTCCTGAAGATTTTATGTTTGAACTCACTAAAAATGAGAAGGATGAACTGGTCACAATTTGTGACCGGTTATCTATAATTCGCAAAACGAATTGTATAAATATTTAAAACGAATTGTATAAATAATATTCTTTGCGAAGATAACTTATTTTACTATTTTTGTTAAGTCA
>Ga0247841_10011211_pt1 | contig 11985 bp, 12 predicted proteins | sample LaCruzMarch2015__2_FD_192410 | JGI IMG/M metagenome (GOLD analysis project Ga0247841, IMG submission 192410) | Freshwater microbial communities from meromictic Lake La Cruz, Castile-La Mancha, Spain - LaCruzMarch2015_18m | ecosystem: Environmental > Aquatic > Freshwater > Lake | place: Spain...
AGTGACCTATGTCCAAACCCGCCATGCGCGTCGCCGTTTCCGGCGCCGCCGGCCAGATTGCTTATAGCCTGCTGTTCCGTATCGCCTCCGGCGACATGCTCGGCCGCGACCAGCCGGTCATCCTGCAGCTGCTCGACCTGCCGCAGGCGCAGCTCGCCGCGCAGGGCGTCATGATGGAACTTGAGGACTGCGCCTTCCCGCTGCTCGCCGACATGATCAGCACCGATGACCCGAACGTCGCTTTCAAGGACGCCGACGTCTGCCTGCTGGTGGGCGCCCGTCCGCGCACCAAAGGCATGGAGCGCGCCGATCTGCTGAGCGCCAACGGCGCCATTTTCACCGTGCAGGGCAAAGCCATCGCCACCCACGCCAAGGAGGCCGTCAAGGTCCTGGTGGTCGGCAACCCCGCCAACACCAACGCCTACATCGCGGGCGCCGCCGCCCGCAAGGTCGGCCGCACCGACCCGAACAACTACCACGGCATGCTGCGCCTGGACCACAACCGCGCCCTGTCGCAACTGGCCGCCAAGATCGGCCGTCCGGTGTCGTCCCTGAAGCAGTTGGTCGTCTGGGGCAACCACTCCCCCACCATGTACGCGGACTACCGCTACACGACCTCCAACGGCGACAACGTCAAGGACCTGATCAACGACCACGCCTGGAACAACGACACGTTCCTACCGACCGTCGGCAAGCGCGGCGCCGCCATCATCGAGGCCCGCGGCCTGTCCTCCGCCGCGTCCGCGGCCAACGCCGCCATCGACCACGTTCGTGACTGGGTGCTCGGTTCCGACGAGTGGGTCACCATGGGCGTGCCCTCGGACGGCTCCTACGGCATCCCCGCCAGCATCGTGTTCGGCATGCCGTGCGAGTGCAAGGGCGGCGCCTTCAAGATCATCCCGGGCCTGGAGATCGACGACTACAGCCGCGAGAAGATCAATATCACGCTGAAGGAGCTGACGGACGAGGCGGAGGCCGTGAAGTCCATGCTTTAGCGACGGGCCTTGGCTTGTCGGACAGGCCAGGGATGGCCTGCGGCGTAGCGCGACATGAGAGGTCATGCTGGCCCGTCGCTTGGTAAAGATGGCGGGTGAACAGGAAGACGGCGCCGACGGCCATCGAGCAGGCAAACCTGGACAGGCTGGAGTCCAAGGCTTCAGCCTTGGCGCCCTCCCCGCCAAGGCTGAAGCCTTGGACTCCGGACGCACGGCCACCCGTGGCGTGGCGCATGCACCGCCGCGCGAGCGCCCTTCGGCCGTCATGCAAACCGTTCGATCACCGACAAGGCCGGTAGCGGTCCGCACCGCGGACCCTACGGGTTGGCCGCGCGCCCGTCGGGTCCGCTGTGCCGGTAGGGTCCGAGGTGGCCGTAGGGTCCGCTGTGCGCTAGCGCGCCTTCGGCGCCCCCCGCCGGGGCCCGGGACCGAGCAGGTCCTCCAGGCTTTGGGCCTCGAAGATCCCCTCCAGCCAGCCGTCCAACTGATCCATGACGGCCGCGTCCAGACGCGCGACGGCCCAGCGGGGCAAGACACCGAAGCGGCGCCTCAGCAATCGCTTCAGTCCATCGGCCTTGCCCTTGACCTCGCCCTCGGCCTTGCCCTTGGCCTCGCCATCGGCCTTGCCATCGGCCTTGCCCTTGGCAAAGATATCCTGATAGGCGCGTGTTTGTTCCAGGGGAACCAGTACCGGAAACATGGTGCGCAACTCCTCGTCGGTAAGTAGTGGAAACCGTTCCATCAGCAGGAAGATCAGCATACCCCGAACTGCGCGCCCCGGGTGCGCCTCCCCGTAGAGCCCGAGCTTGGTCAGCAGGTTATACCAGACACCGGGCGCCGGTTCCGCTTGAAACTCGACGATATACGCGGGGCCGTCGTGGTCCTCGGGTTCGTAGATGCCGTCCAAGCGCCGCTCGATGCCCGTGAGCGTCAGCGACACGAAGCGGTAGGCCCCGCTCAGGGTCACGCCATCACTCAGCACCCGAAACGCCTCGACGCCGGTCGCGAGAAATTCGCAGATTGACGGATCGGTCTTCATGTCGCCCTGTCCGCTGCCGCCCATGGCTTCAGGATAGCGCAATCAGAGGCCCCATCCGCCCGGCGGGGCTGGAGTCCACGACTTGACCGTAAACCTCAGGCCGGGACCCGGGCAGTGTGGGCGGAACGCGACCGCGGTTCCGCCATTTCGATCGCCCGCGACCCCGCAAAGCAGTGTGGCGGATCGCCCTGCCGACATCCGCCCGTGGGCTCCCGCGGGCGTCCGCTCTTCGGCATCATGGGCCAATCAAATCGGCGATCCGCTCGACAAAACGCCCCGCGGTCTCGATCGCCGCGGTGGCCCGCTCGGCGGGGATGTCGGCATCCGGACCGAGCTCGTAATCGGCCACGGCCTTCAGATTGTAGGCCTGACTCAGAAACGCCGGAAAGCTTGCATCGAGTCTCGTCTCGCCCCTGGCCAGCCGATGGAACTCGCGTTGCACGCCTTGATGGGTCTTCGTGAACTTTCCGGTGCGTTCAAAGATGAAGGCCGAAGCGGCATGAAAGGCGGCGAGGTAAGCGCCGCGACCGGCGTCGTTCACGAGCGCCACACCGAGACTCACCTGCGCGTTCGCGAGGCATTGACGCGCCTTGGCGAGGTGCAGTGCGGATTCCGGCGTCACAGGTCCACGCCTTCGCGCCGCAATTCGTGCATCAGGGGTGTCAGCTCCCGGTAGGACCCGGCCCGATAGGGCATCGCGTGGATCACGGCGCCCGTCTCCCCCAGGATGTCGGTGGCCAACAGTGCGATCCGGTCGGCCTCGGCCCAGCGGTCGTGCAGGTCGCTTAGAAATACCGCCACGTCGTAGTCGGAGTCGTTGCGGGCATCGCCGCGGGCGCGCGAGCCGAACAATACCAGGCGCTCGATGCGATCCCCGTAAAGGGTCTGGAGCGCGGCGCGCAGCTTAGAGGTCACCAGCGGGTCAGCGGCGGCCATGGGTTGGCTTCCAGTATGGTGTGGGTTCGACTTGCCGTTCTGTACCGTTATCTTGAGCAAGCGAAACGGGAGATGCCAAGCCGATTGGCATCTCCCTTTTGCGTTGCTGTGCGCAGCACCTTAAAGACGGCGCGCGCGGGAACGCGCGCCGTCTAGCGCGCGTACTTGCGGCGGAAGCGGTCGACGCGTCCGGCGGTGTCGACGATCTTCTGCTTGCCGGTGTAGAACGGATGGCAGGCGGAGCAGACCTCGATGTGCACGTCCTTACCCAGCGTGGAGCGGGTCTGGAACTCATTGCCGCAACTGCACGCCACCTTCACGTCGCCATAGGCGGGGTGGATTCCTTCTTTCATGATGACCCTTCTCGCCCTGCACGGGCTCGCTATAAATCTGGGGGGAACGCCGAACGCGGCACGATATCACCCCGCGTGCTGTCCCGCAACCGTGCCGCGGCTCTGATTGGGGCTGTCCTCGACCAGGAAGCGCATCACCAGGTCGTCGGTGAAGGCGCGGCCGAGTTCAGTAGGCAGAATGCGATCGGCGGTCACCGCCAGCAGCCCATCGGCCAGCGCCGCGGCGACGAGCGGCTCGATCCGCGACCAGGGCAACCCGGTGCGCGCCGTGAAGAGCCCCCGCTCGAACCCCGCCGTGAGCCGCAAGGCGTTGAGTGCGAACTCAAAGACCCGGTCGGCGTCGCTCAGGTCGCGCGTGCTGCTGCACAAGGCCGTCGGCGGCGACGTCAGGTAAAGCGCGGGTCGCTCCCACTTGGCGGTGCGCCGGATGGCCCCGGAGCGCGGGTCGGTGAGCTTGCCGTGGGCACCAGCCCCGATTCCCAGATAGTCCCCGAAGCGCCAGTAGTTGAGATTGTGCCGGCACTGCCGCCCGGGACCGGCGTAGGCCGAGACCTCATACTGAGCGTACCCCGCCTCACCCAGCCGCGCCCGCCCGGCGGCAGCCATATCGGCGGCCAGGTCGCCGTCCGGCAGCGGCGGGGGGGCGTGGTGGAAGGGGGTGTCGGGCTCCAGGGTGAGCTGATAGTAGGAGATGTGCGCAGGCGCCAGTTCGATCAGGGCCGCCAAGTCCGCCGCGGCCTGGGTCAGGGTCTGCTCCGGTAGGGCGAACATCAGGTCCAGGTTCAGGTTGTCGATACCGGCGGCACGGGCGGCACCGATGGCGGCGCGCGCCGCTGCCGGGTCATGGATACGCCCGAGCCGCGCCAGCATCCCGGCATCCAGGCTCTGGACCCCGATGGACAGGCGGTTGACCCCGGCCTGCCGGTAGGCGTCGAAGCGCGCGGCATCGGCCGCGCCGGGGTTGGCTTCCAGCGTGATCTCGCAGTCCGCCGCCACCACCGTGCGCGCCCGCACCCCGTCCAGAAGGCGCTGGATGGCCGTCCCGGGGAACAGGCTCGGGGTCCCGCCGCCGATGAAGATGCTGCTCAGTGGGCGCCCGGCCGCGGGACCGCACAGGTCCTGCTCCAGGTCCGCCAGCAGCCGCGCCACATAGTCCACGAAGGGCGGCGCGGCACCCGCGGCGTGGGAGTTGAAATCGCAGTACGGACATTTGCGCAGACACCAGGGGGTGTGGATGTAGAGCGCCAGGGACGGAGTCCGAAGCCCACCGGGGAGTTCCTCAGGCCGCGGCTGCAGACCGCGCGCGGGGTTGTCCCGCGGGTTCACGTCTGGTCGCGCGTCGGCGGCCGGCTCAGCGCCGCGTGATCGCCCCATTCCCGGGTCTGGCGCGCCCGGTCGTCGGCCGACAGGTCCTGGATCGAGGCGCGAGGTCTCATGGTATCTTGCGGCATCCTGCGCGGACTTGCGGGCGAGGATGGTGCTGGGGCGCGCGGGAGGCCGCGCCCGGGCGGTGGCGAGGGCACCGAGCGCTCAGGCGGGGCGCCGCCGGGCGGCAGGGGCGTCGTGCGCTTGGGAGCGTCACGCCGCCGCCCCGCGGCCGTGCGAATGCGCACCAGGCGCCAGGTCTGCACCACCACCTGATCGACCAGCCAGGCATTGAGCGCGATGGCGAACCCGGTCAGAACCAGAAACAGCGCCTGCTGAACCACGCCGCCGAGCGCCGAATGGGGCGGCTCCAGAAACCCAAGCAGCAGCACCGACCAGGGCAGGGCCGCACCGGCGAGGAAGAAGGCCTCACGGTCGTATCCGGGCGGCAGGACCGCGAGGACGCGCTCGAAAACGAGACCGGCGAGAAAATACCAAAGCACCAGAGCCAGGGTAATTTCGATCAGACGCTTGCCGTTCATGAGGCGTCGATTGTAGCGCGTTCGCCAGGCACATGGCCAAGACGCCGGACGCCGCGTCGGCGGCGAACTGCCGACGGGCCGCACGCCGTCATTGAACCGTAACCGCCCGGAAATACAATTGCGCTAACGCGACTGCACCCAACCGGACCCCACGGGGACCCAAGCACCATGGCCAGCATTCTGATCGTCGACGATGAGCCCGACATCCGCGCGGTGATCCGCTTCGCGCTCGAGGGCGCGGATTTTCGCTGCCTGGAGGCGGGACACGCGGACGAGGCGCGCCGCCTCCTGGCCGCCGAGGACCCGGACCTGATGCTGTTGGACTGGATGCTCCCCGGGCGCTCCGGCCTGGAACTGGCCCAGCAGCTCAAACAAAACCCCAAGACCAAGGCCCTGCCCATCATCATGGTCAGCGCCCGCGGCGAGGAGGAGGACCGCATCAAGGGGCTGGACACCGGGGCCGACGACTATATCGCCAAGCCCTTCTCCCCCCGGGAACTGGTCGCGCGCGTCAACGCCGTGCTGCGCCGCACCCGGCCGGACGACGCGGCCGATGCGGTCGAGGTGGACGGGCTGCACCTCGACCACATCAGCCGCCGGGTCAGCGTCGGGGGCCAACCGGTCGAGGTCGCGCCGACCGAGTACCGGCTGCTGCACTTTTTCATGACCCACACCGAGCGCGCCTTCAGCCGCTCCCAGTTGCTCGACCAGGTCTGGGGCGATCAGGTCTATGTGGAGGAGCGCACGGTGGACGTGCATGTCCGCCGCCTGCGCAAGGCCCTGGAGGCCAGCAACCACGATCGCCTGCTGCAGACGGTGCGCGGGGTCGGCTACCGCTTCTCGGCCAAGCCCTGAACTTACCAAGATTGAGTGTCCGCAAATGAACGCAAATAAACGCAAATGGGAGGCAGGCTGCGGGTGAGAGGACGGCAATCCGCAGTCCGCATCGCAAGCCGATCACCGCGCTTCCCAGGCTGATCGTTAACCGCGATCCAATCGCCTGCCCCGGATCATTCTTTTTTTGCGTTCATTTGCGTTCATTTGCGGACGGCAACTCTTGATGAAGTTTACGGGGAATCCACTGATATTCGAGCTCGCCGCACTCGCACTCACGCTCGCCGTGGGCATCGCGCTGGTCCTCCTCGGCGCGGCGCCGGCCTGGGTCTGGCCGCTGGTGCCCCTGCCCTACCTGCTGCGCCATCTCTACCTCCTGCTGCGGCTGGTGCGCCTGATCCGCCGTCGGCACCGGCTGACTCCACCCTACCCGCTGGGTCCCTGGGGCGAGGTCTACCGCGGCATCGCCCGCTACCAGCAACGCGGACGCAAGGGGCGCAAGCGCCAGGTCCGCTTCAGCCGACGCTTCCGCCAGGCCGCGGACGCGGTGCCGGACGCCCTGGTGATCCTGGACAAGCTGCAACGCATCGAGTGGGCCAACCCGGCCGCCGCCGCACTGCTCGACGTCCACTGGCCGCGCGACGAGGGCCGGCGTCTGTCCGAGCTGCTCGCCCAACCGGACCTCGCCCCCTTCATCGAAGTCGGCGAATACCTGCGCCCTCTGGAAATCACCCCCGAGCACCACCGCGCGCTCATGCTCTCGCTGCGCATCGCCCCCTTCGGCGAGCACAAGGGCGAGCGACTGGTGGTGGCGCGCGACATCACCAAGCTCTATCACCTCAACATGATCCGGCGTGACTTCGTCGCCAACGCCTCCCATGAACTGCGCACCCCGCTCACCGTCATCGCCGGCTTCCTGGAAAACCTGGCGGACGCCCCCGCCACCCCCGCTGCCCACCGCCGGCCGCTGGAACTGATGCAGCGCCAGGCGCAGCGCATGCGCTCCATCATTGAAGACCTGCTGACCCTCTCGCGGCTGGAGATGGACGACCAGGACACCCGCCAGGGGCCGGTCGACGTGCCCGCCGAACTGGAGCAGATCGTCCACGAGGCCCAGGCATTGAGCGACGGACAGCACCGGATCGAGACCAGGATCGACCCGGCCCTGCGGCTCCTCGGCAATCAGGTCGAGTTGCGCAGCGCCCTGTCCAACCTGATCCACAACGCGGTGCGGCATACCAGGCCGGGCACCAACATCCGCATCCGCTGGGAGCAGGACGCGGACGGCCCCCTGTTCAGCGTCGCCGACGACGGCGAGGGCATCGCCCCCGAACACCTGCCGCGGCTCACCGAGCGCTTCTACCGGGTCGACCAGGGCCGCTCGCGCGCCGTCGGCGGCACCGGGCTCGGGCTCGCCATCGTCAAACACGTACTCAACCGCCACGACGCCCGGCTGCTTATCGCCAGCACCCTGGGCGCCGGCACCCGCTTCGCCTGCCAGTTCCCGGCGGCGCGCGGCGTCCCGGTCGGTCACCGCGAGGAAGCTTGCGCGTCAATTAGTTAGTCCTCTCTCATATGAGACCGGACGGTGGCGCGGTGCCACCGGTCCACCCCGGCCCCCGTCTTGGCCCCCTTGCGGGGCGACGGGAACGGGTCCTATTCACGGCAAGCCGCGCTGCCGGGAGTGCCGCAGGGTCGGCGAGCGCAACGTGGGCCACCCCACCCGCTGACGGATTTGATACTAGCCAGTTGGGACGGTTGGTGGACTGCGCTGCGCTCGTCCACCCTACGACCGCCCCACGGCTCGCGACTATCCGGCGGTATCCGGACCTGGGCTACAATAACCCGCGGACCTGAACCGAAAAGAGGAAGGCGCGATGGACCCGACCCCCGACGCACCCTTATGATCAATATGCTGGCCCAACGCGCCCGAACCCTGACCCTGCTCCTGGCCGCCCTGTGGGGACCGGCCATGGCGGCGGATGACCCGAGCGTCGCGAGCGACTACCAAGCGGTCGCGGGCCATACGCCCGCCACCGGTGATCAGCCGTTCGTGAACCCCGCCCCGACCGACCCTCGGGCGCCCGCACCTGCATCAGTCCCGGTCCCGGTCCCGGTCGCACCCGCGACGGTGGCTGCGCCGCTGGTCGAGGCCCCACCCCCGCGGCACCAGAGGTCCCTCGACCTGAGGGTCCAGCCCGTCCCGCCGTCGACCGCGGTGCCCGCGCCCGAGCCCCTGAGTAAGCCCGCGCCCGATCCGGTGCCGCCGCCCCTCGGCCAAGCCGTAGAACCCGTCTCCGGCCCCGGCTCCGCGGCCATCCTCGCCGCCTGCTGGACGCCGGAGCAACTCAGCGGCCGCCCCGGCGAGCGCAAGATCAAGCAGCGTCAGCCCGCCGATCACAGCCCCCCCGCACGGCTCGCCCCGCACCATCCCGCCCCGCCCCTGGGAGACGCGTTCGCCCGCTCCCTGCGCTCGGTGACACCCTTCAACGGCCGCAAGCTCATCGCCCTCACCTTCGACCTGTGCGAACAGTCGAACGAGGTCACCGGCTATGACGGCGAGCTGGTCGACACCCTGCGCGCGGCCAACGCCAAGGCCACCTTCTACGCCGGCGGCAAGTGGATGCGCTCCCACCCCGAGCGCACCCGACAATTGATGGCGGACCCCCTGTTCGAGCTCGGCAACCACGCCTGGACCCACGGCAACCTGCGCGTCCTCGACGGTCGGGAAATGCAGGATCAGATCCACTGGACCCAGGCCCAATACGAACTGCTGCGCGAAGACCTGCTGGCGCGCCCCTGCGCCCAGCCCCATGCCGCCGAAGGGCACGACAGTATCCCCGTTCTGCCCCAGACCTTCCGTTACCCCTATGGCACCTGTAATGCCGCCTCACTCGCCGCCGTGGCCGCCGCCGGGCTCTATCCGGTGCAATGGAGCATCGTCACCGGCGACCCCGCGGCGGGTCAGTCCGCGGCCCAGATCGTCCGGGGGGTCCTGGCCAGCCTCAAGCCCGGGGCCATCGTCGTCGCCCACGGCAACGGCCGCGGCTGGCACACGGCGGAGGCCATGAAGACCCTGATCCCGGCGCTGCGCAAGCGCGGTTACGACCTCGTCACCGTCAGCGAGCTGATCGCCGCCGGCACCCCGCACCTGGTCGAGGAATGCTATGAGGTGAAATCCGGCGATAATCACCGCTATGACAAGCTTTTCGGCAAGGGGACCGAATGACCCGCCGGGCAGAGGAATCCGTCAGGGTGGTGGACTGCGCTGCGCTGGTCCACCCGACGGGGCTGCTCGGCAGCCTGTTCGCCTGCGCCTTGCTGGTCGCGGGCCCGGTTGCCGCCGGCGGGCGCACGGACATGGACGCCGCGACGGTACGCGTGGTCTGCCTGGCCGCCGACGGCGCTGCGGCCAAGAGCAGCAGCGGCTCGGGTTTCGTCGTCGGTCCCGGGGGTGGTCGCAGCGCCTCTGTCGCGACCAATTGGCATGTGGTGGACTGCACCGCGGCGGGCGGCCGGGTCGCCGTGCTGCTCGGCCAGGGCGACGCGAATATCATCGCGGCCCGGGTCCAGGCCCACGACGCCGACCGCGATCTGGCGGTGCTTGAGATGCAGCGCCCGCTCGGACGGCCGGCGGTGCGCTTCGCCGCCGTCGCCACCGTAGCCAAGCTTGACCCGGTGCGGGCCTACGGCTTTCCGGGTGCCGCGGACGATTCCGCGGGTGCCGACCCGTTCGACGCCAGCGCCAACCCGGGCGTGGTCACCCGCATCTATCCCAGACCGACCAATGCCGGCGTGGCCCAACTGATTCAGCACAGCGCCGGTATCAATCCCGGCAACTCGGGCGGCCCCCTGTTCGACGACTACGGCCGCGTGATCGGCATCAACACCCAAAAATCATTGGCGGTCGTGGTGACCGTCGGTGCCGACGGCAAGCCCGCGGTCGACCGGGTCCCCTTGGGGGAGGGGATCGGTTGGGCGGTCGCGGCCGACGAGCTGTTCCCGCTGCTGGACCGGCTCGGCGTCCCGTACCAGGTCAGTCGCGGCCGGGTGGGCGCGCTGGGCGACCTCTCGCACCGTGAGCCGCTGTTGGTGACGGCGCTCGGGCTCTTACTGCTGCTGGCGGGTACCGCGGTGGCCCTGGCGGCCACCCCGCACGGGCGCGCGGCGGTGCGCGACGGGGTGACCCGGGCCCTGTCGCGCCCACCGCGCGTAGTCGCAGCGGCCGACTCGGCGGCACCACCGCCGGCCGCCGGTACGCCGCTGTTGCGCGGCATTGCCGGGCCCTATGCCGGGGTCGAACTGCCATTGGCCGATGGTCCCATCGCCATCGGCCGCGACCCGGCCCAGGTGCAGTTGGTGCTGCCGCCCGCGGCGGGGCGGGTCAGCAAGCGTCACGCCCTGGTCGCCTATGACCGGACCCGCCGGGTCTTCACCCTGCAAGACTGCGGGTCCACCCACGGCACCTTCCTCAATGGCGCGCCCCTGTCCGCGGGAGCGCGCGTGACGCTGAAGCCCGGCGACCGTTTTCACCTGGCCACGCCCGCGGTCGCCTTCGAGGTCCGGATGACATGAGCGCCTTGACCCTGAGCACCGCCACCCTGAGCCGCGCCGGCGGCCGCGACGCCAACGAGGACGCCGCCGCCCACCGCGACGGCTGCTGGGTCCTGGCCGACGGACTGGGCGGCCATGCAGGCGGCGAGGTGGCCGCGCGCCTCGCCGTGGACCAGGTCCTGGGCGCGTTGGCCGGGGCGCCACTGCCGACCGGCGAGGCCCTGGCCCAGGCCATCGCGGACGCCCATCACGCCATCCAGGACCACCAGGCCCGCGACCCGCGCCTGGAGCGGATGCGCACCACCCTGGTGGTGCTGGTGAGCGACGGCGAGCGCGCGCTCTGGGCCCATGTGGGCGACAGCCGGCTTTATCACTTCCGGGGCGGTCGCCTGCGGTTTCAGACCGCCGACCACAGCGTGCCCCAGGCCCTGGCGCGCGCCGGGGAGATCCGCCCCGACGAGATCCGCTTCCACGAGGACCGCAACCGGCTCCTGCGCACCCTGGGCAACGAGGGCGAGGCACGGCCCACGGTGCTCGAGACGCCAGTGGCAATGGAGTCCGGCGACGCCTTTCTGCTCTGCACGGACGGTTTCTGGGAGTATGTCACCGAGGGGGAGATGGAGGTGCTGCTGACCAAGAGCGCGCGCGCGGACGACTGGCTGGCGGCCCTGGCCGCACGCCTATTGGCGCGGGCCGCGCCGGGCAACGACAACTACACAGCCACGGCGGTCTTCGTCGCCTGACCGGGGAGCAGCACCATGCGCCGCCCTAACCGCGAAATCAACAGATGGGGTGCAAGAGCGAGAGCAGCCCTCGATCATCGTTCCGGCCAGTGGCAGATCCGCACCCGAAGTCTCGCGGTGGCTGAGAAGAAGCCTCTCACGGAGACACGGAGCCACGGAGATCCGGAACTGTCTTTCTCCGTGCCTTTGTGTCTCCGTGAGAGACCTTCTTTCTTCCGCCCCCGCTATCCCCTAAAATCCAGCGAGAAAACACGCACGGCACACAGGAAACACGGGGGCGACACCATGGGCATGAAATCCTGCGGCAAGGGACACTTCTACGACGAGAGTACCCACTCCACCTGCCCCTATTGCGGCGTCCCGATCGATCTCGGGGAAACCGTGGGTAGGCCGCCCGACGCGGTCGGCGTATCACCCGGGACCGTCGGCGAGGACTTCCCCAAGACCCGCGCCGCCGGCAACCGCGGCCCGCGGCGCGACCCCGAGGAGACCGTCGGCATCTTCAGAAAACGCCTGGGCCTCGACCCGGTGGTCGGCTGGCTGGTCTGCATCGAGGGGCCGGACCGGGGCCGCGACTACCGCGTCCACGCCGAGCGCAACTTCATCGGCCGCGACGCGACCATG
>Ga0247841_10011213_pt1 | contig 11985 bp, 8 predicted proteins | sample LaCruzMarch2015__2_FD_192410 | JGI IMG/M metagenome (GOLD analysis project Ga0247841, IMG submission 192410) | Freshwater microbial communities from meromictic Lake La Cruz, Castile-La Mancha, Spain - LaCruzMarch2015_18m | ecosystem: Environmental > Aquatic > Freshwater > Lake | place: Spain...
ACCAAGCGATCCCGCCGATATTTTCAGGATGCCGTTAGTGATGATTGTCGTACCGGTGTAGGTGTTATTACCGGAGAGCGTCTGGGTGCCGGTGCCGATCTTAGTGATACCGCCGGAACCGCTGATGCCGCCGCTGAACGTTCCGGAACTACTGGCGCTGCCAACAGTCAACCTGTCACCACTGGCACTGAGCGAAACAGAACCGCTGCCGGTCAGAGCATCAATTGTTTCGTTGTTCCCGCCTAAACTAATGCTCAATGTGCCGAGAACATTCACGGTGGATGAGTCGGGAATCGCTTTGTTGCTCGACCCATAGCCACTGCCTAAAGTCAGAGATGCTCCGGAAAGAATATATAAATTACCAGTGAAGGTGTTGGCGGTTCCGCCACCGGTCACAGCAGCGAAAGAGGATGTAGCCCACCCGCCGTAGAACTGAGAGTCGATCGTAACATCGCCCGTCCCGGAAATACCACCGGAGACGCTAACGCTACTCAAACTGATGCCACGGTTTAACGTGATCGCACCAGTAAGGCTACCGCCTTGTCCTCCCACACCCACCGTACCGCTGCCGGCAGCCACGGTGATGGGGCGACTAATGGAGAGCCCCGCAATCTTCAGCGTCGCCCCGGAATTGACATCACCTAGCGTGATTGTGCCCGAAGTACCCAACGCATTGGCATTTCCGGCGATAAGCGTACCCGCACTGATGGTCGTCCCGTTCGTATAGGTATTGGACCCGTTGAGCGTCAGCGTGCCAGTTCCAGCCTTGATGATCGCACCGTTGGTAACAGCATCTTTAATCGTTAGGGTACGATTGGTCGCAATGGTTATAGTGCGGGTCACTCCACCGAGGTTGACGTTGAGGTGATTGGACGCATCGCCGATGGTGACATTGGCCGTCGATCCGCCACCAGTATTCAAACCAACGTCATCTGCAAGTGTAACCGTATTGGCGCCAGCTGCGGAAGCCTTCAGCGTAAGAGCGAAGTTGCCGGCGTAGTTGAACGTCAAGCCCGTGGTCAGCGCAGTGTCAGCGGCAAACGTAACCACCTGCGCCACTGTATTGGTCAGCGACGTATCCCATATACCGTTGATGGTGTTGCCGAACCAGTTACCGGCAGTATTGTAGTCCCAAGGCCCAGCGGCAGTTTGATTGAACCCAGTGGTTGCCGCCTGTGTGGCACTCACTGTGAACAACATAAGCGCGAGGCTGATGATGAAGGGCTTAATACCTCTTGTGAGGTTGACGTGTCTCGTTATTTTCATTACTTGAACCTTTCGTTGAACGGATTCTTTTGGACTGGCTTAACTATAAAACACTTAATCTGTAAATTCAATTGCAATTCTTTCAAAACATATTACAATTCTTACACGACAAAATACCGCGCAGACGTTCTGTAAAAACGCCGTGAAAAAAATTTAGTCGCTTAAATTATTGCATTGCAAAATCCACACTTCGTTGTTAATTTATAAACCATCTAATTAAAGAGGAGTACTATGACTAAGAATGATTTCAACATGTCGAGAAGACTTTTTATCGGAGGCACCACAGCCTTTGCCATGTCGCAACCATCGCTCTTTGCGCAGACCGCAGCAGCCACGCGTGATTTTAAAATTGCCCTCATCGGGTGTGGCGGGCGGGGGAGCGGCGCCGTCAACGACATCAAGGCTGCGGCCAAACGCTTAGGCTGTACAGCGACACTTGTTGCAGCGTCCGATTTCGTGCAAGAGAAAGCCCTCGCCTTATGTAAGCGTCATGGATGCAATGAGCAATTTGCTTTCGGAGGAGCGACAGGTTACCAGAAGATCATGGATTCTCCCGCTGAGATCGTTCTTCTCGCAGCACCGCCCTTCTTCCGTCCACTCCACCTCGAAGCGTGCGTCAAGGCAGGTAAGCACATCTTCGCGGAGAAGCCTGTCGCCACTGATCCTGCAGGTCTGCGGCGTTTCCTCGCAGGCGTCGAGGCCGCTAAAAAGGCTAACCTTTCGATTCTCTCGGGCACCTGCCACCGCCACAACAATAAGGCTCTCCGCATGATTAAACCTATGCAAGAGGGTGCGATCGGTCCAATCCGAGGGGGCATGGTCTACCGTTGCCATGGAGGTATGAATAGTTTCGGATACAATAAACCGCGCAAGCCGGGTGCCTCCAACGCAGAATACCTCTCCACCGCATGGTACTTCTGGCGCCAGATGTCTGGTGACAATCTGACGGAACAAGGTATCCACGAAGTTGACCTCGCCAACTGGTTTATCGGACGCCTTCCGAAATCAGCCATGGGTATTGGCGCGCGTTACCGTCGCGCCATCGGCAATGGCTACGACTGCCTAAGCGTTGACTACGATTACGGTGACAGTCTGCACATTCATGCCATGGCACGTCAGGTTGACGGTTGCTCCGAGCGACTGGGAACCATCCTGACGGGAACAGAGGGTGAATGCTCGGTCCTCGGGAAAATCACGCGCTTTGATGGAAAGCCTGTCTCTTACGATGAAGAGCGTGTCAAAACCCGCGACGAAAACATGATGACCATGGAACACTGGGACTTTCTGAATGGCCTGATGACTGGTAACTATTTGCACGAAGGCGAGCAGGTTGCCATGGCGACTGCCACGACGCTGATGGGGACCCTCGCATGCTACACCGGAAAAACAGTCCGGATGAGTGACCTCCTGACAAACGCCACAAGCGAATTCTACACGATGAACAACCCCTTCCTGCCTGAGGACTTTGACAAGGGCGACGTTGAATTGCCCAAGGAATTTGAAGCCCCTATTCCCGGAAAGTAGGTTTACCATGAACAGACGATCGTTTTTATTGAACGCTGCTGTAGGCGCTGTCGCGTTACAAACACCGCGTCTCTTTGCTCAATCCGCCCCCACGTTTAAGACCAATTTGCGCAAGGCTCTTATTGCAAAACAAGCCGATATCGCCACCTGCGAACGCATCGCAAAAGCTGGCTTTTCCGGTTTTGAGGTCCAGGATAAAAGCGCAACCATCGAAGCGGCTCTCGCGGGCAAGGCCTGTGCCACACAGCATGGACTCAACATTCACTCTCTGATGTATGGATGGGCGCAATTCAACCATGTTGAAGAGAAGGCCAGGCGAACCTCCATTGACGATGCGAAGCGCGCGCTGGAGATTACGTCGGCTTTTGGTGCGACCGCAATGCTGCTCGTCCCCTGTCGCGTGGACTGCAAAATGCCAGCTCCCTCAGCCTTTGACTTGGCGTTTGACCCCGCCACGCTCAAGCTGATCCGTGCCGTCCAAGGTCCTGAGGGCTTCGCCGAATATATTACCCAGCAGAACATCGCTACCGAGCGCTCACGCGCCGCCGTAGAGGAGCTCATCCCAATAGCAGAAAAACATAAAGTTGTTATCGGCCTTGAGAACGTCTGGAATAACCTCTGGGTAAAGCCTGATTTTGCTGCCGCGTTTATCAAGTCGTTCAAAAGTCCTTGGGTGCGCCCCTATCTTGACTTAGGCAACCATGTGCGCTATGCGCCGACCGAAGCGTGGCTCCGGGCATTAGGTTCCGATATTGTTCGGTTGCACATCAAAGACTTCAAGCTTGATCGTACCGCCAAAAACGAAGGCGCCTTTGTCCCCATCGGCAAGGGGAGTATCGACTGGGTCTCTATCCGCAAGACTATCGAAGAGATCGGATACAACGGCTGGGTCACCATTGAGAGTGGTGGTTACTCCGATTCTGAACACAGCGCGCTCATGGACCGCTTTTTCGCAGCTTCTCTCAGCTAACTCAATGCGAAAGAAAGGGGGCAAGTCCACCCCCATACTCTGGGAGGCTTTCCAAAGGCATTCTTCCAAGGCGTTGGCCCTGATCACAAGACCGTTCGATGCATCAATCCTGTTCTAAAAGAAATAGCCACGAGGATAATACACATCGCCGTCGCTTAAAAAATCAATTGCTTTTCTTATAAAATTTATTACAATTCTTACACATCAAAAGGGCCTATATGAAAAAGCAAAAACTCCCTCGCATCTTGCTAGTCAGTACGTGGCAAAGCTACGAACTGGTGACAGGTATCGTCCAGTATGCGTCAGAAGCGGGCTGGCATCTGGACATGACTTTTTTTATTTCAGGGGAACTGCCTAAAGGCTGGAAAGGCGAAGGTGCCCTGGTCTTACTCGGCGAGAGCCTGGCCATGACACGATTAGTCAAGACACTCGCATGTCCGATTGTATCCATGACGGTCAATCGCCACGGATTGAATATATCTTATGTGGATTCCGACAACGAACGCATCGGAGCGATGGCCGCTGAACATTTTCTCAAGCGGAACTTCCAACACTTCGCTTATTATGCGCTGCGGGATTGGCCCGTGGATCGATTACGAGGAGAAGGGTTTTCGCGCCAACTCAAGCAGGCTGGTCACTCCTGCGAGTGGCTAACGTGGAGTGTCTGCAGAGGTCGGCGCAACAACACCTGGGAAAACCGTCAGCAGTGGTTGAAACGGGAAATCCGGCGACTCCCCAGGCCTCTGGCTTTCTTTACAGTCGATGATCTTCACGCTGTGGAGCTCATTGAAGCGGGGCAGCAACTTGGGCTGCGGATACCCGAAGATCTTGCTATTCTCGGCGTGGGCAACCACAAGTTGCTTTCAAACACGACGGCCGTTGCCTTATCGAGCATTACTACCGACGAAAAAAACATCGGTTATCAAGCCTCCCGCTTACTGGATCGCTGCATGAAGGGCGAAAAATCAATACCAAACAAGATCCTCGTCACACCGTCTGGTATCGTGGAACGCAAAAGCACCGAGACCATCGCCACCAACCATCCAGAAGTCTCCAAGGCCCTCCGCTTCATGATGCTTAATTATCAAAACCCAATCGGCATTAATGACCTTGTCGCCGCTACCGCGCTTTCTCAGACACGTCTGTATCAGGCATTCCAGTCAGAGTTTGGAGAGAGCCCTGCTCGCTTCCTGAACCGTATTCGCCTTGACCGAGCCAAGCAGATGCTGATAGACCCTGCTAATAAACTCGCAACCATTTCGGAGGCTTGCGGGTTCGGCGACTCCATCAATTTATTCCGCGTCTTTAAGCGTTTTGAAAACCTTTCCCCAAAACAATACAGAAAGACTACTTGCTAGCCAGTCCAACGACTGTAAGCCGGTCCTGACTAGACATCGATTTTAATGATCTTCTTGATGAAGAACCAGCCGACCGCGATGAGACAGATGGTCACACCCACGCAGATCATGCCACTGGTCGCACGGAAAAAGGGCATCATCATGTCAGGCTTGAGGACCGTCATCGCGCCCCCAAGAAAGACAGGCATACTCGCGACAATGAGCCCTTGCAGACGGCCTTGCGCCGTCAGCGTTTGAACACGTCGTTCGATGCGCATCCGCTCGCGAATCGTTAAACTGATCTTATCAAAAATTTCAGTCAGGTTGCCGCCTGTCCGGCGCGCGATATCAACGGCTGTCACAACCAATGTCAAGTCGTCACTCCCCACACGGTGATCAAGACTCTGGAGTGCATCATAAAAATTCATCCCCACGCGCATCTGTTGCAACATAACGCCGAATTCCTGGGAAATTGGATTCTCTCCTGATTGCACAATCGTCTCAAAGGCCTGGTTAATGCTGAATCCCGCGCGCATCGCATTGCTCATTCCCCCCAGCGCTTCCACCAATTGAAGATTGAACTTCTGCTTCCGACGCTCTTTCATAATCAGAACAACCTTTGTCGGTAGCGAGAGCGCTATAAGACCAAAAACTGTCCCGAGTATCAGACCAATCAGCGTTGAGAGCGGACTGCTCATATCAAAGAGTGTTATCGTACACAACAGAAACATCGCAACGGCCAAGGACCACCCAATCTCTGAAATACGTCTCGCAGGAATAAAAAGAAACATATCCTCAAACTGACGAGAGGTTTGCTCAGACATCGAGTCCGCATACGTGGAGGCCCCAGAGGTCAGGCCATTAATAAAAGTAAAAGCAACGCCTCCAAACGCCAGGCCTAACAGGAGCGGAGCAAGCCAAGAGGCATAAGTCTCGATCATAGACGCTCTCCTTGTTTCGACGGATCAAAGACCGAAGGATCAATGTGAAGGCCACGACTCTTCAAATGTTCATAGAAGGTGGGAACTGCGCCAGTCGGCATAAATTGCCCAATTACCTTGTGATTATCATCAAGCCCAGTCTGCTTATATTCAAAGATGTCCTGCATGACCACTTGCTGTCCCTCAAGCCCAACCACTTCAGAGATGCAAACCACTTTACGTGAGCCATCACTCAACCGTGATTCATGAACAACAATATCAATGGCTGAGGCAATCTGCTCACGGATCGCCCGCGACGGAAGCTCCATACCCGACATGAGTACCATGGTCTCCAAACGGGATATCACATCGCGCGGTGAATTCGCATGAACCGTGGTAAGAGATCCATCATGTCCCGTGTTCATCGCTTGCAACATATCCAAAGACTCACCACCACGACATTCACCAACGATCACGCGGTCCGGACGCATACGCAGCGCATTACGAACCAAGTCGCGAATCGCGATGGCACCACGTCCTTCAATATTCGGAGGTCTCGCCTCAAGCCGGATCACATGAGGCTGCACCAGCCGCAATTCAGCAGCATCCTCAATAGTCACGATTCGATCCGATTCTGGAATAAAACCACTGAGCACATTAAGCAACGTCGTTTTACCTGAGCCCGTACCACCTGCCACGACAATATTTTTACGCATCAGCACGCAGAGCCTTAAGAAATCAGAGGCATTACGCGTCCATGTATTGAAACGAATTAAATCATCAACCGTTAAAGGTTTTTTGGAAAATTTACGAATAGTGATGCATGGGCCAATCAAAGAAAGTGGCGCGATAATCGCATTGACACGCGAACCATCTGGTAAGCGCGCATCTACATACGGCTGACTTTCATCAATGCGCCTACCGATAGGTGAGACAATCCGCTCAATGACCCCAAGAACCGATTCATCATCCATAAAGGTCTGATTTGTCAATTCCAGTTTACCTTTACGTTCGACATAGACTTGATTAGGTCCATTGACCATAATTTCCGTAATACTCTCATCTGCCAAAAAGTCCTCAAGGGGACCCAAACGCATCGCCTCGTCATAAATTTCCTTCTCGAGACGCAAGGGATCAATGCCACGCGGCAAGGTGTTTTTCCGTTGAACCTCCGCGATGATCGCTTTAATGGTCTCCCGGGCCTTCGTCTGGAGTTCTTCCGCCCCCACATGCGTCGCCGTCATACGCTTGAGATCCATGCGCTGGACCAACTGCGAGTGGATCTGTGTCTTGATTTCGCGCATGAGAAGAATGCGAGGATCACGAGGTTGGGGTAACGAGACTGCTGGCTGTGCCTCTATCTGTGGCTCTGGAAGTGGCTTTGAGAGCACCACCGCAGGAGGCTTCTGTTGCACAGGAGGAGGTTGCAGAGGAAGTTCAATAGACTTTTTGACTTCAATGGGGGATGGGACTTCCAAGGATGCCTCAAGAGGCTTTTGAGCGTCATCTGAACTCACACGCAACAAACAGGGGCCAATAGCGATGACACTATCCGAACGGACGGGCACCTTCTCGTGAATGGTTACACCATTGATGGTCACACCATTACTTGAACCTAAATCCTTTATAAAAACCAAGTTTCCGTGAAGACTAAGGCATGCATGGCGCTCACTGATTTCTGGATGACGCAACCTGATTTGACAGGCATCACCCCGCCCAATAAAATATTCACCGTCAGGCAAATCGAAACGGCGAGAGGCTTGACCAGGGTTGACAATATCAAGATGAAACATGAGGGATCCAATCGGGGTTAGCGTTGACAAGAACAACCACTTGAATTCAAAACATCTTAGCGACGCGGTGCAACCATTTTGTTTTTTTGACGAATCTCGTTTAATTGTCCAATCGTCTCTTGAATTTTCTCAAAGTTCACGCGTGGCAATTCCGACTCCGTAAAGACATCTGCAGGATTTCGCAGCGCAAGAAAAATTCTTCCTTTGATTTGCTCCGAGAAAACGAGCATCTCAGCTTCGCGAGGTGTCACCTCTAGCGTGACCGTATTATAGTTACCTCCCGAGGTCTTCTCGCCCAAGACACGCGCGTTCGCGGTCTCCTTGCCGGTTGCAAGCACCAAGACATTCTGCAAGATCGTTAAGGTCACTAACTCCATCTCGCCAGGCACTTTTTTGGAGGGAAACGAGAACGTACCCAAAACATCCACGTGATCATTGGGTGTCACCATGCCACTCACCGCAGCCGCACCAGCAACATTCACAGAAATGGCGCGCCGTCCATTGGCCAGTGTTTCAGCTAGGCGTCGCGACAAGAGATCTCCATCTTTAATATCAGCCCAGCCAATAATTTGTTTTTCTTCAACCGAATGGGTGAGCTCGCGGCCGATGAGCGAAATCGCATCCTTTGCCAGTACCACGCGCCCTCGCACATGACTCTCGATCGCTTTTGATCCTCCAAAATCAGCCCAAGTCAGTTTGGTTCCAGAGGGCAAGGCTTTACTCGCGACACACACTTCAATCATCGCATTGCGCTTGTTGAAATCCTCTTTCATCTTTTCAATTTCACGATCCTTTTCATTCAAATAGGAACGCGTCAACAACGCAGCCAACAAACCGATAACAACAGAGGCTATCAAGACTAATTTTTGCTTCATAATAGAATGTCTCCAAAAACGTACTTTTTAAGTATATTCATTTTTACCGCAGGATTCAACAGTAAAGACCAGATGGGGAGAGGATATTTCTTGGACTTCTCGTGTTTTTAAGAGCAAGCCTTTTGTGTGATTTCCCTAAACAGCTTGACCTAAATAGTGCCCAAAGAGTAAGATTGCAGGGAAAAATCAAGGAGCAAACTAATAATGAATACCATGCAAGAGAGACGGCATCATCTGGGTACGATCTGGGCACTCATGACAATGGTGCTACTGGCACCAGCACTTCAGGGATCCCAAGGGACGGGCGAGACAATAACGGCAGTCGCAAAACTCGTGATCGAGCTCGGTTCCCCCTTCACCGACCACGCTATTCTTCAACGCGAGATGTTGGTGCCGGTCTGGGGTTGGAGCCAGCCGGGTGCAAAGATGACGGTTGAGTTCCAGGAACAAAAGAAGAGCGGTGTGGCGGGTGCGGACGGCAAGTGGCTGCTTACGCTCGATCCGCTCAAGGCCAGTGCCGAGCCAGCCGAGATGGTTGTCAGCGACGAGGCAGGAAATCGGGTGACCCTTAAGGACATTCTCGTCGGTGAAGTCTGGATCTGTTCCGGCCAGTCGAATATGCAGTATGGTTGGGGCAAGGAGTCCCACGTGATGTTGAACTGGGGAGGCGATACGAATTTGGCCGCGTTGGTGCCCATGGCCAGGAAGCAGCCGATCCGCAGTTACCTGGTTGAGACCGATGTCGCCTTCACGCCCAACACGACCTGTAAGGGCAACTGGTCAACAGATGTCTCGGGTAGCGCTGTAGCCTTTGGTTTCAGCTATCATCTTTATCAAAAGCTACAGATACCGGTGGGTGTCATTGTCACATGCTGGGGTAGTTCCAGCATCGAGGGGTGGATGCCGCGGGATTTGACAGCGGAGCTCCCGCACTTCAAGACGATCATGGATTCTTTCGATGGTAGTAGCAATATCCAGCAACGCGTTTCCGCTGCGATGGCGAAGGGCATTCGGCATGGCAACGTATTTGTCCGCCAGCAACCCAACATTCTCTACAATGCCATGCTGCATCCACTGATTCCGTTTGCGAGCCGCGGTCTGGTCTGGTATCAGGGCGAGGCGAACGGGAAGTTGGCCGCCAACTATGCCCAGAGTCTGCCGGCATGGGTCAAGTACTTGCGCAAGGAATGGGGGCGCGACGATTTCCATCTTTTAGCTGTGATGCTCCCAGGCTACGGCGATGAGGTTTGGCCCTGGTTCCGAGAAGTCCAGATGGGTATCACAAAGCTCCCCCATACATCCGTTGCCAATACGATTGATCTGGGTGATACCAAGAACATTCATCCGTCAGATAAGGCGCCGATCTGCGAACGCCTAGCATTACTGGCCCGCCGTGATGTCTACGGCGAGAAGATCGAGGCACAAGGCCCCCTCTTCAAGAGCGCCTCGGCAAAGGGCACAACACTGGTGATTGAGTTCGAACATGCGGACGGACTGAAGACCCTTGACGGCGGGGCCCCGACCGGGTTCATGCTTGCGGGTCCTGATCACATCTGGCATCCGGCCACTGCCGCCATAAAGGGAAGCACGATCGAGGTACAGGCCGAAAAAGTGCCAGCACCAGCATTCGTTCGCTATGCTTTTTCCGGCAAACCCAACGTGAATTTAGTCAATACCGTCGGTCTCCCTGCCTATCCGTTTCGCACCGATAGCAGCACGAAGTGATCTTGGAAATCCGCAAACCAATTAACTTAGCGGTTTGCGGACTCCCAGATGCATCCCAGACCAAAGAGTGTCAGGTCCTGGTCAATGACAAAGTCCATCCCGGACCCTTCAAGCGCCCAACGGGCATAACCGCCCGTTGCAACCAGCTTAAATTTCTGACCGACACTCTTTTTTAAGTACGTGACAATCTCACGAACCATGCCCCGATACCCGATTTGAGCACCTATTCGCATGGCTTGCTGCGTGGATCGTCCAACCTGCGGGCACTCACCAGTGAATTCAACGCGCGGCAGGAGCGCTGTCCGCTCGTACAAGTAATCGGACATCAAGGGAAGCCCCGGAGTGATCACACCCCCGATATAGCGATGATCGCGCGTAATGACATCAAAGGTCAACGCTGTACCGAAATCAGCGACGATGAGTGGTGCGCCATAACGCCTGACGCCCCCTACTGCATCAGCAAGACGGTCCGCCCCTATCGTCTGTGGCTCTGGATAATCAACCACGACATCCATCGTGATTCCCGCTTTGACAATAAGAAGGTCACAGCCCAGTTCATGCTTGATCATTCGCTTCCAGGCTGGATTCACGCCTGGGACGACCGAACCTAACACCGCACCATTGACCATGCCGCGTGCAGCTTTGCGAATCGCTTCCGCGCAAGCTTCAGGCTGTTTACGTATGCCACCTTTGAGATGGGTTACACGTGTGATCTTGCCATGATCATACAAGGCAATCCCCGTCGAGGTATTTCCCACATCTATGACGATTAATTTCATAATGGATTACGTTTTAATGTCCGTTTTGAAAAAGTTATTAACGGGCTTCATGTTAGCAAAACAACGGGTATTTCTCTATCAAAAAAGCAAGCACCCCACTTGGTAAATGACCAAGCATACACAATAGGCCAATAGGGTCATCGCCCCTTGTTGGGCAAAGGCCCACCCCCAGGACTGGGTCTCCTTGCGAACCGTCGCAAAGGTGGCCACACAGGGTGTCGCCATCAGGCAGAAGATCATCAGGACATACCCTTGAAGTGGCGTATAGCGTTCCTGCAGGAACTGGCGCAACGGCTTCTCACCATCAACAGCAGCAAGAATCGCCAACTGCGAGACAAAGACCTCCTTAGCGGCAAAAGCCCCTACCAATGCAGAGCTAATATGCCAGTCAAAACCGATATGACGCATGGCTGGTTCGAGCACATAACCGACACGGCCGCTGACCGTATCTTCAGGATGCCCGGTCTTGGGATAAGTTGTCGCAGCCCAGAAGATAATCGAGGCCACTAAGATGATGGTTCCTGCCTTGTAGATGTAGAGTTGGGCGCGTTCCCACAGGTGGATACCGACACTCTTGAAGGTCGGCAGACGATATGGGGGCAGTTCAAGGATAAAGATTGAACTTTCATCCTTAAATACTGTTTTACGCATCAGTGCCGCCACAGCGAATGCTGCAAGCACACCAATCAGGTAGACAGAGAGCAAGACTGGTGCACGCCATACCGGTGTAAAGAAGGCGGCAATAATCAACGAGTAGATCGGAAGCTTCGCACCGCAACTCATCAAGGGAACAATA
>Ga0247841_10011216_pt1 | contig 11982 bp, 14 predicted proteins | sample LaCruzMarch2015__2_FD_192410 | JGI IMG/M metagenome (GOLD analysis project Ga0247841, IMG submission 192410) | Freshwater microbial communities from meromictic Lake La Cruz, Castile-La Mancha, Spain - LaCruzMarch2015_18m | ecosystem: Environmental > Aquatic > Freshwater > Lake | place: Spain...
AAAAAGAGAAAAAGAAAGAGAAGAAAAAAGAGTTTTGATTCGAAATAATACACTTATAACTTAGCATATTCCTTTCCAGCTAAGGGGGGAAGCCTCAATTAGCGTCTATTCGTGGTTCCTTCGTGGTTGTTTTAATAAAAAAAGCCCATCCGGAAGAACCGAACGGGCTGGTATTTGTTTTTGTGAACGTCAATGGAGTTGACGCTTTGTAATTTTATCCTGATTGAAATTTCATCTATTTGGTCAATCTATTTCAGGACGAAATAAATCCGGCTGATAGAGCATGTTTCTGTTTCTATTTGAGTCAATTGTTTTTATCAATTCTGCTCGATAATTTTTCCTGAAACATACTTATGCAATATACTGGATACCAATGTCTGATAAGGCATTCCTTCTTCAACGGATTTAGATTTTAATTTTGTCAAATCACGTTCTGAAATTCTGATATTTATTCTTTTATTCTTCAAAATTGTGTTTCGTGCGATTTGACTGTACTTCTTCTGATCGCTTTTCAAATTGGGAGAAGATTGCCACTCATCATTTTCGTAGGATTCCAGTATATCTTTTTCATAATCAGAATATTTTTCCATTATTTTATCTCCTTATATATTTTTCAGTCGCTTTTCGACTTGGTATAATTGTTTTTAAAAATACTTTTTCTTCATCCTCAATAAAAGGCACCAAATATGCATAATTTTCATACTCTATAATAAAAATAAACTGATTTGGATATTTCTTACTATTTGTATGAGCAATTTTATTCAACATTTTTCCTTCTTCCAAACAACTGACAATAATTTCAAACGAAATGTTTCTTTCTTTTTTCAACCTCTGATTTTTTTCTTCATTCCAATCATAATATTTCATAAACATATTTTAAGAAAATGTGTGCCTATTGTCAATACGATATTACGATTATTTTATGCTCAAATTTATGTTTATCCAGCTCTATTACCTGCAAAACAGGTTTCTCTATTCAGAAACAAGTGTCTAAATGAAGAATCTTTTCCGGCAGGTTTCTGAATACAGAAACTTTTAAGTTTCTCTATAACCAAACTTCTATACCCGTTTCGTATTTTTGTCTTCGTTTTCTTTGCTCAACAATGCCAATCAAAAATTTATATCTGTCAATACTACGGTATATTTCATATCGGCGTACCCGATACCTTCCGGTGATTCGGCCGTAGTAATCGCTATATTTTTCACCGTGATAACAGTTTTGATCAATCCATCTGAACCGACATATTCGTAATCAATAAAGTCGTCAAAATCATATATTCGCTGAATCTTATAACATTCATAAAGAGCGACGTCCGTTTTTACCGTCTCCTTTCCAATCACTTTCTTGTCAATTCTCACTTCAGCCGAACTGTATATCCATTCATTGCCGATTTCCAACGGATAAAGATATACGATTCTCGGCTGTTGAAAATAAATGATACTGTCGTTTAATGCCTTTGACAGGCTTTTTGTCGCTCCGAGTTCGTTGATAAGTTCTCTGATATGATTGAAAGAAATGCCATGGAATTGAAAGTTTTTGATAGCGTTCATTTTGGGTAAAACATGGCTGGGAGAATTACTGTAGGCATATTTGACAAATCCTTCTTCCTGATTAGAATAATAGACATAAGAATCCGGATAATCCTCACTTTCTTCCTTCATCTCATAAACCGTCAGGGAATCAAGAAGCATGTTTTTGGTAACGGATACCTGCATATCCTCCGATTGATTTGTCAGGTATTTTTTAACGGAATCCGGCTGGATATTCGAATAAGTGGTTGAAACATGATAAGTCCATGTGTTACCAATCTCCAGCGGATAGATAAAACTACTATCGATACGAACGACCGGATCGGACGAGTCTTTGCAGGACTGAATACCTATCAGAACAATTAGTATGAAGTAAACCGGAATGTTTTTCATGGTTTTGAGTAAAGTTCTGTCATTTGTTTCCGGGGAGTGGGGGGAACCTGATTTTTTCATCATTTCAGTATCAACCTGTTATATTCATTTTCTATTAGAGAGATAACGGACAAGCAAAAGCGGCGGCGTTTTTTTGCCATCTGCTTAAACGATTTGTGTATAGCTTCCAGTTGCCGATTTCAAAGCAATTTCCATTCAAGTTACCACAAAGTTTATTAAATGCAGAAACCGTGAAATCCGTACTATCTCGTCAATTGAATCTACATGCTACTATCGTTTCAAGTTTTTTTTAATGAATTGGCAATAGAAAGGCTCTTTAGCGGTTTTAGGTCGTGGAATACCCTAACGTGAACTGATAATGTGCCTGACTGCGTGTTGGTAGCATATATTGTTTCTTCCAATTCCTTTATTGGTAGTTTCAACACATGCGGAACCCCATTTTCATCTGGAATTAGTTTTTTGTCTTTTAGTTTTGCTCTTTTATAATCAAGAGAGCGTATAGGATTCGGGATAATAAAATACTTCTCAAGATTGTTCCAATCATTATTCCTTATAGTTATGACGTCTTTTAGATAAAAGCTAACCCAACTATCACCAATTTTGAAATTCGGTTTTGTGTGTTCTAACTTTTCCCGTGAAATTTCCACATATTTTGTGTCCAACTCAAAGCCTATATATTTTCTACCCAATCGTTTTGCCGAAATCGCAGTTGTACCCGTACCTGAAAAAGGATCGAGCACAATATCATTTTTATCAGTTGTCATCAGAATTAATCTATCCATTAAATGTATTGGCAATTGACAAGGGTGCTGGTCGCGTTTGATGTTATGTTTAATTCTGTGAATGTCTGTCCAAACATCTGAAACCAAAGGTCCAAAAGGATGTAATAAATCCTTTTTTCCCCCATAATCTTTCCACAAAAATCCCTGTTTTCTATCTCGTTTATGAGGATGTCGTAACTCATAAAATTTTGCACTCTTCGCTTCCTTTGTATAAAACAAAATACCATAATGTGCCGGTTGCAAAGATTTTCCCATTGGCGCAGTAGGAGCATCCCAAGAAATCCAATGTTTAAAATTCGCGAATTTATTAAGGTAAGTAGCGTAATACGTCAGCCATTTTGGAATATTATGTAAGAATATCGAACCTGTTGGTTTTGTAACTCTTACCATTTCAGAAATCCATTTTTCACACCAATTCAAATACTCTTGAAATTCAAGACGATCCGTATAACTTGTATAATTCTTTTTCAAGTTAAAAGGTGGATCTGCGAAAGTTATATCAACCGAATTATCGGGAATGTTTTTAAACAGATCTATACAATCGCCTTGAAAAATTCTATTTGTATATTTTTCTATCATTTTTTGAAAGTTTCAATTAATAGTTTTTCAAATCTTTGTAATTCGTCTTTGTGGAATGTAAACACGTCTTCGTAGGCCGTAACCATTCGTTTCAGGTCGCCCTTACGAACATACCAACCTATTCCGTCAACAAAACCAATAAATTTTGCATTCGGATAGTGTTCTTTAATCAGTGTATCAATTGAGATTTCTGTTTTTGATTTATCACCTTGCCCTGACGAAGTAGTAGCAAGAAATGAACTTTCTGCAATGATTAATGGATTTTTCTTGTTTGGAATAATAAAATCCATTGTCCGTTTGTTGTCAGGGGCATTATCAATCAATTCTTTCAAATCTCCAGTTTCAAACGAAATACCTAATTTTTCTAAGATTTCAGCCACAACTGTTTCGGGATTGTTATACTTCATTCCCGAATAGCTTCCTTTCTCTTTGTAGCGTATAAGTGTATCAATGAGTTCTGGAATTTCAAATTTGAGCTTAGAAATGCTCAGTTTTTTAAGTTCAAATAACGGAATTGTATTTGCTAAAAACGGTATGGAAGCTCCTTCAAAAAAGATGCTTACCAACCCTTTTCTGAAGTAATCATTTTTTTGAATGAGTTTTAAAATTGTACTGTCTGACCATTCTTGAATATTGTCAGGACTTTTCTCGTTGTACCACTTTTCTTTATAAACAAGTTTGTTTAACTCAGGATTGTCTACAATTCTAATTATTGTTGTTAAACGTTTAAGATATTCATTAGAAAAACCTGTCAATGCTAATAATGCTCTTAAACCGTTTTCTTTATCAGTTAGCAACCATTCAAAAATTTCTTTTTTAAGACCTTCTGTTTCAACTTTGTTTTTAACAATCAACAGTGTTTCTTTCAGTGAATTAATGTAACCTTCATAGCTTTCTTCAAATTTAGAATTGAAAAAATAGAAAGTATTCTTTTGAATTACTGTTAAAAATTTGTCATTAACGCTTTTAGCCATATCATTGCCTTTCAAATATTAATACATACTCTTCTTTCATTGTATTTCTCATACCTTTTATAGGTTTGAGAATACTTTTCACCAACGGCATATCATATTTTTTAGCCGAGTTAATTACTGTTTCTTCTAATCGAATACCGCCTGTTTGGTTTGTATTGGAACCAATTATTAAAACAAAGTGTTTGCCTTTTTTTAGAACTTTTGAGACTTCAAAGCAGAATGTGTCCATATCAGCAAAATAATTCTCTAATTTTTCATTTTTTGTTTTCCCTTTTAAACCAATAAGCTTGTTTTTTAATTCTTTCGTATCGTATCCTAATAATTCCAATTGGTCTTTGTCGTTTTCTACGTAATCAATAGCAAATGAATACGGCGGCGAAGTTATGACGCAATCGATGGAATTGTTATCAATATTTATTTGCAACGCTTCTGAATTATGCAATATTTCTAATTTGCCAAGATTGTTTTGATCGTAGTGAGGATTTGCAAGAAACGATTTTACAGTTTCTATGTATCGTAGCAACACTTTTTCAAAAAGTTGTTCGTGATTTGCTTTTACGACACGCCTGGAATAACCAAGTGCATCTAAATAAGCCAAAAAAGCAAGATTGTAAATTTTAATTTTATCAGCGTCACCAATTTTTTCAATTCGTTCTATTACATTCCCTTGTTTAAAATAAGCAAAATAATTATGAGCATTTAAAGGTGATTTTTTTAATAGATTTAAATCAATTGTCAAGGCTTCATATTTTGTTTTTATCATCAATTGACAAAATGGACTTACATCAATCGCGTAAGAGTTAATTCCCATTAAAGCGGCTTCTATGTTTGTAGTTCCGCTTCCAGCCATTGGGTCTAAAATAATTTCCCCGTTATCAATTCCTAAAATATTGATCAATCCTTTTATTAGTTGCGGGTGAAATTTGCCACGATATGGAAACAAGCCGTGTGTTGCATAACCTGTTGAAAACTGTCCTTCTTCAAAGTATGTCTGAGTTAATGTCGACCTGTTTTCATGTAATACTTTGGGTTGTCGCGAATACAATAAGTAATGCTTTGAAAACTGATTATCAATAGATTTTATGTAAGCAGTTCTTTTTAATAATTGGTCTTGAGGTAAACACTTATATTCTAAATATGCCAATTCTAATTCAAATAATTCGTTTACACTTGGAAACAATTCAATATTATCTCCAAATGCTTCATTTGTAACTGATTTTATTTTAAAAAAATTCATTCATTTGTACTTGTATTTTTCTTTACACATAACATATGTTTATCCAGCTCTATTACCTGCTAAATAGATTTTTCTGTAAAGAAACAAGTTTCTTAATGAAGAAACTTTTTCGGAAAGTTTCTCCGTTGGTAACTTTTCAAATTCATTTTGCTTTTCTCTTATCATACAGTTGTATTTTAATCATTAATAATCCGTTTGTCAAGTCTTCAGACTTGACACATATTCTCTGTATTATCATCACAATTCAGTGTTAATCAGCGTCAGTGTTTAATCTCGTCTCAGCGCGGAGCGCTGAGACGATAAAGATAATTAGTTGGGGGAGATTCTTCTATCCCATGGATAAATCCATGGGCTATAAACAATGGAAATTATCATTTGGATCCCTGCCGTCAGGTTTGAGAACCTGACGGAACATGTGAATGTTCTCGCCAGGATGTTCTCTGTATTATCATAACAACTCAGTGTTAATCAGCGTCAGTGTTTCATCTCGTCTCAGCGCGGAGCACTGAGACGATAAGGATAAATAGTTGAGGGAGATTCTTCTACCCCATGGATAAATCCATGGGTTACAAACAACGGAATTTATCATTTTGATCCCTGCCGTCAGGTTTGAGAATCTGACGGAACATGTGAATGTTCTCGCCAGGATGTTGTGTCGGGTCCTCAGACCTGACACATATTCTCTGTATTATCATAACAATTCAGTGTTAATCAGCGTCAGTGTTTAATCTTGTCTCAGCGCAGAGCACTGAGACGATAAAGATAAATAGTTGGGGGAGATTCTTCTACCCCATGGATAAATCCATGGGCTACGAACAATGGAAATTATCATTTGGATCCCTACCGTCAGGTTTGAGAACCTGACGGAACATGTGAATGTTCTCGCCAGGATGTTGTGTCGGGTCCTCAGACCTGACACCTGTTACCCGACTATTGTATCTCATCGCTCTCGACATTTCTCAATCCGTCTGCACTATGATTTTTCTGATTACCTGATTGACTGTGATTTTAATAGCGCCCACTTTCTTAATCATAGTTCTCATTCAATCATTTCAATCATCGTTGGAGACTGTTTGCCGTCAGGTTTGAGAACGTGACGGAACATGTAAATCCCGAAATACATCCGGAATCAGAGATATTCCATCGTGCAAAATGGAAAATCCATCTCACTTTTCATATAATCCAGATGGATTTAGGCAAAAGTCATCTCACTTTTCGTATAATCCAGATGTATTTAGGCAAAAGTCATCTCACTTTTCGAATAATCCAGATGTATTTATGCAAAAGTCATCTCACTTTTCGTATAATCCAGATGGATTTAGGTAAAAGTCATCTCACTTTTCGAATAATCCATGTGGATTTAGGCAATTTCCATTTCGATATCTATCGGTTTCATTTATTCATATTTGTTGAATGTATCATTCTTAACTTCATATTATCATTCTCATTACTTATAATGGCGCTCTCTCTGGTCTTGAGTGCTATATTTTTCCCCTCGGTAATGATCTTGATATTTTTAACGTATGTGATCCACGAAATATTCAACTCCGTATTTGACTGAAAATCTTCAAATGAATATTCAATTTTCACCTTCCCAACATCAGGTTCCAAAAATCCGATATATTCATCCAAACTATATATTCCACTACTTTCAACTAACCGAAAATCTGTCGAACATATTTCCCGCATTTTATCAAAATCAAAATTTGAAATACTTTCATAATAGGTTTTAATGATAGCATAAGTTGATGGAAGTTTAGTATCAGACTCAGATTGACCACTCAGTATTGAACCCAGCAGTAATAAGGCTAGAAAACTGATTAGACCATTCTTTTTCATTTGATTTCCTTTCTTTACTGTATAATGCTTTGTTGGGCGGCGGTTCTTTCAAGACATACGACCTGACCGAAAAAGAGTTTGGGCAATCAGGAAGAACCATATTATTAAAAGTACATATCCAATGCTAAAAAGAGTAGTGATTATGTTTGAATGAACACCTACAGTTAAGTCGCCCGTAAATAGAAAAACGCCTGCAAGAATTCCCGCATAAATAGTTGCCTTGCTAAAGGTTCTATCCCTAAGCATAACAAATGAAATGATCAGCACAGCGAGCATGACAGTACATCGACCAGCGATTTGTGTTACCAGAAAGAGTATGATGGCCATCAGTGATAAGGCAAAAGCAATTAGCGACCAGACTTTTCTGGTGTTTCTGAGAATCGTGCTGATGCTGAGGCAAATAACGCTGACAAGCAGCAGGATGGATATATCCAAAAGGTTCAGCCCATATAAATCAGCATGAAAATCATTAAATCCAGCATGTAGAATGAATATTTTAACAAGCCAATTATTCTCGAATAGCGATAACCAACCATTTGTGATTCTAAGTTGAAGAACTGAGGCGATCAGGCTGATCATCCCAGTCAGTAATAACGTTCCAGTTATCAGAGCGCTCACTCCGCCAATTTTGCGGAGCCATCCCCAACGAGGATTTCTTGTTTCATTGCTCGTGGACTGATGAGTCATTTCCATTATCCTTTTTCTGTGATGTCCGTTTTCTTGCTATGAAATAAATCACAATTCCTGCGGCAAGTAGGACAATATCAAAAATGGTCATGAATAGAAAACCGATTCCAGAATTTTCGAGACCTAGCCCGATTTGCGGCGAACCGTCAAAGAAAAGCGGGAGATTGGAATGCATGAGAAAATCCAGAAGCCAGTGGCTAAAGACCGCCAGCCCGATTATGCCGCTCGTTCGGCGGTCTCGATAAAAAAGGAAGGCAATTGCGGCGGCTATGATTGCCCAAATTATGGACATGAATAACCCATGCGACCAGGGATTTGAAACGGGTGTCAGATATTTGACTCCCTGATTAAAATCCATAACTGTAATGACCGCTTTTGGTTCGATGCCAACTGATGAGAACAAAAAATACAAAATATCGTTTGTTTCGCTGGCTATTACAAAGACCAAGAGGGGAACTTTGGGAGTGGCAGATTTCGCCACAAGTGCAGGTGCGAGATGACCTATTCCTGACATTGTTTAATTTTCTTTTCTTGAAATCTGAAAGAACCTGATTGTAAACATGACCATCCAAGCCATAGACAATAATCCGCCAGGCATGGCAAAGGCTGTTGCCATATCTTTTATATTGGGGGCAAAAGTCACCAAAACAATGTAGAGCAGCATTAAGACACTTCCAGCAATTCCCAAATACGAAGTGACTTTGCTAAAAACCTTCCCTGTTAACATGGTGAGTGACATGATAAAACTTGCAATGTTCGGCAATAGAAAACCTATAAATACCCCTAAACTGCCATGTGTACCCCTTGCAAGCATGGCTTCACCTGCGGCGGCAAGTAAAGTTTTTTGGGACTCTGTGGTTGCGGCGGTGTATTTATGACTTAGTTCAAGCATGGGCAAGGCTGTATTTGTTGTGACAAAAATTGTTGTCCCTACCAGAAAAATAATCAAGGCAAGTAGGGCATATGCGATATTTGTCTTGCGATGGGCAGCGAAAAGCGCAAAATAAGCGGGAATAAATACCATTTGATTGATGATATTCAGCAGATCGAGATTGTAAAGACCCAGCAAGGGATTTATTTGAAGTTGTGCAAATCTGTCAACGGCTGTTTGTGGCAGAGCGGATAAATTGCCGCTCGTTACAGAACCAAAGATTACATCAAGCATAATCCCGATTAATGCAATGATGGTGGTAATACCGCCGATCATGTAAATACCCCGCCATTGAGATTCCGTATTTCCATTTTCTACAGACTGACCTTGTTTGGATGTAGTCATTTATCATTCTCCTTATACTATTTTAATCAGGTAATATATTTTATATTCAACCGGCATAATTTTCAACGATCCGCCCAACGAACAACGTTCAGCCGACGCTGATTGAAAAAGCGCTAATTCTTTGTTTGTTCTCAAATCTTTCAAAAATCCTCAAATACTAAACTTATTCCAGAGCTTTCAGCATTGGCTGAAGCGGCTATTTAGGATTCATTATAGATAAATTCCAAGACCGAGAATGACATTTTTCCCCATTCCCAGATTGAACCCTGTGATTTCCGAATCTTCTCCATCAATGTATCGCATCTTTAGGATATATTTCTTATGACTGTATTCCAATTCTAACATATAATTATCAAACAGACCAAGATCGAAAAAAAGATTTGAATAGCCTATTACCAAGGGCAAATTTTTCATACGATATTTTATGCCGTATATAACGGGAATATAATAGACAAAACTACACGACCCATATAATCGATCGAACGAACCAAACCTTATCGTGTTTATTAGATAAGGAAAAAATCCGTCTTTATTATCTCGAATAACTCCAAAAATATGTGTCAGTCCAATATATTTCCATGTTTTATTATATGACATGTCCAGTAATAAACAATCCGAATCGTCACCGTGTATGTATCCTCCATCAAAGCCGACTCCGGTTTTACGAATATCTGTTCGTATTCCAAAGGTCGCAAAAGGATAATTAGTTGAACCGATTTGTGTACCCATATTCAGATAGATATACTTGTCATCCCAAAAATTCTCTTCGGTCGTTTTCTGAACCAGAGTTTGTTCACACATCCCTGTGACAGAATAAAACATCATAATGATCAAAAGAAATATCATTCGTGTACGCATTGCGTTTATTCTCTCTGTCTAACCACAAAGGCACCAGGACACGAAGGTTTTGGAAAATATGTACTCAAGACCCTTCGTCTCTTTCCGTGTTATTCTGCATGTTTCGCAGTCGAATTTCTCTTTCCTCCAGGCACGGCTCCGCTCCGTCAGTCACATGAAACGACGGAGCGATCATGAGAAATTCCCGAAAAACTATTACTTAAAAGCATTAGAATGTTAAAATGAATATTTTCTATATGCAATGATTTTTTATGAGGAAGAATCCTACTGCTCTACAAGTTAAATCGCCCGTCAGGTTTGAGAAGATGATGGGGAAAAATCCAAATCACAAAACTCAAATTCCAAACAAATTCAAAATATCAAATTCAAATGACCGAAACCCGGCAATGTCACGATCTTCCGTTTTGGATTTCGAGCATTCGGTCATTGGTGCTTATTTGTTATTTGTGATTTGTTATTTGGAATTTTCACGGCAGGGGAGAGCGAGAGTCATTTCATCAACTTTATCCTGATCGTATTTCATTCGATCATCTCCTTGGCGAATATATGTTTATCTTGCGCATTTCATCTATTTTGTTCTTTGTTGTATTGGCAAGTGCGGCTTAATTAGTCAGTAGCGCCGCTTAGGTGTCGGCTGAAATGTCTTTGTCATATTTATTGTTTGTATTTACCATATTGCATTTTCCATCCATTGGCGATCTTGATAAATTTATCATAGCCATTTGCTCTGATAAATTCTATTGCTTCCTTGTATTTTTTATATTTATACCCGCTCTTTTGATGGAAACCTTGTATGATTTTGCATGAACTATACTGGATACAATCAGCACAAGAGATGAATCTTCTTTTTATGCAACAGATTTTCATTTTGCATTTTGCTTTTAAAATATCTCTTTCGCCATTTTCATATCCCAATTTGCAACCTTTGCATAGATTTATTTTAAATACTGGACATGTTCCGCAATATGCTCCGCAACAGCCGATTTGTTTAATACTCATTTGTTTATCTCACACACTCTTTCTGTTACTTTATTTGTAGTGTTGACAGACATCGCTCTACCAGTCAGATCGCCCATCAGGTCTGAGGACATGACAGAACGTGATTGTATAAATTTATTGTGCTAATCAGAAAAATCCTATACAGCCAAAGTCCTCTTCTCTTAAAATTTCATTCACGATATCTTTATCAAAATGTTCAGGGTCAAAAGGTCCGCCCAACCATTCAATATAGCTGTCATATTCTTTATGGTTGGGTTGTTTTAATATTTCCAGCATATCCGAATAGCCCCATACTCCGCCACAATCTTCCGACGGACAGTTCATTTTGCCAGCCAAACAGACGGGGTATTTCAATTTTTCATCAACCGGAAGTATTTTCTCTAATAGGACATCATGATACCAACTATCACCAAAGTCATATTCGTAAGTGATTTTTTCTTTCTCGTTTTTCAATAAGTCGGATATTTTCATTTCTTTGTAATCGACATTATTCAACTCATTCCACAAGTCATCATCCGGCATTCGTGTCGTGTAGTAAGTCTGGTTTTTGATAAATTGATGTAAATGTGAATTTGTCCAGCCCATTGAAGTCTGAATGATTTTATGAAAATCCGAAAGCGATAAGTCCGGCTGAATAAGCAATCTCCTCCAAATCCTGGGTTTGGAACCTTTGAGTGAAATTTGAATTTGATAGATATATTTTATCACTACTGTCCCGTTAAATGTTGAATAATAACAATTGTTTAGTATTAACCTCGGTAATATTTTTGTAATCATTTCCTGTAAGTAACTGATATATAGGGATTTTTTCAAAGAGTGAAACGCTCA
>Ga0247841_10011217_pt1 | contig 11982 bp, 12 predicted proteins | sample LaCruzMarch2015__2_FD_192410 | JGI IMG/M metagenome (GOLD analysis project Ga0247841, IMG submission 192410) | Freshwater microbial communities from meromictic Lake La Cruz, Castile-La Mancha, Spain - LaCruzMarch2015_18m | ecosystem: Environmental > Aquatic > Freshwater > Lake | place: Spain...
CGGGAAAGGTGTTAACCAAAGTAATTGAAGACCCGTTCTGCTATACTGTATTAGATTGCATGGAAGTAGCAGAGCAGGAGTTATTGGTGGCGAAGCTCCAAAAACAAAGATGTAAGTTTGAAATGCTGGCTGATATCCGTAATGAGGATGGTGATACGATTCAGATATTGCATCCCCATTCCCTGAATCCGCTTAAAATATTTATTACTGACCTTGAGAGGGTTATGCACAAAGGGGAAACTTTCGTAGATAAAGTTGAAGGATGGGTGCTTGATTGAGGACATACGGTAAAAGATTTTTAGCACGTAAAATGGAAAGGCAAACGGAGAAGCGTGTGGAATCTCGTGATGCTGTCCTCTGGAGCGTGAACTACACTGACCGTACTTGTCTTGTTAAAATCCAAGGTAGCACAACGCTCATTCAAGCGGCTTTTCCTCAGAATTGGCAGGTAACGCCTGTATGGATGAAGCCGGGGAACTCGGTTCGTATTATCCACAAAGGTGGTATCCGTGGAAATATAGAGGTTGCTGGGCATGGGATGACTATTCCGACTGCCACGCAAACAGGCGCTACTGTAACACCGGGAACTACGCTAACAGTTGATTCTGTTCTCACGGGTTGTAATTTGTATGCAAGTGAACTCATTGCCATGCGAGTTATCATTTTGACTGGAACGATACGGTTTTTGGGGCTGTCGTATGACCTTTCGGAGATATTAATGAACGCCAACACCGAGTATGTTATGGGTGATGGTGGATATATGTCGAAGGTTGCGGGGGCTAAGAATCTTACTGCTGCTCCTGCTGTTGGACTTTTCAGAATTGATGTTATCTCCTGTGCTGTGGACTTCATTTTAGACTTGAGTACTGGTACTGCAAGTGCTCTACCTGTCCAACCTGCCCTTTCCACAAGTCATGTACTTATTGGAACAATTCAGATTCCGGGTGGTGCTGTAAATGTAGACCAGCATATGATAAACAAACCATTTGTTGCACCCTTCCTCTCAACCATTGAGATTGTTGCCGGGAATGAGGAACTGGAATGGCAGGTCGGCTTAACAAAAGAATGGACGACCACTCTTACTGTGAGTATGAAAGACCAGCATGGAAATCCCATTGCAAAGGGGGATGCTGGGGGCTGGTACATCACGCTAAGGTTCCTTAGAGGAAATGGTTATTTAGTAAGTTCTGAAAGTGGTAGAAGCTTAACAAGCGTGGGGCAGCATGCTGGGTCAGCTGGTACATCAGTAGTTTTTGACTATCAACGATTGAGTGGTTCAAGTTTGATGGCAGATGATTCTGTTGATTCCAGTCCAATGATACAAGCGGAGATTGCAGGATATAGATTTCTTGCAGCGACCACAATACGGTTGCTGAATGCTGCTAAAGAATTGCAGTTTTAAGGAGAAGATATGGGAACAAACTACCACGACCCTTATGTAGATGAGATTACGAAATTCAAAGCGGCAGATATGAACCCGCCCCTTTCGGATTTGGATGAGGCAATTTCGTACATCAAGAATTTGATAGTTTCCTGTGATGGTGCGATTACCTTCAATCCCACAACAGGATTGCTGAGTTGGGCTGCAAGTATCCATGTGTACTTTAACATTGGGTCGGGGATAGCAATTCATAACAGTATTGCGGCTGGCAGTATTACTGTTCAAACTAGTCAGCATGCTTATATTGTTCTTTCAGAGTCCAACAATGCTGTGAGGGCTATGGCAGTCTCCTATGTCAGTGGAGGGCAGTCAACGAGTAACATGCTTGCATACAATATCCTTTCCCTTGGATATAGAAATGCAACTGGTGGAAATCTTTTTGGTGTGCTTGTCCCCATGTTGGGAAATGTGGTATCACGAGGCGGTACTGGTAAAACCAGTTTAGACCTTAACTCATACATAAAAGGAAATGGAACAGGTGCAGTTCTCATGCGGAATTATGCTGAAGTGAGAACAGACCTTGGTATTGCAGTAACGGATACGCCAAAATTTGGTGGAGAGAAAATCGGTGGAATAGCTGGTGGCCTCATTAGAACTTTTGCTTCAGCAACGATAAGTATTACTGCTGCAAGCGCTTGCACGATAACTCTCAATGTGCCTGCTGGGGCAAGGATACTGGGATTTCAACTTCGGGTGGAAGAAGATTTACAGGCTGGTGAAACTTGGGATGCTGCCTATATTGGTGGTGATACAACTTCTCTTGCTACAGCAGTTGCGGTTGCTCAGGGTAGTAGAGTAGAGGCGCTGCAAGCTGATATCATGACTTCAGATGTTACGAATATTTCAATCACCAAAAATGGTGGAGGAAATTTTACTGCAAAAGGTCAAATTCAGGGCGTTGTTTATTATGAGTATTTTGAGTCAATAGTTTCAGCTACTACAACGTCTTCGACAACGACCACAACGACCACATCAAGCTCGTCCAGCTCAAGCAGTACTGCAAGTACGACCAGTTCTTCAAGCTCGTCCTCATCCACAAGTAGCACAAATAGCACGAGCAGCACTTCTTCGACAAACAGTACGACATCAACGAACACGACCTTTAGCACTACATCAAGCTCGTCTAGCACGAACAGTACAACATCAAGTTCGTCAAGTACGAATAGCACCACGAGCACGAATAGCACCACGAGCACGAATAGCACCACGAGCAGTAGTTCAACAAGCACAAGTAGTAGCAGCTCGACCACCACAACGACTACTGCATAAGAGGAAGATATGCCAAATTATTATGTAGCGTATCAAGATGCGATAACAAAGTTCAAAGCTGCTGATATGAATGCGCCTTTTGTTCTGGTGGATAGGGCGCTCACATATTTGAAGAACGTAATTATTACGTGTGACGGCTCTGTTTCTTTCTCTACTGCAACCAATAGGCTCACGTGGTCTGGGGCGATTCACATTTATTTCAATGGAGTTACAGGGGCTGCGATTCACAATCAGATAAATGCTTCCTATGTAACTTTAGCAGATAATTACCTTGCCTATGTATCGTTGTCGGAAACAGACAATGCAGTAATCACTGTGACAGCAGCTGCGATTACAACGGGGTCTGCCAGTAATTTTATTGCTGCAAATTGTCTTGTTCTTGCATACAGGAATACTGTAGATGATAGGATTTACGGCGAGTTGATGCCTCTCCTTAACCGGGATTTGGCTGTACTAAAGACCTTATTTGATGCTCAGTCTATTCTTATGGCAACGACGGATAACACACCAGTTCCATTAGTAATTGGTGAGCAAACGATGGTAGGGCGTAAAACAGGTGGAACAATTGTAGCGCTTACAGTTGCTGAAGTTCTTACGATGCTTGGTGTGGATTTAACTGCTTACGTCCCAAAATCATTGTTTGATGCGAATACGCTGCTTTCTGCAAATACTGATGACACTCCAGCAGCTGTGACCATTGCTGAACAGCAGGTGGTTGGAAGAATCACTGGTGGTAATATCAAAGGGCTGTCTATTGCAGAATTAAGGACGTTGCTCTCCCTAACAGTTTCTACCTCAACACCTGCTGATGTGGATGTGTCTGGGACGAAATTGCAATTCACGGCATCAGTGGGTATGGCCTTTGGTGATGTTGTTACAATAGGAGTCACGGGGAAGATGGCTTTGGCAAAAGCTGATGTAATTGGTAATGCTTGGGGCTTATTCCTGTGTACAGAAACTTTGGCTGCGGATGCGGCTGGGAACTTCCTGCTCCCCGGAGGTATTGCAAGAAATGATGCATGGAACTGGACAGTGGGAAGTCCGATATACCTAAGTGTAACTGGAACTACGGGTAACACATTAACACAGTCAATGCCCTCAGGTGCTAATAATGTGGTTCAGATTATAGGGGTGGCAACTCATGCCGATAGGATGTTCTTCTATCCGCAACTCGTACAGGTGGAGCACGTATAATGTCAACATTTTATGTAGATTTTGCTCTTGGTGATGATGCAAAGGATGGCACTTCTTGGGCTAATGCGTGGAAGACTTTTACCACAGGAGCAACTGCTGCTCGTATAGCTCCGGGAGATTTAATCAAAGTTGCAAAGAGTCCGGCTCCTGTGAGTATTGGTCACGCAACATGGAAAGCGCAGGGGTATAACCCGCCTACAACTTATGTTACGTCTTGCACCAATGCTCCCCCGATTGTCGTGACGAGAGCTAATCACGGATATATAGATGGCGACTATGTAACTATCTTAGGTCAAACGGTTTGCACTGCTGCAAATGGTACGTGGAAAATAGCGAATAAAACACTCAATACTTATGAACTTGAGGGTTCTGTTGGTAATGGTGTTGGGGGGGGTACAGGTACTGTTTACAAACAGACAGCCAAGGCTATTGTTTTGGAAACAACTGGGCAAGTAAAAAATATAGACTTGTGTGAATTAGCCGGGTGGACACTTGCTAATGGGGCAACGGTTGCGGTGTACACATCTTCAAAGCAAGGAGCTTATTCCCAGAAAATTCAAGCTCCAGCTGCACCTGCTACTGGTACAAAGTATGCATACAAAACAATTACGTCCACTGATTATTCTGATTATCAGCTTATATCTTTTTGGATATATAACAATGCTGCTATTCTAGGAACGCAGTGGAAATTGTGTTTGTGCGATGATGCGTTGGGAGCAAGTATACAGGATGAGTTTGTCATTCCTGCCATTCCCTCAACCACGAGATGGCTTGCGATTACCATTGCTAAAACAGGTGGTGGTAATTGCTACAAGGCTGTGCAATCTATTGCTTTGTACTCCAACACTGTTGCTCCGGCAAACAGTTCGTATGTTTATCTTGATAACATTATTGCCTGTAAAACTGGAGGCTTGAATCTCCAGAGTTTGATATCAAAAAATTCCAATGATTACAGTGCGTCGGGGGAAGGTTGGTATGCAATCCAATCTATAAATGACCCGTTAGTGCTTGTGGATAATGGTACACAAACTGTTAATATAGGGGGTCGCGGTTACTTTTCCACCTTGGCAGATGACCATGTTGAAACGTATATTCGTGAAACAGTAAAAGTTCCTATCGTTGCGGCTTCTTCAACAAGTAGTGGGACTATCAATGATAGTGGAACCCTTGCTGGCGGTCAGATTAGTTTTCAAGGTGGTTACAATACAAGTACTGACGAACAAGATGGTCAAACCATAATAGATGGTTTGAATGGTGTGGGGCATGGGATTAGTGCGTCCTCAAAGAACTATATTACTTTGAACAGGTTATCGGCTGTTCGATTGTATACCGGTCTATATTACTCCACAGGTGTTGGTGTTGTTTTGGATGTCTTGCCTAATTTTTGCTGCAATGAAAATATCAACATCAATATTAATGCTCTGACCGCCTTTACTTTGAATACTATTGTGGCTTGTAATAATTCTGCATCAATAGGATTTCAGGAGGCAAATACCACACCCAACATAGGCACTATTGGTCAGGCAAATAATAATGTAGGATATAATGCGAGTTTTTCAGCTGCTGCTGGATATCCGAAAACTATAGCAGAAATTACTGAAGCTTGCAATGGCGGGACTGTTTCTATTTACATAGCAGGAAGTCTTCAGACAATTACCACAATTGGGAGGGCTGATAGAAATGCTTCTCATGGTATTCAGGGTAATGGTAGCAATTATTTTAGAATAGGCACGATTGGCTCTGCCTGCTACAACCTAAGTAATGGTTTAACTCTTGATGGTTATTGTTCTGAGGTTGGAACGATAACTGCTCTTAATTATAATGTCACAGGGTTGGGGCTTAATAACGGCCCGAATAGAATTTCAAGAATAGTTGCGTTAACTGGAAATACATCTATCGGAATCCAATTCAACGGCAGTGGTGCTGCGGAGAAGCCCCCACAGACAATAGGGAAAGTGACTTCAACAGGTAATACTAAGCTCTTCTCTTTGCCTTCCGGTCATTTTGATGTAGCTGTAAATAATCTCACATATGCTGAGGCTGATGCGAATTTAACAACTGGTGCACTAGCGGCTAGTTACAATGGTAGATTGCAGCTCACCAATGTCAATGGGTTAGCCACTGACCACAGGACGTATTCAGATGGTGGAACTATTAAAACTGATGGTGCTGTTGTTCATACTGGTGGTGGTATTTCATGGAAATGGACTTTTTCAGATACTACAAGAAACATAGACTATCCGCTTGATATTACTATTGCCCGGATATTGGTTGAAGCGAATAAGACCATTACTATCAGTGCTTGGGTTCGTAGAAATAATACGACTGATGTTGGAATTCGACTTAGGTTAAGACGATATCAATTACCGGGAATGTCAGAAACAGATGTGCTTGCTACGTGCACGGATGCCTCAGGTGGGGCTTGGGAACAATTAACTCTTGCTTCTTTTGTCCCAACACAAACAGGGGTTGTGGAAGTTGTTGCAGAGGGTTATTATCTAGCATCGGCTGCTGGGAATGCTTGGGTTGATGACATAGAGGTTACGTCAGTCTAATGGACGTTAAAACACTTGATTATGCTTTTCGGGGCGTACCTTATTGCGAGACTGCAACAGGGACACTCAATCCAATGGGAATGGAATATGCTTTCCGAGGAGTTCCATTCGTGTGTATGGTTGTGGCAGGTGGCCCTGAACCGGGAGCAGACTCGAACATAGCTAATTTAGCAGGTGTTGCACAAGCATCAATTTCTCAAGTTGCTGGAGTTGCTATTGCTTCCTGCGGTTTTATTGCTGGTGTAGATAACATAGTTTAAGGAGAAAATTATGAGTGAAGCATTGGAAGAAAAGAAGATTCAAATGGTTCCACGAGGTAATGCAGACTTTGAAGAACAGTTTGATGAAATGGCAACGAATTTCAAAATCAATGGTGCACTCTCACCACCTGCTCAGGCATTGGCTGGGTTCATGGAAAAGAAGAAGGATGCTATCATAGCAAAAGCCCGCGAACTTTATCCTGAACTGGAGCACCCGGAGCAGTTGACGAAAGAGAAGACATTCGATATGACCATGCAAATTGGGGAGCATGTCAAGAAACTTCTCCAAGGTGTTGGGGGTTCCGAGGCAGACATAAATAAAATGAATAGTCTTTTAGGACAATTCACTAATATGATGCACGGAACTGGAAAATAATGTATACTATATTTGTCAGCTTCATTAAATCATAACTGCCGCCACCTGTTGCAAGCGATTGCAACACCTTGGAACGGCAATGAAGGAGGAAGTAATGAGCAAGGTAGCAATCCTCACCAACTTTCAAGAGTTTCAGCCGGGTTACTCACTAACAGGAATTGTCAAAGACCAAGCAAGGATGTTAAAACTCCACGGTCATGATGTAGATTTATATGTCAGTGACCAATACCACGGAGAGGACTTCGGGCCGGATGTAACTCTCAAGAAGTGTATCCCATTTTCGCACCTCATTGACTATGACTCTATGGCAGACCTTACTGCTGACCACAAAGAACTCATTGCAAAAACTGCTGCAATGTTGATTCGTGAGTTGGCAGATACTCCGTATGTGTTCACCCACGACTTTGTTTTCACTGGGTGGAATATTCCTTACGGTCTTGCGTGTGCTGAAGCATCAAAGTACCTTCCCCAAGTTCGTTGGTTCCACTGGGTTCATTCCATCCCAAGTGTTGGCCCGATGGGTAGTAAAGATTTCTGGAATATCAATTTCTATGGGCAGAACCATAAGCTCATTTACCCCAACCGCACTGACAGTGTTCGTGTGGCTGAAGCATTTCGTGGCGACCTTGACTGTGTACGGGTCATTCCCCACATCAAAGATTTACGGACATGGGCAGATTTTGATGATGAAACTTGCAAATTCATTGCAGACTACCCGCAAGTAATGCAAGCGGAGACTGTTCAGATTTATCCTGCCTCTGTTGACCGCTTAACTGCCAAGAGAGTGCGTGAGGTTATCCTCATCTTCTCCAAGATGAAGAAGATGGGTGCAAGTGTCTGTCTGGTTATTGCAAACCAGTGGGCTACTGAGAAGCAACACAAAGAAGATGTCATGCACTACAAGAAGATTGGTGCTCGGAATGGTATGGAGCCGGGTGTTGATTTGATTTTTACTTCAGATTGGCAGGAGGGAAAGTATGCAGTTGGTTTGCCGAAAAGAATCCTGCGTGAATTGTTCATGCTTTCAAATCTGTTCATTTTTCCGACCAGAGAAGAAACATTTGGTCTTGTCCTTCCGGAAGCAGCACTCGCAGGAGGTGTCTACTGTGTTCTCAACAAATCCCTTGCAATGCAAGCAGAAGTGTCCGGCTTTCAGGCGCTTTATTTTGATTTCGGCGCTTTTAATCACACACATAATGTTGACAATGAAGAGAAGTATTTCACGGATATAGCATGGCTTGTCCTTGGAAGAATGAAGCAGAACGAGGCAATCTGCACCAAGACATTCATGCGGGTCAAGTACAACTGGGATAGCCTCTATAACAAGTACTACAGGCCAATCATGGGTGAGGCCGAGGTATGGTAAGACAGCTTGTCTACTTTTACAACTGTGATAAGGGCGCTCCAGTGGGCAGCTCCCACAATCGTAAGTGGGACAAGACGAGGACAACGAACAATGAGTATGCAGTAAACTTCAAAACTGAAGGGTTCTGGTATCTCTTCAAAAGAATGTTGGAGCTTGGAGTTGTTGATGAAGTCCTTGTCTTTATAGATTCGTGGAGGAGTGCTGGAATACTGGAATACTCTGACCGGTTCAAGTGTATAGTTGTCCCTTCCATTGAGGATGCCGAGGAGTTCATCAAACCCAAGGCAATTGTGTATTTCCGTGGTGGCTTTAAACTGTGGATTCCGTTTATTGAGCGAGTGGTAAACAAAGCTGAGAACTGGATTCTCTTTTACGATGCCAACACAGGGAGAAAACGGTGGCCTTACTGGGATGTGGTGCTAGATGATTTGATTGATACTCAGCATGTCACCAACAACAAGCTGTATTTGCCCTTTCGCAAACCGACGCATCAAGAGATTTTCAAATTAGCGAGAAAAACGCGGCTTTATGATTTGTGTATTGGTGCTTCCTACGTTCACGACAAGAAGGGTCAGTGGCAAGCACTGGATATGGTAACTGCTTTCCAACAGATTTTTGGTAAAGAGTTAACGTGTGTTGTTCCGGGGGGTAGGTGGTCAGGAACTCAAACTGTACGGGTGCAGAGGGTTATTCGTAGGGGCATAATCAGGGCAGCAATTCCGGGAATGTTGAAGCGGGAGGAGATGCCTAAAGTTTACAATACATCCAAGTTGTTCATTCATATGGGCGGTGGATGTAATGACCGTGGTATGCTGGAGGCTATGAGTTGTGGAGTTCCGTGTATGATTAAGTATCCCACGACTCACGACCCGGCATTGATGGTAGATAGTAGTCTAGTTCGGATAATTGAAAATCCGAATGACCCTGAAGCATTTGCAAAAGAAGTTTACCAGATGCTTATGGATGACATAGAAGAGAAGCGTGAAAAAGTGCTGGAGCTTTATAGAAAGACCAGTGATGTGGACACGGTTATTGTTCCTTTTATGGGGAAGTTATTTGATTTCATGTATACACATCCCAAAAACAAAAAAGAGGAGCTTTTCGATGCATATAGGTGAGTATGATTTTCTGACCTACAAGAAGTTGTTTGAAATAGACTTCATATCTGGTGGTGTTCTTACAGGTGTCTTCCTGAAAGAAGAAAACGTATCCCTCAGGAATGGAAGTTTGGCTAAGACCAAGTTTGGGGATAAGATGGGCGCTATCATAGAAAGTCCTCAGATGTTTGCCATTGATTATTATGGCTACGTGAAGAAGTCTGCCGGTTTGTATTCTTACGTTCGGGAGCTTCATGCGGGTCAGGTAAAAATCATCAAGACAATCCTTGTGCATTTTGCAGCGCTCACCATAGAGTGCATTGCTGTAAATGCTCCTGAATTGGCTGAGTGCTTTCCGAGATTCAAGAAGGATGTACTTGGCTATAGGGGGTTTCAAAAATGATGGAGGTTCAGGTACTGACTTATAAACGGTTAGACTTTTTAAAGCGTACCGTTGAAACCTTTATAGAAAAGAATCCGAAACTGTGCGAGGAACTTACTTTCCGAATCTTGATTCAGGAGGCCACCGATGACGAAGTATCTGCTGTTCATAATTTTGGATTATTTAACGAGATACATGTAACAGCACTCAACATTGGAAATTCCCTTGGTTACAATATGCTAAGCAAGGCTTCTTTACGGAAGAAACCGGAGTTTATCTTGCATTTGGAAGATGACTGGGAAAGTCTTGAATCTCTGGAACCGTACATGGAAGAGATTGAAATTATGTTCAGGCTGCATCCTGATGTTGGGCAGATAAGGCTCCGTAACTTCAAATCACGTGTATGTAAATCCAACAAGATTACAGGGGAGCGTGTTTTACAAATGCAGTGTACGCCTACCATCTATAAAGGTGCGTGGCACTTCACGCTGAATCCGACCATCACACGAGCGAGTGTAATTAAATCCATCATTCCGTTTCCTTCAGAATTGATGGCGGTGAAGAATTATCATGCGCTGGGATTGCAAAGTGCTCAGTTGCATGCCAGTGTTTTTTCGCATATAGGAAATGAAAGAAGTACAAACTGGAAACCTTAAGGAGGTTAGTATGTCAAGTAAAGCAGAAAGAACTGCTCATGCAATTAAAAGGTGTAAGGCAATCCTCAACCCCTTTGGAGATAAAGAGGTTATCGGTGTTGAGGTTGGGGTGTATGGGGCAGCTTTGTCCAGCACACTGCTTGAGAATTTTCCCCAAGTCAAGAAACTCTACGGCGTGGATATTTACAAAGAAGGCTTCGCAGGTACGCTGACTCAGGAAAAATGTGATGGCTTGTTTGATGCGGTAAAAGCTGCTATGAAACAGTTTGGCGCTCGGTGGCAATTGTTTCGTATGGATTCATTGGAAGCTGCACTATTTCTGCCGAATGGTCTGGACTTTGTTTATCTCGATAGCAACCATGAGAAGGCACATCTTATCAAAGAGATTTATGCCTACGAGAAGAAAGTTCGGGATGGCGGTATCATTGGTGGGCATGACTTCGATAATCTCGACTATCCCGGAGTGTCGGTTGCAGTGCAGCTCTATGCAGAGAAATTCGAGCGTAAATTGCGGACTGACCCTGAAACACTCATGTGGTATTGGGTTGTTGATAAGACACCCAAGAAAGTAGAGAAAAGCAAGAAGGTATCGCGTAAAAAGAAAGGGGAAAAAGCATGAGTATAAAGTCACGTCGCCCTCATTCCCTTATCAGGTGTGCAAAGTTGATGGAGCATGTCAACGGCGATAATCTGGTAGGGGTGGAAGTTGGTGTATTCGGTGGAGCTTTCTCAAGCGCATTGCTGGATACGTACCCACAGATAAAGAAACTCTACGGTGTTGACCCTTATAGCTTGACTACCATTCTCAGGCCGGGGTGGGATGATGCCAAGTGCGATTCCTTTTACAAAGATGTATGTAGGGATATGGCTCATTACGGAGAGCGTCACCAGCTTATCCGTATCCAGTCGGTACAGGCCGGTTTCCTCATTCCCAACGAGCTGGACTTTGCTTACTTGGACGGCGACCATACGATTTCGACCTTAAATGTCGAGATTCCAATGTATGAAAAGAAAGTAAAAGTGGGTGGTATTCTGGCAGGGCATGACTACGGGCATCCCTCACATCCTGAAGTAAAAATAGCAGTTGATACTTATGCAAGAATGTATGGGCGTGAACTGCACACAGACCACTCCGTTTGGATGTGGTGGTGGAGGGTGTAAATATGGAGCTGGTCACAAATATTTATAAAGGCTCGTTCTTCAAACAAAGGCACAAGCTCAATTGGAGAGCACCAATTGTTTGTGAGGCAATAGCGAACATCCTCCAGCCGAAGTCCCTCATTGATATAGGGTGTGCAACGGGTGATTTGGTAGCGCAATTCCTGAAAATGGATATAGATGCAACGGGATTGGATGGTTCTGCCCACTGCTTGGACTTCTTGGAAA
>Ga0247841_10011218_pt1 | contig 11981 bp, 13 predicted proteins | sample LaCruzMarch2015__2_FD_192410 | JGI IMG/M metagenome (GOLD analysis project Ga0247841, IMG submission 192410) | Freshwater microbial communities from meromictic Lake La Cruz, Castile-La Mancha, Spain - LaCruzMarch2015_18m | ecosystem: Environmental > Aquatic > Freshwater > Lake | place: Spain...
GCTAGGGCGAGCGCGGCCCCTCCTCATCAGGCGACCTCTATGTCTTCATTCACGTGAAAGAGCACGCGCTTTTCAAGAGAGAGGAGGACGACATTTACCTTGACACTCCGGTTTCTTTCTCACAGGCTGCGCTTGGCGCGGAAATAGACGTTCCCACCCTTTCAGGAAAGGCAAAGCTGAAAATTCCGGCAGGCACGCAGACGCACACTCTCCTCCGCATGCGGGGCGAGGGCATGCCGCGCGTGCACGGCGGAGGAAAGGGAGACCAAATAGTCCGCATCATCGTGCGCACCCCGACCAACATGAGCGAAAAGCAGAAGACTATCCTCTCGGACCTGGGCGACACTCCCAAGAAAGGCTTCTTCGACGGGATGTTCCGTTAGATATAATCAGTAACTGCAGCGCTGGTCGTATATTTCCCGGGCTTTGGAGTTGTTGAGGACTTCGTATGCTTCACCCAACTCTTTGAATTTTTCTTCTGCCCATTTTTCTTTACCCGGGTTTTTGTCTGGATGTACTTCCATCGCCTTTCTGCGGTAAGCGGTTTTAATCTCGTCCGCAGTGGCTTTCCTTTCAACGCCTAGCACTTTGTAATAATCTTTGACATTGGTTCGGCTGGAGGGAGCGTCATATTTGCGGCTATCGTTATCTGTGCTCCGTCTTTCTTCACCTGTCGCTTTTTTCCAAGCCTCGCCAAAAATCCTTTCAAATATCGGGTCATAGTAGTTTTCCCAATTGGTTTCATTCTTGAAATTTTCCGCCTTAGCTTTTTCAAAGCACTCTGTCGCCTCATCAAAGTATTTCGGAGCGTATCCATGTATCATTTTTAGAAGCCACCCCATGTAGTTTTTCTTGTCATGAATGCCGAGGTCTTCGGGCGGGGCGTCATGCTCATAATACCCGGATGCGACTTTCTTTATTTCCTTCAAGCACGCAGTGCCCATCGTATCATAGATTTCATCAAGCATCTCTTTCGGCAGGGCAGATTCAGTTTTCAGCCAATGCATGTAGTCTACAAGCCGTGTCATCTCCCCTCTATCCACAATTTCGAGTATGGTATTCTTGATGTAGCCAAGCAGGGTCTTTTCTATATACGGCATTTCCTTAAGGGTATTAGGTGAGCATATCTTGAGCCAGCCATAGCAAACCAGACGGTCATAAGTTGTATATCCATTGTTGCTGTTTATTTCGCCCCAATAGCCAAGCATCCAGTCTCGAAACACTATTTCTATTTCAGTCTTCATTTTGCTTGCGAATTCCGGGTATTTCTCATCAATTTCCTGGGCAATCTGGTGAGCGCGTTCAAAATGCTCCAAAGTCTGCCCATATGGCCTCTTATAGCAGGTGTCATCCTTTTCGGCAAGGGCTTTCTTGATTTTTTCGAACAACTTGTCGCCCTGCCTGTTTTTTTCCTCTTGCTTTGGACAGTTGTAATCAGATTCGCTCTCTGGCTTCAAACCTTTGGCATCGGACTCAAAATTGCCGCTGATTTTCCGATATATCTCAAGGCAATGGCGGTGCGCTTCAACATCCAGTTCTTTCAGCTTGCCGAGCCGCTTGGATGCGTCGCTCAGCCTACCTTCAGATATATCTGAACAAAATAGGGTCAATAGCTGTTTTATTTGAAGATTATTTTCTTTGGACTGTAGCATAAATTTACCCCGATTTTTGTTATGCAAAATGTTTTTAAATGACTAACACAAAAAACCATAAAATATCCACATATGCCTATTTCTCGCACATACAAACAATTAATTATCCTCTCAAGCCAATTTCCATCATGTCAGATGACAAAGATGACGCAAAGAAGTCGCTCCACTGGTCCGAGCAGCTTGCGCAGGAGATAATTGACAAGAAAAATGAGCCCTATGTAATTAGCGGGGGGTTGACTACTTCCGGACCCACCCACTTGGGAACAATCTGCGAGCTTCTCTTCCCTCAAGGCATCGTTGACTCCATGCATTATGCAAACAAAAAGGCGAAATACTATTTTGTCGCGGACATTTACGACGCATTCGACGGCGTGCCTTCTGTTTTCGAGCAGTATCGCGCGCAGCTTGAGCCGCATCTTGGAAAGCCGCTGACCGATGTTCCAGACCCGACAGGCACCACCGCCTCGTTTGGCGACTACTTCCTTGCGGACGCAAAGCTTGCCGCGCAGCGCTTTGGCATAAAGCCCGAGTTCATCCGCGCCACCGACTTGTACGCAAAAGGCGCATTCGACAAGTACGCAAAACAATTCCTCAAAGAAGAGAAGAAAGTGAAAGAGATAGTGGCAAAAAGCTCATTGCGCGACGTTTTGCCAGACTGGTGGTCTCCAATAATGCCGGTCTGCGAAAAATGCGGAAAAGTGGCGACAACGCGCGTCACTTCTCACAAAAACGACGAGTACGAGTACTCATGCGACCGCGACGTAAAATACACCAAGGGCTGCGGCTTTACTGGCAAGAACAAGCTAGACGACCATCGCTGGAAGCTTACCTGGAGGCTGCATTGGCCCGCGTGGCAGGATTATTTCGGCACCTCTGCGGAAGGCGGCGGCGTGGACCATTTCACGCGCGGCGGAAGCAGGGACACGCTCGAGGCGATTTTCAAGGACATTTTCAAAAAAGAGCCGCCCATTGGCTACAAATGGGGGTTCATCCTCTTCGAGGGCAAGAAGTATAGCAAGAGCAAGGGCACGGGCATGAGCGTTAATCAAATGACAGAAATTATCCCTATAGAAGTGATGAAATACATGCTCCTCAAGCCCGACCTGCAGGAAAACGTGGACATCAATCCGACTGCGCTTAACGTGCTTCGCACAATAGACGATTATGAAAAGGCGCTTGCCCTTCTCAAATCTGGCAAACTGGACTCGCTTTCCCGCGCAGACAGGAAGCGCGCGCTTGCAGCCCGCCTGGCATCGGAATCTGACTCAGAGCACAGGGGCTGGAGAACGCCTTTCCTTGACCTAATACTCTACAGAAATTTGCAGTGGAGCTGGGATGAAATAACAAAGAAAACAGGCGATGTTTCTGCAATACAGAAACTCTCGCCCTACATAGAGGCATGGGAGAAAAAGAATTTCATACCTGAAGAATATGCATTCCGCTACTCGCCAAAAAAAGCACAAGATGCGGCAGCCAAATTCTTCTCAGCGCTTACGCCTGAAATGGACGCGCTTTCCATTCACAATCTCGCCTTTTCAACCGCAAAGGAGACGGGCACGCCGGCAGCCAAGCTTTTCGAGGAGTGTTACACTGCGCTTCTTGGAAAAGTGAAAGGCCCAAAGCTAGGCAAGCTCATAGAGGCGCTCGGCATTGAGAGAGTAAAGAAAGACGTTCTGTAGTAGAAAGCAGGCAAGAGAAAAGCAGGTCGAAGAAAGGCGATTTGGCACAAAAGGATGTTGGCAATGTCCTCACGCATTGAAAAGGCGAACAAAGACTACTATTCCTCCAAAGGAAAAAATATCTACTCGGACTTTTCAACTTTTGCACAGGGGAAAGCGCTCGCAACCTGCAACGCAATCGAGTTCTGCAGGGATTTCTCTTCTCATCCTGCACCTGTCGTAGTTTGCGAATACGGCGTGGGCAAGGGCGACTTTGCAAAAACATTTCTGGATGAAGTGAAGAAGCGCAACAAAAAGCTCTACGAAAAGACGCGCTATTACCTGTTTGACTTTTCAGATAAAATGCTTGAAGCAGCAAGGAAAAACCTGAAGCAGCACCACGCAATTTGCGTATTCGGGAAATTTGACGCGGTGTATGAAACGCCGGACCTGTGTTTCGACTATTGCAGGATAAACGAGCTTCTCACCGATTTGCCCGCGCAGATTTACGTGAACAAAGGCGGACAGATTTTCGAGCTATTGCCCCAGGATGAAAATGAATTTTCCATGAAGCCCATCTCCTCCCTGAACCCGCTGGTATCATCCTTCCTCTCGCGAGTGGAGGAGGGCAGGGCAATGCCGTTCAACTTTGCTGCTGAAAAATTCCTCTCCGCACTCTGCGCGCTTGGCAAGCCAAAGTACAGAATCGACATATTCGACTACGGCTTTTACTCTGCGGATGACGTGATGCTGCTCCCCATAGAGGACTGGAACCGGCTGCTTGTGCGGAATTACGGCGGTCAGCTCACTGTGGATTTGAATCTTCTCCAAATAATTTCCACTCTTGCGTCCGAAGGGATTTTGGCAAAAGCAGGCGCGCAAAAAAGCTATTGCGAACGCGTGCTTGGAAAAAAACTCGAAATGCGGCAGGCAAAAACCAGCCTGGACTATGTTCCTGCAGAAAAAGGCACTATCGTTGAGGAAGATGACGGCTTTTACCATCTCCGAATCCAGCAGACTGCGTCTAGGTGAGCGGATGAAATTCACTATGCAGCAGAAAGCAAAGTTAGCAAAGCTCACTTCTTTCCAGCGGGCAGTCCTCCTTGCATGTGTGAAAATCCCCCGCGGCGAAACGCGCACCTACTCTCAGCTTGCGCGCGCAATAGGGAAGCCGAAAAGCGCGCGCGCTGTTGGCAACGCACTTGCGGCAAATCCTCTCGCGCCTTTCATACCTTGCCATCGCGTAGTCAGAAGCGATGGTAAGCTCGGCGGCTACTCTGCAAAGGGCGGCGCAAGAGCAAAGGAGTCGCTTCTTCTTCGCGAACATAGGAACATTTAAATACAGTTCTAGACACATTTTGACCTGCGCTGGGAGGCGCAACAGGAGTAAGGTTATTAAACAGGAAAGGAATATCTCAGCACTCTTCCTGTAGACGCACTGCTGTAATTGCAGTTGCCGATGGGATGTTAACGCTGAGGTGTTATTTATGGGTATAAGACCGGCACACACAATGAGATCTCTTGAGAAGACCGCGTGGGCGCGCTATTCCAAGAAGAAGCCGCGCAAGAGTTTCGTAAAGTCAATGCCGCACCTGTCGCTTCTCGTCTACGAGATGGGCAACCGCAAGCAGCACTTCGATTTCATCTACGACCTTGTTGCGGTTGAGGACGTGCAGCTGCGCGACAACTCGCTTGAAGCGGGGCGCCAGGCAGCGAACAAGTACCTCGAAAAAGTCATCCTCAACCAGTTCTTTTTCAAGGTGCGCGTGTATCCGCACAACGTCATCCGCGAAAACAAGATGATTGCGGGGGCAGGCGCCGACCGTCTGCAGAAAGGGATGAGGCAGTCGTTTGGAAGGGCGACCGACCGCGCGGCAAGAATAAACGCGGGCCAGCAGGTTTTCACGGTCTACATCGCGAAGGAAAACGCATCCCACATCGAGGAGGCGTTCCGCCGCGCAAGAAGGAAAATGTCCGGCAAATACAGGATAGACAAGAAGCCTTACGCCGGATGAAGGGGTGCATATGGGGGACGGAAGCATACGGACGCAATTCGATGATCTGTTTGCCGCGCTGAAAGGCGCTGGAAGGCAGATTAGCGTTCCTGAGCTTTCGTCAGCCTCCGGCATGCCTGAAAAGGAAATCCTGAAGTGGCTGCACATCCTCGAGCGCCAGGGCAAGGTCCATATTGAAAACCGCTTTAGCGGAGTCTATGCAACCTGGCTCGAAGCAGAGCACGCCAAGCCTATGGCGGATAAAACAGCAGTTGAAGTAGGCAGCACTATTTTTTCCAGGGGCAGGAATTTCAGCAACGACCTTTCAATCGCGCGCGAGCGCGAGGACGAGGCAAAAGAGGATTTTGAAAAAACCAAGCGCCATGCTCCGGAAAGTGGGAAAGAAAGCGTTGAGCTTGATGCGCCGCAGCGCCACAGGGTGGAGCTCGCGGAAGCAGACATGCTGATTGCCGACGTGGGCAAGCAGCTTGAGAATGTCGAGAGCATGATTTCTGTCCTCCGCGCGCAAAAGCGGATTGCCAAGGAGCTCAAGTCCAAAATGGCTGAGAAAAAGGCGGCAGAAAAGGCAAATGCGGAGCATGAGAAAGCGGAGCAAGAGGAAACAATTTCCATTTCAGAAGGATATGAAAAAACTGCGTCAGCGCCCGTGCCTGATGAGGCACACGAGCAGGAAGAAGTCGAACAGCTCGATGAAGAAAAGCCGCCCGTGATAGAAATTCCCATTTCAAAAAAGGAAACGAGGCTTGAAATTCCTGAAGAAAAAGAAGCGCCAGCTCCAGTCATCTTCGAAACCAACAATGAAACCGAAATGCCCGAAGAAGCGCTTGGCGGAAATCAAGCGGCGTCTGATGGCGCAGAAGAAGAAAAAGCAGAGGCGCACCTTCTCCGGCTCAGCAAGGCGCGGGAAAAGGAGCTCAGGGCGGCATTCTCGAAGATAAAGCCGCTTCCAAAAAAGAAGGGGAAAAAAGGGATGCCCGAAAAATGGGCTGACGCAATCGGTGTAATTGCACCGCGGAACTCCACTGCAAAAATAAAAAAACCGGTTCCCATCCACGTGCCCGGCGTATCGCTCCAGTTTTCCGAGCGGCTTGCGCGCCAGGTGAAGAAAATACTCACGCAGAACGAAGAGATTGACAAGCTGCGGCAGGAGAAGGAAAAGCTCCTTTCCGAGCACTACCTTCCCATGCAGCGCAAGCTCGAATCCGAAATAGAAACGATTTCCGACCGCGTGCTTCGCATGGAAAAGAACATCATCGGCATGCAGGAGCGCGCATCCAACCTCCCGAACAAGGTGTCTGGTGTTGAGAAACTCCAGCTCTCCTCAATAAAGGCGCACGGGCAGATGCGCCGCGCCTATGACGAGGCGGCCGCGCTTATAGAGGAATCCGCGCGCGAGCTTTCAGACGGGCGCGAGAAAATGGAAGTGATGGTGGACCAGTCACGCCAGGAAATAGCTTCGCACCGCGCAAAGACGGTGGAGCTTGAGAAAACGCTTTCGCAGATAACACAGCTTCAGACAGAGGCGGGAAACCGCGTCATTGAGGCGCGCGCCGCGCTTGGTGAGCAGGCTGAGAGGCTTGCATCCGCGGAAAGCCATGCAGCAGAGCTCATGTCTCTCAAGAGCGAGATAACAGACGGCGTTTCCGCCATAAAGCGCGAGATTGGCACCACCAAAGCAGTTCTTACAAACATTGAGAAGCAGATGGAGCAGGTGCGCCAGGTGGAGCTTTACGCCGAGTCGCTGCGTGCGGACTATGAGCAGAAGATGGGCGAGCTTGGCGATTACATAAAGCATGGCAACGAGGATTTCGAGACGCTGCGCGAATCCGTTGAGGCGAACTTCGTGCGCCGCTACCTGAAAGACCTGCGCGAGCTTACTGACGGCTACTCATTCGAATTCAACCAGGCAAAGAAGGCGGAAGGCAGCATAGACGAAAGGATTGCGGATGAAAAGCAGAAGCTTGAAGGCCTGCTTGAAGAGGGCAGGAAGATCGCGCACCTCTACGAGCTTCAGAGCAAAGAGGTTCAGGGCGCGGAAAGCTTTGAAGAGAGGGGCGAGAAGCTCGCAGAAATGCCCGCGCTTGTGGAGAAGCGCACGCAAATAGAAAGCATGATCGCGCAGATTGTCGGTGGGCGGAAGGGCGAATATGTTCCAAAGGTTGCTTCTTCGCCGATAAAGGCACGCGCCTACTCCAAAGCCAAGCCCGCCAGGAAACTCAAGGCAAAGGCGAAGAAGACGCCCAAAGCCAAGCTCAGGCCGGCCCGCAAATCCAAAGCCTCGAAGAAAAAGGGCAGGCGTTGAGCGTTTCCGAACCTTTTTAAATCTTTATTAATATATGAGACGCTACGGCTTTTCCCGCCGTAACCATTAACCGCGAAGTGCGGCATGGGAAAATCCATCAGGATTTTTCCAGACAGTGGAAATAACAATTTCCAGTGGAATGGGAGGGAACTCACATGGACAGGAAAAAAATCTCCGACGCACTAACCAAAGCCCTCGAGGACAAGGGCAAGCGCAAATTCACGCAGTCAGTGGAATTCATAGTGAATTTCCGCGGAATCAACTTTGCCAAGGCTGAAAACCGCCTTAACCTCGACCTTATTCTTCCAAAGGGCAAAGGCAAGAACCAGAACATCGTTGTCTTTGCGGACGGGCAGATGGCGCTAGAGGCGAAGAACGCGGGCGCAACCGAAGTGATAGATGCGGCAGGCATAACAAAACTTGCGGCTGACAAGAGCAAGTTATCTGTGCTTGCAAAGACAAGCGAATTCATCGCACAGCCAAGCCTCATGATTCAGGTCGGAAAAACGCTCGGGCAGGTGCTCGGCGCAAAAGGAAAGCTCCCCCGCCCGATAGCAAGCGGAACGGTGAAAACCGCCATTGAGCAGGCGAAAAGCCGTGTGCGCCTTCTTTCCAAGGGCAAATACCTTCCAGTGGCACAGTGCCTCATAGGCTCGGAAGCCATGGGTGTTCCTGACCTTGCGGAAAACGTCGAATTCGCGTACGAGAAAGTGAAGGCAAAGGTTACCGAGCCGGCAATCAAATCGGTTTATGTCAAGCTGACCATGGGCAAGCCCGTGAAGATCGCTTAAGGTGTTCTTATGACTAAGAAAAAACTGAAGTCAACAAAGGCGAAGAAGATAAGCCCGGCGATTGAAGTCAAGAAGCAGAAGGTGGAGCAGATAAGCTCCGTTTCGAAGAAATACCCAGTGGTGGCGCTCCTTAACATCCGCAACCTTCCTGACCGCATTCTCCAGTCTTCAAAGAAGAAGCTGCGCGGCAAGGCGGACTTTTCGGTTGCAAAAAACAGCGTTATCATACGCGCGCTTGACAAGACGGGCAAGAGCTCGCTCTCGGCTCACATCAACTTCCCGACCGCGCTTGTTTTCACCGAGCTCACTCCATATGCGCTTTTCAAATTCTTCAAGGACAACAAGGTGAAGGTGGCGGCAAAGCCAGGCATGCTCGCACCGTTTGACATCATTGTTCCTGAGGGCGAAACCGACCTCATGCCAGGGCCGGCGCTTTCCGAGCTCAAGGGCGCGGGAATAAACGCGCAGATAAGGGGCGGCAAAATCATAATTGCAAAAGACTCAACAGTTGCAAAGAAGGGCGCAAAAATAACGGACAGCGTCTGCAAGGCGCTGCAAAAACTCAACATACTGCCCTTTGACGCGATGGTGAACATGGTCGCGGCATACGACGGCAAGTTCACCTACACGAGCTCCGTCCTCGACATTGACGAAACACAGATGCACGCCGACCTGCAGGAAGCTCTTGCGCAGGCATTCAACGTTTCATACAACGCATCTTTCCCGACATCGCAGAACATCGAGGCTCTCCTGAAAAACGCATTCGCGCAAAGCAGGAACATGGCGATAAACGGCCACGTCTACTCGGTTGTCTCGACTGAGTTGCTTCTGACGCAGGCCATAGCGCTTGGCAGCACGCTGTCAGGCAAAGTCGGGAGCTTGGAATCACAGTCTAACGCAGCACCGGCCGCTTCTACCGGTGAGGCGCCAAAAGTGGAGACGCCAGCCGCAAAACCGGCTGAGCCAAAGTAGGAGGTAATACTATGAAAATTGACGCATATCTGCACGCGGCACTTCTCTTGAAGGGCGCGGAAAAGGAAATAACAAAGGAGGCGCTCGTCTCTGTCCTCAAGGCAGCAGGCGCGCCCGTGGAAGAGGCAAAGGCACAGGTCCTTGCCGAAGCCGTGAAGGGAGTGAACTTCGAAGAGCTCCTGAAGGCAGCGGCAATGCCAGTGGCAGCGGCCCCTGCGGCAGCGGCTCCAGCAGAGCACAAGAAGGAAGAGAAGAAGGAGGACCCGGCCAAGGCGGAAGCCGCAGCGGCAGAAGGTCTGTCTTCGCTCTTCGGTTAAGTTAACTTAACCAATCTTCTTTTTTCTTTTATTTCTTTTTTCTAATTTTTTCTTTTTGTTTTTCTAACTTTTCCGACGTTTTTCTCCACTAAAAGTTATACTTTTAAACACATCGTATAACAATTCGTGCATGCTCAAGCAGGGTTACTCAGCGCTAAAAGGCTCGGAACGGATGGCGTTTTCGCTCCAGCGCAGGCACCCGGTTAATTTATTCCCAAACTCTGATGGTGGCAGAGACCTAACTGCCAAAGAAAGTTATGGTTTCGATTCTTACCAGCACATTCTTGAAGAAAAAAAGCTGTCTCCGTTCAAAGACCGCATTATAGATGCCAAAAAACTGCGCGGTGGCTATAATTACTTAGAATTCACAGAAATCCTTGTCTGCGCAAGAAACCAAATTCAATACGTATCACTCTGCAATTATCTTGCCGTTGTCCTGTGCGAAGAGGCGCAGAAAAAGTCGCCTATAGATGCCGGGGACTACTCTCGGCTGGTTTCTTTCGCCCGAAAGTCCATCAAGCAGTATGAAACAAAATATTCTATGCGTACTTTTGACATTGCAGCTATGGTTGAAGATTCGGCAAAATCTGCCGATTTATCTCGCGTATTCCAAAAAACCGATGCCGCACAGGCTGGCAGGTTTTTTCGGAGCATTGAGAGTATGCGGAAGATTCTTTGGGAACACTACATAACCGAATTCCACTGTGCAAATGCTAAGAAAGATGGTGCCAGCCTGAACAAGGCGCAGTCTTACCACGTTCTCCAGTATGCCTCCGATTTTGTGGATTATTTTTTTAATCGAATTTACAAAGAAATCTGAAAGGCGGAAAAACAGGTGTTCTACTTTTTCCTCTCCCGGCGCCAGCACGATAGATTTAAATAAGGTTTTAAACAGTATAATTTCATGGACAGTGAAAGTGATTTCTTCGGCATAAACTTTTCAGATGCCTTAGTAGCGCGCGAGCAGGTAAGAACGGCAATGATAAACGGTGTCCCTATTTTAGAAGGCGGATACGCGCAGTATAAGCACGGTCAACTCCATATCGGAGGGGGAATAGCGGAAAAGCAATGCCCGTTTACATCAGAATTCCTTTGCGAGGATTCGGGCAAAGAAAGCTTCAAGGATGCGTTTCCGAAAATAAAAGACGCCTGCATCGAGCTTAGCAAAAAGGTAAATCTCTCCAATGGCTATTCCATCGTGCTTGAGAATCTCTTTGCTTATGACGAATACGAAACTTTTTTCGGTCTATTTCTGACGATACTCGATTCAAAAAAGGCGGATGTAGCCTATTCAAAACGTTCACATCTTATCTCCGAGGAGCTTCATAAGTGCACAGTGGGCGTTCTTGGTTTCAAAGTAGGCTTTCCATTTGTAGTGCATACGCTGCAGGGCAATAACGGGAAAGCGCCGCAGGAGTTCTACTTGGCTACTGGCAAAACTTTTGACGAGGTGCTCCTGCAGCGCATGATAGGTGCGGTGGGATGCACAATGAATTTCAGTTCGGATAGCCAGTTCCGGAAAATTCCGAGGATCGCGTTCAATTTCTACGATGTGCCGTCCAAAAAGATGGAGAACAGGCTATTGCAGCTTGTCCCAAGAAAATATTACGATGAGCAAAAGCGTAGGCAGCTCTGCGGTGCAAGAATCCCTGAAGTTTACGTAAGAAACCGTTTCCTGGCCCGAGCGAACAGGAATCAAGCTGTCGTGGCGAAAACTCCGATGAAAATCTAGTGTTTCCTCTCCCAGCGTTCAGCCTTGCCTTTTCTCACTCTAAAAACAGGATGAACAGAAGTTTTCTTTCCGGAAATTTCCTTGCGCTTTCTCGTATCTCGCACCGCGAGCTTCCTCTTCAAGTGTTTCATCTCATAAGCGACCTGCCCGCTTGTGACGGGGATTTTCAATTTTGAATTGCTCTTTGGAACTTTCACAATCTTTTCGCCGGAAAACTTGTAGCCCCTCTCTTCCGCCTCCTTCTTTATTTCAGAAAGATACGCGCCAATCGCGTCCATGGGTTTTTTCTGCGCCTTGAATCTCTCGAGCTGCGGGTGTTTCTGGTAGCCTTTCGTTTTCCCTGCAAGAACAGCCTGCGCAAGAAGCGCCTCCCGCCAAAGCGCCACTAGCCCTTTGGAATCAAGGTGTTTCGGGTGAAGGGACCAGAGGCGCATAATCAGGCCTTCCGCTCACTGGTTTTTTCATCATCCACACTAAGTGCTGTGCCTTCGTCATATTCCACAAGCGCTACCATATCCTTTGTTGAAAAGACGATCACCTGG
>Ga0247841_10011220_pt1 | contig 11978 bp, 5 predicted proteins | sample LaCruzMarch2015__2_FD_192410 | JGI IMG/M metagenome (GOLD analysis project Ga0247841, IMG submission 192410) | Freshwater microbial communities from meromictic Lake La Cruz, Castile-La Mancha, Spain - LaCruzMarch2015_18m | ecosystem: Environmental > Aquatic > Freshwater > Lake | place: Spain...
ATTGGTGCTGTTAGTTATATCATTATGATTGACTATTGCTCCAGTATTATCTGTAATCGTTCCGATAAAATTTATCCCTATATAATTATCATAGATCTCATTGCCTGTGATATTTACATCGTTTGAGCCGCCATAACCAAAAGTGTCGTCAGAAGTAACTGAAATTCCTGCTTTATTTTCAAATGCTTCATTATCTTCTATCAAAACATCATCTGCACCGATCAAAAGGATACCTGAAGTAGTATCAGCACCAGTGTAATAACTGCCACTTACAGTGTTGTTACGGATGATTGCACTGGCACCATAACCAACCTGTATGCAATTCTGTCCTATGGTTGCTGTAGGTCCGACTCCAGTAACGATATTTCCTTCAACTAGAGCAAATGAGTCTAACTCATTTATGAGAATACCTGTTTTTTGGTAATTATAGATTATATTGTTACGGATGGTAATATTCTGTGGCTTTGATATATCCCACTCATGATTTACTCTTACTGCATTTCCTCTCTGTGCTCCGCCAAGAGGATTATCTTGTATACCTCTAACAGTACAATCTGTCAAAGAACCTGTCTGAATACCTTCTAAATTGTTTTCTTTCCAGAAATAGACACCTTCAATACTCTGGAAATTGCTGTGGTTTAATCCATCTATTGTAAATCCTGAAATATTAACATTAGCTGTATCGATCATTACCATAACTCCGAAAGTTTCAAAATTATGCACATAAGTTGGAAGCGAAGCAGGTGCTTGTATAGTTGTAACATCTCTTCCTGCTCCAGTCAAAGTTATGCTTTTGTTGATAAAGATGCCTTCTGTATAAGTTCCAGCTCCAACTTGGATAGTATCTCCATCAGCAGAATTGTTTATAGCTTCTTGAATAATAGTATAATTACAGCCAGAACTGCAGACTGTCAAATTTGTTGGAGAAGGACTAAGGATAATGGTATGTGTCAAGTTTTCAATCTTCAAGATTGTTCCATTCTTTGTGCAGCTTATTCCATTTCTTGTATAAGTTCCTGGTACGTGCAAACATTGGTTTAATATCGTTTCATTTGCACCATTGCATGCTCTACTTACATTATTTATAGAAACTACATCTGCATCCTTTACGCAAAGATTGTTAAATCCAGTAGAATCTATATAAACTGTTTTAGTAAATCCAGACTGAAGGACCTGAGACATGTTGATAATCATATAATTTGTTCCTTGTTCTATCTTTATCTTGCTTAGATCTAAAGGTGAACCTCCAAAGTCATAATCAAATTCGATAATTGGTTGAGAACCAGAAAGTAGTGATACTACTTGTTCTCCAGAATAGGTTTCAGATGAATTTATCTCTGTTCCATCTATAGTTATATTTGTTATCGCTGTTCCGTTTGTTTGAATATCCGAAGCATTTCCGGTTACGTTACTTCCACAACCAGAATTACTGATATTAACACTTAAATTATCATAAGAACTTGCACCTGGAAATTTGTTTCCTGTAATACTTGTAGAACCAGGATAGACCATATATGTTGCACCATTATCTATATTGCCACATAAACTGCTATTTATTACACCAGTACCAGACACAGCAGTACTGCTCAAAATACCACCATAAGTAACATCATTATAAATATTTTCAGTTACATTAGCACCGGTTATAAGACCTCCAAGAGATATTGCAGTCAAAGTTCCATCTATCGTGTTTCCAATAATATTACTATTAAAATATACATTGGTTATATTTCTATAAAAATTACCTTGATCAAATACTATTCCGGCAGAACCATAAGGAGATCCTACATCACTAATATTGCTTATCTGATTATCCAAAATTGTTAAACTTCCATTAACTCTTTGTATAAACATAGCCTGAGGTCTTCCACCAGTTACGTTGTTTATTATATTGTCTTCTATAGTGATATCATTAGGTGTGTTGATTACACCATTAACATATATAGCTCTTGCTCGTTGAGTACCAGAAGCAGAAGAATTAAAACAATTATTAATTATTTTCTCAATTATATTTCCCTGAATAACTGTACCAGGACCCATAGAATTTATGCTGATACCCTGAGAATAACCCGAAGAGACAACGCAATTTGGATAGTTAGGATTTCTAGGATCATGTAACCAGTTATTAATAATATGAAGATTAGTGATTACATAAGGTCCAGTTGCAGACTGATAAATGATCATAGCTTGCCCAAGTGATGCTGTAGTATTAATATAATTAGAGTTGCTCAATTGTAAGCTTCTGATAGTTATATCTCTCAAAGGTGGTATGCCTGCACCACCAATTCCTATTATTTTAGCATTATTTACTTGGCCTGTCTGAGACATTGTGATAAGTACTCCTTCAGGATTATCATCTGTAGATCTTAAGGTTGTTCCATTTTTTTTTATTGCAATTGCTCCACTATTTATTGATCCATCTAAGATATAAGTTCCATTATCAAAACAAAAGGTTGTATATGGAGCGGCATTACTGATATTAGCTATGATTGATGCACTAGACCATGATGTATTGAATGTTATGTTACAATCATTAGTAGATTGTATGCCTACACTTGCTTGGTTTGCATTTATTTCTTCAGAAACAGAAGGTTCTTCAACTATAATTGTTTCATCAGTTGTATTTTCAATAGTTGTATTTTCTTCTAAGATAGGTTCTTCAACAGAAATATTTTGTTCAACTATAATCGTTTCATCAGTTATATTTTCAATAGTTGTATTTTCTTCTAAGATAGGTTCTTCAGGAATAACAACTTCTTCTGATGGAATGATAGTTTCATTAGATAAATTTTCATCTAAAACAGAATATCCAGTCATTCCAGAATGATTTATTATAAGGAATGTAGTAAAAGCTATAACCAAAGTGATAAAAAGATTGTTTAAAAGAACATGTTTAGGTATCTTATTCATCATATCACTCTTTTTATATAAATCAGAATTTAACCTTTATAAATATTTCTATTATTGACTATTTACCCAAGAATAATAAGTTTAAAAGAATAATTTAACGTATCTTGTTCTGTATCTGTTGCAATAATTCCTGAAGTTGGCTGTATAATTCGTTTTTGACATCATCATGGACTTTGTCTGATTTGGATATCTTCTGATACATCTTTATCAAAGATGGATATTCATTTAGATATATCTCTGATTTGTTCTTCTTTAAGCTATCTGCTATTCTGTTGTATAACTTATCGAAATCAGCAAGATATGCTGCTTTATGCTGGACAACAACAGCTTCCATTTTAGGAGGTGCTGGAGCAATTAATACTGTTTCCTGTTTTTTAGCTGGCTTATGCACTAAAACAAGCCTTGTTATGCCAATCAAGATAACTAAGATGAGAGATAGCATAAGTATTCCAAATATGCTTTCCTTATTTGAAGTTAAATAAGCTTTAAATAAATCCATTTTGTTTGTTTCTTGTTGTTCAGGAGCTTTTTGTTCAACAACAGGCTGTTCAATAACTTCTACTTTGCAAGGTTCGCATACTCCTCCGCAATCAACATTTTCTTCGTTTTGATTCTTGATATTATCAGAACATGATGCAGTTACTGGTTTTGCGCATGATTGTGATTCAAAAGGCCTAACAGGAGCAGGTGCTGTTGTTGTTTGAGAACAGTCTTCTTGCAAAGTGCATGTTCTGGATTGTTTACCATCATCACTGCATTTGCTCCATACACTGCATGTCCATTTTTGCAGACAAGATGCTTTAACTATTGGTAAAGATGATCCGCCACCTGAACCTCCACTGCTAGAAGGAACTGTTCCTAATAAGGCAGAATAGCTTAGATTAGATATTTCCATTCTTGTTCCTAGATCTTTGCATGTTATTCCACTTATAGTTACTCCGCTTGAATTTCCTATACAAGTTGCGAAATTAGTTTCATTAGCTCCAGTACAAGCTGAACTAACTTCACCTATAGAAGCAACGTCTGCATCTTTTACGCATAGTTTAGTAAAACTATTATCATCAATATAAACTATTTTTTTGAATCCTGGTTGAAGTACTTGTGACATGTTTACAATTATATAATTTGTGCCTTTTGTTATTTCAATTTTGCTTAAGTTTAAGGCAGAATCGCTAAAATTATATTCAAACTCTATAACTGGAGTTGAACTTGAAACTAGAGTAACATTCTGCGCACCAGAATAAGATGAACCATTCATGTCTACCCCGTTTATCTGTATAGTATCTATAGTTATACCTGTTGTAATAATCTCTGAAGGAGTTCCTTCAACAGGATTTGAGGGAACACAGATTCCGCCAACACTTTCCCAGCTTGTTGGATATGATTCACATAACCAAGGATCATAACTTACGTTTCCGGCTATTATTGCTGTAAAGTTTGGATTGGAAGAACCCCACCAATTTTCAGTTGTATCTACACTCAAAGGAACACCTACATTCCTCATATTAATAGTATTTCCATAAATATTATTATTATTAATAATTGCACTAGAAGTGACTGAATTGTCTCTTCCAAAAAAATCATCAAGTCTATCTGATTGATATCCGTTAGGGATAGTACCTTCAGAAACATTATATCCTTGTTGTATCTGCACACCAACATCACAGCCAGTAACTGTATTAGATAATACTTTATGGTCTTCTCCTGCTACAACAATTCCAAATCCAGTACTATTACTTCCAGCATTATTTTGAGCAATGCCATTAACAGTATTATTCTTTACAACAACATCTGAAGAATTTGTAGTTGATGAATCTCTCTTAAATACAGCAATTCCAGCAATATCTCTTATCTCAGCTACACCTAAACCATTATAAGGTCCACCACCAAAAGTAATAATGTTATCTTTTACAACAAAACTGCCAGGACCGCTTTCAGCACCATTTCCAACATCATCTCTAACTTCAATTCCAAATCTGCCATACATAGTGATTGTATTACCGCTAATAACATTTTCATAAATACCATCATAAGCTACTTGACTTACTGCAATTCCAGAATCAGTTGCTTGATAAACACCAGATCCGCCTGATACTGTGTTTCCGGTTATCCTCACACCTTTATTAATACTATAATTACCAGTAGTAGTGTTAAAAGCATAGGGCATATTTATATCAATCCCTGAAACTTTATTCCTTAAGAAAGTTCCATCTTCTACAATAACATTTTCTTTGTCCATGCTCTGCATCATTAATCCCCTACCATTTCCACTTGAATAACCATTGTCATTTGCTGTCACTCTAGTAAATCGAATATTCTTAAGAGGTGTCGGACCTCCGAAAAGAATACCAGAATCCTTATTGTTATTTGCACTAACATCCTCAAGAACAATATTTTCACCAATGCCACCAACTATATATCCCCAGTTGTGTATATAAATTCCAGAAAGGAATCCATCAACTCCTAAGTCATAAATACTAACATTATCTATTCCATTGTCAATTGTAATACCATTTGTAGTTGCTGTTGCTTTACCAGGCCCTTGTATAATTGTATTAGACATACCTGAACCTTGTATTGTTAATGATTTGTTTATAGTGATATTTCCTGTATAATTTCCAGCACCAACCTGGATAGTATCTCCATCAGCTGCAGCATTTATTGCATCTTGTATTGTAGTATAATTACAGCCAGAACTGCAGACTGTCAAATTTGTTGGAGAAGGACTAAGGATAATGGTATGTGTCAAGTTTTCAATCTTCAAGATTGTTCCGTTCTTTGTACAGCTTATTCCATTTCTTGTATAAGTTCCTGGTACGTGTAAACATTGGTTTAATATTGTTTCATTTGCACCATTGCATGCTCTGCTTACATTGCTTATAGAGACAATGTCTGCATCTTTTACGCAAAGATTGTTAAATCCAGTAGAATCTATATAAACGGTTTTAGTAAATCCTGACTGAAGGACCTGGGACATATTGATTATCATATAATTTGTTCCTTGCTCTATCTTTATCTTGCTTAGATCTAAAGGTGAACCTCCGAAGTCATAATCAAATTCGATAACTGGTTGAGAACCAGAAAGTAGTGATACTACTTGTTCTCCAGAATAGGTTTCAGATGAATTTATCTCAGTTCCGTTAATGATTATAGTCGTTATATTTACTCCTTCTGTGACTATATCTGAAACATTACCTTCTACTTCGTTTCCAAACACACAACTTCCATTAACACTAACTAAAGAAGTTGGATATTCTTCACATAACCAAGGATCATAATTAGCATTTCCGTTTATCAAAGATGTAAAGTTTGGATTAGAATATCCCCACCAATTTTCAGTTGCGTTTAGGGTTCCAATTCCGCCATTGTAAACAACTTTTCCAAAGTTATCATCAAAATTATTATGATAAACATAAATTGTTCTACCCGTAATGTTATTTGTATTTCTTACTGCAAATCCGTTATAAGAATGGGTGATATTATTACCGTAAATTCTTACATTATCAAAAAGATCTCCGTAGATTCTTATTCCACCCCTATCCGAATCATTATTATAATTTGCATTGTCAATAGAATTGTCTCTTATAATTACATTAACTGCCAAATTAGATAGCTGAATTCCTTGTCTCGGCGTATTAAGAACCGTATTTCCAAATATTGAAGCGTTAACAAGATTTCCAAGCAGCATTCCAGCATAACCACTTCCATTGATAAAGTTTCCAGAAATTTCTATATTTGTTTTATTCGGAGGTGAGTCTATATTTATTACCGAACCAGCCGAACCACTACTATAAATAAACTTATTATTAAGAATTCTTAAACCATCATAAGAACCTCCGGCAAAATAAAGCAAACCTGCACTGCCAGCAGTAACATTGAATAGGTTATTTTCTATCAGCATGTTAGTGTGATTCAGACCTGCAAATTGAATTACATATGGTCCACCCACACCCGAATTAGGATTCTCAAATATACAATTAGTCAAATGAAAATTATTTGCATTAGGATTAGTATTTATTGTATCTATTAATCTACTACCGCTGCCAGTAAATTTAAATCCATCCAAAGTGATATCATTTGCTGATGGTCGGATTACATAAAAACCACTGGCGTTTAAAATAGTTTCAGACCCCCTAGCTTCGTCCCAAGCTATGCCTGCATTAGCCCCTCGCAAAGTTAAGGATTTATTTATTACTATAGTAGTATCCCCATAATTTCCTTCTTTAACAAGAACAGTGTCACCATCTTGAGCTCTGTCTATCTCATTTTGGATTAAAAAGCCAATAGTTCTTCTATCAGTAAAAACATCATAACTATCTGCTCTTAAGTCACTAGGAGGATTTGCTCCTACTGCAACAGCGTTATCATACGTATTGTCATTAAAATAAGATGCCCAGTCAAATTGGCTGTTATCGTATTCTCCTCTTGCTCTTATATAAATAGGATAACCTGGGTCAAAATCATGGAAATTATTTCCTGTGATTATTGCACCACCTACAGGATAGTTAAACCATCCGATTGCAGGAGTTGTTCCACTAAAGCTTACTGCTCCTCCGTCAAAATCATTATTTAAAATTTTTCTTCCGTTAACATCTCCCGAATAACCAGCGCCATCTGCAATACTGACCCATGCCCAATAATAGAATTTATTATATTCTATATCATATGTTTGTACATAAGATGTGTTTGTTTCATTATCAAATCTCCAGTCATTAATATAAATCTCTCTTGACCTTGAATATTTTAATGTAAATCCATCTCCAATAACTTCAGTATCTTTTTCCCATTCAGGATCAGCATCATAATACCACAAACCAGTTACTGTAAGATCATCTCCTTGTACGAACATTCCAGAATGTCCGAAAGCGTTTGTTGGATGAAGTCTTATTTCTGTCGCAACATCATCAGCATCTGTAATAGGATTTCCGCTTGAGTCTACACCTTGGATTGTTATATCATCCTTATCTATAAATAGTCCAAACTGATAAGGACCTACAGTACCATTACTGTTCCAAATGTATCTATCAGATGCAGTTTCATCATAAACTCCAGGATAAACATTTATTGTATCTCCAGAATTTGCAGCATCTATTGCAGCTTGGATTGTTGTATAATTGCAATCAGAAGAACAAACTGTAATTGTTTTAGGAGGAGATACTTCACTTATTGAATTTATAGTTGATTTTTCACTAACAATATTTGTTTTGGAAGCCATACTTTCAAAATCTGTATAAGGTTCTTCAATTCTTCCGCTACTCTTTTTTTCTGAAACAATCCTATCGATATGATCTGTTGCAATGATAGGATTACCAGTATCTTCCATGATAGAATTACTGTTTTCAGTATCTTCTAAAACAGCATATCCCGTAATTCCAGAATTATTGTTAATAATAAGAAAAGTTGTAAAAGCTATAACTAAAGTGATAAAAAGATTGTTTATAATAACATGTTGAGGTAGTTTATTCATCATATCACTCTTTTTATATAATTTAGAAGTTATTGCTTATAAATATTTCTATTATAGGAGACTATATATAGTATAGAATTATTTCCAATACCTTTATAAATGGTCTTTTATTTTCAAAGAGTATAATACTAAGGGTGATATAATATGAAAATACTTGAAGAACCAACATCAAAGTTTGTTAAGATAAGATGCCCTAAATGCAAGAATGAGCAGATAATGTACGGAAAAGCAAGCTCGGTAGTTAAATGCTTAGTATGCGGCAAAGTCTTGGCAGAACCTAAAGGCGGTAAAGCTAAAGTTAAAGCTAGAGTCCTAGAAGTCTTGGAATAAAATTCCAAGCCATTTGGAAATTTTTAATTTCCAAAGGTTTTAGAATAAAGATAATATGCAACTAAAGAGAGAAGGTTTTCCAGAAGAAGGGGAATTAGTACTTTGTACAGTCACTAAGATATTTGGTCATTCTATTTTCGCAAGTTTAGATGAATTCAACAATCGTCAAGGTATGATCAATATTTCTGAAGTATCTCCAGGAAGGATCAGAAATCTTAGAGATTTTGTTGTTGAAGGAAAAAAGATTGTCTGTGCAGTTCTAAGGATAAATAGAGAAAAAGGTTATATTGATCTAAGCCTAAGAAGAGTCAATGAAAATCAGAAAAGAAACAAACTAGAGCAGATCCAGCTAGAAAATAAAGCTGAAAAGATAATGGAATTTGTTGCAAAAGAGATGCATATGGATTTTCCAAGTTTCTATAAAGATATAATGGCTAAGATCTCAAAAGATTACAGCATGCTAAGCTCATGTTTTTCAGATATTGTAAATAATAATTTAAAATTAAAAAATTATGGTATCAGAGAGGATATAGCAAATAAATTGATGGAGGTTGTCAAAGAAAGGATCAAACCTCCAAAAATAAATATTTCTGGGATATTATCAATAAGGATCTTGGCTCCTGATGGGATAGAGATCATCAAAGAAGCTTTCAAAAAAGCAGAAGAAGTTGGAAAAGATGCTTTTGATGTAAAATATCTAGGAGGAGGAACATATAATATTGTCATCACTGCTTCGGATTATAAGAAAGGAGAAAAGATACTGAAAGATTGCTTAGATTCTTTAACAAAAATAATAGAAACAAATAAAGGAACTGCTGTTTTCAAAAGAAAAGACGATAAAAAAAATTAAATTTCTTTTACAAGTTCTGGAAGTCTATCAAACAAACCAAATATTAAAGTTAAACCGCTATTGATCTTATAAGCATCACTTTCCATTTCACTTCTGCCAATAGGATCAGGTCTATTTTTCATTTTTTTTAGGATCATATTTTGATCACAAGATGCACCCGGAACACCAAAACCTCCTTGCCAAACCCATCTCTGATGAACTTCATATCTTTCTGCTTCTGTTGGTTCTCGTATTGGAACTAATTGATCAATTCCGAACTCTAAAGAAAATCCTAGATTAGAGATTTGCTGCGTATCTCCCATGCTTGTAAAAGTTCCGCGAGCATAGGCTTCTTTTCATGCACTTAACCCCATATACATTCTTCTCATGCCCTTTTTTTCAAAATGATCATCTTGTTCTTTATTGCATTCTCCGCTAACTATCATATCAAATTTATCAGGATTCATATAAAAATCAATAGTGATACCAAATTTTCCCCTCATATATGCAGGAGCAATCTTTATTACAGAACCATCTTCTATACTGCTATATCTGCTCCATCCACTTTTAACTTTTTCATTGATTCTTTTTATAATTGTTTGATATAATCCCCCTAAATCATTATCAGGGGTCATGGTAACAGATAGTTCAGGTAATTTTGCCAAAACAAGGCCTGTTTCATTGCATCTTTCAGAGATTGACTTAATCTTATTATGTTCTTGAACAGTATCCCATAACATTTTATCAAATTCTTCAGGTTCAACACCCAAACCAACTGTAAATGATTGATAAGGTTTGTCTAATTGCTCTTGTCTCTTTTTTGCTAAAAAATCTCTGACATATTCTCTTAGTTCTTTTCCAGGTTTGTATTTCATAAAAATAACTAAAGATTCTGGATTTTGTGAATCAGTAAGATATGTATCGAGGGATTTAAGATGTTTTTGCGCTTCATCTTGGCTAACATTTCTAAAAACATCTGCTGCAGTTATTCCAAAATAATCTCTAAATTGCGGAAAAAATACTCCAAAAGAAGATTTACCAGAAAGATATTCTTCTACAAATCTAGGTTCAATATATTGATTGCCAACTCCTCTTAGATGATTAGTCAAATCAGAAGCAGTTTTTCCTTGTTGATTTAATTTTTGTTTGGTTATCTCTGCAATTAACTGTCCAATCTCAGTCCATCTTGGATTTTCTATGCCTAAAAATTGTTTGAATGTCATAGAAATTATTCAATTTCTTTAACATAAGCTTTATTTGCTAATTTAGGTCCAGCGCCTATTGCCATTATCTTGCTTCCATCTGAAACTAGATTCAGATATCTGCATAGATCAGAATTTAATTCTTTTCCAACTTTTAATTCGTTGGTTCCATCTGAAGCTATAGAATCCCATGTGGGTATCAATTGAACTATAGGTATACAAGATTCAGATGTTAGATGTTCCTGTCTTAACTGCATTCCTGGTTTTATGATATCTCCTATTTTATGACCGCCATATTCTTTAACAGCTTGGTAAGCAGTAATCACTCCTAATTGGGGTAAGTCCATCGCTCTGTCAAGAGCATTTCTTATCTGTAAAGGATGTCCTTCAAAATTATAGACAACTCCTGTTTCAACCATATCGTCAAATCTGCAGATTCTTGCTCTTCCAGATGTCTCTCCTCTTTCTCCCCACTTATAAGCTGTCAATAAAGCGCGAGCTTCAGCCAAAGATAAGTCCATATTGATTCCTTCAATCCTAACTTTTGATTTTCTTAAAGAATATCCATTTTCTACAGCATGGAAAAACGCTTCTGTCAATTCATGGAACGCTTGGTCACTTTGTTCTTTTGTCAAAAAATCACCAAGAGTTTCTGTCTTTTCAAAACTTATCATCTGACCATCTTTTTCAGCTTCTAATTTGTATAAAGCATCTTGTTTGATAAATCCTGACATTGTTATATCATTTCCACCGACAGATGTGTTTGCAAACTTGAATACCAATATTCTTCTGTAATTTATGTTATCAGGATTTAAACCAGCATCTCCGATTGTCGATGAGCTATGTGTTCCTGCAGCGGTCCTGTTTTTGCTGTATTTTACAGGACCAGATAGCAGACAAGATTGCACACCTTCGATGCTTCCTGGAATTCCTTGAGCTACTAGATTGTTTATATCTGTTTTAGTGTCCCCTATAAAGAACAGGCCTTTATCACATACAGCTCTATACTGCTCAAGAAGATATTGTGCAGGATCTTTTTCTGAAAAGAACTGTATCTCAGATTGGCTTAGTTTTTGTGCCAATGTTTCTAATCTTTTATTTTTAGAATAAAGTGATTTATTTTGAAGCGCGATTCCTAACTTAATCATACTGTCTACACCTAATTCTACAAATTCTTTATCGTGCTTTATCCTGTCATCAAATTCTCTGATTTGATATTTAACTAATCTTAAAAATTGTT
>Ga0247841_10011221_pt1 | contig 11978 bp, 7 predicted proteins | sample LaCruzMarch2015__2_FD_192410 | JGI IMG/M metagenome (GOLD analysis project Ga0247841, IMG submission 192410) | Freshwater microbial communities from meromictic Lake La Cruz, Castile-La Mancha, Spain - LaCruzMarch2015_18m | ecosystem: Environmental > Aquatic > Freshwater > Lake | place: Spain...
ACCTTTCAGCTCTTTATGAAGAAAGACAGAAGCGACATTCATCAGTTCGGCACGTCCGTTGCACCTGACAATGCCTGCTTTACGGAAAAGCGAACCGACAGCCAGGTCGGAACTGGCCAAAGCGCCTGTATGAGATGATGCTGCCCTACTGCCGGCCTCCGAAGAACCGGCTTTGATTGCTGCAATCTTACAACCCTTCCGGATCAGTGAGGCAGCGTGTTTTAATAGCAGTTGCGGTTTGTTAATGGCTTCCATGTAGAGCAGCTTGACTCGTGGACTGATTTTATGGTCGAAAGATTCGTCCATGTACTGAAGGATATCTTCAACACCCATCTGGGCGCTGTTGCCAACAGAGAAAACGCGTGCAAAGCTTAACCCTTTCTGAATGCCGTTTTCCATGATAAAACAAGCCGTAGCTCCGGATCCGGAAATAAAATCGCAACCTGATAAGGTTAGCCTTGGGATTGGCAGGGTAAAAACACCATGGTAAGCAGGGGTCAAAACTCCGATACAGTTAGGTCCGATAAGTGAAGCCCCTGCTTTATTGATAATATCTACCGTCTTTCTCTCGAGCTCTTTTCCTTCAGGGCTTTCTTCACTGAATCCTGCAGAAATGATGATAAATGCCCTGGTATTCTTTTCTTTGGTCAGTATTTCAACTGTTTCAGGCACATATTTAGCTGCTATGACTAGAATGGCAAGTTCTACCGGTGGTAATGATCCAATGTCGCGATAGGAAGTAATCCCCTGCACCTTATCTTCTTTTGGATTCAAAACCAGTAAGCTCCCCTTGTAACCTCCGTCAACAATGTTTTTAATAATCTTACCCCCTGGTTTTTGAAGATCATTCGAACCGCCAATTACCACTATACTTTTCGGATCTGTTAACTCCCTGTTTATCATTTTTTCCTGTATTAATTTCCGGTGAAATCAACTTTCCGCTAAGATATAAAATTGATTGCCTTTGATAAGATCAAAGTAAGAATATTTATATCCTGACCGGTATGTCATTCACGGGGAGGATCACAGGATTAGGAACATTGAAATGTTGAAGGTTGAATGTTGAATGTTGAATGTTGAATGAAAAACCGTCAAATCGTCCAATTATTTAATGATCGTCGGACCGTCGGTTGTTATTATTTCTCCACTTTTATAGATCAATAAAGGATTAGGTTCATTGTAAGTGTTCGATTTTATTGATATTGCAGTACCGTAAACAGCTGCATTCGTCGCATCTGTAACATTATTAAAAGGATGAACGGCAGATCCGTCACCTCCCGGTGCTGCATTTTTGTCCACATAAAGGATGATCAATGGGTGAGCCCTGTAAATTCCCCTGCCATGGGTGGCTGCAATCAGGTAGTCATCGCCCTGCCAGAACAACTCATCTACTTCAATGTTACCTGGAAATTCATGTCCGGCAGTTGGATAACGCGGAGCTTTACACCAGTTAATCCCTTGATCTTCTGATGCAAAAACGCCCATGTCGGTTCCGATATAAACCCAGTTGCCATTATGCGGATTTACTCTCACAGTGTTTACCTGGATCTCGGGAAGGTCGTTGGGCGATGTGCCGGAACGATTCTCCCATGTAGACCCGCCATCCGGGGTGAACCAGACATTGTCAGGGTTATAACCGCTGAATGTCACAAAAACTTCATCATGGTTATAGGGATTTATGGCAATATCCTTTACCTGTCGATTAGGAAGGGGTGTCGGATTATTATCTTTTATTGACCAATCAGGAGTTGTTGCCGTTCCATTGGACGTTTTTGCCACCTGCCCATTGGTATAACCCACCCAGACAATATTGGAATTGCCATCTGCAATATCGATGGCGCTGCATTTGATGCTGTCTGGCAGCATTTCCCGGATTGAATCCCATTGTGCGGCGCCGTCAATTGTTCTCCAGATTCGCAGTCCTCCGGCGATCAATCTTGTGGAAGTATTAGGGTCCATTGAAAAGGGCGCAATAAATAACGCACTATATTTAGACAAGGCATCTGTCAGACCATTAATGGCTAAGGCAAAATACTGTCCGTCAGTGGCTTTACGTATAGTTAAATGCACACGTTCCCCATATTGAATTAAGCTATTATTGTAATCGATAGCAGCAAAGCCCCCGTCACCACCTGAAACTATGTTCCAGCTACCAGGGCCACCTGACGCGGTGTACTGGATAACCCCGATGTCCTGGGTTCCCCCAGTAATATAACTGCCATCCGGTGCAGCCGCACCACCATAAAATTGTGTTATGCCGAGCGTTGTTCCGTTTAAATTCGTCCAGCCGCTGTTCAATGAAACTGTCATGATATCGTCTGTCTTATATATTCCACCATCATTACCAAAATAGACCGTTTTATTCGAAATTGCATTATAATCCGGGTGGTTGATTATGATATGATTATCTGCATGAGCAGAGCCATTGTCTCCGTCGCTAATTATGGTCAGTGTCTCGCCCCCGTCCGTACTTCTCCAGTTATCAATCCCCCCCACAACAATCCGCGTGCTGAGTGTCGGATCAACCCAGATCGTATTATTATAAAACTGTTGAATTCCCATGTATTCTGTTCCGGTATTTTTTAACTCCCAGGTATTGCCATAATCATCTGATCTCCATATTTCACCTTTGTTTCTTCCCATGGCAACATAAATTCTTGATGCATTACTCGGACAGAAAGTGACTTCACATCGCTTGGGATCATCTGGTAACATAAATTTAGTGCCTGTAGTCAGTTCAGCCCATGTCTGACCATAATCATCTGATAAATAGACCCCGCCCGAACCTGTACAACCGGCAATAACGTAATTGTGCGGATGGTTTGGACTCACCTTTACATCACTTACCGGACTGGGAGTGTGCAGCACCGAATCCCAGCTTAAGCCTCCGTCTGTCGTTTTCCATACATATTTTGATGCTGTTGCGGCATATAAAGTGCCACTGCTGTCAGGATGATGGTCAATCCGTGTGACCCATCTGAAATAGTCATTATTGGTGCTTTCAAGCTGATCCCATGTATATCCGTCATCCGTACTTTTAAATATGCCGGCGCCGGGAAGGCGATCAGCATTTCCAAAATATTCTCCTGTCGAAGCATACATAATGTTTGTATTTATGGGATCATATAAAATACTTGTGATGGCAAGGCTCGGCAGAAAGTCGTCAATTACCATCCAGGATATACCACCATTGCTGCTTTTCCAGATCCCCCCGGAAACGCTTCCTATAAAAATGATATACGTATTTGTCGGATGAATGGCAATTGCCCGGATACGTCCCCCGGTATTTCCGGGGCCGAGCCATTCCCAGTTCCATAATCCGGCATCTTTAGGCTCGGGCATTTTTTCGATATGCTTCTTCGCTTTTATAAGCGCGTCCATCGGTATGTTTCCATTTGAATCAGCCCGCTGCATATACCAAAATCTTTGCCTTTCTTCCGGATTATCTTCAGAATTACTTTCTTTATCCACTTCATTTTTTGGTTGAATATCGAAATCCTGGGCTGCCAGATTAAAGGACATAACAATGAATGATAGAAAGCACAGGTTTTTAAAAAGAGTTGTCGGTTTCATAGCTTGTTTTTTATTGTAATGAGACTAAAACAAGCACCAGGCCTTTGCCATTGTCGAGTGTGGTCATTGCTTTCCCGATCACTGCGCCCTGAGCTTTTGAATGACTTTTAACTTTCATGGCGTAACCTGGTGTGGTTGAAGTAGTAAGCATATCCCCTGGTTGAATTGCGCCAAAAGAAGCATCAACCCAACAATACACCCTTCCTGAAAGGGCGACCATGTGTTTTCCGTCTGCCTCGGTACCTTCCTGGCGAAGGATCAGGCCGGTTTCTATATTTCCTGCACCGCTTACAATCCCTGCTACACAATGATCGTTGGCTTTATCGCTAAGCCTCAGTTTGCCGGGGTGTTCGCTGTCAATGCTGAGGACCATTCCTGATTCAATGTTTTCCAGGCCATCGGTATCGAAAGGTTCCGCGATGTCGCTCCCCCCGGTGATCTCCAGTTCACTCACTTTGGCTCTTCCAATGACCTGTAGCTCGCACGACGGAGCAGATGTTCCGATACCCACATCCCCGTCATCGGCAACAATAAATTTAATATCACCATCGGAATCCTGAATCTCAAAGTCAGATCCGCCATTTACTGCCCCATCTTTTATTACAAGTCCTTTCTCATAGTTTATAATAGGAGGAAGCACCATTACTCCGCTTGCCGGTTCTATTGAAAGTTTTCCAAGCGGCTCAGTTGTTCCTATACCTAATTCCCCGATGCTCGACAAAGTCATGCTGATCACACTATCAGTTCCAAAGTGGGTGGGGGAGTCGAATTCATTCACCAGGTACATCGCATTGGCAATGGAATTGTGATAAACCGCATCATCACTGCCCACAAAGCCAATCGCTCCTCTTACCAGGTTTCCATCCTGTCTTACTTCAACGCGTGGGTTATCGCTTTCACCTGAATTGTTGGCGTCAGCTTCCACTATAAATAGTACATCCCCGTTGTTGTTAAGATGTAAATTTCCTTCAGGAGATGAAGTGCCGATACCTATTTGTTTGTTGGTCAGATCACCGTAAAAAAGATTGGATGCCCCAATGACTACCTGGTTGTTGCCTGTGGCAAATGGCGCAGGTAGGTCATATCCGATGATGATATTGTTCGAGCCTGTGGTCAGGTTATTTCCGGATTTATATCCAAATAAGATATTATTGGAACCTGAAGTCAGGTCATGTCCTGCCTCGAGACCGAACAATGAGTTATTGGAGCAAGAATTTCCCGAACTCCCAAACCCGGCCTGAAAACCAAAAACGGTATTAGAGCTCCCGGTCTGATTATTATAGAGTGCCAACATACCGGCTGTTGTATTCGTGTTGCCAGTCGTATTTGAATAAAGAGCCAGGAAACCCATGGCAGTGTTAGTACTTCCAGTTGTGTTTGAGAACAGGCTTTTTGAACCAATAGCTGTATTAGCCCAACCTTCCAGATATGAGGTATTATATCCGTTGTTAAACAATGCCGAATCACCAATAGCTACCAGGTTACACTGTTGTGTGCTTTTATAAAGTGCGTGAGAACCGATGGCCACATTGGAATGTCCATTATTATTGTTGTAAAGCGTACGCATTCCAACAGCGGTATTTGAATTTCCATTTCTATTATAGTAAAGTGCTGCATATCCGTTGGCCGTGTTATTAGAACCGGTAGTATCGGAATAAAGTGCTTTGAACCCGGTAGCAGAGTTTCCGGATCCTTTGGTCAATGAGACAAGTGCTGCATATCCCAGTCCGGTATTGTTGTCCCCGGTCGTACTGTTTGCCATGACCCTGTAACCGCATGCAATGTTGTAATCCCCAGTCGTGTTTGCATTCAAGGCTTCAAAACCGATGGAGGTGTTTGTGCTCCTGTTGCCTGCTCCTTTTCCAAGCCGGATGCCATTCATGCTAGCATCAGCGCCTGATACCTCGAATTTGAAAGTTGGAGTCGTTGTCCCGATACCGATACTGGTTCCATTGTTGAAAAGCAGGCTGTTGGCCAACCAGTTTGTCCCGTCATGTCGCATGGTCTGGCCGGAAACGCCGGCAGGCATCGTTCCGCCACTAAGTTGATACCATCCTGTACTGCTATAGAAGTAATAACCCGTTGGCGCATTGGTCTGGTACACCAATAGCCCGACGGCAGGACTGCTGATATTAGCCCGTTCTGAACTGCTCATCCTTGGAACCAGGAAACCTTTTCCAGTGGATTTGAGTTCGAGAATGGAGGATGGATCGGGAGTAAAAGCGGTTTCGCTGATCCCCACCGCCTGCGAAAATGCCATGCCATTCATCATCATTAAAGTGATGAACAATGTAATAAACTTTTTCATAGATTAATTTTATGGTTGTTAACATCATACAAAGAAATGAAATAAGAAATGAAAAATCAATAACCAAAAAGGAGTATTTTTTTTGATTTTATAGTTTTGGCAAGGTTATGGTGAGTATCTTATCTCAATTACTGGCATCATTTATGTTAAAAAAATATAAAATAAAAAGTAAATTAATTCGATTTTTTAAAATATTAATACCTTTGCCCTACTAATTAAACAAAAAAACAATGAAAAAAATTGCATTATTTATTTCCATGATTTTGGTTTCAGCGGCTGGCGTTTTCGCACAGGCTACAGAACCTGTTAAAGTTGAAGACAACCCTAATGCACCGGAAATAAGCTTTGAAAAGTTGGTTCATGATTATGGAACCGTAGCTTTTGGCGGAGATGGTGTCTGCACATTTAAATTTACCAATACCGGTAAAGAACCTCTGATACTTCAGCAACCCCAGTCTTCATGCGGTTGTACCGTGCCGACATGGCCGAAGGAACCGGTGTTGCCAGGAACTTCCAGTGAGATCCAGGTGACTTACAACACCAAGAAAGCCGGTCCGATCAACAAAACTGTTACTGTAAGGTCAAATGCAAAGACCAATACGGTTGTTTTGCGGATCACAGGAACAGTTCAACCTGATACTCCACAACAAATGCCTGAAAAAACACCTACTGAAGGCACACCTGTCAATAAATAAAACGGTTTAAAATTTATAAGGGGTTGTCTTAAGGTATTTAATATTCCTGAAAGACAACCCCTTTTCATTTCCTAAAAAGTATTAACCATGCCAAAAATTTCTAAGAAGGGGATGATAATGCCGGAATCCCCTATCCGCAAACTGGTTCCTTATGCAGATGTCGCTAAAAAAGCAGGCCGTAAGGTCTATCACCTCAATATTGGCCAACCTGACATCGAAACACCGGAGATTGCCCTGAATGCAATCCGGAATTTCAGCCAGAAAGTTGTTGAATACAGCCATTCTGCCGGTATCTATTCCTACCGCAAGAAGTTAACGGAGTATTATAAGAAAAACAATATTGACATTACTCCGGAAGAGATTGTGGTGGGTGCAGGCGCCTCTGAGGCTCTATTATTTGCTATTAATACCTGCCTAGATCCCGGTGATGAACTGATCATCCCGGAACCTTTCTACGCCAACTATAATGGCTTTTCCATCAATTGCGGCGCTGTTGTCCACCCGATCATTTCAACCATCGACACAGGCTTTGCCCTACCACCTATAGCTGAATTTGAAAAAGCGATCAATGAACGGACTAAAGCAATCCTCATCTGTAATCCGAACAATCCTACCGGTTATCTGTATTCTAAAGAAGAGCTGGAAATCCTGAGGGATATCGTTAAAAAGCATGATCTTTATCTTATCACTGATGAGGTTTACAGGGAGTTTGTCTATGATGGAAATCATCATTATTCGGCAATGAACCTGGAAGGCATTGACGATAATGTTATTTTGATAGACTCCGTTTCTAAACGGTATAGCGCCTGCGGTTTTCGTGTAGGTTGCCTGATTACCCATAATAAAGATGTTGCCCGCACGGCTTTGAAATTTGCCCAGGCCCGCCTGAGCCCTCCAACCTTTGGCCAGATTGGGGCTGAGGCTGCTATCGACACACCGCAGGAATACTTTGACAAGGTTCTCGTAGAATATCATGCACGCCGCAATGTGGTGGTAGAATATATCAATCGTATCCCCGGCGCTTATTGCCCAAAACCTAAAGGCGCCTTTTATGTGGTAGCAAGGCTGCCAATTGACGATTCCGACCGTTTCTGTAAATGGCTGCTGGAAGATTTCAACTTCAATAACGAAACTGTGATGCTGGCCCCGGCTACGGGATTCTATTCCAATCCTTCCAAAGGAAAGGACGAAGTCAGGATTTCCTATGTGCTGAAAGTTGAAGACCTTAAAAAAGCAATGGTTTGCCTTGAAGAAGCTTTAAAAGTGTATCCAGGAAAAACAAACTGAATTAATCCGGGTAAAGCAAATATTTTTTTCTGATTTGCCTGAACCTGGCGAGATCATTCTCCCAGCTTTTCCTGATTTCCAACTCCGGTATACCTTTGAGAATATCCATCCTCAATTGGTCAGTACCAGCAAGTTTGTCGAAATATGGTGTGAAAAATTCCGTGGAATCTTTGAAAAATTCATGCATGCTTATCAGATACCAAAGGGTGAAGTGATGCTCGTTCCTTAAAAAATTTTCAGCATAACCCGTCAGGTGAGTGCCTAAGCAGACCTGACCCTCATACGGAGGATGTTCACTGACCCCGGGAATGCTCTGGGGCTTGAATAAATAACTTCCAATAACAAAATGAGGATGGCCGATTACCTGGAATGGTGTTTCGGTTCCGCGACCAACACTTATTATCGTTCCTTCAAACAGGCAAAGCGATGGATACAGGTAAACAGACTGCCAGGTAGGCAGGTTAGGGGAGGGTTTGATATTTAATCTGACAATCAAATTGTGACTGTAACCATTCATCGGAATGACAGTAAGATCGCATTTTTTATCTCCCAGCCAGCCTTCGCCATTAATCATCATAGCATATTCCCCGATGGTCATTCCATAAACTACCGGCACGGGATGCATCCCTATAAACGAACGGAAAGCCGTATCCAATACCGGTCCATCGATATAAAAACCGTTAGGATTTGGCCGGTCGGTAACGATCAGGGGAATTCCCTCATCGGATGCGGCCTCCATGATAAGCGTTAAAGTTGAGATATAAGTATAAAATCTAACGCCTACATCCTGGATATCAAACAACAGGATGTCAATTCCTTCAAGATCGCCTGGCGAAGGTTTTTTCTTTTTGCCATAAAGGGATATGATCTTCACACCGGTCCTGCTATCCGTACCGTCCAGAATATCGGATCCGGCATCAGAGTTGCCAATGAATCCATGCTCCGGGCTGAAAATCACTTTCACTTTTAAGCCGGAATTGATAAGAATATCTATAAGGTGAGTGTTTCTAATCAAAGAAGTCTGATTGCAAACTAATCCAATGGATTTACCCTTTAATTGCGGAAAATATAAATCGGTTCTTTCAGCCCCGGTCTCAATCGAATCGCAGTTGAACAATTGAAGCCCCTCTGAGACTCTTATCTGGGAATTTCCCTGGTTGGAGTGACATGATGCAAATACCAGAAAGACTCCAAGAGTAAAGATTTTGCTTATTTTTACCATCTCATTCAAGCTATTTATCGTGAATCTGCCGGCTTTCATTGCCAACCGCTTAAGCGGTAAAGATAAGGAAAATTTATCCGGTCCGGTCATCCGGATTGCAGTGACTACTATAGCACTTGGATTATCGGTGATGATTATTGCTGTGGCCGTTTTGCTTGGATTCCAGACAGAAATCCGAAATAAAGTCATTGGGTTTTCTGCCCATATTCAGATCGATAATTTTGACGCTAACGCTTCCTATGAGGCCTCACCGGTTTCCATGGAGCAGCCATTTTATCCTGAAATGGAAGAAGTGGCTGGAATCAGGCACATCCAGGTTTTTGCTTTAAAAGCTGGTATTATCAAGACGGAAGACCAGTTGCACGGTGTGGTTTTAAAAGGGATCGGCCCTGATTTTGATTGGGATTTTTTTAAGGAGCATCTTATTTCAGGATCGACATTCCAGGATTTTGACAGCAATGCCTCTGCAGAGTTGCTGATCTCTGGAATGATATCTAAAAAGTTAAAACTTAAGGTCGGGGATGATGTCAGGATGTATTTTCTTTCCGGTTCTGAGGCTCAGCCTCGTGGAAGAAAATTCATTATATCAGGGATATACGAAACGGGTCTTGAAGAATTTGACGAAGCTTATGTTATTGGAGATATCCGTCATATTCAAAGCCTGAATAACTGGGATGCTGATATGGTTTCAGGTTTCGAAGTTTTTATTGACGACTTCAAAAACCTTGATAAAATGGGTGAAATGGTCTACCAGATGATTGGATATGATTTAAATGCCGAAACGGTGACAAAGGCATATCCTCAGATATTCGACTGGTTAAGACTAATGGATATAAATGTAGTTATCATTCTCATCCTGATGATCCTTGTTGCCGGCATTACGATTATTTCTACCTTACTGATCATGATCCTTGAAAGGACAAATATGATAGGCATTTTAAAAGCGCTTGGGATCAGGGATAATGACCTGAGAAAACTGTTTCTCTACCTTACTGCACGGATAATTATGAGGGGCTTGTTATGGGGAAATATTATCGGGATTAGTATCGCAGTAGTTCAACAGTACACAAAAATCCTTCCTCTCGACGAGGAATCATATTACATTTCGTTTGTCCCGATTTCGCTGAATATCACCCATGTCCTGCTGATAAACGGGGCCACATTTCTACTGTGCCTTATGATGGTACTGATCCCGGGTTATATAATCGGCAGAATTACGCCTGTGAAAGCGATAAGATACAGATAAGGTTATTAGTTCCAACGTTCCAAAGTTCCAAAGTTCCAAAGTTCCAAAGTTCCAAAGTTTCCTGGTCAACTTTTCGCTCTTCACTTCTTATGCAGTCCGCATTCCCTCGTTTCGGGATTCTCCCACCCCCAGCGACCGGCCCGAATATCTTCGCCGGGTTCGATGGCTCTTGTGCAGGGCTGGCATCCGATACTGGGAAATCCTTTGTCGTGCAAAGGATTGTATGGTATGTTATTTTTACGGATGTAGTCCCATAAATCGATTGATTTCCAATCTATAAGCGGATTTATCTTTATCTTATTGTTAAGCTGGTCCCATTCAATTAAAGAGAGATCTTCACGTGTTACTGATTGCTCACGCCGTAAACCGCTTATCCAGAAATCAATATTTTCAAGGGCTCTTTTCAGGGGTTCAATTTTCCTGATTCGACAGCATAATTTGCGATTTTCAATGCTTTCGTAAAAAAGATTAATCCCTTTGTTGTAAACCATTTCTTCCACGGCTTTCTGTTCAGGGAAAAATACCTTGACCTTTACTTTGTATCGTTGCTGTGTCAGATCAAGCAAATCATAGGTTTCAGGAAACATTCTGCCGGTATCGAGTGTGAATATATAAACCCCCGGATCGATGCCGGCAATAATCTGGGTGATAACCTGGTCTTCAGCACCAAGACTGGTTGAGAAACCCAGATTATCCCTGTAATTCCGGATGAAAAATTGTATAACATCGGCAGCTGGCTGATCTTTAAGCAATTGGTTAAATTTCTGAATTAGAGGTAGTGCGTTTTTGAGGATCATGTTGAAATATTCCGGGTTGTGAAGGTTACAAAAGTAATAAATAAATTATTTTTGACTTATTAACGGATAATGGTCATGAAAGTTCATTTCATTGCAATCGGGGGCAGTGCTATGCATAACTTAGCTATTGCTTTAAAACTAAAAGGATTCGAAGTAACAGGTTCAGATGATGAAATTTTTGAACCGGCGCAGGGAAGGCTCAAGAAATATGGTATTATGCCGGATAATGAAGGTTGGGATAAATTAAAGATATCGAATGATCTTGATGCAGTCATACTTGGGATGCATGCAAAACAGGACAATCCGGAACTTGCCGTGGCCCGTGAACTGGGATTGAAAATTTACTCCTACCCGGAATATCTTTATGAAGCATCAAAGGATAAAATCAGGGTGGTTATTGCCGGGAGTCATGGTAAAACTACCATCACTTCCATGATCCTTCATGTCTTGCAAGTAGCAGGCATTCAGGCAGATTATATGGTTGGCGCCCAACTCGATGGATTTGAAGTCATGGTGAGATTAACAAACGATGCAAAATATATCATCCTTGAAGGAGATGAATATTTATCTTCCACGCTGGATCCCAGGCCAAAATTTCATTTATATCGGCCACATATTGCACTTTTAAGTGGAATTGCCTGGGACCATATGAATGTATTCCCGACTTTTGAAAATTATGTAAGCCAGTTTGAACAGTTTATTAATTTAATTCAACCACACGGCTCACTCATCTATTGCAGTTCAGATCCTGTTGTCAAACGAATTTCACGTAAAAGCCGAAAAGACATTATCCTGATTCCTTACGGGGATTTAACTTACCGCATACACGATCAGAAGGCATATATCCAAT
>Ga0247841_10011222_pt1 | contig 11977 bp, 10 predicted proteins | sample LaCruzMarch2015__2_FD_192410 | JGI IMG/M metagenome (GOLD analysis project Ga0247841, IMG submission 192410) | Freshwater microbial communities from meromictic Lake La Cruz, Castile-La Mancha, Spain - LaCruzMarch2015_18m | ecosystem: Environmental > Aquatic > Freshwater > Lake | place: Spain...
CCTTGCTGACTGCCGGCGTCTATCGCAGCGTCGCGCGCATTACCCACAACGGCACCGACCCGCCGCTCGATATTGCCGTCGAATTGATCGTGCCGGAGCCGTTGCTGGCCGGGGCATGCGTCCTGATCGTGCTTGCCACAAGAAGGCGCGCGGGCAGACACGCCCGTGCGGCTGGCTATCACCCAACATCACCCTAAGGAGCAGTATGAATATCAGCATCAAAAAATCCCATGATTTACTGGTGAGCGGGCCGGATCGGGTCGGCTTGCTGGCCGACGTGGCCGGCCGCTGCAAGGAAGCCGGCATTGACATTCTGGGCATCAGCGCGTACCGGCGCGACAACAACGCGTTTCTGGTGCTGCACACCAGCGACCCGGCCAACACCGCCCGCATCTGCGCCGACATGAGCGTGGTGTGGCAGGAAGTCATCGAAGTGCAATGCGAAGCCGGCATCGGGGTTTTGGCTGACATCGCCAAGAAACTGGCGGAGGTGGGCATCAACCTCATTTATTGTTATGCCACCGTTGCCGATGCGCCCATGACGCGCATGGTGATGGACACGACCCACAACGACCGCGCGCTCGAAGCGCTCAACAGCTGAACCGCGCGCGGGCTTGCAGGCGGGTTGTTCTCACTGCTGTCGATAACCGGTTTTGGGCACCAGCGGACATCGACGCCGGCGCGCTGCTCCCGTTCGTAACAGGGAGTACCCGCGTGGTGGGGGAGGATCGCTGCATTCGCAGCGCATGATGTTTGCTGTAGTTTAGCTATTAGGAACACACTCACCTTGGTAGCGCAGTAGCGTTGATGATGTGGCTAAGCCGCACGGCTTGGTCTGCGAAGCAGCCGCGGCGTGCCTTGCGGCCACATTGCCGCGCACCTGCCGAGACCCCCACGACCTTGCGTCGTGGGTGAATAAGATTGAGAAAAAAGGCGCGCCGGCGTTTCACCCAATCTCTGCGTCCACCGAGGCGAGCTCGGTGGGGCGCCAGATTTGAGAGATAGTAATTTTAGTGATTTGCTCTTGCTGTTGAAAAAAAGCACGGAGTATGCTATCATACTGCCTTGATATCTTTTTTTGTTTCACTGTGAGCGACCGTAGGGGAGCACTGTGATCAGGTTTGCACGACGTATAGCCAGACCCGCGGGCATGCTGCTGAGCGCATGCCTGTTGCTTATCTTTGTCGCGCGCGCCGCGCCGCCCACCAGCGCCGACGAGCGGGTCAATAATGCCATCAAAGCCGCGCAAGCGGTGGTGCCGTTGCAGGCCATCCCGTTGCTGGAAGCGGCGGAAGCCAAGCATCCTTTTCACCCGGCCAATGTGCAAATCCTTTTTTTGCTGGGCTCGTTGTATGTGGATGTCGAGGAATTTGACAAAGCCCAAGCCAGTTTTGAGAAGCTCGACCAGCGCTACGGCAAGTACGCCGCCAGCATGCCGCAAGTGGACGAGGCGCGGGTGGCCATGGCGCGGGTGCTGTCCGGCAAAGGCAAGCATGACGCGGCGCTGGCGCAGCTCGACGCATTTCTGAAGCAGAATCCGAAGAGCGCGGCGGCGCCCATGGCGCGTTATCTCAAGGGCGAGGTGCTGGTCAAGAAGGGCGACCTTGCGGCCGCGCGCACGTACCTTGAGCCGGTGGCCAACAATCCGAGTGACCGCATGTACGAAGCAGCCCTGTTCATGCTGGCCGAGCTGGCGGTCAAGGCCAAGGATAGTGCGCGCGCGGAAGCCATCATGAGCCAGCTGCTCAAGACGACCAAGGATCGTGATGCGCGCAACAACGCCTTGTTCAAGCTGGGTGAGATTTACCGGGATGGCGGCAATGTGCCGAAAGCGCTGGATGCCTTCCGGCGCGTGAAATCCGCCGGCACGGATGCCGCCGCGCGCAACATGAATGCCAATATCCTGCTGGAAATCGGCCAGACCTTTGAGAAATTGAAACATCCGCTTGAAGCACGGATCGCGTTTGAGGGCATTGCCACCTTGTATCCGGATTCCATGTTGGCCACCGATGCATGGCACCGCGCCATCCTTGCCGACGTTGATTTTGACGATGTGGCCCGGGCCGAAGCGCGCTATCTGCTGTTCCTGTCAAATTATCCGGGCATGCATATCGCCAGCGGCACACGCATGTACCTGGCCAACCACGAACTACAGGCCGAACGGTTTACCAACGCCATTCACCAGTTGCAGTCCGGGTTGCGCGAATTTCCCACCAGCGAATGGGTGGAGACCATGTACACCACGCTCGGCAGCGCGTTCCTCGCGGCCAAGAAATATCGCGAGGCCGAAGCCACCCTGAAAGAATTTGCCGATAAATTCCCCGGCAGCGAGCTGGTGCCGGAAAGCTACCTGATGCTGGCGGACGGCTATGCCGAGCAGGAGCGCTTTGAACCGGCCATTGAAACCTACGAGCGCGTGGCCAATGACTATGGCGGCGTTGATGCCGGCAAAGCGGCGGGCACGCGCGCCCAGGAGGCCCGCCTGCAATATGGCGCCTACCTGGCCGCGACCAATGACCTGGTCGAAGCCGTGCGCCAATTCAAGACGGTGACCGCCTCAAACCTGATTGAGCAGGCCTTGTTCATGATGGCCGGCGCGCTGGCCCAAGCCAAACAATATGACGAGGCGGTCGCCGAGCTGCATGATTTCATGACGCGGTTTCCGGACAGCCCGTTGCGGCCGGAAGTCTTGTCGCGCCTGGCCGACATCCAGATGCAGGGCGAACAATATACGGAAGCCGCGCAGACCCTGCAGGAATTGTTCGCGCTGCCCATTGCGCCCACCAACCCGATTTTGCCGGCGGCCAACCTGCAACTGGCTTTCTGCAAGTATTACCAGGATGACAACGCGGGCATGGGTGTCGCGCTGACCAATATCCTGGCGCGGTATCCGCAAGCGCCGGAGGCGGGCGAGGCGCTCTATTGGCTGGCTTATCTCAAGCGCACCCAGCAGGAATACCGCGCCGCCGGCGAGTTGTACCAGCAATTGCTGCGGCGGTATCCGCAGCATCCGTATGCGGCCGAGGCGGCCTACCAGGCCGGCGAGACGGCGCTGATGGACAACAATGCGGGCGGCGCCGTGATGCTGTTTACCAATGTGTATGGCGCGTATGCCGACAGTGTGTTTGCGCCGTATGCACTGGTGCGCGCCGGCGAGATTTATCTGGGCTTGCACCAGTTGCCGGCCTGGCTGCTGGAGCTGGATGCCCTGCCGGCAACGAGCGCGAGCCAGCGTGCGGCGCGGACATTGGCGCGCGCCGCCATTCTGATGCGCGCCGCCGACTTCAGCAATGCGGCCACCGTCCTGGCCACGCTGCCGCTGGCGCAACTGCCCGCGCCGCTGCAGGGCTATGCCATGGCGGTCGGCGCCGGCATCCACAACGGCAAAGGCGCCGCGGCGCAAGCACTGGATGCCGCCAAGCAGGCCATGGCTTTGCTGCAGGATGCGCCGGTCGGGCGGGACGAGGCCTTGTTCCATCGGGGCCGCGCGGAGCAGGCGCTCAACAACTGGGAAGCCGCCGAGAAAACGTATGCCACCCTGCTGGCCGACGTGACCATTCCCAACAATGCCATCGCCGCCGAAGCGGCCATTGATCGCGCCGAATGCCTGATGAAGCTGGAGCGCAATGACGAGGTGATCGCGGTGGTGGATCAAGGCATCAAGCTGCGCCCGCCGGTGGAGCTGGCGGCGCGCGGCGTGGTCATGAAAGGCGATGCGATGCTGCAGCAGAACGAGTACCAGAAAGCCGCGCAGTTTTACAAGCGCGCCGTCATTTTGTATGGCAAACTTGAACGCTTTGCCGTGCCGGCGTACCACGGCCTGATCGTGGCCTACACCAAACTGGGCTTGACTGAAGAGGCCGCCCAGGCCAAGCAACAATTCGCCCAGCAATATCCCAAGGCAGCGCAGCCATGACCTTTTTACGATGTGCATGCTTGCTTGTTGTCTGCACGGCGCTGACCGGCGCGGCCGATCTGCTGGTCCTGAAAAGCAAGCAGCGCCTTCCGGGCACCATCACGGTGACGGCCGACGGCAAAATCAGCGTAGAGACCGCCAAGGGCACCCTCAGCTACGCGACCGGCGCCGTCGATTTTGCGCAAACCACGTTCACGGATCCGCCCGATGCCCAACGCGCCTTTGCCTTGCTGAAAACCAAGGACTACGCCGCCGCGCTGCCGCTCTTTCAGAAGATGGAGCAGCGCTTCAGCGGCCTGCCGACGGTCTGGTATGAGCGCGCCCTGTTCGGCCTCGGCCTGTGCCTGGTGAACGGTGCCACGCCGCAACAGGCGGCGCCCGTCTTCGAGAAATTGCTGCAACTGTTCCCGCAGACGCGCTACAAGAGTGAAGCCAACACGCAACTGGTCGAGCTGCAAATGAGCGGCACGCCCGGGCCGCAACTGGCGCAGAGCTTGCGCGCCCTGCTGGCTGACCCGGCCTCGCCGGATCGCGTCCGGGCGCGCGCCCTGCAGGGCCTGGCCAAGTGTTATGACGACCAGAACAAGCCGCGCGAGGCCCTGGAAGCCTATACCGCCGTGCTGGTCTTGCATGGCGACCAGGACGCGCTGCAGCAACGCGCGCAACGCCGCTGCGCCGACCTGTTCCTGCAGATCGGCCGCACCAATGAAGCCGCCTTTTATTTCCAGCAACTGATTGACCTGTATCCGAAAACTGACGATGCGCAGCACGCGCAATCGCAATTGACTCAACTCACGGCTCGTAAGGGAGACTAATCGTATGAGGACTTGCCTTCGTTTTGTGCGCGCGCATTTGACCACGGTCTGGACTATGCTGCTGTGTCTCAGCGCGGCGGCGCTCTGGGCGGCCGACACGAATGTGACGGCGCAGGCATCGCAGTCAACCGTCTACAGCATGTACGATCTTATTTTCAACAAGGGCGGCATTTTCATGTGGCCGATCACGGCCATCGGCTTTGTGTCGGTGTATCTGCTGGTCGACGGCTTCCTGGTGACGCGCAAAGCCAAAGCGTCGCCGCCCGACTTGGTGGCGAAGCTCAAGGCGGCCTTGCAGGCCCAAAACTCCGACGAGGTGGAGAAGCTGTGCCGTGACTACCGCTGCATGCTGACGCGCATTTTCGGCGCGGGCTACAGCGTGCGCCACCGCGGCCACGCCGCCATGGAAGAGACGATCGCCGAGCACGGCGCGCGCGAAGGCATGTCTGTCCGCGCCCGCATCTCGTACTTGAACACCATTTCGGTGGTCGAGCCGATGCTGGGCCTGCTGGGCACGGTCTCCGGCATGATCAAGGCGTTTGCCAACGTGGCGACGATGGGCATGGGCAAGACCTCGGAATTGTCCAACAACATTTCGGAAGCGTTGATCACGACGTATGGCGGCCTGGTGGTGGCGATTCCCGTCTTTGCCGTGTATATGCACTTGCGCAACAAAGTCAACGACTTGGTGGTGCATGTCCAGGATGACGTCGGTGATCTGGTGGATATCATGCGTGTCCAGGGCAAGTGACATTGGTAGCCCCACACCCGCGGCCATGCGATGAAATTCAAGATGTTGCCTGAAGAGCCGGAAGTCGGCTTTCAAATTGCGCCGATGTCGGACGTTGTCTTTCAGATGCTGATTTTCTTTTTGGTGGCGGCCACCTTCTCGCAAATGGAAGTCGCGTCGGATGTCGCGCTGCCGATTGCCGATGCGTCGCAGCCCAAGCAGCAAGAGGGCGTCACTGAATTGCGCATCAACGTCCTGGCGGACGGCCAGGTGAAAGTCGGCAGCGAAATCTATCCCGTCGAACAGCTGGCGGCCGAATTGCGGCGGGTGGCGGCGGCGACGGAGGGCGAGAAGAAAGTCATCATTCGCGGCGACCAAAAGGCGCATTACGGGAAAATGATGCGGATCATGGCGTCCTGCGCGCAAGCCGACTTGTGGAACGTCTCCTTCGCCACCTATCAGGAAGACAAGAGCAAGAAAGGCACCCAATGACGGCACCCAACCGGAGCTGAACCTGCATGAAGTTCCATATCGAGCCTGACGAAGATATCATCGACATCAATCTGCCCAGCATGGTGGACATGACCTTTTTGTTGTTGATCTACTTCATCGTGACGTTCCAGAATATTGTCGAGGAATCCGAGTTGAAGGTCGCCATTCCGGTCGATGCGCAAGTGGTGCAGCAGCAGCAGGTCGCCACCCCCGAAGAAGTCGTCATTGATGTGTTTCCCAGCGGGGAAATCATGTGGAACGGCCAGGCGACCGATGCGGTTGACAGTGATGGCATGCCGGAACTGAAGGGCGTGCTGCATGAGTTGAAGCAGGCCTATCCCGACCAGGCGGTGGTGATCCGCGGCCAGCGCGACACGCAGCACAAGCGCGTCATCGCCGTGCTGAATGCCTGCAACTTTGCGGCCATCGACAATATTTCCTTTCCCGCCGACGCCTCGGTCTTCGAGGACTAATCCCGGCCACGCGAGAAACGCATGACACTCAAACAGCTACGCGAGTTGACGGAACGCAACTACGACTTGGTGCGCTGTTCCGAGGCCGGCACGGTGACGGTGATTGCGCTGATCATCTTTGGTTTTGCCTGCACCTTTCAGATTGTGGTCAACACGGAAATGGTGCGCAATGTGCTGCACATGACCAAGCAGGAGGTCAAGCCCAAGGTCGAGCCGCCCAAGCCGGTGATCCTGCCCAAAGACATTCCGGTGAAGATGCAGCCACGCATGGAGAAATTGCAGAAGCTGAACGAGCGCATGACCGTCCGGCGCGACATCAAGACCAAATTCAAGCCCAAACCGCTGGCGACCCTGCGCCGCAACAAGATTGACTTCAAAAACCTGAAAAGCCTGGGCAGCAAAGTGCGCGGGCAGATGGGCTTGGACTATGCCAATCGCTTTAATGTCGATGGCCAAGGCACCGGCCTGCGCGCGAAAATCGAGCAGTTGGTCATCGTCCAGTTTCAGGGCGGCGACTGGGATTGCCAGTTTCATCACAAGGACGGCCAGGTGGACCTGACCAAGGGTGCCCTGCCCAATTTGATCCGCGAGATCGAGCGCCGCACGAATATCGAAGTCGTCAACAAAGTTCCGGTGGCGGTGCGCGCCGATTCGCCCGAGATCCATAAGAGCCCGTTTGTCTATTTCACCGGCCGCAAGGATTTCTCGTTGACCGAGGCGGAAGTTGAAAATCTACGCGCGTATCTGCTGCAGGGCGGCGCGATCGTCGCCAACAGCGCCCTGCCCGGCCGCGGCTCGCGCTTCGACCTGGCCTTCCGGCGCGAGATGAAGCGCGTCATTCCCGACCGCGATTTCCAGCCGATCGACGTCAAACACCGCATCGTCCAAGCTTTTCTGGCTTTCGCCAAGCTGCCCAAGGGGCTGAACTATTGGGAAGAGCCGCTCGAAATCATTGATATCGAGGGGCGCACCGCCGTGATTTATAACCTGAATGACTATGGCGACTTGATGCTGGCCACCTTGGATGACAGCGGCAATGCCATCAAGCACGGCTTGAGCGCCGCCGACCAGTCCTACCGCTTTGAGGGCCCGATGAACCACGATCTGGCGCGCAACTGGCTGCAAAACCTGTTTGAAAACAGCGCGGATTTTGACACCGTGCGCGACGGCTACATGATGAACATCAATATGCTGGCATACCTCCTGACGCGCTGACGCGCCACTCATACAACCCGACTATCGCAATTTATGTCCGAAGTGATTCTCACCAACGTGCAGAAAGTGTATGACAACAAAGTCATTGCCGTCAATGATTTCAACCTGCACATCCAGGACAAGGAATTTGTCGTGCTGGTGGGCCCGTCCGGCTGCGGCAAATCGACGACCTTGCGGATGGTGGCCGGCTTGGAGGAGATTTCGAGCGGGGAGATCCGGATTGGCGAACGACTGGTGAACGATGTGCCGCCGAAAGACCGTGACATTGCGATGGTCTTTCAGAATTACGCCTTGTATCCGCACATGACCGTCTACAAGAACATGGCGTTCGGCTTGAAGCTGCGCAAGTATCCCAAGAAGGAAATTGACCAGCGCGTGCGCGAGGCGGCACGGATCTTGGGCCTGGATGAGCTGCTGGAGCGCAAGCCCAAGCAATTGTCGGGCGGGCAGCGCCAGCGTGTCGCGGTCGGCCGGGCCATTGTGCGCAAGCCCAAAGTGTTTTTGTTTGACGAGCCGCTCTCCAACCTGGACGCCAAAATGCGGGTGCAGATGCGCACGGAAATTGCCAAGCTGCACAATCAATTGCAGGCCACCATGATCTATGTGACGCATGACCAAGTCGAAGCCATGACGATGGGCGACCGGATTGTGGTGATGAAAGACGGCTTGATCCAGCAAGTGGCGGATCCCTTGACGCTTTACGACAAGCCCGCCAACAAGTTCGTGGCCGGCTTCATTGGCAGCCCGCCGATGAATTTCATGGAGGGCATGCTTGTGGAAGAGCACGGCGCGCTGTTCTTTCAGGGCGGCAGTGTCAAGCTCAAAGTGCATCAGCAGCATTGCGCGCAGCTGCGCGACGTCTGCGGCAAGCCGGTCTCCTTTGGCCTGCGCCCGGAGGACATCCGCGACCCGCACATTGCGCACGAGGCGGCCAGTGACACGCATGTGCGCGCCAACGTCGTCGTGGTCGAGCCGATGGGCTCGGAAACCTTTTTGTACCTGTTGGCCGAGCCGCATTCGTTCATCGCCAAGGTGCATGGGCATGATGTCTTCGAGGTGGGCGACACGTTGCGGCTGGAGTTCGCCATGGACAAAGCCCACTATTTCGACCACAAAACCGAAAAGGCGATCATCTGATGTGGCGCCGCGCAGGCGTCGTGCTGGGCATGCTGCTGGTAAGCGCCAGCCTTGCCTGGGCACTGCTCTCGGCCGACAATGACCGGACGCGCACGCGCGTGCGCTATGCCCTCGAAACCGCCGGCTTCAGCTTGACCAATGTCTGGACCAGAATTGATTCCAATCGCCGCCTGATCATGCTGGGCGGCACGCTCAGTTCGACCCAACAGCAATTCGCCCTGCTGATGTATTTGACGAATTTCCCGATCGAGTTGTCCTACGTGCAGCAATATCTGCAGACGCCGCAGCCGTCAAAATTCCCGACCGATTTCACGCTCGGCTTCAATCCCTACCCGAGCAATACACCGGCCGCAGAAGCTACTACGCCGTAAGCGCGGCGTGCCGCAGCAGCCGGCCTGAAGAACTTCATCGCCGCTGTATTTATGCCCTGCATCATGATGAATATCCAATATCGAACACGCAATATCCAAGGGCGAAATATCTGCGCAGAACATCATCATTGGTCATTCCTTGTTCGATATTCGATACTCGCATTTCTTGGATCACTTTAGCCGCAGAATCGCGGCACGGAGGCCGCTCCCGCTTTGCAGCATAAAACCGGCGGATGGCACCGCGCACGGAACCGCCGACAACCTCTGCATCTCTGCAACCATAAATTATCGTGTTGCACGAGAATTTAACGGCGTTCCGCGATATGTGCTGCACGCCGCACGCCGTGCGTCGGCTCGCGCTGAAAACCACTATGCGTTGGTCGCACATGGCTGTCGCTGCCGCGCCAACGGTGCGGAGTATACCAGCCCAGGGCAACGCCCTGGGAAATGAGCAAGATGATCAGTGCGCCCTGTAGGGGCGCAGGTAGGATGGGCGTTTCTATGCCACGTCACCTTGATTGCCCCCGCCCCGACAGGGCGGGAATGCATGGACTATGCCGTTTCCCAGGGCGTTGCCCTGGGCTGGTATGCCCTGCCCCTTTGGGGCATCACTGCACCACGCAATCGCTCACCCAAGCCGTACCAAAAACACAGCTACGCCGTCAGCGCGGCGTGCAGCAGCGTTGCCAGTGTTTGCAATTGCAGTGGCTTCTGAATATAGCCGTAATGCCGGTCGGTCAAGGTGCCGAGCGCCTTGGCGTTGTGGGCATAGCCGCTGGCCAGGAGAAAGCGCGCCTTGGGCTGGCGCGCATGCAGTTGCAGGTAGATCTCCTCGCAGGTCATGTCAGGCATGATGATGTCCAGAATGACGACTTTGATGTCGGCGCGGTGCTGCTCCATCAAGGCGCAGGCTTCCTGGCTGGTTTGCGCCAGCAAGGGCGTGTAGCCCAAGCGCGCCAGCATCAGGCCCGCGACGGTCACGACCAGGTTTTCGTCATCCACCACCAAAACAGTTTCGCCATTTCCGAGGGGAAATGCGGCCGGGTCTTCAACGGCATCCGCGGCTTCCGTCGTCCGCGCCGACACGGGCAGCAGCATCCGGTACGCGGGCGCGCCGGCGCCATCCGGCGCCATGCCCAGCACGCCGCGATGCTGCGTCACGATGGTGTTGGCCAGCGCAGTGCCGACTTGGTTCGGCGTGTGGGTGTGCGCCCGGACATCCGTGGGATCGCAGGCCTGTTCGCGACCGGCCACATAGTCGGGCTTGCCCAGCACAATACTGGCGTAGGCGCCGGGCGCGACGCCGAGGCGCCGCGCCTGTTCATCCGCGAGCACGCACAGGCTGGCCTGCAACGTCAGGGTGGTTGCGCTTTGCGCTTCGCGCGTGAGATTGAGCAGCAGGTACACGATCGCTTGTTCAAGCTGCAGGCGGTCGACATCCACCAGCAGCGGCGTGTCGGCGGCGACCACCGCCAGGCGGACGGAACCGCACAGGCGCTGGAGGATCAGTTGATTGCGTTGCAGCAGCGCGTTGAGCTCGAGCGGCTGCCTGACCAGCGTGCCGCTGTGGGCAAAGCCCAGCAAACGCCAGGTCACTTCGGCGCCCTGCTCGATGCAGCGCTCCATCGTCTTCAACTTGCCATAGCAGGGATGCGTGCCGGCCATGTCAATCAGCAACAAGGACAGATTGCCCGAGATGATCGTCAACAGGTTGTTGAATTCGTGCGCGATGCCGCCGGCCAGGGCCTCGATGGCGCGCGCTTTATGGGCCAGGATCAGCTCGTCTTGCAGGCGCTGCCGCTCGGTCATGTCGATCAGGCACAGCAGCACACGGTCACAGGCTGCTTCGTGCCCGGGCGCAATCGTCCAACTGAGCTGGATGGTGATGGCATCGTTCGGGCGCGGGCACACGACCGAATCCACCGCAAACGATGTCCGCCCGTCCGCGATGGCAAGGATGCTGTCGCGCATGGTATTCCAACTGACCTCGGTCATCAGCGTGCCGCGCTGTTGCACATATTCATCCACCTGCGCGACACCACCCAGTGCCCGTGCGGCTTTGTTCATGGCACGCACGCGCACGCGCGCGGCGCAGTCGTTGATGAATTTCGGATTGCGGCGGCAATACTCATTGAAATCCTGCACGCCGCTGGCGCGCACGGTCTCGATCATATGCTTGATGTCCGAAAAATCCTCTTCCAGCAACGCCACCGGCATGTCTTCAAACAGCAGGCGATAGCGGCGCTCGTTCTCTTCCGAACTCAGCCGCGCGCGGTGCAACGCGCTGACGTCCACCAGCGTGATCAGCGCGCGGCGGGTTTGATGGTTCGACGGCAACGGCGCGCAGGTAATCAAAAAAACGGCGCGGGTGTGCGCGTTGTGGGCTTCCAGCGTGGTGACCGCGCCGCTGGCGAGACATTGCTGCAGCGGGCATTGCCCTTCCGGCAGCAGGGTTTTTGACAGCAGCGCATGGCACGCTTGCCCCACAATTTCCTTTTCACGCATGCCCAACAGATGTTGCGCCGGCGCATTGACGGCCGTGACGCGCTGTTCCTGATCGACGATGAAAGCCGGATACTGCAGGGCGTGGAACAAGCCGGCGGTGTCGTGCCGGGCTTCCTCCAAGGTTTGCTCAAGCGCCTTGCTGTCGGTGATGTCGCGATTGACCGACCGGCGGCCGATCCATGCGCCCGCTTCATCAAACAGCGGCGCGCAGGTGTGCTCAATCCAGCGCACGCTGCCGTTCCGATGGGTGAGTCGCAGCACGCACAACAGCGATGCATGCGCTTCCCACTCTTGCGTCAAATGCCGCTCCAACAGCCAGTGGT
>Ga0247841_10011223_pt1 | contig 11976 bp, 10 predicted proteins | sample LaCruzMarch2015__2_FD_192410 | JGI IMG/M metagenome (GOLD analysis project Ga0247841, IMG submission 192410) | Freshwater microbial communities from meromictic Lake La Cruz, Castile-La Mancha, Spain - LaCruzMarch2015_18m | ecosystem: Environmental > Aquatic > Freshwater > Lake | place: Spain...
GACATGCCATGGAAAGCCCTCCAATTTGTTGCGACCTGACCGTTTATTTGAGAACTGCACACACCCGAAACGAATAGCGTTTTATTCAGTATGCCGCGAGCATACAATGGGGGCCTCAACATGATGCCCAACAACCGCCGGAGCCAGATCTAACTGAGTCGACTTAGAACCGCCTAGTGCGTGTTCTCTCTGACTTGGACTTTTCTGCTGCTGTTGAAGGCCAGTACGGCGACCAGGGAAAGAATGCCCCAGACCACGTGCTCCACCAAGTTGAGCAGAGTGAGAAGACCGCCCATCGTGAGACGATCCTGCTCGACAAGGGTAAAAGGGAAGGTGCTGACTTGCTGTCCAAGCGTCAACCGGTCTACGCCCGCCTGAAGCCAGAGGGCGAGCGGCAGAGCCACAAGAGGCAACAGCACCAGTGGCAGACCAAGCCAGAGAAAACCAGCATCTCTCGTCCTGCGGTATTTCCAAGCCAGCAGCACGGCCACTGCAGAGTAAAGAACGAACGTAGTCGCGCCCAAGACACCGATCATTCCTGCTTCCCCTTTCTGGGTACAACAACATCCTGAACCCATTTCGTTGAGCGTATAGCGACACCGGCAGAAGGTCAAACTGGAAATCATGACAACCGGAAATCACGGATGGCGTATCGAGCCCAGAATGCCGGAATCAACCAGGGTGACCGGAGCACTGGGAATGCCCTCGGAGTTATTTGGAATTATTCAGGTGTTTTTAAATTTTTCGGCGCGCTGATAGAGTTCAACACTTGCGATCATATTGACTCCGCGAGACTGCAGGTTGCTGGTCGCCAGATCAATGTCTTCGAATCGGAATACCAATACGGCTTTGCCATCGCCCCCGCAGGTGAAGGCATACATATATTCAATATTTAACTTGGCGTCATCGATGGTTTTGATGATTTCAGCCAAGCCGCCGGAGCGATCCTGGACCTCGATCGCGACGACATCGTTGACTTTAACCACGCACCCGGCTTTTTCAAGAATGGTTTTAGCCTTCTGCCAGGGCTTGACGATTAAACGCAGAATGCCGAACTGCTGGGTATCCGCCAGCGACAACGTGATAATGTTAATGCCGGTGTCGGCCAGGATTTTGCAGGGGATTAGAAGTTGGCCGGGCTTGTTTTCGATGAAGAGCGATAATTGTTTGATTTTCATTTTTTCCTTCGGTTATGGCCGGCAAATTACAGGTTTCTTTTGTCAATCAGGCGTTTGGCTTTGCCTTCACTCCTTTGAATGGTGTGCGGCTGCACCAGCCGGACCTTTGCCCGGATATTCAGGATGTTTTCCAGAGACTTGCTCAGCTTGGTATTCAACGCTTCCAGGGTGCCGACCTTGTCGCTGAAAACTGCGGAGGTTACTTCAACTTGAACTTCCATCTGATCGAGTCCCTTATCCCGGGAAAGCACGATCTGGTAATGGGGCAGGGTGCCTTCGGCCGCCAGGAGGGCCGTTTCCACCTGGGAGGGAAAGACGTTGATGCCGCGAATAATAAACATGTCGTCGTTCCGGCGTGAAATGCGGCGGATGCGGCAGATCGTTCGGGCACAGCGGCAGGTTCCATGGTTGATCGCCGTAATGTCGCGGGTCCGGTACCGGATCATCGGCATGGCCCACTTGCTCAGCGTGGTTAAAACCAGTTCGCCTTCGGTATTGTCGGGGAGCGTTTTCCCGGTTTTGGGATCAATAATTTCAGGATAAAAGTGATCTTCGAAAAGATGCAACCCGTCCTGGCATTCACATTCGATGCCTACGCCCGGGCCGACAATTTCGGAAAGTCCGTAAATATCATAGGCCTTGATATTTGTTGCGGCCTCAATCCGCTCCCGCAGGGCTTCGGTCCAGGGCTCAGCGCCGAATACGCCCGCGCGCAACGGCAATTTGTTTGTGTCAATGCCCATTTCCCCGGCGCGTTCAATCAGGTGGATGAAATAACTGGGCGTACAGCAGATGGCCGTTACGCCAAAGTCCTTCAGGATCATGATCTGGCGGTCGGTATTTCCACCGGAGATGGGAATAACCGTGGCGCCCAGCCCCTCGCCGCCGTAGTGCGCGCCCAGTCCTCCCGTGAAAAGGCCGTATCCATATGCGTTTTGAATGACGTCGCCTTCGTGGAGCCCGCAGGCCGCAAAGGAGCGAACCATTACCTGGGTCCAGACCGCAATATCTTCCCGGGTGTAAGCCACTACAATCGGCTTGCCGGTCGTTCCGCTGGAAGCATGCAGGCGCACGACATCGCGCATGGGGCTGGCCAACAGTCCAAAAGGATAGGTGTCCCGCAAATCAGTTTTGACCGTAAACGGCAGGCGGGCAATATCCTGCAGCGAACGGATGTCGGATGGTTTAACACCTTGCTGGTCGAAGCGTCGGCGATATAAATCCACTTTCTGGTAAGCCCGCGCCACAATCGTCTTAAGCCGCGCCAGCTGAAGGTCGCGAAGCTGGCGAGTCGGCAGATAATCTGGGAAGCTCGCCGGGTGAAACCGGCGGGGTTCCTGTGTTGGCCGTGCGCGCCGTTTTTTGTTCATGCCATAACCTTGATGCCTGTATAAAAATCAATACGCCCTGCCGTTCGTAATTCAAGATTTCAACTTGCGAGCCAACAAAAATATCTGAATATTAACATCCTGGATTGCGGCCTTCAAATGCGTGCGCATAGCCTGGATCCAGGCCGGTTCGGCAATGTTCGGCAGGTGGCGGCTTAATGCGCCCAGAAGGGCGATGTTCAGGCTGCGATGATGCAGCAGAACCTTTTGGTCAATTTGTTCGGGTGTGATCAATATGCCGTCTTTGCGCAGGACCGGCCGGTTAATGTCCACTTGGGTTGATTCCAAAACCACCAGGCAATCGGCTTGCCCCCAGGGGACCATTGGACTGAATACCTGGCGGCCAAAGCGGACATCGCTGGTCACGGAACCACCCCGCTGGCTCATGCCGTGGAGCTCGCTCTTTTTGACATCCAGGCCTGTGATGAAAGCTGCTTCGGCCAGAATATCGGCGGACGTCAAAACGCCCTGGCCGCCAAGTCCGGCTATGACGACATTAGTTGTTTTCATGGATTCCTGGGCTTGGATGAAGAATGCGCTCCCCATCCCTGTTTCCGAATGAGTTTGGCCGACAGCAGGCAGGGGCGCCGGGTAATGATTACAACCAGTTCGCGGCTGGCCAGGCTTTCACTAAGGAGTTGTTTGAAAGCATTCCGATCAGCCGTGGGGTCTGTAACGTGAACACGCGGAATGCCCAGTGCCTTGGCCAGATCTTCCGGAATAATTTTACCCGTGGGTTTATGATCAAGGGTACGGCCCGTGCCGGGATGTTCCTGGAGGCCCGTCATGGCGGTCGTGCCGTTATCCAGGATGAGAACCACATGGCCCGTGGCCGGCGGATTATAAACCATTTCGATCAACCCGGTGATGCCGCTGTGCATAAATGTGCTGTCGCCAATAACACTAACAACCTGTTGCGCCTGTTCCGCGGGAAGGACGTGGCGCAGGCCGAGTCCGGTGCCGATGCTGGCGCCCATGCAGACAAAACTGTCCATGGCTTCAAAGGGTGGCAACGCGCCCAAGGTGTAACAGCCGATATCTCCCGCTACAATGCAGTTAAGTTCGCGTAAGGTTTCAAAAACGGCACGGTGTGGACAGCCCGGGCAGAATTGCGGAAGTTTGCCCGCAGGCTGAACAGGTTCAGGCGAAGAATCCTGATTGAGAATGCGCTGGACACGGTTGACATTCAATTCGCCAAAACGATACATTTCCGCTTTGCCTTCCACGGAAATTCCCGCCGCCCGAATCGCCTCAACCAGCCATGGATCGCCCTCCTCAATGACCACGGTGCGTTTTACCTGGTTAACAAATGAACGGATGGTTTCCACCGGCAGGGGATAAGCCATTCCTATTTTCAGGAAACTGGCTTTTGGCGCCGCTTCGCGCGCGTGCATACAGGCAATGCCGGAAACTATGATTCCCAGGGATGGATCTCCCGGGATGTGGATGTTTAATCCGGAGTTTTCATTCCAGGCGGCAATATCGCTCAGTTTGTCACGCAGGTTCCGGTGGCCACCCCGGGCATTGGACGGAATCATGACGCGGCCCTTGATGTCTCTTTGGAAGAAAGGAGCGGTCGAGGGTTTGGGCAAACTTTTTCGCTGAATAATGGATTTGGAATGACACACGCGCGTGGTGAGGCGGAGTAAGACGGGAATACGCCAGCGCTCCGAAATTTCAATGGCTTTAGCGGTAAAATCATAAGCTTCCTGGGAGTCGGCCGGTTCCAACAGGGGGATGCCGGCGGCTTTGGCATAGTGCCGGTTATCCTGTTCATTCTGGCTGGAGGCCATGCCGGGGTCGTCGGCTGAGACGATGATCAGCGCGCCGGTGATACCAATGTAAGCGACGGAGAAAAAAGGGTCGGCGGCAACATTCAAGCCCACATGTTTCATTGTGGCAATGGCCCGGCCACCGCCAAAGACCGCGCCAATGGCCACCTCCAAGGCGACTTTTTCATTGGGTGCCCATTGAGCTTTCCCGCCCAGGGTGGAGAAGTGCTCGAGGATTTCCGTGGAAGGTGTGCCGGGGTAACCCGTCCCGAGCATAACTCCGGCATCGTAAGCGGCGCAGGCCACGGCTTCGTTACCACTTGAAAACAGGCGCAAATCAGTCGTCATGAGGCGAAGCATAGAATGATGGCGCAAAAATTGCAAGCAGAGCAACGCACAGCCAGTTAAAATTAAAGGGCGAAGCATACTCGAGATGCAAAGCAGGGCAACGAACTGCGCGCCGAATTACCCCCTGGCCTGCTCCTAAACTCCTCCAAAACAGCATGATTGCAAGCGACTTGCCTTGGGCGCGCCGGGGGAAACCTGCGATTTGTTCTCGCCAAAGCGGGGTGCGCGTGCTATTTATCAAAAGAAAGCGCCGTCCTGAAGGTAAGCGCCCCGCGCATCCATTCAGGGCGCGGGGCAAGAAATGACGCGTGCCAAGCGTATTCCGGCCGAGGAGGATAAATTCCAATCTATGAAAACCATCGTTGCCGCGACAATTCGAAACGCCGGGTTTGAGGATGCCGGCGCCATTTACGCGTTAATCAAAGAGCATCCCCGCGAGGTGGTGCCGCGCGCCATCAGTGATATCGTGCAGAACATCGACCGGTTTCTGGTGTGTGAAGTCAAAGGCCGGATCATCGGGACGGCCGCCTGGCAGATTTTACCGGAAATCGGGAAGGCGCTCAACCCATCCATTGAAATCAAGTCCGTCTCGATCAGCGGTCATTACCAGCATCGGGGCATTGGTTCGGCTCTGGTGAAGGCGGTGATCAAGCGGATCAAGCGATTTCATCCCGCGCAGATCGTGGTGCTGACGTTTACCCCGGAATTCTTCCGCCAGTTCGGCTTCAACGAGGTGGCCAAGGAAACGCTGATGCACAAGCTCTACATGGGCTGTATCAACTGCACAAAATACGATTCGCCCTTTACCTGCCCGGAAGTTGCCATGACGCTGGCGGTCAAAAAGAAAAAAGGCGGAATATAGAATGCAGAATTTCGGCAAAATTAATTACCCACTACTCATCGTGCCGCTTCATTAATTCTACATTCTTCATTCTTGATTCTTGATTTCCGCGACGGCATCATTCGATCCCGTCATAAATTTTCAGCATATCGGCCACTTCTTTTTGCTCCGCTGCGATGGCCCAGTGCAAAGGTGTTTCGCCTTTCGTGTCCCTGGCATTCACCTGTGCGCCGGATTTCAGTAAAAGTTCCACGACATCGGCCCGGCCTTTTGCGGCGGCCATGTGTAGCGGCGTGACCCTGTTTTTCCCCCTGGTGGTGAGATCAACATCAACGCCATAGTCCAGGAACAACTCGACCAGGTCGGTATAGCCCGATTCGGCCGCCAGGTGGATGGGGGCCATCTTGATTACGCCGTACTTGGCGCCGAAGGCGAGGGGATCGGCGCCATACTCCATCAGCATCTCGGCGCTCGCCTTTTCGTTGAATGCGGCGGCCTTGTGCAGGGGCGTCATGCCATAAAGATCGGCGGCATTGGCCTTGGCGCCTTTGGAAAGCAGGAATGCCGTCATATTGGTCTGATGGGTCATGACGGCCCAATGCAACGGCGTAAACCCATTATCCTTGTCCGGCTTGTTGATCAGTTCGGGGTGCCGGTGGATGACTTCAGTCAGGCGGGTCAAAGATTTTGCCTGGACCGCTTTTTCCGCGTCAGTTGTTAGCGTGCATTTGTTGAGAATCGTGACGAAGGCCACCACGGCGGCGCAAATGATCATCAGCATCGGCATTTGCCCGTATGGAATGTCGGCAGGCCTCATGGCATCATTGCTGGCCGCCTGTGACCGCCGCAGGCAACTGCTTTAACCGTTCTTGACCCGATTTGGCCCAGGGTGATTTATTGTATTGCTTGACGAGCCGTTCGTAAGTTTCGCGGGCTTTGGCCAGATCCCCAACGAGTTCATAGGCCTGGCCTTTCAGCCAGAGCGCTTCCGAGACGTAATCGTCAAAGGATTCGTATAGAACGATGAGTTTGGTCAGGTTCTCGTCCGTGACCTTGAGCAGGTCTTTATATTCCTGCGTGCGTCCGCTCTTCTTGAGTTCTTTGGCGCGCTCCAGTTGGCAACGGGCCACGCCAAGCATTGCGCCGAGCTTGGCATCGCCTTTCTCATCTTTCCAAACGGCGGCAAACATCTGTTCGGCCTGGGCGAATTGCCCTTGTTTTTCATAGATCATGGCCAGTCGGACCTTGGCTTGCTTGCCGGGTTCATACCAGCCATATTCCTTCAGGACTTTTTCATAGTATTGCTGGGCCTCGGGTTGGTCCTTGGTGAACTTGCCTTGCTGGAATTTGATTTCGGCAAGCCCGAAGCAGGCCGGGGCCAGGGCGCGCGGATTATCCGAATAATTTTTGATGACTTTGTTATAGATCGCCTCGGCTTTATCCAGGTCTTTGGCATCCTTCAAGGCCTCGGCATAGTCCGTCAGCATCACGGGGGACAGGACGACGTCGGGGTTGGCGGTCAAAGCGTCGTTAAACATTTTCAGGGCTTTTTCCTTCCGATCGCTCTTCAGCAGGTAGCGGCCCATACTAAACAGCAGGCGCGCCTTCAGGTTGGAGTCCTCCGGCCGGCGCGCGATCGCCTTGTTATAATAGACGGCGGCCGCCTCTTCGGTCAGCAACTGATAACGAACCAGCATGCCGATGCTTTCGGCGATACCGGGAATGGCCTGCTGGGCTTGGTCCGTTTCCGGGTAATTCAAAAGAATTTCCTCGTACGCATTGGCCGAATCCAGCAGCGCCTGGCGATACACGCTCTTTTTCGCGTCCGGCAGGATGGTGGGCGCGCCCATGGCCTTGGCCTTGTCGAGGTAAGCCTGGGCGGCTTGGGTCAGACATTCCGGGGCGCGCGGATTATCGGGAACTGCTTCGATGCTGGCGTAGAGATAACCAACCGCGTCATCATAACGCGCCTCCTTGTTGGCGATATAGCCGAGGAAAAAATAAGCGTCAACATCAATCGGATTATTGGGATACACCTGTACCAGTTCATCCAGTACTTTGTTCATCTGCGTCAGATTGGTTCGGGCGTAATACATTGCGCCGACCTGGTACAGCGCCGCGGGCGCGATGCCGTTGGTGGGATATTCCTTGTGGATACCGTATAAGACGTCTTTAGCCTTATCAAACTCGCCGGCGGCGTTCAGCGCCAGCCCTAAATAATACAAGCTGGCCGGGCGCGCCGGGCTGAGCGGGCAACGCTTGGCGAAGGTTTCAAACTCCTTGATGGCATCGTGCGTCGCGGCTTTCTTATCCGCCATAATTTTTTCGCGGTCCTTTGCCGGCAAGGAGACATTCGGGACCAAGCTCTCCGCTTTTTGCCAGAAAATGTAACCTTTCTGATAGAGCACCTCGTCCTGGGCCTGGAAGTTATCGGTCTTTTTAGGAAATTTTTCGAGAATTTCATCCAGAGTGGACAGGGCCTCATCCCATTCGTTCAGCGCCGCCAGGCTCAGGCCCTTAAGGAAAAGCGCGTTGGGCGCGTAGCGACCCTTGGGGAATTTATCCAGATAGGCCTGCGCCGCCGTCACGGTGTTGGAGACTTGATTCAGCAGGTATTCGGCGGAGAATCTCAAATAAAAGGCTTCTTCCACGTCTTTGCCGCCGGGGTATTGCTCCACGCTCCGGGCAAATTGTTCCGCCGCTTTGACTACATTCCCCTGCATCATAAACAATTGTCCAATGGACAAGCCGGCTTGTTCTGCGACAGGGCTGGAAACCCCGAAGGTCGCTTGAAATCCGTCCAGTTCATTGGCCGCCGCATCCGGGTTCTTTTCCTCGATGAAAGAACTCACCAACAGGAAATAAGCTTGTTCCTTCTCTGTTTTGGCGCTGTCGGGTGCCAAGTCAATCAAATGGCGACAGATAATGCGCGCTTCGTCATAGCGGTGTAGTTTATAATATGACATGGCAATTTGCAGATACGCGGAAATCATCAGGTCGGGAGATTCGGCCACGGCCGCGCGCTGCGCCTTTAACTTATCAATATCCTTTTTTAACGGCGAAGCGCCACGTCCGCCGCCAATATCGGCGGCCTGTTGCGTGAGGAGCTGGTCCAGGCGGAAATCCAAGTCTTTCAACACATCCTGTTTGAGGCGCACTTCCCGAAAATAACGGATTGCGCCGCGGTACATCTCGGCATTAAACCAGGTTTGGGCCAGCGAAAAAATGCTGTTATTGGCCATGGCCAGATTGCCCTCGCTCTTGGTGAGTTCGTTGAAGAGCTGGCGGGCTTTTTCCATGAATGCTTTGGCCTCCTCCGGTTTGCCCGCCTTCATCATGTTCATTCCCTGCCGACTGTATAAATTGGCAAGCAAATACTGGGCATCCTTGGCCACCGGTTTGTTGGGGGCTTTTTGCATCACCGTTTTCAGATCGGCTTCCGCCTTGTCGAACTGGTTGTCTATATAATAGGTGTAACCTCGGCTGTAGATGGCACTGAGAAAATTATCGTTGGCCGGATATTTGGTTATGAACTCGGAGTGTAAATCAATGGCTTTGCCAATATGTGTTTTACGGTCAGCGCTGTCGGGTTTCTCCAAGGCGGCCAGGCGGGCATAAGAATCCGCCAAAAGAAATAAGGATTGCAACCGACCGGCCTCGTTTGGCGTACGGGGCCCGGACAGGTCTATGAGTTTTGGGATGGCATTGGTGTATTTCTCGGTGAGGTAATAGCACCAGGCGAGGTTGAAATTAACGGCGATAATGTTCTCGTAAGTTTCGGAAATTTTTTCGAACGATTTGATGGCTTCGGCGTATCGGCCGGCGTTCAGGTGTTCCTCGCCTATTTTGGCCAGATCGTTGTTGTCCGCCCAAGCGATGGAAAATCCTATCAGGCAGAGTAACGTCGCTATCCCGCGTGCGCAGACCTGGTTGTGTGTTGACATAATAGTTCCTCCATAACGCGGGCTATGCCCGCCGCGTCACTACGCTTGCGCTTCGTAAGCGGCGGGGCAACCCAAATTCAACATTCAAAAAAAATCGCATCCACTCGGGCAGGCATCCCCCGTAACACGAGATAGCGGTCGAGATTTCTCGCCCCGCCTGCAACGCTGTGCATGGCACTGCGGGCAGGTACGCGCGAAATGACAAGCTTGTTAATATGGCTCCTTGCATGCAAGGAGCATGTCATTCCGAGCGTTGCGCGGAATCTCGGTTTTACCGAATACTTACTAGTAGTATTTATATGCCATTATTCTTGGAAATGCGAGTTTTAATTTTTTTTATTTTTGCCGTTGACATCCCCGCGCGGTTACGCGTATCGTATCTTGTGCTCGTTAATTCAGCAACCGGTTGTTTGCGAATTCCCCGAACTTTATCTCGGGAGTCATGAATATGTATCTGCGCCATTATGCGATTGCCGGTGGCATGGCGATACTCGTGTTAAGCGGCCTACTGTCGGCGGCGCTGGCCGAGGACGAGGTCGCGATTCAGGGCAAGGTGTTCCGCGGGCAAGTTGTCGCGGTTGACCCCAAAGGAATTCGGATTGCCCTCACGACAGGCGGTGAAACCGTGATTCCGCGTTCGTTGGTGGTGGGCACGCCGAAAGTCACTCCGCCGCCCAGCGTCGCCCGCGGCATCGAGGCTTATGAGAAAGGTAACTTTAAGGAAGCGCAACGCAATTTGAGCAAAGTGGCCATGCAGTACCGCGGCCTGGATGTGGACTGGGCCACGAAAGGGCTCATCTATTATGCGCGTGCCTGTCTGGCCGCTGGAGAGTATGATAAAGCCGGCCAGGCGTTTGACGCCTTTCTGGATGCTTACGAAGACGACTCCCTGGCGATTTCCGCCCGGATTGGCAAAGCCAAAATCAAGCTGTTCGAGAAGAATTACGAGGAGGCCCTGGCCAAGTTGCGCGAGCTGGCGGAAGACTATGACAAGCAGTTGAAACCACCGAGCAAAGAATTGGAATATGCCGCGGAAATTTATTGCAGCATTGGCCAGTGCCTGGAAAATCAATCGAACGATACCGAGGCTTTGCAAGCTTACTTGAAAGTGACGGCGCTTTATCCGGCGGAAGCCTATTGCCCGGAGGCTCTCTATCAGGCCGCCCGCTTGTATCGTAAATTGGATCAGCCCCAAAAGGCAGCGGCGCTATATGCCGAATTGATCGAGGATTATCCGGGTAATGCGCTGGTTAAAAAAGCCGTTGAAGAAAAAGCTGCTTTGCCGCGCGCGGAGGGCGTCAAAACCGGCGCGAAGCCATAAATTGGAACATGAATCGAAGTGAGAAAAATACATTCAATGAGGTGTTACATGTCGAATCAAAAAAGAGCAGGATGGCGTTCGTGGATTAAAATCATACCGGTCGCCGTGATCGCGGTCTGGATGCTGAGCGCAATGGGGTCACCGGCCTTGGCGCAGGAAACGGAAAAAGCCAAGGGGCCGCCCTCTACCTTTTTGGATTATTGGGGGTTGGCCGGGCCGACGAAATGGGCGCTGGTGGGGTCTTCCGTCTGGTGTACGGCGCTCCTGATCGAAATTCTCATGCGTGTGCGGGTCAAGGTGTTTTGTCCCCCAGATGTTACCCACCAGTTGACGCAGGTCATGCTGGTCAAGGATTATACCAAGGCGTGGCAATTATGCATGGACAACCCATCGCCCCTGTCGCGGATGATGGCGCCCGGGATTGAGCGCATTCCCAAAGGGGAGGATGCCGTCAAGGAGGCGATTATGGACGCTTCCAACATCGAGTTCGATAGGTTTAAAGTGAAGAATTCCTATCTGAACTTGAATGCCACGGTGAACACATTGTTGGGGTTGTTCGGCACAATTTCCGGCATGATTGGCGCGTTCAACAAAATGGCCTATGCCGGCGCCTCAGGCGATCCCGCCAAGCTGGCCGGTGATATCGGCGAAGCGTTGATCGTGACCTGGACCGGCCTGGCCATCGCCATTATCGCCATGTACCTGTTTTATATCCTGACCAATCGCTTGAAGGCCGTCATATCCAGTGTTCAACAGGTAATTAATGCCCTGATTGAGTACATCAATTTTGCCGAAGTGGGCCCCGATATGGTTGTCGTCCCGGCGGAAATGCGGGCGGCATATGAGAGTGGCGGCAAGGGCGGCGGCGGAGTCTCCCTAAAGACCTCGGCGGTCAAGGCCAAGGCCAGCGCGGCGGTTAAATCCTCTTCCGCTCCCGTAGCCGCGTCGGCTAAAGAAGAGCGCGTGCCCTGCCCGAATTGTTCTAAAGAAGTAATCGTGGGCGCCAAGAAGTGCCCGCATTGTCATAGCGATATAGAATGGGAGTAAGCCGTCATGTCCGGTGGAAGCGCTAGCGCCGATGGGGATAATTGCGAGATTGCCTTGGGCCCCATGATTGACTGCTTTATGCTGCTGCTGTTGTATTATATCACCTGCAGCAAGCTGGAGCAGCTTCGTTTCAGCAA
>Ga0247841_10011225_pt1 | contig 11974 bp, 18 predicted proteins | sample LaCruzMarch2015__2_FD_192410 | JGI IMG/M metagenome (GOLD analysis project Ga0247841, IMG submission 192410) | Freshwater microbial communities from meromictic Lake La Cruz, Castile-La Mancha, Spain - LaCruzMarch2015_18m | ecosystem: Environmental > Aquatic > Freshwater > Lake | place: Spain...
GGAACAACAAATTTCTTGAGGCCAATGCCCGGAGCAGAGCGAATGTATCCTGAGACAGATTTGCCTTTACTTAAGATTTCACGGGATTTGACTAATGAGATAAGAAATTCTCTTCCAAAATTAAGAGAAGATATCAGGGGAGAATTAAAGCATAAGGGATTGAATGACGAGATGATTAAGCTTGTTATTGGAAGCGGAATGCTTGAAGAGTTCGAAGCATTGTTGAAAGTTTATAACAAACCTGTTTTTGTTGCTAAGATACTTCTCCTTATACCCAAGGAGATTGCTAGTCACGAAAAAGTTGATGAAGATATATTTACAATTGATATTACTGAGACAGTTTTGAAAGCAGTTGCTGATAAGAAGATTGGAGAAGAGGATGTTAAGAGCGTTATGGAAAAAATTGCTAAAAATATTCCTCTTAAGGAAGCATTAAACGTAGAGAGAAAAGATAGGGGGGAGATTGAATCAGAAATAGCCAGAATTGTTAAGGAAAAGCCAGGACTTTCAATTGGGGGATATATGGGGCTTGTGATGGCGAAGTTTAAAGGAAAGGTTAGTGGCAAGGAAGTTTCAGATATATTGGGAAAACTTATAAAGTAACAATGAGAAAAGAAAATATGGAAAGGACAACTATAAAAGAAGCATTTGAAAAGAAAGCAGGAGCAAAAGTAAAACTTGCTGGCTGGGTGCATGAAGTTAGGGCTCTTGGGAAAGTTAAGTTTCTTGTTCTTAGAGATATTTCTGGAAGAATACAGACTGTTGGAGTAAAAGGAGAGACGCCTGAAAAAGATTTTGAACTTATTGGAAAAATCAATAGAGAAAGCGTCGTTTATATTGAGGGGGTTGTGAAAGACAGCAAACAGGCACTTGGTGGAAAGGAAATTGGAATTGAAAAAATTGAAATTGTTTCAGAAGCAGGAGAAAAGTTACCCATTGATGTTTCTGATTTTTCAAAGACTGAACTTCCAAAGAGATTGGACTATAGGTTTTTAGATTTGCATAGAGAAAGAGCTCAGGCAATCTTTAAGATACAAACAGAAATATCCCATTCTTTTAGAGAATATTTTTATAAAAAGAATTTTGTAGAAATTCAGCCGCCATACATAATAAGCGCTGCCTCAGAAGGTGGAACAGAATTATTTCCAGTTCAATATTTTGAGAAAAAAGCATTTCTTGCTCAAAGTCCGCAACTATACAAACAGATGTTAGCGTGTTCTATGGAAAAAACGTTTACAATTGGACCTGCTTGGAGAGCAGAGAAGCATAACACTACAAGACACATAAATGAAATAAGAATGGTTGATGTTGAAGCGGCGTTTAATGACCAATTTTCTATAATGAAAGAGCTTGAAAATTCAGTTGCGCATGTCGTTAAGAATGTTTTAGAGAATTGCAAAAAAGAACTAGATCTTTTGGGTGTTAAAAATCTGAAAGTTCCGAAAGGCATTTATCTAAATTATGAAGAAGCAATCAAGAAAGTTGGCGGAAAGATTGGAGAAGATTTTACACCCGAACAGGAAAAAAAGCTTTGTGAAATGTATCAAGAAGATATTGTATTTACACATTCTTGGCCGACTTCAATAAAACCATTCTACATAATGCCAAAAGATGGGAAAAAAGATGCTGAAGAAAGCTGCGGTTTTGATGCACTTTATGGTGGTGTTGAGATCTCAAGCGGAGGACAACGTATACATCTGCCAGAATTATTAAAAGATAGAATAAAGGCAAAAGGATTAGATCCTGCTAATTTTAAAGAATATATTGATAGTTTTAGATATGGCGCTCCCCCTCATGCAGGCTGGGCAATTGGCTTGGAAAGAATAACCCAAATTATTTGTGGTTTGGATAATATTAAGGAAGCAACAATGTTTCCAAGAGACAGGGACAGATTGACACCATAAGACAGGCGTGTTTCGTAACCCTAAAAAAGTAACGTTTATATACTTCTTTCTCCTGTATGTTTTAGCTATATAAATTTAAAAAAGGGGAATGTTCAGGAGCTCAATTTTTTGTTCAGGGCAAGTTTATTCTGAGAATTTTTTAAGACATTATTCTAGACTACCATCTATTTTGTTACTTTTAAGTAATAACACAAACGAAAAGTATATAAAGGAGAAATGCTATATTCTTCTGGAATTAAATAGAAAAAAATTCAAAAATGGTTTGTCCTTATAATGGGTCTTTTCTGAAAGAGCAAAAAGAGTTAATCAATAGACATTTAGACAGGCATAAATGGTTTAGGGGCATATCTGGGAGAGAGGAGGGAGTAGGAGATTTTGTAGTTCGTTACGGGGAGATTTTAAGAGAATTTTTTTGTGATACTGCCTGCCCAGATTCAGCGACCTGCGAGTCTTACCAATCAAATTTTAAAAAGCAAAACCTAAAGAGAAGTGAAAATCCTCCCCAAGGCAATAATACCTCTTTAGAGGGGATTTCTGATTGCAAGTATTTTTCAATTTTTGTTGATGAACAAAGGGAGTTATTAAAAAGACATCTTGATAATCATCAACGGTTTACTGGAATTTCAGATACTAATCAGGCAACAAATGATTTTTTAAATAAATATCAGGAAGTTATATTCGAAATGTTCTGTGATGTTATATGCCCTGTTGAAAATTGCAAAACATATGAAGACCATTTAAAGGAAAATGGCTTTAAAAGAAAGACAATACTCCCAAAGGTAAATGGTAAAATTCAATTAAAACAAAGTCTTGAATTAGCCGTTACCGCTTAGTCTCTTTAATTAACTTTAAATATATCTTTCTTTTTTAGTTTTTATGAAAATAGGTTTTGTAACTCATCCAAGAGGGAATATATTAAAAAGAATAGGCTGGATAGGCAGAAATGAATTTGATTTTGTAGATTTATTTTTAGAAGAAGATAATAATGTTCCTGAAAAGATAGATACAGTTAAGGTAAAAAGCCAATTGGAAAAGTATGCTCTTGATTCTGTTGGCCATTTGGCATGGTATCTTCCAACAGGTTCTCCTGTGAAAATGCTGCGTGATTCTGCCATAAAAGAAGCAGAGAGATATTTTCTTATTTTTAAAAAACTTAATGTAGAATATGTTACTATACATGCTTACTGGCCGCCGAGTTTATTCTCGGATAGAGAGGGTGCAGATTTTCAGATTGATAGTTTAAGGAGGATGGTGAAATCAGCCAAAAGATATAATCTTAAGTTAATGTATGAGCCTATCGATGCAGAGAAAGATAATATAAAAAATGTCTCCTATATTCTAAACAGGGTTCCTGATTTATATTTCCATTTAGATATTGGGCATGCAAATCTCTTTGATAAAAACATAATAAGTTTCATCAGAAAATTCCATAAAAAGTTGAGGCATGTACATCTTCATGATAATCACGGAAAGATTGATGAACATTTACCTTTAGGAAAGGGGAACATTAATTTTAAGAGAGTTATAAAAGAGTTAAGAAAATATTATGATGGCACTATAACTCTTGAGATATTTTCAGACAATCAAAAAGATATTTTAAGAAGCAGGGACAGATTAAGGAAACTTTGGTATTCTCAATAGTTTTAAATATCCCTCCCCCTTTTTAACATCATGGACGAAAAAGAGACAGAGCAGATAAAAAGCGAAACAAAAAAACTTCTTAATGAATTTTCCAAAGCTCTCGAGAAAGTAAAAAGTGAGGAGAGCAATGTTGAGAGAGATGAAGACAGAAGAAAAGAAGGCTCTGGAAAGATTGGAGATGAGAATTTTAGAAAAATAATGTTTGAGAACGCTCCCGTGAAAAGCGAGGAGTTTATTCTTGCGGAGAAGAAAAGATGGTAGAAAAAACAATTGTTGCTTCAGGACCAGTAATAATAGAAGAAGGAAAACTTCTTGTTAATAAAGATAACAAAGATGATTTTTACAAGCTTCCTGGGGGGACAATAGAGGAAAGTGCAGAAGATTTAGAAGAAGCGTGCCATAGGGAGTTCAAAGAGGAAGTAAATGGAGAAGTTAAAATCATAAAACCTCTTCACCCAATGATTGTAAGAAAGAATCAGCAGACAGGAGAAAAGATGCTAATCATTCTTATTCATTATCTTGGAAAACTGAAAAATAAAAACGAATTGAGGCCTATTCCCCCAATAAAGGAAATTAAATGGCTTCCAGTTGAAGAAATTAAACAAGGCAAGTATAATGTTGCTAATAATATCAAATTTTTAATAGAAAAAGGGGATATAAAATGACAACTGCAACAGAAAAACTCAAACTAATCAAATCAGGAAAACTCTCTGCAGAGCAGAACATAAAGAATTTTTTAGAGAAAATAGAGAAAGATGACAAAAAAGGCAGAAAAATAAACGCCTTTATTCAACTGAATCCAAATGCTCTTCTTGAGGCTAAAGAGGTTGATAATAAACTTAAGAAGGGCAAGCCCACCGGGAAACTGGCTGGGCTTGCTATAGCAATTAAGTCCAATATAAACGTTAGGGGATTTAATGCTTCTTGCGCTTCTAAAACTCTTGAAAATTATAAAGCTGGATATGATGCAAGTGTTATTGGAAAAATCAGGGAAGAAGATGGAATAATTATTGGGATGACAAATATGGATGAGTTTGCCTGTGGTTCTAGTGGAGAAACATCTGCTTTCGGAATAACAAAAAATCCTGCTGCATTGGATAGAATTCCCGGAGGTTCAAGTTCAGGAAGTGCTGCTTCTGTCTCTGCCGATTTTTGTGATATTGCCTTAGGAAGTGATACTGGGGGGAGTATTAGAAATCCCGCGAGTCATTGCGGTGCTGTTGGAATGAAGCCGAGTTATGGCGCTGTTTCAAGATACGGGCTTATTGACCTTTCTATGAGCTTAGACCAGATTGGACCAATAGGAAAAAGTGTTGAAGATGTTAAATTGATGTTTGATGTTATCCGAGGAAAAGACGAGCGAGATGCTACAACCAGAGAGATAAATAATAAAATAAAAGACATCAAAAAAATTAAAATAGGCATGCCGACTATTTCAGCAAACAAAGAAATTTTGGAATTGATAAATAAAAAAGTTGAGGATACATGCAGGAAAAATGGGTGGAGCACTCGCGATATAGAAATTAAGCATATTGATCTAGGAATACAGACATATTATCCTATCTGTTATGTGGAGTTCTTTTCAGGAACAAGAAAGTTTGATGGAAGAAGATACGGAAAGAAAATTGAAGATTCTTGCGGAAAAGAAGCTTTGAGAAGAATTTTTGGTGGAAGCGAGATAAGCCAAAACGAATTTTCAGGAAGATATTATAAAAAAGCCCTGGATGCAAAGAAAGTTCTTGAAAAAGAATTTAAAAAAGCTTTTGAACAAGTCGATTGCATAATCCTTCCTACTGTTCCAAGGCTTCCGCACAAGTTTGGAGAAAAAATTAGTTTTGAAGATATGTATAATTATGATACTTTGACTGTTTTGGCCAATATTGCTGAGATACCTGCAATAAGCGTGCCGGCAGGACTTGTGAAGGGTATTCCGATTGGTTTACAGGTGATGTGCGGTCGTAGTGAGGATTTATTAATGCTGGATGTGGCGAGCAATTTCGCGAGTGAAAAATGAGTAGAATTTCGAGTGGGGTTGCGAGAAGGGAATTTTTGCAATAACCTTTCTTAATCACAATAATCTATTTAAATGAATTTTCTCTATTTTTTCTATGCAGGAAAAGAAAACGATAAGTGAAAGAATTGATGAAAGAACAAAACAAAGAACAGGTTTGAGAAACTCTAAAGATATTGAAATATATCAGGCTTTTTGTCATCATGCTCATTCTAAAGATGGCATCGTGATGTGGGGAGATGTAATTTATGATATATGCCAAATTTTAAAAAGAGATTCTTCAGAACCAATGAAAATTCTCGAGCTAGCTTATAATCAATCAGTTGGAAATAACGAAGGAATTCCTTATTATTTAGAAGCAAGGCATTTTCCAAGTCCATTAAATAGGGATGCAAAGAAAGTTTATGGGAAATATCTCAGAAAGTTTATTTTAAAAGGATTAGTTGGTATTTCATCTCCGGACGTATTTGGAAGTTGTGCTCCATCACTAATCGGGTATAATTATTTTAACGATTCTGAGTTCTATAAAAAAACCTCCGATAGCGGAAGAAGACTTAGAATTTAAAGAAGTAAAGATTATAAACTCTAACAACTTTTTTGTTTTATGAAATACAAAAATATCGAATTAAAATGGCTCGGCCATTCTGGCTTTCTTGTTCAAAATGGAAAAACTATATACATAGACCCATTTAGAATTGGAACAGAACTTCCTCAGGCAGATATTATTCTTATAACCCATTCGCATTATGACCACTGTTCTATAGAAGATATAAAAAAAATAGCAAAAGACGGGACAATAATAATCTGCACTGCTGATTCGCAAAGCAAGTTCAGGCATATTGACCTTAAACTTGATTTAAAGCCCATTGAAATTGGAGGAAAAATTGAGTTTGACGAGGGAAATATAAAAATATGGGCTGTTCCAGCTTACAATATTAACAAAACATTTCATGAAAAAGCGGAAGATTGGGTTGGGTTTATTCTTGAGCTTGGAGAAATAAATATATATCATGCTGGAGATACAGATAATATCCCTGAAATGAAGCATATACAAGAGATAGACATTGCTCTTCTTCCTATTGGTGGGACTATCACAATGAATGCAGGAGAAGCAGCGAGTGCTGCATTGATAATAAAGCCTAAACTGGCTATTCCTATGCATTGGGGAAGTATTGTTGGGAATAAGGATGATGCAGAAATTTTTGTAAGGCAGTGTTCTGCGAATGGGATTGAGGCGAGAATTCTCAATAATGAAACTGAATAGTATTATACTTATTGGAAGTTCAAGAAAAAGGTTTTGGAGAAGAGCGAGATATTAAATTGAATCTAATTCACTTGGCGTAATAATTTTGATTTCTAACTTCTTAAGTTTTTCAATTATCTCAGGATTATCTTTTCCTGTTAGATAATATCTGGGTTTTCCGCGTTCTTCTATCAATGTATCAAGAAGTTCAGATTTATCCGGTTCTTTTTCTGTTTCGCTAGCAATTATTAAATCATATAACCTTGTCAAACCTGCTGCATCTAATATCTTATTTATATGCTGTTGAGTATTGGTTGTTATTAATGTAAGCATATATTTTGTCTTTAGCTGCTTTAATCTTTCTGCAATATGTCTATTAACGCAACCAGGATTATCTTGGATATACTTAATTACTGCTTCCTGATACCAGCCTCTTACCTGCAATGTTTTTTCTTCTTTTGTTGCATCAGGCATAATCTGGTCCATCGCTAAATTAACACCCATAAAATAATCTTTTTTATTTATCCATTTGGCTAAATTTTTGTCCCCTGTTTTTTCTATTAATCTGCTCCAAACTGCTTTATGTGGTTCTACAAATGCTTCATGTTTTATTAATAAACCGTCTATATTTGTGGTTATAATTGGCTTGTTCATATATTGAAAAGAGTTTTAAACTACTTAAATTTTACTTAGTCATGATAACTTTTACTAGAAGAAAACAAGACTGTCTAAAGAAAGATGATAAAAGCAGCATAGGAACATGGGACGAACACATTAAAAATCTGTGCGAAAAGATAAACAAAAAAGCAAACTTTTACACACTTTCTTCCTGCGCAGGAAGAATTGTTCTAATAAAAAATCTTACAAAGAAAGGCCCGGACATGTTTGTTCTTAGAAGCCATGAAAAAGTTAGCCTTGATGAACTCAAAAAAAGTCTTGAGAAATCAAGTTTGAATAAAGAAAATTTGATATTCAAACAAGAGACTTGCATACTTCATGTTTGTTGCGAGAGGATTGAAGATGCAGAAAAGCTTTTGAATATCGCTCGGGAAGCCGGTTGGAAGAATTCTGGAATAATGTCTACGCAAGGAAGGATAGTTTGCGAGTTGCGTTCGACAGAATATTTGGCTTTTCCGATAATGGTTTGTGGGAAGATTTTGGTTAGTGATGATTTTTTGCGCGTGGTTGTGAAAGAGGCGAATGAGAGGTTAGAGAAGAGTTGGACGAAGATTGGGAAGCTGGAAGGGGCGTTGTAATTATAATTCTAAGCTAAGAATCTGGAAGATATTTGAATAAAAAGGTATTTTAGGTATTAAGTATTTAAATGTGCGTGTAACTCGCCGACGTATAATTATCCAAAAATACCCAGGATTTATAAAGTAAAAGCAATTATTATAGTTATACTACAAATAAAAAATGGGACAAGAAAAAATTAAGAATGCCACTAGCGAACAAATAACTCAAAACGAAAAGATAAACGAGCTTACTACCAAGATATCTAACCTAGAGAGCCAGATAAAAGATTATGAAAGTGTTTATCCAGAGATAGACAAAATGGACTCGCAACAAAAAATAACACTTTTTTGGAAAATTTTCAAATTGATAAATACCAAATTTCATAAAAACAAGATAGTTATAAATAAAATTTTACTTTCTAAGAGGAAAATTCCTATAAAATGTGATGCCAGATGCAGTCCGACTTTGGCTAGCTATTTTCATAATGCAAAAACCATCATAATTTATGAAAAGGTAAGTCTTTTATATATGATAAGAATATTATCCCATGAACTGGCTCATGCATACCAATATCAAATAAGAACAAAATACTATAAAACAAAAATTGCTAATCTGAAGAAAAAAGGTAAGTTAACTTTTAATAAAGAACAAAAATTAATTCATGATGAGCTCTTTCGTGAATATGATGATAAATATCTTGGGGAAATCGATAAAAACATAAGTGTTATAAAAATTTGGGGAGTTTTATAAATTAGATATAATTAAAATGAAAAATTCAAAATTAATTAAAGAATATAAGGGACTTTATGAAAAAATAAGGGAACTAGTAAAAGATGATGAAGTCTTTCCTCCAATTAACGATGAGGATTACAAGATGGTCGTAAGTTCTGGTTCCCATCCAACTAATTGGATGGGCATACCTTCTTTTGGAATGAGCAAGGAAGATATGAAATGGGATGGAGTGTCTCATATAAGCTTTGGGTTACATTCAGAAGGAAAACTTAGGGCAAATTTAATCTACAATGGAAAACCTGGAGTCAAAAATTTTCTGGAGGTTATTCGTTCCCCATTTGAACGAGACGAGTTTATTAGTTACTTGAAGAGTTTAGATAATAGTTATGTTCTTCAATTAAGATATTGTGAAGAACCACATTTTCTTAGCCCAAATACCGATGTAATAGTATTTAAAGAATGGAATTGTGAAAATTTAGTTAGTTCTAAGGTAGACGAAATATGCAAAAATATAGAATATTTATTATATCTTAGAGAAATACGCCAAAAAGAAAGGGGGAAAAGCAAAAAAACTACGGTAAGTATCAAAATTTGGAAAAATAATTTTTATCAAAATGATGATATTCTTTTAAAAAATGTATTTACTAAGTTTGGAAGCATGTTGAGGATGCTTCATAAAAACAAATCTGTAATAATCAAAGAAAAACTGATAAAGAATGAAAAGAAAATTTCTTCTGGGATTAATCCTGAAGAGCAACAAACTAGACTTAAACATTTAAGAGAACAAGGAATTAAATTTTAAACAAAACAGGAGGTAAATAATGACAAAAAAATCAGAAGCTGAAAGAGAAAATGAAAGATGTATTAATTCACATGATTGCAATAGTGAAAAAACAGAATTTGCTTGGCAGATGACGGGTGATGGTAGAAATACAACCTTGCACGAAGATCAGAAAATAATCAAAGATTATAGGAAGGAGGACTAAGGAATATATGAAAAAACAAAAGCCAAGGAAGATTACTAAAGAGCAGATAAAACAAAGTGAAAGAATAAGCCTACTCCTAGCCCAAATTGGCCTAATGACATCCAAAATCCAAGGCATTCAAAAAGAAAATGTTATGCTTCTAAAAGATTTATCTAACACAAAAGAAGAGCTTTTTGTATTAAAGCAAAAAATTATTGGGGTTGTTAAGGGTAATGTTCGTGGGAGAGTTAAATGAAAAATTCAAATAAAAAACACCTCCTTTTCATATGTACATCCGCCATGGATCGAAGCCCATGTGCAGCAGAACTTTTCAATAATTCAAAAAATTATGAAGCAAAATTTGCAGGTATTTCTAAAGGAGCAGAAGTTGTATTAACAAAAGAAGCAATAATCTGGGCAGATACAATATTTACAATGGAACCGGACCATCAGGTATTTGTCTTAGAGAATTTTGAGAAGGAGATTCGGGTTGGCAAGAAAGAAGTTATTTTGTTGGATGTTGGAAATGAATATAAACGTTATGATGGAGAGTTAGAAAAGATTTTATTGGAGAAGTTAAAGGGAGCGTTGTGAATGTAGATTATTTATGGAGATATCTTGCAAAATAAAATCCTATAATTGTCGAAACTATAGAGATGAAATAATCTGGGATAGAAGAGCTTTTATCAATAACGAGTGTGAAGGTTAATAGAAAAAGAAAAAAAAGTATTACAACTCCTGCAATGAAATGAGTAACTTTATCAAACCAATCTTTACGATTTTCTTCTTTTATATGATTAAAATTAACCTTGTTTGGTTCAAAATCACTTCTTGTGATTATAGATTCTTTGGGATTTAAGTTTGTTATTTCTATGAAAGAGTCTTTATCCATTTTGAAATAGGAGTATTAGATTACTTTAACATTACTATAACTCTTTCATCTTTTGTTTCTTTGTTTCTGAGAACTATATCGTTACCTCTTTCTTTTTCAACCTGTAAAAATTTACTAACAGAGATACTACTTCTAACAACTTCGGCAATACTAGGCAGATTAAGTTTTTTCTTTAAATCTTCCAATTCCCTTAATGCTTGCTCAGATAGAGTTATATGAACTTGTTTTACCATTTTTTTCCTCCTATAATTTACTTTTTGATGTTTATAAATGTACTGTTTTTATACATTTATTGTATAATTTTTGTATATCTTACTTAAGGAACATTGATTTTATAAATTTATATTCTCTCTAAAATATACATGGAAAAACAAATAAGTGAGATTATGGTGGCGCTGGGGAAAGAATTGTGCAAGGACAGTCTTATCGGAATTGTATACAATCCGTATAAAGAGGGAATGAAATATGATGATTGTAATTTTCTTAAATATATCCTTAGTCAAGATAGATATACCTCTCCCTTGTTTATATTGAGTGGTCATGGTGGGTATTTGGCGCCCGGAATATATTTTCCCCATATTATTAAAAATGCCGTAAAGAATTATGGGGTATATGTCCCAAGTACTTGTTGTTCAGCATTATGTTATACTCTTCTCAAATCAACTAAACTTCTAGTTGGTAGAAATACACAAATCACTCAGATTGACCCAACGATACAATTGGGTAATGGGGAAGTACATCGGGCAATTAAGATTATTAAAGACTCTAAGTTTAAAAATACTCCCCTGGGTGAATGTGCTCGCGATGTTTTTCATTTAGCTGAGGAGCATGTAAAAATTCTTATAGATAAACCCTCTCTTTTTAGAGAAGATGGCAGAGATTATTTTGAGCATTTACATCTCGATGATTTAATAAATCTATTTATGAATAAAGAAGATCATTTTAGTTTTATTGATATTAAAGAACTTAATAATCTTGGAGCAAAAATTGAAGATTTAAGTGAGTCGAAGGCAGATATACTTGCTAATAGATTAATTCAGGTATGCCAAGATTTTGCTATTCTAAAAGATGTAAGAGTAGTTTTTGTCAGTTCAATTCCCATAAAAATTATTGGTGAAAAAGACGGAGTGCTTATATGCCCATTAAATTAAAATATCTTCCATATAAAATATTTTTTGTTAATTTCTGCAAATTTTCACCGAAAAATTTCACTTAATAATAACAAAAACAAGAACATAAAATATTTAAGGAGATATTCATTGATATTTTTAAGAATTTTGCGGTTTCTTAGTGTGAAATATGCCTGAATATCTCCTTTAATAAAAAAACAATGTTGTGGAAGTATTTAAA
>Ga0247841_10011226_pt1 | contig 11973 bp, 10 predicted proteins | sample LaCruzMarch2015__2_FD_192410 | JGI IMG/M metagenome (GOLD analysis project Ga0247841, IMG submission 192410) | Freshwater microbial communities from meromictic Lake La Cruz, Castile-La Mancha, Spain - LaCruzMarch2015_18m | ecosystem: Environmental > Aquatic > Freshwater > Lake | place: Spain...
ATTTATAAATAATTTTAATATTAAATTATTTTTTTGTATAAATTAATTTAATAATTTTTATATATAAATGGCAATTGTACTTTATAATAAACAATAAAGTATAACTACTAAAGGTAAATATTATATAAAAACAAATAATTTAATTTATTGTTTAGGTGATATGGTTGGTAATGCAGGACTACCTTCAGCACCAAATTCTAAAAATCAAGGAATATTGTTAGCATAGTATTTTAATACTTGATTTGATGCCGTTTATATAAAATAAAATCCCTATAAAATTAAATCTAAATAAAAAATGGTACACTTAAAGTATAAAGTATATTTAGAATTTGAATATTATTCAGAATTTGTTCCTAATTTAGTTGCTAAAATTGGAGAATGGGTTGATTAATTGATTTGATTATTTTATTAATTGATTAAGTTTGTAAATAATTTATTTTTTATAAACCATTTTTATTAAAACAAAAAATAATGGAATATAATAATACATTTCAAATAAATAAAAATATAAAATGTGTTATAGATAAACATATAATTCAATTAACAAATAAAAATTTTGATATAGAACCAGGGATAAAAATAAAATTTTTAAAATCTGTTTGTTTGGATTTTGTAATTGGTTTTTCAATGAATCTTGATTATGTGGAAATGAAGTTAAATAATAATATTGTGCGTATAGAAAAAATAACTAGAATTAAATTATATGTACAACCAAGAGATAAAATTGAAATTCAACCATCAAAACCAAATAAATTCTATGAAGTTTATTTGTTTATGGTTGATATTAAATCATCAACATCAGTGACTAAGTCTAAAATAAATTTAATTAATGGAGAAACAGATGAGATCATAAATCATGATAATGATATAGATACTTCAAATAAAACACAATTAGATTTTTATCATGAACTTAATCATAATCAATTAAAAACAAATAATACATTTGATGAAATAAAAAAAATTATTATAATAACAACTAAATTTATTCAATCAATAAGTGATTATTTTAAAATAATTTTTGAAAGACGTGGTTTCATATGTAAAATTAAATATTCATTAGATATTGATGATTGTTTAAGATCATGTAATATGACAGACACAATATTTTTAATTATCTTCAACAATTCATCACATTTTTTACTTCCAAATAAATTTATATTTTATCAAATAGAACAGAAGGGGTCTATATTTTTGACTAGGAAAATATTTTTATCAAGATTAAAATATACTTGTTTAAAATCAAAAGAAGTATGGGAATATACAAATTTAACATCCGATATATATTCCAAATATTGTATGGATAAGTTAAAATATGTTCCTATGCCTTTTGTTTCAAATAAAGAAATTAGTTTAAATAATTTGGATTTGGATAATTGGAATAATTTAAAGTATGATATATTTTTTTATGGTAATAAAAATACGAGAAGAGAAAAAATATTAAACGAATTGAGTAAACACTTTAAAATAAAAATTGGTTGGGGAGTTTATAGTGATAAAAAAATAGAATATATGCTAAAGTCAAAAATAATTTTAAATCTTCATTATTATGAGGAAGCAGGGTTAGAAACTTGTAGATTTAATGAAATTTTAAATTATAACAGATTAATTGTAAGTGAGAATTCGTTGTTTGATAAACAAAATATGAGTTTGTATAGGGATATAGTTGTGATGGTAGATAATATCAATGAAAATTTATCAAATATTGAAAATTTGAATTCTAACATAAAAAAATATTTGATTTATGATAATTATATAGAACAAATTAATAAAAATAAAGTATTGATTGAAGGATTAGAAAAAAATATTTATTGTAATTTTTAATATATAAATATATTATATATTATATGGTAAAAATAATAACCTATAATTGTGATAAACAATACAACAATGAAAAAAATATAATTGTATTTAAACCTACTAAAGATAATTATAAAATTAAAATTGAAGATGATAATAAATTTGGTTTTTATTTAAAAACTAAAAATAATTTAAAATTAGTTAATTGTAAAATTTATAAAATTAATAGTAAAAAATATATTGTTGCTAATAAAAAAATGGAATTATATGAAAATGAAGGTAGCCAAAAAAAATCCATTATAATTATAGGATTAAAAATAATGGGGAATACAACTGAACAAGTTAATGAAAAAAAATATATAAATAACGATAGTAATAACGATAGTAATAACAATAGTAATAACAATAGTAATAACAATAGTAATAACAATAGTAATAACAATAATTATGAAATAAAAATCAAAGATTTCTGTAAAATTTATAATTTAACGTGTGAAGAAATTAAATCAAATCCTAAAGTAGAATTTAGATATTTTTGTTTTAGATATTTAAATTATATTAGAAATATTACATTACCAAAAATAGAATTAGGTTTAAAAAATGAGGCAGTTCTAATAGAATATAGAAACTTTCCCCATATTGAATTTATCGTAAGAAATAATATAAATAAATTGGGTTTGGGTTGGTCACATAGTATAGTTTGTGGTACCTTAAATTATGATTATATTAAAAATATGGTTATTAATATTTCGCCAAATATTAAAGTTATTAAAACTAATTATGATAACTTAAATCAATCAACTTATAGCAAATTCATGGCAAGTGTTGAATTTTGGAATTTATTTGTTGGTGAAAAAATTTTAATATATCAAGAAGATAGTATAATATTTAAATTAAATATTAATGATTTTATTAATTGGGATTATATTGGTGCACCATGGCCTAGAAATCAAAATGACAATATAAATTGTGTTGGAAATGGAGGATTTAGTTTAAGAACAAAATCTTGTATGATTGATGTAATAAATAAAATTTCTTTAGAAGACACCGAATTTGAATCATCAACAATAAATTACATGAAAAATTGTAGCATGACATTAGGTCCAGAAGATGTATATTTTTCATTAAACATGTTGAGATATAATATAGGTAAAGTTGCTGATTGGGATAGTGGATATAAATTTTCATCTGAATCATTCGTTAATCGAAATAGTTTAGGGGGGCATAATTTTTGGATAAATGATGTTAATTGGAAAAAAAGACTTTATGATGATATAGTTATACAATTTAAACCAACATATAAAATTGATGATTTAGAACATAGAGGTGGATGGAAATCTGTCATTGAAAATTTATCAAATAATGACTTATTCAATGATAATTCTGATATTATTTTTTTTGATATAATTGAAAGATATTTTTTATGGAAAAATAATTATTATTGTGAAAAAAAATGGATCGGAATAATTCACTGCACGCAATATTCTCCTCTATATTTAGAAATAGTAAATATATCGAATTTATTTAAAAATTCAAATTTTATTAATTCATTGGATAACTGTGTGTTTATTGTGTCATTGTCAAATTATGTCAGTGAATATTTGAGAACAAAGTTTACAGAATTAGATAAAAAAATAAAAATTTATACGATATATCACCCTGTTTATAATGATTTAAGTATACCAAAATTTAATTATGACAAATATATTAATAATAAAAATAAATATATAATTCAAATCGGTCAACAATTAAGAAAAATGACAAGTATATATTTAATAAATGTTCCCAATTATAAAAAAATATGGCTAACCGGTACAAAAAATTATAATAAGTGTATTAATTTATTAAAAAAAGAAAAAAATTTTTTAAAAGTAAATATTAAAAATTTTCATAAAGTTATAATGAAGTATACAGATACATATGAAGAATATGACGAATTATTAACAGAAAATATTGTATTTGTTGATTTATTTGATGCTTCAGCAAATAATACTATTCTTGAATGTATTTTGAGAAATACACCTATAATAATTAATAAGATTCCTGCTGTTGTAGAATATTTAGGTACTGATTATCCGTTATATTTTAATGATTTAATGGAAGTAAATACTTTATTGAATGCTGATAATATTAAAAATGCATATAAATATTTAAGTAAAATTGATAAAGAAAAATTTGAATTAAATTATTTTACATGTCAATTAACCGATATTATTCAAAAAAATTTGCATATAATAAATACATATTCAATAAATACAAATTTTATAAAAAAAAACATACAAAATAATGATAATATTTCAGCTTTAATAATTAAAAATGTAAATAATAAATTAAATATTGAGATAATAGAATGTGAAAATAAAAATGAAATTAACAGAAGTTTATATGTATTCAATAATATAATCAATATATTAAATGATTTTAATATTAATATAGAACATGACAAAGTTATTTATCATTATAAATCTGACGCGTGTAATTATTATGGTCAATTAATACCAATGTTAACTCATTCAAAAAAAAATACTAATAATAATGTGATATTATGGAATTTAACAAAAAATTCCAGTTATATTCATTGGGATTTACAAGAATATTTGAAAGTTCCAGATACTATCAAGTGGGAAAATAAAGAAAATATATTTTTCTTTTCAGGAATTAATTCAGGTAATCCATTTGATTGTATAGAACAACCTTGGTTTAAAAATCGTATATCTAGAACAAAATTAGCTTTAGAAATTGAGAAATTACCTTATGAATTTAAAAAAATGTGTGATATTTCTTTTTATAATTTAGAAAATTATGATGAAATAAAAAAATCAGTTGATGATGTAAATAAATTAAATAATTTATTTGGTAATTTATTAAAAAAAAATAAAACTATTATAGATTTACAAAATGAAATAAAAATTATACTTAAAAATGTAAAACCTAAAGTTGAACAATGTAAATTATATCAATACAAATATATTTTTTGTCCTGAAGGTTATGATGTATCTGCTCAATTACCCTGGGTATTGGCATCTAATTCAGTTGCAATTTGTCCTCCATTTGAATATGAAAGTCTTATAGTAAATCCTAAAATTTTAAAACCATATGTCCATTATATTCCAATTAATACTGATTATTCAAATTTAGAAAATGTTATCAAATGGTGTTTGACACATGAAAACGAATGTAAAAATATTAATATAAATGCCAAAAAATATATGAAAGATTTTTTTGATGAAGTTAAAATGAAAGAGTATTGTAAAGATTTATTATTAAAAATCTTATAATTTTGATTTTAAATCAATTTCTTTATAAATTTCAATATATTTATTAATAATTTCTTCTTTTGTTTCTAGATCACATTTACATAATCTAGGAGTATGATTATTTATATCAAAATTAACTATGTTTTGAATACATTTGTAAAGAATACCTCTTTCATTTGAGGCCAACGGATCAATGCTATAATCATTAATATCATCAATATTTAATATTTTAATAATTTTCTTTGTAATGTGATGAAATAAATATTTTGTGGGATGATTCATTGAATAAAACAATAATGTATTTTTATAGTTGTTATCAATGTAATTTGAAACTGTTATGATGACACATTTATGCAAATTATTATATATCATCATTTCATTTTCTCTTTTTTCTAATTCTTTAATGCTTGCTAAAGCAATATTTTCTAATTCTTCTTTTGATTTTAAATTAACATCATTGATTTGGTTATAAATTAAATTATTATCTGTGTTATAGTTGTTTATAATCGTATTGTAGTGATAATCACTAGGAATTCTTAATAATTCACTATTATTTAATGTTTTATATGTTAGATCAAAATAATAAAAATTAAAATAAAGAGATGGAATTATTATTATTTTTGTTTCTGGTTTAGCATTTTTTAATATAAATTCGGTATCTAAATAATCTGTGTTTCTGTAATTGACATTTATAGGTTGTGTTATTATAATATTGGCTTCTTTTATTTTTTCCATAAAGTTAATTTTGTCAATATTTTCAATCCAACATAAAATTAATGTTATGGAATAGTTTTGTAAAGTTTTTTTCATTATATCTTTAATTGCTCCAATTTGACAATTTCCATAAAATAATATTTTCATAATATTACATATAATATATTATATATAATATATTTATATTATATATAATATATTTATATTATGAACACTTGTGTTATATTATATGGACAAGTTAGAACTTTAGAAAAAACAATTAATTCAATAAAAAGATTGTTTAAAGAAATTTTAAAATATGATTTTTATGTTATAATAAATCTTAATGTTAATGATGATGAAAATTTTTTAAAAAAACTTATTGTTGATCATTTAAATCCAATATTGTTAGAATTTGTATATGATAATCAAACGTTATGTAATAATTTAATTGATTTGCAAAAAACAACTATCAAAAATTTTAAAACTAGTTCAGTTAGTTTTGATGAATATAATAAATTACCATATAAAGAAACATATTATGATATTAACGACATAAAAAAATTTAATGTAGAAATAAAAGAACAATTTAACAATATAAATAAAATAAATAATTTTCCATACAATATGTATATTGAGGATAAATTAATATACAATATTTTTATTAAAATTTCTCCTGATAAGTATGACAAAGTATTTTTAATTAGAACAGACTGTGCATGGTTTGAAAATTTTAAATCAAAAAATGAATATATTTATATTAAAGATGTTGGTTTTAGAGAAAAAACAGCATTAAAAGAATTGTATAATCAAAAAATTGTGGATTGTAATTTTGATGAATTAAAAGAAAAAATAATAAATTCTAAATATAATGTTTTAAGTAATTATTTTCACAATCAATCATTAAATTTAAAAGTTCCTAATGCTCATGCAAGATTATTTTGTTACAATGATTTAAAAAATATATTTAATATATTTAACAATGTTGAAGAAATATTAAAAATTTTTGAAAAATATCCAATTTTATATCCTGGATGGGATGGAGAATTATATCAAAAGAGAATTTATGAATATTTGAACCTAAAATTTGAAAAAGATTTTAATTTGTATAATTATTGTAGTTTAATAAGAGAAAAATAAATATTTAAAAAATAATGCATATATTAATTTATATAACTATGACAAAAATAATAATAATAGGTTGTGGTGGTCATTCAAAAGTTTTAATTGATATTATATCAATGTTAACAAATTATGAAATTATTGGTTTTTATGATGACAATGTTAAAGATTTTTTTAATAATTATCCAATTTTTGGTAAAATAAATGATATTGTAAATAATGTTGATTATACTTATATTATAGGTATAGGAGATAATAATATTAGAAAGATAATATTTGAAAAATATCATAATTTGAATTGGGGTACATTAATACATCCAAATTCAATAATCTCAAAAACAGCAGTAATTAAAAAAGGTTCCGTTATTTGTGCAGGTTCAATAATTCAAACAGAAGTTATTATTGGTGAAAATTGCATTATTAATACAAATTGTAATATAGATCATGAAAGTATTATTGGTAATAATTCCAGTATTTGTCCCGGAAGTGTTATTTGTGGTAGAGTAAATATTGATGAGTTATGTTTTATTGGTGCCAATTCAACAATTATACAAAATTTAAAAATAGGATATAATAGTATTATTGGTGCAGGATGTGTTGTTATTAAAAATATTCCTACAAATTCAAAAGTTGTAGGTAATCCAGGAAAAATTATTTTATAATTATTTAATATATAATATAAATTATATGTATATGTTAAACTGGGTTCCTGAAAAAAATATAAACCAAAAAAAAGTTGATGAACTGTTACAAGCATCAATTAATTCAAAACAATTTACAAATTATGGACCAAATGTTCAACTGCTAGAAAAATATACTAAACAAAAATTTGAAATTGATAACGATAAATCCGTAATAGTTGTAGCAAATGCATCACTAGGTATTCAATTATTAACACAAGGTGTCAATTTTTATGAAAACAAAAATTTACAATGGAGCACACAATCTTTTACATTTCCCCCATCAAATCAAGGTACATTAAAAAATTCAATTATATTAGACATTGATTATGAAGGTGGATTAAATTTAGATGAAGTGAATGAAAATATTGATGGTTTAATTGTGACTAATATTTTTGGTAATATTGTGGATATTAATAGATATATTAATTATTGTAATTCTAATAAAAAATTTTTAATATTTGATAATGCCGCAACCCATTATACATTTTATAAAGGTAAAAATTGTTTAAATTATGGTCATGGTTGTATTATCAGTTTTCATCATACAAAACCATTTGGATTTGGTGAAGGAGGTGCTATAATAGTTGATAAAAAATATGAAAATGTTATTAGAAAATTAATTAATTTTGGTATCGGATATGATGAAAATTTATATTATTTACAAGAAGCAAATAATTGCAAAATGTCTGATATTCAAGCAGTTTATATTTTACAATATTTAATGAATAATTTTGATAACATTTTAAAAATACACCAAGAATTATACGATTATTTAATTGTAAAAATCAAAAATTTAAATATTAAATTATATCCAAGTTTTCATGATAAAGGAAAAAACATATTGTCTTGTTTTTCATTTGTGTTTGATATTTCAGAAAAATCAATTAATGCTGAAAAAGAATTATTAAAAAATAATGTTTTCTGCAGAAAATATTATCATCCATTAAAGAATACAAAAATAACTTGGGATATTTACAGTAAAATTTTATGTATTCCTTGTCATAAAGATATGACATTTAATGATATTGATAAAATATGCATTATTATATCAAATTTTACCTAAAAAATTAATTACTACCATAAGTATTATTTTCAATTTTTTCAATATTTTTATATTTAATATTTAAATCTGATTTTTCATAATATTCAATATTTACTGAATCAAATAAATTTCTATTTGAAATTATGCCAAATATATAATTTATCACATGACCAATGTACAGTGAAGTAACATTATATTTTTTATAAACATAATTACATAATAACAATCCATAACATCCAGTTGAACAAGTAAATAAATCAAAATTTTTATTACTAAATTCGTAATCGATCATTTCACAATAATATTTAAAAGTTTGTTTAAAATCATTATGTTTTTTATTCGGATATGTTGTCAAAAATGTTTCTACTGTTACTAAATCAATATTTTCTAAATTTCTATTTTTCTTTAATTTATAAATATTGCCATTTTTATATATTTTATCAATTTTCTCTTTGAACGGAGTTAATAATAATATTTTTTTATTATTTAATAAATCATATATTTTTGAATTTTCATCATAAAGAAAAAAATCAATTTTATTAGTTTTCTTTTTTTCATTTAAAATATCCAAACAATAACAGTTTAAAAAATTCCAATACATTAAGTAATCACAATTTAATATAGCTTTTTTATACTCATTTGAAAGAAAATCTAAATTTTCAATTGCATTATCAACATTTAATTCGTTAAAGTAAAATCCTGCATTTGTCATACTTGCTTTTAAATATGACTCATAATATATTTGTTCATGATCAATTCCTATCCAATTTGGTATTGGTTGATTATAAATATAATTTTCATTTTTATAATTAAGACAAATATTATTAACAGCATCTTTCATCAATTGTTTATCACCATATAAATATGAATTAATTACTCTTAATTCAACAATTCCAGTTCTGATTAATAATTTCCCTTTAAAATTTTCATTTATAACACTATTTTTTATTAAAAAATCGTATTTTAAACTTTCATTGATTTTATTTTTATTTTTAAATAATAAATAAAATAACAAATTAAAATGTATAATTTTATTAAAATCATATTCTTTAATATATTCATTATTTAAAAATTGTTCAAATAAAGAATCATACATACCATAAAATTCACCTCTCAAAATTTCTTTCACTTCTTCTAAATTAATAAATTTATTAAATGTAATTTCATTTTTTGGAATATTTTTATAAATTTGGTAAAAATAATTTAGATTTATACAATTGTCAACTAAATATTTTTTGTTTTCTTTCAAAATTAATCCACAATAATAAGACATTATATATATATATATAAGTATAATTAAATTATTTTTATATTTTTTTTATTAAAAAAAACTATGTCGTCATTATATATTTTTTTTAATATGTTAATATATGAAATATTCTTTTCATCAAGAAGAAATACGTTCAATTCAATTTTTATTTTAATATCTGATGTATTTATTTTTTCCAACTTTTCATTTATTAAATTTTCAAATAATGTAATATCATTATTGTTATCAATATTGATAAAATAATTTATATTTGATGCATCTATGTCTAAATATTTAAGTATTGATGATTGTTGAATCAAATGATTGTCATGAATTAAATATTTTACTGCATGTATAAACATTTTAAATGATTCAATAATGTTATTATTCTCAATTAAATTATTAAATAACAAATAATCAAACCCATCAACATTGACTAACAATTCCATTATGTCTTTTTTTTCATGATTATTAAGACACCAATTTATAAAACAAGAAATCACACGTTCAATTATATTTCTATATAAAAATATATATCCATTATTTTTATATGATTTTATCAATTCATTCGCTTCAATATCGTCCAATTTAATTGTTTTTAATAAATTAAGAGATGAATACATGACTTTCATATTTGTTACAACAATATATTCATTTATTATATGTATTCTACTTCTTTCCATAAAATAAACATCATACAAATCATAATTTATTTTTCCATGTTCTGGATTTGTACTCCAAAAAATTTTACTGATGTTGTCTATATTTTCCATTTTAATATTTTCACTGTCATATTTATCAACAATAGATCTATTAACATTATTTTTTTGATTATATATAAAGTTAATTGACATATTAATATCTGGATTAGAAGTAGGCCAAAATTTATTATTTATCATTTGTTCATAATTTTTTTCCCCATACATGAAAAACTTAAATAATTTTTTTTTTTCTGTTTCACTACAGTTATTTTTTATTAATATACTTCTATCAATTAATCTTCTTTTTAAAAATGATTCTATAGATTGGTATCTATAATGAGCTATATATGGAATTATTTTATTATTCATTTGACATTTTATAAATGTATTATAATCCAAATTTTTTAATCCAGAATCTATAGACAATTCAAAATAATTGTTAAAAATATCTTTATTTATGAAATTAAATTCTTCGTTTGGATAATATATAGTATTAATAAATGTGTCATAACAATGTGGGGACGTTTGTGAAAATATATTTTTAATTTTTCCAAGACATTTGCCAATGAACTCTAAATTTCTAGATATCATAAAATTACCAATCAATGAATGATTTGAATATTTTTTTAATCCACAAAATGTTTTCCAATAAATATATAAACTATCAAATGGTTCATAAAATTTAATTAATTCATGTATATTTTTGAAATTACCTAAATATAAATATTCATCAATATCAATTGATAATATATAATCATAGTCAATTATTATTTTTTTTAATTCATTAAAAAAATAATTACTCCTAATTGAATAATTTGGTAAATTATTTGGACCTTCTTTTGACAAATATTGTTTTACAATATTATGCATAATATAATATTTATTTTTATCAAAAATTTTAGATTCATCAATCATATTTTTAACAGATATATCTGAGGCATCATCATAAATAACAATATAGTCAAAACCAATTTTATAATGGTAATCCATCCATTCCAAAATATTATTCTCATTATAACAAGGAGCAAATACGCAAGTTTTTTTATTCATTATATAATAATACAATAGATAAATAGTTATTTATATAAATTTAAAAAATCGTTTTATATATATATATAATATTTACCTTTGCGTATAATACTTTTTTTTATTAAAAAAGTATTATTATAAATTAAATGAAAAACAATATTAATAATTTAATTGTAAATTCTATATACAACAATATTAAAAATAATTATAAAACATTATTTAATACTTATCAATTTAAAACAAAAAATCAAAAATATAAATTGAAATTTATATTAAAGGCGAGTGTTCATTTTATTTCAATTTCATGTAGTTATAAAAATTTTATTTATTTTAATCTTAATCATAATACTTGAATATAAAAATTTTATGAAATTAAATAAATTTAAAATTTTTGAATCAA
>Ga0247841_10011227_pt1 | contig 11973 bp, 10 predicted proteins | sample LaCruzMarch2015__2_FD_192410 | JGI IMG/M metagenome (GOLD analysis project Ga0247841, IMG submission 192410) | Freshwater microbial communities from meromictic Lake La Cruz, Castile-La Mancha, Spain - LaCruzMarch2015_18m | ecosystem: Environmental > Aquatic > Freshwater > Lake | place: Spain...
TTTGGAAGAAGTAAGATCAACATCATCGAAAAGTCCCTTGAAGTCATCTTCGCTGTCTGTGCCCATTGAAGTTTGTTCTATGGAATTTAAAACATTTTTGAGATCTTCAAGAATAAAAGTTGTTTGTTCTTTAATATTGCCTTTTCCTTTCTCAACAAGATAAGAAAAAAGCTGTGAAGGTTTTAAGAAAAAGCCAAGATGAGAAATACAGCCGGCTTTTATGTGATCCAGATATTCTTTACCCTCTTTTGTATTTTCGTTAATTTCCGCGAATTTAAAATCTTCAGCGGCAAGCAGTTTTTTGTCGACATAAAGTTGAAGCTTTTCGGATAGGTATTTGTAAAAGATGAAGCCCAAAATATAGTTTTTATATTCATCAGCGTTCATTTTACCACGGAGCACATTGGCCACACCCCAAAGTTGTTTTTCAAGTAATTTCTTCTGTTCAGTAGTCATATTTGCCCTTCGTAAAAATACAAATTTGATAGTTTCATAATATACTTTTTAGTGCTTAAAGTCCACTGTTTACTCGGCATCAAGGAGTTTCCAGTTTTGGGCGTAGTCAAATATTTTCCTCCAATGATTTCCTCACTGATTCCTCCACCGATTAGCCCCAGGTCACCCAACCCCCGCTCTTCAAACACCTGCACTCCCAACCCCCGCCCTCCAGCGCCCCCGCCCAACCTTTTATTCTATACATTATATATCAGATCAACCGCGCTCAGCGCCCACCTCCCGCCTACGGCGGATAAACTCCGGTTGGCTTAAGATTACATATTTAGGTTATTTCAAATATTTTGTTCTATGCCTTAAATATAAAATATCGTGATATATCGACGATCGTCTTTATTTCACGAAGTTAAATAAAGAAGCTAGCTTTGGTAATTATTAAACAATAATCCTCGCTTAATATTATTAATGCTAAGCTCTAGTACTTTTTTGTATTAATACATCGAATTCAATGTATTAAAGATTTGGGTTATCTATCTTTATAAAATGAAAAAAATACTTTTATTATAATTCTCTACCATTAACTTCCAGATTCACGCTAAAATACCCTTATAGCGTGAATATAAAGATATTTATATCATTATTCACGTTTAAAATAACATTTACTTCGACTTATATCGTGATATATCGACGATCGTCTTTATATCACGAACTCTTGGAATCATTTGAGTTTGATTTTTTAGTATTAGACGTCGGTTTCTTGATTGTTTTTGAGATAAACTTATCAATATTTGAAGTTTCTGAAACAAAGTAAGCTACATAATCAGACACTTTGTATTCTTTGGCTGCTGATTCGACTAAATCTCCAATATCTCTTGTGCTTGCCCATAGACTTTTTTGTATTTGAACAAATCCCATCCTTTTTATGGCTCTACGGAAATTGTTTCGTCCCATTCTTTTTGTCTCCGGTATATCAAAAGAGACCAAATGATACTTCTTACTATCCCCGGATTGAGCGGCAATTTGATCAACAATCTTCATTTTTGCTTTATTGGTCAGCTTGACGGAGTCGCCCTCAAAAGCAATGTAACCACTTCTTTTTAATTCATATACGGTTTTGGAAATCTGATCACCATCAACACAAGTATCATCGTATTGGTTGGAAAAATATTTGGATAGCGAACTTTTTGAAATCTTATTTCCCACAAGTACAGTCGCTTTAAACAAAAGCTCTATGGCTGTTACTACGGTGAAGGCAGCAATATTTTGATATTTTTTTGGATTAACAACCATAGTTTATATTCTATTTAGTATTTGATCTAAATGTTGATCACAGTGTTCATTTTTGTCTTCATCTTCATCGTGATATATCGACGATCGTCTTAATATCACGATGTTATTATAATAATACTATATGGATAATATGTAAAAACTAATTGAGTTTTTCCCAGTTTTGGGCGTAGTCAAATATTTTCTGTTTTGAGTATTTGTATTTCTTCTTTATTGCCCTTGAGAACTTGTGATCAGGAAAGCGTCTGGAGTATTCCAGACTTGAGAGGAAAAAGTATTCTTCCTTGTTGGCTACCCAGCCAAGCTTTACAGAAAGCCGTACTCCATTTTCTGGAAAAATGGCAACTTCATCACTTTCTTCACCTAATTTTATGTGTTCAAAATATTCACCTTTTCTAACTAACTGAATTTCCTCCTGCGTAAAGTCGGGGCGGGGGGGCATAATGAAGGCGAAATTTTCAAACAAGTATTCAAAACGCGCTTCTAGATTGGTCAATCCATCAATTATTCTTTTTGACAAATTGTGATGCTCTTTGCCCTCTATAATTTCTTCATAAAAATAATCAATCCTTTCTTTTTCAAGCGGGTATTTATATGAGACAATTTCTTTTTTACCAATACAGTTCATGGCTGTCCAAGCTTCCTGTGGAATTTGTTTAGCCTCCGTAAATATTCCTTCTTCAATTCTTTTAAGTAAGTAACGGTCAACTTTTTCCCGATATTTTTTATCCTGTTTAATCGTTGATAAAATCAAGCCTACAGGTCCCATCAATTGTTCCTTGGTCTCAAATGAAATATTAGGATTTCTAAGCACTTTGTACCAAATAAGAGATTGTTTTATGATTACATTTTTCAAAATTTCCATACTATATTGGCTATAGCCGAAGTAGCATAGAAACAGGATGATTAGAACGGACCAGTAGAAGCCCGAGAGATATAGAAGGTAATTACCAGCTAGGAACAAGAAGGCAATTATGACGACTAGTAAATATTTTCTAAATTTGCTGTTAAAAAAAGAAGGACGATTGAGGTCGTCTTCATTCGCTTTCTTCTTGTAGTAAATACCGAGTAAGAAAGCGACAAAAATGTATAGAGTGCCGGCAATAAAAAACATAGTGGCTGATTAATTAATTACCTTCAGCCTACTCTTAGATCTGTGTTTTGTCGAGAATATTTAGTCAATAAATGTACGCCAAAATTGATAAAAATCATGCTCATTTAGATGAAGCCAAATATCAAATAGTATTTTGAAAAATACTAGCATTGCTACACCCTGGATAGGCTCATGAAAAATGCTATACATAAAAGCATTAAATAAAATTATGGCGACAACGGCATATATTCGATAGCTTAAATCGCTTACCTGTTCAACAAGATTTGCTTTTTCATATTCTTTTCCATCAATGAAGTTTGATTTGTACGAAAGACCATGACTTACTAAAAACATTGCTAGGGTTATAAAAGTATAATTCAAATTAAAAACAAATGCTTTTGAGCCAATATTTATATAGATTAGTAAAATTGATACAACACCAACAATTACGACAATACCAAAATATCTTATAATAAAAGCAAGAACAAAGCTCCTTGGTGATATTTTGTGATAATTAGCAGTTTTATAAATTTTAAATATATTAAAAACACCCAGAATAAGACTCTCTAGCCAGTAATAATAAATAACATTTATTGAGTTCCAGTTTGCAAACAAAACTCCGTATATAGGTATTAGGTTAGCAAGAACCAGAAGGATGATAGGAATTGGATTGGCGCTGCGAGTTTTTTCTGTAACGGGTTTTTTGTTAAAATATTTTTGAACAATTACACCTGCGCCATCGTTTTCAATGGTCTTATGGGGTAAAACTTCGCTATGTGATTGTTTATCTTCATATTTCCTGTATACAATAACTGAAAGAGTAAACCCTATGAGCAGGCCACCGAGAGCTCCAAAAGAGGTAAAAACATCTAATGTGTGTTGAGAAAGAGTATTACTGAATATTATTTCGTAAGCAGTGCAAGCAAGAGCAAATAAAAGCCAAAGCAAAAAAGATGCAACAAATGAGCCAGTAATAGGCAGGGTTATAAAAAACAAGTTACGTATTGTTTTTTGCATAATGTTTAAATTATTCAAAAATATACTACACCTAGACTATTCTCAGATTACCCCAATTAACCATAATTTACAAAGGGTTAACGGGGCAAGCTCTTTTTTTGTATGGTTGTCTGCTAGTTCTTTTTTGACAGTACTATTTTATCATTTACAAGTTCTATTTTGAGGGTTTGGCCGTTTGAAAAGGTGTCCATAAGGATTTCATCTGTCAAAGGAGTTTCGAGAAAATCGGTGATCACTTTGCGGATTGGACGGGCGCCGTAGCGGGGCTCATACCCCTTTTCGCCGATCCAGTTTCTGACTTCAGAAGAGACTTCTATATTGTAACCGCTGGTTTGAAGATGAGAGATTAAATCCCCTATCTGGATATCAACTATTTTTCTGATTGATTTTTTATCAAGAGGTTTGAAGACAATTATTTTATCAAGCCGGTTTATGAATTCCGGTTTGAAATGTTTTTCCACCGATTCTAAAACATTTTCTTCCAGTTTTTCGTATTGCTCGGAAAGATCGCCATTTTGATTGAAACCAATTTTGGCATTGCGCGTCAGAGCATCAGTTCCCAAATTTGAAGTCATAATAATAATCGTATTTTTGAAATCAACTTTTCTTCCTTTGGCATCAGTAAGTTCTCCATCTTCCATAACTTGAAGAAGGATGTTGAAGACATCCGGGTGGGCTTTTTCTATCTCATCGAATAAGATTACGGAGTAAGGATTTTTGCGTACCATTTCGGTTAGTTTTCCGCCCTCGTCGTAACCAACATAACCGGCTGGAGCGCCAACAAGACGGGAAACATTGTGCTTTTCCATAAATTCGGACATATCAATTTTTATAAGTGACTTTTCGCTGCCCAAAATTTCTTTGGCAATGACTTTGGCTAATTCGGACTTCCCTACTCCGGTAGGCCCCAAGAAAATAAAGGATCCTGTTGGTCGGTTTGGGTTTCCTATGCCGACTCGAGCTCTTTTGATGGCTTTTGTAATTTCGGCCACAGCATAGTCCTGCCCCACAATTCGCTTTTTAATTCTTTTTGATAAATCCAAAAAGCGTTTCTTTTCCTGCAGGTTCATATTGGACACAGGCACGCCTGTCCAGCGGGAAACAACGGCGGCAATATTTATGTCTGTTATCTCTATAATTTCGCCTTCGGTCTCTTTTTTCTTTATTTCATCAATTTCACTTTCAATCTTCATTTCTTTTTCACGAAGAAGGGTTGCTTCCCGGTATTGTTCGGCAATAATGAGTTCATCTTTTTGCTTTAGGATATCTCTAAGTTGTTTTTTAAGTTTTATAAGTTTAATGGCGTCTTTAGAAATATTGGTATTTGAAGAAGCAGCGGCTTCATCGATCAAATCAATAGCCTTATCGGGTAAAAAGCGGTCCGAAATATATCTTTTGGATAAATAGACGGCGGCTTCTATAGCAGAATCACTGTATTTGACATGATGATGTTCTTCATAGCGGGATTTGATACCTTCTAAAATTTGAAGAGTTTCAGAGGCGGATGGCTCGGCTACTTTCACTGGTTGCAGTCGTCTTTCGAAGGCGGCATCTTTTTCAATATGTTTTTTGTATTCGTCAAAAGTGGTGGAGCCAATCAAGCGAAGTTCGCCTCTGGCCAGCATTGGCTTTAGCAAATTGGCGGCATCAATGGAGCCTTCAGTCGAACCTGCGCCTACGACGGTGTGAATCTCATCAATAAAGAGGATGACATTACCGCGTTTTTTTATTTCAGAAATAATTTTCTTAACCCGACTTTCAAACTGACCACGGTACATAGTGCCGGCAATCAAAGAGCCCATATCGAGAGACAGAATTTCTTTGCCGATTAGTTTTGGTGGTACTCTGCCTTCAATCAATTTTTGTGCCAATCCTTCGACAATAGAAGTTTTGCCTACACCTGGTTCGCCAACTAATATAGGATTGTTTTTAGTTCTGCGTGACAATATTTGGATTATTCGTAGAGTTTCTTCGCTTCTGCCAATAACAGGATCCAGTTTATTTTCTTGTGCCAACTTAGTTAAGTTGGTTGTGAAGACTGAAAGAGCGGATTCTTTTTTTGTCTTGGTCATGGTTTGACCCATACCTTGCATTGGTCCCATAGGGCCCATAAAATCGTCCCCTTCCATTTCTTCAAACGGATTAGGTGGCATTTTATTTTCTCCGTTGTTTTGATCCGCAACATTTTTGGAAGTGCCAAAAATGTATTCAATCTGTTTAATCATGTCGGCCGGATTGACGCCGAGACGTCCCAATATTGTGATTGAATTAAAATTAGTATCCAAAAGTAGAGCAAGAAGCAAGTGTTCGGTATCTACTACATTGTGATTGTTTTTTGAGGCTAGAGAAACCGCATCTTGAATTGCTTTTTTGGCGTGAATTGATATGCCATCCTTTTTTAAAGGAGTAGCCTGTTCCTTCTCTATAATATCTATAATAGTTTTTACTCTATCTTCTGTAACATGAAAAGTGGTCAATATTTCCAAAGCAAGTGTTTCTTTGACCGAAAGAAGAGCCAAGAGTACATGTTGGGTGTCGGTAGGCCGGCCCTGCTCTCGTGAAATTCTTTCTGCAAGTATTAAAACTTTTTTCAAGTTTTCGCTAAATTTTTTAAATAAATCGAGGTTCATATATTATTTATGGTTATGTTTAATATTGATTGCAATAAGTAGCGTATAGTTATATCTTGCTAGCCAGTTTAGCTTTAAAATCCGAAATCAGAATTTCAAATTTCAAATAAAATACTGAAACGATTAAAATTCAAAGTTTGTAATTTGTTATTCGGATTTTGACATTTAGAATCATCAGATTCTATCTAATTTGTATCACGGCGTATTTCAAATGTAAAGTGTTCTTTACATTTTGTCAAAACGACTCATAAAATAATCACGATCCATAAACAAAAATTAAATCCGAAACCAAAATTTCAAATTACAAACAAAATGCCAAATCACCCAAATTTACTATTGATTAATTAGAAATTCAGATTTTCATTTGACATTTGTTATTCGCCCGCCTGCAACGATGTAGCAACTTCGGGCAGGGATTTTTGAATTAGAATATATTGGAGCAATTATAATCAAATATGATTACTTTGCTTTTTTACTAGCTTTTTTGGCTTTCTTGGCTGGTTTATCAGTTTTTTCGGTTTCAGCAGGAGTAGGTTCTTCGGCTTTTGTATCCTCTGCATCGTCAGCGGCTTCATCAAGAACAACATCAATTCCCCAACCGGTTAGTTTGGAAGCAAGACGGACATTTTGGCCACCCTTACCAATTGCCAAAGAAAGACTGTCGGATTCAACATATACTGTTGCTTTATTTTCTTTAGAATTAATCAAGATTCTTCGAGTTTTGGCTGGAGAAAGAGCATTCATTATGAATTGTTCAACATCTTCATCCCAAAGTACGATATCAATTTTTTCTTCACCAATTTCAGCCAAGACGGCTTGAACTCTGGTTCCTCTTTGTCCAACACAAGAACCAACCGGATCAATTTTTTCTTCGGTAGCAATAACAGCCATTTTAGTTCTGGATCCTGCTTCACGGGCAATGCTTTTAATTTCGACTGTGCCGGCATTTATTTCTGGCACTTCCAAACGAAAAAGTCCGGAAATAAGCTCTTTGTCAGATCTTGAGACAATAATTTGAGGTCCTCTGGCAGTTTCGGCTACTTCTTTTAGGTAAACTTTTATTCTTTGACCAATATAGTATCTCTCTTCACGGATTTGATCTGCAGGATAAAGATTGGCATTGGCTTTGCCAAGAGAAACAACCACATTTCTACCTTCAAGCTGTTGCACAGTTGCGTTGACGATCTCGCCTTCTCTGTCTTTGAATTCCTTAAAGAGCATATCTCTTTCAGCTTCCCGGATTCTTTGGATAATAACCTGTTTGGCAGTTTGAGCGGCAATACGGCCGAATTCTTCGTGATGTTCAAGTGGCATTACTACTTCTTCGCCAACTTTGATTTTTTTATTGAATTTCTGGGCTTGGTCAAGAGTTAGTTCTTGTTCTTTTTCTTTGACTTCTTCCTCGTTTTCAACAACTTCGTATACACGAAACATATCGGCTTGGCCGGTAACGGGATCCATTTTAGATCTTATAATTTGTTTTGGTTTGCCGTAGTCTTTTCTGTAAGCGGCGGCTAAGGCAGCTTCGACGGTTTCAATAACTATGTCTTTGTCGATGCCTTTTTCTTCGCAAATTTCTTCAATTGCGCCCATAAACGGGTTTTTAGATTTTTCCATGTGGCTCCTTTTATTTAGTGAATCAGTTGTCAGTAAATCAGTTGTCGCTTATTCTGATGCAGATAGTAACTGAGTACTTATTTACTGTGAACTAACAACTAACTTGATTATATCAACATATCCCCTGTTTTAAAAACGGTGGCCCAAAGGGTCACCATAACTTAGTCCCAATATACCTAATTAAAGGTTAACTGTCAATACTAGACAAAATAGGCTTTTTAGTGTATAACTATATCAGCACTCCAAGGAGGACAATCAAGTTGAAGGATGATTCTTTGCCACTAGACTATTATATGAGTCAGGTTCCCGACAAGCCTCTTTTGTCTCCAGAGCGGGAAGTGGAGTTATCCCGAAGGTGTAAAAATGGTGACGAAGCAGCAAGGAAGGAATTCATAGAATCCAACTTGAGGCTAGTCGTCAGTATTGCTTATCGGTATCGCAACTCTCCAATCCCACTGGATGATCTAATCCAGGAAGGCAACATTGGACTGATGACAGCGGTAGAGAGGTTTAATCCAGACAAAGGGTGTAAGTTTTCAACAATTGCTACTTATTGGATCTGGCAAGCCATTGGCCGAGCCATTGAATGTGATCAAAGTACAATTCGTCTGCCTTGCGGTGTAATACAAAGCAAAAGAAAACTGCAGCGGGCCACTGAAGATTTCTACAATGTTCATGGCCGAACACCAAATGAGTCTGAGCTTTGCGAGATAACAGGAATGGTACCTGAGACGGTCGAAAGACTGAAAATGACCCCAGAAACACCTCTTTCTATTGATGATGTAAGCATAATCAGTGATGGAGAGAGATTGACTTTGCTTGACTCTTTGGTTGACAATGATCCTACTCCGGAAGAAGTTGCATTAGCTGAGCTTAAGCGATCGATGTGTCATGTTCTCATAAGACACAGGCTAAACGAGCAACAAGGTCAAATTATAGACCGGTATTATGGTCTGAGCAGTGGCGTACCGGAAACACTTGAGGCAATAGGCAAAACGTTCAAAGTAACCCGAGAACGTATTAGACAACTAAAGAAGAAGGCCGAGAAAAGACTCGTAGCACGGTTCAAGGTAGTGTGATGAGCATATGGTTATTCGTCTGGCACGTTTCGAATCCCGGAACGTGCTTTTTTTATTGAAAATTTGGCAGTTTTAAGGTATAAGTATGGTAGCGTTGCAAGGAGGTGGTGTCTGATGAATAGACCGGAAGACGACTTCAAAAATAGAAGTCTGAAGAGAAAGCTATTAACTGCTGAAGAAGAAAGAGCTTTAGCGGGTAGGGTTAGAGCTGGTGATAGTGAAGCCGTCAACATATTCGTTATGGCCAATATGAGACTTGTGGTGAAAAAGGCAGGGAAATTTCATCGATCTATGCCCTGGGTCCCAGAGTCTGACTTAATACAAGATGGCAGCCTCGGTCTTATTGATGCTGTCAAAGGATATAATCCGGAAAAGGGTTACCGCTTTTCAACTTATGCCGCTGAAATAATTCGGCAAAGAATGGTAAGCGGAGTCCGTGAGAGAGCCGGTGCAATCTACATACCAGAAGAAGTGCAGAAAGCAAGGGCGAAACTAAAGAGCGGTTTGTATCAATTTCTGGGAGAATTCGGACATTTCCCAACTCACTTTGAGCTATGTGAGTATTTGGGCATTGGCCATAATTTGGCCATGACTCTGGAGAAACTTCCTAGATCGGTCTCAATAGAGGCCATGAGGCAAAGCCGCAGGAACTCGTTTGTTTTGGACCAGATTCCCGATCATTCAAGTCCAGATCCCTTGAAAACCACTATAGAAGTACTTGAACGGGAACAGCTACACCAACTGCTCAAGCGTTTGAGCAAGAAAAAGAGAGAAATGATTCTCAAAAGGTTTGCTGTTCTGGGGGGCGAACCGGAAACGCTGGAAAGTCTGGGCAAAAGAGAGGGCAAAACCAAAGAATGGGCACGGCTGAAGCAAGTAGCAATCATTGAAGAGCTCCGAGGGCACGCTATTGCCTTGCAGGGTGCTTGCCTTTTCTAGCGACTAACCCATGTCCCGCACGTTTCTTTACCGGAACGTGCTTTTTTTATATAAAATTGGCGTCAAACCAGTTAAGGCCTAACGCCATGTTCTCGTGTGGATTTTACGCCACAGCTCTTTCTTTAGCAATCCTACCGTTCCCATCTCTCTTATCCTCCTTGATATAATACCATCCGTCTTCACGCTGTTTGAACCCTGATCCGATTGCCAGTAGGTCTAATGCCTCAAATAGGCCGGCATTGCCTGGAGTCAGATCAAGAATCGTGAGTTCATAACTGTGTTCTATGCCTTTGTGAGTCACAATCTCGTCCAGTGTCCGGACTTGTGTGACGAGTCTAAGTTTACTTGCCCATGAAATTAGGGAATTAAACTTATGCATACGAGGAGCATAAAATACTTCACTTACTCCGCCCAAGTCGCTCACCTCCTTTCCCGCTTAGGGATTTGATTGCGACCTGCCTGCCGGCAGGCAGGCTCGTTGCGCCACAAGAATACATTGAATTGAGTAATCTGTCAAGGAGCACAACAAAAAAACACAGTTAATTCCGTGTCAATAAAATCATCAAACTTAATTTGTATTTGCTAGGAACACTTTTTAATAAGCATTTTCAGAGCTAGGCTCGGGACAGCAAGCTGACGCTTGAATCTTGAAGGCTCGATCAAAAGACGGTAAAACCATTCAAGCCCAATGGATCGAAGAACTGAAGGAGCGCGTTTTTTGGTGCCGGCCAAGAAATCAAAGGTCCCACCAACACCAATTCCTAGTGTGCATGTAGTTTCTTTTAGATTATTTTTTAGCCAAATTTCCTGTTTTGGCGCGCCGTAGGCAACTAAAAGAATGTCAGATTTAGATTTGTTTATTTGAGCCAATATTTGATCTCGGTCTTTGGGGTCAAGAGAGCTGACACCGGCAATATTTAATCCATATACATCTGTTTGAAGTTTTAGCGCTGCTCTTTCGGCAATAGTTGATGCGCCACCGAGTAAAAATATTTTATATTTATTTTCAGCAGCGAATTTTGCCAACGGCCATACAAAGTCGGAACCAGAAATACGCTGCGGTATAGGCTTGCGAATAAAATTAGGATAAAAAATAATTGAAAAAAGAGAAATTATCCACAAAAGTAGAGCAATCAACTGCTTGATAACCGGTATGTTTGGCATTTTCAAAGAGTCGTATTTAGTGGCCCAGAGAATTCCGACACCATCGGCAATATTGATTGTGGAAGAATTGAGAACCTTCCTAAACTCTTCATCTTTTTGAGCTTTCATTACAAACTCTGCATTTGGAGTAAAAATGAGGCTTTTCTTTTTTGCTGAAAAAATTGAGGTTAGCTTTTCTTCAAGCTCACTTTTTTTAATAGCATCAATTTTTATGCCTAAAAGTTCAATCTTCATTTTTTTATACAGATTACGAATCTTGACTTAATTACCAATTTACAAATATACGAATTCGCTCATTGGTAAATTAGTAATCGAGTATTAATTAGTAATCCGTATGATTATTAATTAATTGACTCTTCTTGCTGATCCATTGATTTAAAATATTTTTTGCTTTCATTATTCACAATATTTACTATCTCTTTTTCGAAGTTTTCGACTGAAAACTTCTCTGCTTGTTTCCTGCAATTGGCTGGGGTAAAAGAAATATAATCTTTTTCAAGTTTTTCTATAGCGGAATTCAGGGCAATTGGAGTTTCTTCTTCAAAGAAAAGGCCAGTTTTCCCATCCACTATAGTTTCTAAAGTCCCACCGCGTTTCAGAGCAATTACCGGCCTGCCACATGCCATAGATTCAACGGGAGTAATGCCAAAATCTTCTTCTCCTGGAAAAATAAATGCTTTTGCATTTTTCATAT
>Ga0247841_10011228_pt1 | contig 11973 bp, 14 predicted proteins | sample LaCruzMarch2015__2_FD_192410 | JGI IMG/M metagenome (GOLD analysis project Ga0247841, IMG submission 192410) | Freshwater microbial communities from meromictic Lake La Cruz, Castile-La Mancha, Spain - LaCruzMarch2015_18m | ecosystem: Environmental > Aquatic > Freshwater > Lake | place: Spain...
TTATCGTTCTTGACCTACTCGCCATATGTATACTACACTAAATGTGCAGTGGAATTAGAGTGGTGAATTTGGTTTTGTCTTTTGTGCTAGAAAGACTGGGATAGATTTTTGCGATTTTCCATCCACGCTATTGTTTCTTCAAATCTACCACCTCGCTCACGTGAAATGTCTAAAATATGCCCTTTATGAGTAAGCCTATCAACTACCGCTGTGGTTAGTGTTGGATCATGAAAAATCTCTTCCCATCTGTCAAAAGTAAGGTTGGAATTTACAATAATTGAACCCTTTTCATTGCGTGATGAAATGAGGTTGAACAGTAGCTCTGCACCAACTTTATCAAATGAAATGTAACCCAATTCATCTAAAATTACCAGCCCATATCGTTCGAATTTCTGTCTAAATCTGCTGATTTGCATATTGCTCATTGCCTCTTTTAATTCCGTTATTAAATTAGGCACATTTGAATAAAGCACCGAATTTCCTGCCATACATGCGGCTATGCCAAGTGCAATACTGTAATGTGTTTTACCTGCGCCAGGTGTGCCAATTAGTATAACATTCTCATTTTTGTTGATAAATTCAAGGGTTTCAAGTTCTTCAAATTCTGGCAAAAACTCAGCGGAATATTTTGCCCTATCAAAATCCATTAAATATTTTTTCTGAGGAAATTTCGCTTCTTTTTTTCGCCTTGTTATACCATTTTTCAGTCTATTTTCATATTCGCCTGTAAGCAATTCAAGTAAAAATTCCTCATGAGATAGTGAATTATCGTTTGCCAATTCATACCAGTTTTGCTTTATGTATGCAAGCTTAAACACTGATGCTAACTCGCATATCTTCTGGTTTGGTACAAGGTTCATAGGGAAGCACCTCCTCTAATTAGCATTGCATAATTAGCTATCGCTGTGCGGGAGTGCATATCAATTTGGCTAATAGGCTTTACAACAGAAATAGCATTAAATTCAGCTTTGTTAGAAGTTTTTTCCTTGAATAGAGCTACAATTTCGTGGACATCTAAATTCTTATTCTCAGTTAAAATTTCAATAAATTTGCGTGGTATTTTAGTGTAATGCGTGTCAAATATTGCTTTAAGTTTTGGAATTGATTTAAGTGCAACACTACTTGAAACTGCACCGGGTTTGTGTGAAAGTGTATTTAAGTAGTGCATAATATCTATTTGCATTAGTCCATTACCATTAATGCGGCGGTGTCTGCAAACCTCAATATTGTCCATAAAAACACGGATTTCATCATGGTATTTTTTTACTATAACTCTTTTACTTACTAACTCCTCTGGCACACTATATTTAACGGTATCTACGCTAATTAACGAGGTTTTATCAACCTTGGCTGTTGTAATGTCTGCAAGCTCCAGTGGTGGCATATATGGCAACAGATAGGATTTTTCTTCGAGAATTAGGCTATCTTCATTTAGTTTTAACAGCCTGCTTTTTACGTACTCTTGTGCATCATCTAGTCTTGTAAGTCACAGTAGAAATGGATATGCTACTAATGTAGTTGACGCTTCCTATGATAGTTTTGGTGATGGAATCACCACATAACAATGGGCATATAATTTTCAAAAACGCATATAATATATTGACGTACGTTATTGCGTATGTTATAATGCTGTTGAGGTGATAAATAATGTATAATACAAATGTAACACAAGCTAGAACAAATTTATATAATCTAGTTAATATGGCGATAGATAATAATGAAATAATTAACATTAACACTAAAAACGGCAATGCTGTAATCATTAGCGAGGATGACTATAACTCATTGATTGAAACCCTTTATCTGTCATCTAATCCTAATATTAAGAATTCAATTATCGAGGGGTTAAATACACCAATTGAAGAATGTATTGATGAAAGTGACGTGGACTGGTAATGTATAGTATTAAATACACAAAACAGTCCGTGAAGGATATTGAAAAGTTAAAAGGTTCTAAACTTGACGAGAAGGCTAAAAGGCTACTTGAGGTAATTAAAGCAAATCCATTTCAGAATCCGCCACCTTATGAGAAATTACAAGGTGATTTAAATGGTGCATATTCAAGGCGAATTAATATTCAACATCGGTTGGTATATGAAATCTTTGAGGAGCAAAATATTATTAAGGTAATCAGAATGTGGACGCATTATGAGTAATTAAAACTAATAAAATGCGTCCACAAACCTATATGATAGAACTAAAGCAAAGTTACTAAAACTATTGTTGTTTTTTCTAATGAATTTCTAATATTTTGTTTAATATGACACCTTGTTAAAACTATAATGATTATAAGCTTTGTTGAGGTTGATTGGCTAAAAAGCCTTTAATAATGCTGTTTCGAAGAGTTTTAACTAATTCTAATTAATAAACATTAATTGCTAGTAATCAATCGATACAGTGACTTTTAATCAAGGTGTCCCGCGTTCGAATCGCGGATGGGTCACCATTCAGAAAGCCAGTAACCATAGGGGTTGCTGGCTTTTTACTATGTTTTTACAAGACGGATTTTTAGTGTGAATACAGCTACCGTACAGCTACGGAGATAAAACTATATAATTGATAGAAACTAAACTGATATGTCGTGCCTAAAACTTAACGCACTAATAGTTGGAGCAATAGCTAATTTCGCCCCTCTAAATGCTACTTGTAACTCGTCTAACTTATCTGAATATATTTTTGTATGCTGATTTATATTGGTGGACAAACTTTTGCAATCATCACAAATACGCAAAGAATATGTGTAAGAGTTACTCTTATATACTCTGTAAATGCAATATGGATTTTGTGTTGTTGCAATATAATCAATTTCTTGACTGCTGAATATAATTTTCTGTTCGAAGTCATATCCTGTAGTTTTAACATCTAAATATGTAACATTGTTTCTGCTATCTTGGATTGAAAAATCATATGGAAATCCGCTTTCCTTTTCTTGGTTGTACCAAGTATAAGAAAGTAGTTGACCAGATTTCACTAACTTGTCAAAATATAGATTTACAAATTCTTCACCGTCTCTGCCAATTTTCTTATTGGCTTCGCTTGCTTTCTCGATATCATATGCTCTAAATTTTTTGTTTGGAATAATATTATCGGTTTGTGTTATAATTTCTAATTCTTTTAAAATTTCCTCTCCGTTGCTGTTTATTTTCCCCTCAATATAAGCCATCAATTTAGAGTATATTATATTGCTACCATCTACTGACTTCGTACCTTTAATTTTTAAATTTAACCCTAACTTTGTAAATTGCGAGTAATCAGCAGAATTATTATTAAACAAAAAGAAAACTATTTTAGAGTTTTTCAACCCAAACCAAACAAGATACCATATAGCATCACTATCAAATGATTGTACAATTCCTCTAATAGTAGAAACAATAGAAACACACCCGCGATCACCAATTCTAATTTTGGGACTTCTAAAGGTACCGTCTGGGTTTTCTATTCTATCAAAGTATGCATCTATATATTCAAATTTATCTTCGTAAATAAAAATTGAATCTTCACTTACGATATCTCTATCAGATAAAAATGTTAATACGGATTCAGCTAATCCAATATGTGTTTGATGTGATGTTTGAGATGTTCCTAAATCTGCAGCTGATAATTTTTTATAGCCGATTTTCTTTTCATCATGCAATTCAAAAAACATATATATTAGTCCTCCAATATTCCAATTTCAACAATTAAATAATATAAAATTGCATAAACCGTATTGACGCTAACTGCATTACCAGCTTGTTTGTATAACTGCGAATCACTTACACCTGTTTCACGAGCATTTTCAAAGAACTTATCATTAAAACCTTGAAGTAAAAAAGCCTCCTTTGGGGTTAACCTTCTAATTTGTTTTTTTGCTAGTTCGTCTTTAGAAAATTCCTTCAATGAATATTCTTCTTTATTATCACAATTTATAAAATCATCACTAAAATAATTATCTTGACAAGCTCTATGCATTTTTGCCATTGTAGCAGTTAGCGGTCGTGCAACTAACTGGTCAATTGTAGATTTAGATTTAAAATTTTTAGAGCCGTCTGCTAAAATAGTCGGTTTGATAATTTCTGATAAATAATACTTTTTCTCTACGTTTTTATCTAAGATACCATATGTTGCGTGATGTTTTACTAACGTAGTAATTTTTTTAATCTTGCTAAATGAAGGGATAACACTTACTGAATCAAATTTAAAATTATTAGAAAGTTTTTTTCTGCTTGCAAAAATGTAAACCCTATTTCTTGTTTGAGCTAAGCCAAATTCTTTTGTATTAAATACGTCATAATACACATATGGATACCCAGCATCTTTTAGCGATTGTATAATAACTTTTAGTGTTTCCCCCTTATTGTGAGTAGTGATGTTTTTTACATTCTCCAATAGGATATACTTTGGCTTCTTGATTTTTATTATTTCTAATATTTGAAAGAATACGTTGCCCCTTATATCTTTAAAGCCTTTTTGCTTACCCATCATGCTAAAAGATTGGCAAGGGAATCCACCAGTTAATAAATCAAAATCCCTTAAATTCTCTACATTTGCCTTGTCTTGAACAAATGAAACAATATCGCCCATTTCAACTTCGCTTTCTGTTTTAAAATTTGCTTTATATGTTCTTGTTGCATAGCTATCAATTTCTGAGAAACCTACGTTTTCGGATTGCATATTGAAATCTCTGCATAACGTGTGTATCGCCTGTCTAAAGCCACCTATGCCGGCAAATAATTCTAAATGCTTTATAACCATTTTATAATCTCCTCACCTATAACTTTAGCCAATTTTACCGGCACTGCATTTCCAATTTGTAGGTACCAGCTATTTTGCGGACCAGTAAATATGAAATCGTCTGGAAAAGTCTGAACTCTAGCAGCTTCTCTTGCTGATAACCCACGAGGTTGTGTTGGATGAATATACATATTACAATCAAACTTCATATGTGAAGTAATCGTTTTACAAACTTCATCCATTCTCAATTTATAATACTTATCTTTAAAAATATGGTTTCTTGATTTATATGGCATAATATCAGCTATACTTTCATGTAAAGAATTGGCTCCTTGTGGTAAAAGTGTGTAAATACTAATATCTCTTTTATTGTTATACCTATTTTTGTGGTTATAAACATGACTTATATGTTTTACATTATTGATATAATGATAATAGTTACTTTGAGGATAAGTAAAGCTTCTTTCTGCATATCCTACTTCATCATTTTCTATAGCCGACTTATTTTTGAATTTATTTATGCCTAATGGAGGTAAATCAGATATAGCATCTTCAAGAACATAAGCACAATATTTTACGTTTTCAATGTTTCTGAAAATATCCTCTGACTTCATATTTATACGATTCCCGATTATAAATAGTCTTTCTCTATTTTGCGGAACTCCATAATTTTTGGCGTTAAGTACTCTATATGAAATATCATACTCATCGCCTAAAATCTGGTGGAAATCATCGAAAATCTCATCGATTTTGTTTGCCATACCCTTTACATTTTCCATAATAAAAAATTTAGGGGTTACTATTTTTAGAAATTTTAAGTAGGACTTATAAAGGACATTTCTTGGATCATCTATTATTCTTTGTCTATTGGCCATTGAAAACCCTTGGCAAGGTGGCCCCCCAGACACTAAATCTATATCACCAAATGTTATATTTTTTGTTTCTATATCTTTTAGTAAGTCATCTATATCACAAACATAAACACTATTTTCATTTATATCTATATTCAATTTATAGGTGTTTGCACATACTGGGTTAATTTCATTTGCAAACATTGCTTTGAATCCTGCATGTTCAAGTCCCATACTTAGACCTCCACACCCAGCAAAAAGATCTACCATTGTTTTTGACATATTGTCCTCCTGTGTTTTTGCTAAATAAAAATTTAAGTACTAAATCAGTTGCATTTTATTTATTCGCCCTGTTCTCGGCATCGATTTTCACTCTATTATCTTTTGGCTTAGGTGCTTCTTCTGGAATAGCCCACGCATCACCTAGCTTGAAAACGCCATCTATTCTATTTTGAGCGCATAATATTTGCACTCTACGCTGAGATATATTCCATTTTTTTGATGCTTGATTAGCTGTCATATACTTCATATAGTCAAACCTCTCGATGGTAATTTATATATACCATTGTATTCCACAGGTCGAATAATGTCAATGGGTTTTGAACAAAAACAGCATTTCGATGCAAATCTGCATCAAAAAGCTGTCACTTGTCCTAATTTATGCAATTTTACTTTGTCATACACTGCCCATCTTTAAACACAACCCTAACTCTGTATAAGTCAATTGAAAAATGGTTCTTTGGGGGTGCGGCAATAAAATTAGACCATGCATGCCACACCATAGAATAAGAGAATATATAAATGCGTACGGAGCAGTATCGCCAGCTGATGGTAGTATGTTTTCGCTCGTTTTGCCTCGCTGTGACACTTAATGTATGAATGTATTTTTAGCAGAACTATCCAAGGCATACCCTAATGACTATATTTTTCTTGTTGCTGATAATGCAGCGTGGCACAAATCAAAAGGTCTTATTTTGCCAGACAACATTGAAATCTTTCCTCTTTTGCCATATACACCGGAATTAAATCCTATTGAGATGATATGGGACGAATTGCGTGAAAAATTCTTCAGAAATGAATTATTTGCTACTTTGACTAAGGTTGAAGATAGGTTATGCGAAGGACTTTCTTTTCTTATGAACCACAGCAATATTGTTAAATCAATTACAGGTTGGAATTGGATAATTAAAGATGTTTTAAAATTAAATTAGTATCATATAGAAAAAATCCGATATTAATTCAAAAATCTCAAAATTGATATCGGATTTTTATAATGTCGAAAATATTGTATTGAAAATCATTGCCTTTTTCAGTGCCTCATTACTGAATATACCACTTCTTCTGCCTGTGCCAATAAAAGTGCCGATAGTATCAAATGTGTCTGATAAACTAAACGCCAAAATAGTTTTACCTGATGAACAAATTGGTAAAAAACATAGGAGAAATGCAAGCAAAAAATAATATTAGGTTGTCTGACGGGTTAGCACAACATTTGAGAAGATATAGCCTTTATATTATTATTTATGAATTTATTATATAGTTGATAAGATTAAGCTTGTTTTTCCCTCAACAGTAAACTTACCCATATTTGCAGGTATAAAAATGGAATCTCCTTTATTGCATTTTAATTCCATACTCTCATATTTTATAAATCCATTATCCTCTAAAAATAATAATGATATAAATGATTTTTCGTCTGCATTAAACTCTGCTTTTGTTTCAATGTCAATTTTCGTTACATTAAAATACTCACAGCCTACAAGAAGTGTTGATGTATAACCATCAAATTTAATTGCTTCGCCTTGAGGTTTCCCGGTTGGTGTATTTTTTGTTAAGTTAGAAACATCAATAGATTTATCTATGTGAAGCTCTCGTAATTTGCCATCTGCCCCAACACGACCGTAGTCACTAACCCTATATGTAACATCTGAATTTTGCTGTATTTCAGCAATTATAAGACCTTCGCCTATTGCGTGGACTGTTCCGGGTGTTATAAAAAAGGTATCGCCCTTTTTACATTCTATAAAATTCATTACGTCTAAAAGTGTATTATCCTTAATTCTCTGTGCATATTCATCATTAGTTAAATCCGCATTAAAACCACATAGAATACCCGAACCCTCTTCTGAATCTACTACATACCACATTTCGGTTTTGCCAAACTCACCTTCGCTTTTTTGTGCATAGCTATCGTCTGGGTGAACTTGTATTGAAAGCTTTTGCTTTGCATCAATAAATTTAATAAGTATTGGGAATTTATCACCATATTTAAAGCCTTCGCCAATACTTAAAGCTCCTAATTTGCTAACAACCTGCGAAAGGGTTTGTCCTTTAAATATGCCATTTTGTACTATGCTTTGACCGTTATTATGAGCAGATAATTCCCAGCTTTCCGCTGTTATATCGAACGGAGTAGCTTTGTTCCAATCTTTTTTTAATTTATTTCCACCCCAAAGATAATCCTTAAATGCAGGTGTCATTTTCATAGGATACGGTTTTTCTTTATTGCCTGCAAATAGCATCGCAGAACCAATTATTCCTGCATCATTCCCCATAATTGCACGTTCTACCTTTGGCACAAATGTATATGCACTTGCATAGCTATATTTTTTCATAAAATCGTTTAATGGATTAAATAAATTTTCACCCTCATTTGCAATACCACCACCTAAAAGAATTACCTCTGGGCGGAATATATTTACAATGTTTACTAAAAACTCGCCTATATATTTTATATATGTATTAACAACATTTTGCGAAGCAACATCATCATTTTTTGCACCATCAAAAGCTGTGCGACCGTTAACGTTTTCCAAATTACCATCTATCATTTTATTCATTATAGATTCTGGATTGTTAGAGATTGCAGCTTTTGTTTGACGTATTAGACCAGTTGCAGAGGCATACGCCTCAACACAGCCATTCCTTCCACAAGTACATTTTTCGCCATCTAAAACAAGTAATGTATGACCAATTTCAGCGCCTGCTGAATCTATACCCTCATATATTTTACCATCAATTATAATTCCACCACCAACACCAGTGCCAAGTGTAACCATAACAACATTTTGCTTACCCTTTGCTGCCCCTTCGTAAACCTCACCTAATGCTGCACAATTTGCATCATTACTTATGTAAATAGGGATATTAAATTTTTCTTTCATTTTAGCAATAATCGGAATATTCTTAATTGGTATATTATTAGAATATACAATAATGCCTCTTTGAGAATCAATAGTTCCAGGTATTCCAATTCCTATTGAGTTTACATCTGAAAGCTTGATTTTAGCATCGGCTATAACAAAATCAACTGTTTTAACCATATCTGCGATTATTTCATCAAAATTTCTTGTAGAGTTAGTTGGCAGACTGCTTCTTGAAATTATTTTACCATTCCCATCTACAAGCCCTGTTGCAATGTTTGTTCCACCTAAATCAATTCCAATATTATACATTATTTGCACACCTTTCTTTAAACCATAAACTTAAAAATATTATAACATATGTTACAACTTGTGCCAACATATTTTTGTAGAACACATAAAATAATTTTATTGCGATTTTTAAATTTTTTTGATATAATAAGTAGAAATAGTGGCAGATATACAAAATAAGCTCCTACATAACGAAAGAAGATAATGATGAATAATTTTAATGAACTAGGCATTTCGAACCAAATTTTAAAAGGGATACAAGAGATGGGTTTTAAGGTACCTACCGAGGTGCAAAGCATGGCGATCCCCCATATTTTAAATAATGAAGATTTGATTGTTATGTCTAAAACAGGCAGTGGTAAGACTGCTGTTTTTGGCATTCCTATGCTACAAATGACCGATCACAAAGCATCGGGACCACAAGGGCTTATACTCACACCGACACGAGAGTTAGCAGTACAGGTAGATAACGACCTAAAACAGATGTCAAAGTATCTTGGGCATAAAACAACTGCAGTATATGGCCAGCACAATATGAATGTTGAAATTCAAATGCTTAATAAGGGCGTCTCCATTGTGACTGGAACACCTGGCAGAGTATATGACCATATTCGTCATAAAAACCTTGTAACCAAGCATTTACGCTTTTTAGTTCTTGATGAGGCTGACAGGATGCTCGATATGGGTTTTATAGATCAGGTGGAGAGGATTGTAAAAACTCTACCTAAAAATAGAATTACTTTGCTTTTTTCAGCCACCGTACCTAATGAAATCCGTAAAATTTGCAGGGATTATATGAAAAATCCAGTAACTATTGAAATTGAATCACAGACCAAGACAGTAGATGTTATAAAGCAAGTTTACTACCGTTTGGAAAGAAATGAAAAGTGCATACAATTGAATAGGCTCCTTATGGTTGAACGACCAGAGGGCTGTATGATTTTCTGTAACACACGGATAGCTGTCGATCAGGTTCAACGCTTTTTAGAACGAAAGGGGTATGCTACCCAAGCCTTGCACGGGGATATTCCACAGGGGAAACGTATGAGGACTATACAGCAGTTCAAGCAGGGAGAATTTCAATTGTTAGTAGCCACAGATGTTGCTGCACGTGGTATTCACATAGATGGTTTGTCCTTAGTTATTAATTATGATGTTCCTATTGATAAAGACAGCTATGTTCATAGGATTGGGCGTACAGGCAGAGCAGGGAACAATGGCAAAGCTATAACATTTGTCACAGGGGATGATATTATGAACCTTTATTCGATAGAGGAGCATATTGGAGCTTTAATTATTGAAGCTGATTTGCCTTCGGAGGCTGTTATAAACGAGAATAGGGCGGAGGCTGAGAAATGGAAAAAGTCAAAATCGCTTGCGATTAAACCAGTAGTTGCTAAACCAACGTCAAACCTAAAACAACCTCAACCTCAAAAGAAGCCTGTACATAGACAGCCCCCTCAGACGATAAATACAATTACTGCACCAAAACCTTTGCAGCAGAGCCAAGTTATTGTAAAAAAGAAATCATTATTTCAACGTTTAGTACAACGTATATTTGGCAAATAGGATGCAAATTAAACAGACTGCCAATGTAAATTAGGCAGTCTTAAATATTAATTATTTTGCCTAAGTAAATCTTGTGCATCCCATCCATCAGCGAGGAGCATTTGCACATTTATATCTCTGGTTATGCTATAATCTTCAACAATTATTTCTGATGTTTTTAGCTTATAGTTTCTTCGCTCTGATTTTCGAGGATTTATATCCACAACCAAAAATAGCCCGTCGGCAAGAACTCTTTCAATTATAACAAGTGCGTCTTTTGAAAGCACTACTTTTTCATTGCCTGAATATTTTCTTTTTATTTCCTTAGATGTTCTTGCTGTGTCCTTCCATTTGAACATTAAAATCAACTTCTTTCTATTAAGTATATAATTATTATAGCACATTTTTATGGTATTAAATAGTATTTGGCAATATTATAATATTTGCATTGTACTTTTGGAAGATTATTGATATAATATATTATAATTTAAAGTAATGCTAAATATTTACAAATTGGAGGGATTTACTATGGGGGAAAAAATAACAAGGAAAGAAACAAAAAAACCAAAAAAGAATTTGGTTGAGAAGAGTGTAAAGCTTAAAGAGAGAGCACCTGAAGTGCCATTAGTTAAGAAAGCTAAAAAGTCTTAGAAGTTCAAGGCTGAATTAGAAATAAAAAGTGGACTATAATATTGATAATTTAATTTGATGGGGGGTGAATTTATGTTTGGATTAAATGATTTCTGGATAGGGTTAGCCTTCGGTTTATGTTTAATTAGCACTATTGGTTGCATTGTTTATGGTTTTATTAATTGGAATAAGGGTGGAGAAAACGAGGATACATCCAACGATGATAAATGGGAAGAAACCGAAGAAGAAATCGAGGAAAAACTTTGAAAAATTTATAATTTAGGAGGATGTTATGTTAGTTATAATTGTTACTTTGATTTATCTTTTTGTTATAATCTTTTTAGGCTATAAAGGTTTTAAAGACACTAAAAATGCAAAGGACTTCTTAGTTGGCGGAAGAGAAATTCATCCCTTGGTGATGGCGCTGTCTTATGGTTCAACATTCATTAGTACTTCGGCAATCATTGGTTTTGGTGGTGCAGCTGGTGCCTTGGGAATGGGGCTTTTATGGCTTACTTTTTTAAATATTTTTGTAGGAATTATGGTAGCTTTTATTATTTTCGGCAAAAGAACAAGAAGAATGGGACACAATTTAGATTCTCATACCTTCCCAGAGCTACTTGGAGCACGTTTTAATAGTAAATTTATTCAAGGTTTTTCAGCGGCAATAATATTCCTTTTTATGCCTATATATGTTTCGGCAGTTTTAAAGGGTGGTGCAGAATTTATCGCTGCAAAATTCAGTATTGGCTTTGATACTTCACTTTTATTCCTTGTTTTAATTGTTGCTATTTATG
>Ga0247841_10011231_pt1 | contig 11967 bp, 3 predicted proteins | sample LaCruzMarch2015__2_FD_192410 | JGI IMG/M metagenome (GOLD analysis project Ga0247841, IMG submission 192410) | Freshwater microbial communities from meromictic Lake La Cruz, Castile-La Mancha, Spain - LaCruzMarch2015_18m | ecosystem: Environmental > Aquatic > Freshwater > Lake | place: Spain...
GGCTTTATCTCTTCTTTTACTTCTACCTCTGTTATCTTTTCTTCTATCTTTACCTCTGCCTTAATCTCAATCTTGGGCTCTATTTTTTGCTCTATTTTCTTTTCCGCAGGCTTTGGCTGTTTGACGACCACTGCCTCAGGCTCTTTTGCTTTCTTGGCTGGCTTTTCTTTTGCAGGCGCAGCTGCCTTTTTAGGCGCCAATACTTTTTCTTTTGCCTTTGATTTTGCCGCTTTCCTGGGTTTTAGTTCCTTTTTTATAAGAAGGGCCGTATCGTCTTCAAGAATGCTCATGTGGCCCTTGACATCTATCTTAAGACTGTGAAGCTTATCCATAAGGTCTTTACTGGAGATTCCGAGTTCCTTTGCTAACTGGTGAACGCGCGTGCTCATTCTTGGGCCTTTACGGGTTCTTGTTCTTTTTCTTTTGCTTTTTTATTCTCTTCGGCACTAGCAGCCTGCTCTTTTTCTTTTTCAGCCCTGGCTTCCCTATTTTCTTTATTTTTCCTGTCCCTTACATCATGGACCTTTTGCTCCATAAGCTCTTTGGCTGACTTAAGTATTTTCTCAGCTGTTTTCTTGCCGACTCCTTTGACATCAATTAATTCTTTCAAATCCAGTTTAATGATTTTACCGACTGTATCATAGCCGGCTTTCTTAAGGGCTTTCTCTGTCTTCGGCCCTATCCCGTCTATCTCTATTATAGGAATCTCTTTTACTTCCTCTATTTCAGACTTGCTCCTTATATCTATATTCCATCCTGTAAGCTTTGCAGCAAGCCTTACATTCTGGCCTTTCTTGCCTATCGCAAGAGAAAGCTGGTCATCAGCTACTATGACTTCAGCCCTTCTTTCAGCCTCGGTTGTTTTAACGCTTGTAATCTCTGCCGGGCTCAGGCTTGAAGATATAAATTCTCCCATATTAACGCTCCAGCGTATAATATCTATTTTTTCCCCGCCCAATTCCCTGACAATATTTTTAACCCTTTGGCCTCTCATGCCTACGCACGCGCCAACCGGATCGACCTTGTCGTCCTTGGAATAAACGGCTATCTTGGAACGATCCCCTGCCTCCCTTGACACAGCTTTGATTTCCACGATGCCTTCGTATATCTCAGGCACCTCTAATTCAAAAAGCCTCTTCACAAAACCCGGGCTTGTCCTGGAAAGCAGTATCTCAGGGCCCTTTGAGGACTTCTTTACCTCTACAATCAAGGCCTTGATCCTGTCTCCCTGCCTGTATTCTTCGCTGGGAGGAAGCTCTCTTTTAGGCAATACCCCTTCGACTCTGCCCAGGTCAACAACCAGCATGCCTTTTTCAAACCGATGAACAGCGCCTGAACAAATATCGTTTACCTTTTTCGTATACTCTTCGAACAACACGTCCCTTTCAGCCTCGCGTATTTTCTGTATGATCACCTGCTTTGCTGTCTGCGCAGAAATCCTTCCAAAGTCTCCGGAAACCTCATTTCCGTCAGCTGTAAGCACCCTGAAATCACCTGTCAGAGAATCAAACTCAACTTTTATATCCTCTACGTGCTTGCCTAGATTTTTCCTGGCAGCGCTTATGAGAGCTGACTCTATGGCCCTTACAAGGATCTCTTTTTTTATCCCTTTATCCCGTTCAATGCTGTCTAATATTGACAAAAGTTCCTGATTCATTTCTTTCCCCCGTTAATTAAAATTCAATTTCTTCCCTGGCTCTTGCGATTTTTTCAAAAGGTATAGCTATAATACCTTTCTTCTTTACATCTATCTTAACGCCTGCGTCAGACACCTCTTCCAACCTGGCTATATATTCTTTTTTATCCGATATCCTTTCGGTCAATGCCATCCTGACCAGCCTTCCGATAGCCCTCTCGTAATCCCTCTTTGTTTTAAACAGCCTGTCAATACCGGGCGAAGCCACCTCTATAACGTAACTTTCCTGTATAATATCCGCCTGGTCCAAAGCCTGGCTAATTTTTTCGTTCAGTTTAGCGCATTCTGCCAGCTTTATTCCGCCATCTTTATCAACCAAAAGCCGCAAAACCTGCCTGCCGCCTTCTTTTCTGAAAGTAGCCTCTACTAACTCCGCTTCTTCTTCCTGCATAACCGGCTCTATAATTATCTTAATCTTATCTATCATGGGCAATAAAAAAAGCGGGCAAACTACACCCACTTCAACTAACTACCCCCTTTCATAAGAGTACCTATAATATACTACACTTCATGAAAGTGTGTCAAGTACAAATATTTGGAATTAAAGGCTTATCTGGACTTCTTGGATATACCCTTGCACAGAAAACGGGGCGAGTAAAACACCCTGCTCCAGAAGATCTCCTCTCCGGGTAAGCATGCTTCCATTTGCGTTACTCTCCAAATCTCTGAATGCCTGGCCAAGGTCTGTAACCTTTGTGCCATCTACTTTTATATCTTTCTGTTTTATCATGTATTTGAAAAGCCCTGCGATAAAACTAGAAACTCCTGATTCAAAACTTACTAGTCCTGTTGCTTCATCTCGGATACCCTCTTTTTCAAATCTTGCCCTTAATACAGGGTCTTGCGCTAAAACCATATTTAGCAACCTGTCTTTTGGGTCCAGCATAAAATTCTTTGAAATAGCAATATTTACATACCCAACCCTGGAACATATCTCTTTTATTCTTTCTGCTATTTCTGAAAGACCAGCCTCTTCTTCGGGTATTAATATAAAAACAGAATCTTTTATGCCTTTTAATACTGTCCTTATATCTGAAGGAAGCCTTTCTATATTATCAGGGTTTTCTCCGCATGCTGCCACTATTGCCTCTGAGGGTTCCCTGAATTCCGCCACAGATGCATATTTATGCGCATACGTGGAAACGCCTATTGCATAAAAGGCCTCTCTCATTGCATCTTCCATTGATAATTCTCTTTTGACTACCCGCTCAGATTCAGAATAATGCTCACTTTCATATCCGGATGCGCCCAATACCCCATATATTGCCAGATCTCCGCTTGACATCATTGATAAAAGATCTCTAGACTTATAGACATCTTTTGGTTCCTTTGGCACCACTTTCCCATTTATATCCCCGTATTCTGCGTCATAGGTAAGGGCAAGCCCGCCTTGTTTTTTAATAAGGAGCTCAACTGCTGCTTCAGCAAACTTTCCTGCAAGAAAAGTATCAAAAACCACACCTTTGCTATCCGGTATAAGAAACGCTCCTCTAAGCTGATAAGTAAGGTCTGTACGCTCAACCGCTATGCCGCAGAAATGCTCAAGTATACCCTTAACAAATAAAGACACCCCTGTAAGTTTTGGATTTCCGTGCACGTCTTTATCCGGGCTGGTCCTTGCTTTTTCCCACATTGTGTTTAAAACAGGATATGCTTCTAATAGTTCTTTGAGCTTCGGATCGTTTTCCGAAAGAGAAAATCCTTCAGATACAAAGAAATTCCTTACCCCGCTATTTGCTGCATATATCACATCATTTATAGTAACTTGTATTTCAGGGACTATCACAACCTTAGAATATGGGCATGCCTTTGAAAGCTCTAATGTCAGAGAACCTGATTTTCTGCCCATACATTCAAATACTGAGGCTTCTTTTGCGAATTTCTTATTAGATAGCCTAGCGCTGATTTCTCTGCCGTAAATAACAGCGCTCCAGAACCCATGCATAACTGTCATAAAATCATTGTCTATACTTTTAGGCGCTCCTATCACAGGCAGGTCATATATGCCCTGCCTTCTTACTTCATCAGCAACCTGCTCCACATTCTTAAGGTGGTCATTACCTCCTATAAATATTATGCCTCCGGCATTTCTAATCTTCCCGACGATGTCTCTTGCGTCATCTTCTCCGCTTAATTTTTCCCTGCATGAACCGATTACTACACCAGGAAGGCCTTTCATTTTATTTGCTATTGCGAGGGTAAGCTCGACAAGATTGTCTTCTAATTGTTGAGCTTTTAATCCCTTAAAACCATTTTTTACGCCTACTACCCTATACCCTTTTTCTGCCAATCTCTCTACAACTCCTGCGATAAAATCATTTAACCCCGCAGTATCTCCGCCTCCCATTGCTATAACTATAGTTTTTTTATCCAGGGAAACATTGCCTCTGTCTTTCCCCGGTTCAAAAAGTAAAAATGGGTTGACAGCCGCATTAGATGCCAAGGTCTGACTCATCTGTTTCGCTGCAGCTTGTTTGAGCATATCAATATTCGCGTCGGAATCAATCATTCTTAAAAATAACCCTCGTCCGCCCTGATCTTTTCTTAATTCTGTCAGCGCCTTGTAAGAAGCCTCAGCAAATAAATCACGTACCATATGAGGGCTTACATTATTAAGGTATCCTTTGGCAAATCCTATTGCTGGCTTGCCTGGAAGCGTTTTTTCAGGAACAAATGAGATAACAAACGGCAGATATTTTTGAGGTTGAGCCAACACCTGCTGATAACTGATATGCTGGTCGCCTGTTCCCTGCATGACCCATTCTATTCCGATAGAGATCAGATAATCTCTTAGATCATAGAACCTGTCTCCTTCCAGATATACAAAAGGCACGAACTTCCTGCCGTTTGCCCTGGCAAATTCGTCGGCTTTACGCATTGCGCTTGCTAGCTCACTCAGATTAGTAATGCCGGCGGGAAGCTTTAACTCGCTGATATTCGTATCTATTTTCCCTTCTCTGGCTAACTGTTTTATCTTTCCAAGCTCTTCTTCTATTGTGCCCGGATTAGCTGCTTCTTGTTCCTGCAAAGCTTTTAGCTTAGACTCTAAAAGGCCCTTTCCTAATTCCACATAAGGCTGACGCACATAAAGATTCTGCTGCACTATTTTTGTAGCCGGATTGCTCACATCATTCAGATCAACATCATCCGCCGTATATCCGGCATCTTTAAGGGCCCTGGCAATCAAGCGATCTCCCACAACAGTCGTTATGCCGTAAAAAACGGTAAAAAACTCTGCAAAGGCATTAGCCAATTCCCGATTAGTCAGTCTTCCAAGACTACTAGTTTTTACCGCCGCAACATTGAATGATACATCATAAACAGCGGCATCGCCTGTCATGTCTATGACAAGTTTTTTCTTGTCATTCCTATAATGTTCTTTCTGCGCATCCCATTGAGATTTTCTGATAGTCACCAGATTTGCAAAACCACTCTGCCATATGCTTTCATTAAAATTCTGCTCATTGGATTTGCCAAACCAAAAAAGCACGTCAGGCACTACAAGAGCGATATCTGTTATGCCTTCGTCCAAAATCTTATTTCCTATTTGGTTCGCGATATGACTGCCTTCTTTAACCTGAGCTCTTCCTGCCTTGGCTGTGTTCCAATATTGTTCAGCGTTAAGGCCATGATACGCCAAAAACGTCATCATGTGAAGGTCGCCTGTCCAGCGGCCCCCTACATTATCAAACATCGCTCCGAATCCAGGCTTATCCTCGCCTAACTCAGTATCCAAGCCTGAATTATGGACAAAGGCTGAAAGCCTGCTCTGGTCAACCCTGTCTGTTGTCTCAAAAAACATATTCCCAAGCACCTTGCCAAATATATCTTTTACCTGGTCTCTTGTTACATTTAATCCTTGCCTGGAAGCATTATTCGCGATTAAAGAAATAAGGCTGGTTGTCCCGAACCTTGTGCCATCAACCTTGAACAAATCCTTACCAGCTCTTTCTTTGCCACCTATAAAATTAACTTCGTGCAATATAGCCAAAACAAGGTTTGCGAATTTATCCCCATCAATTCCTTTATTAATAGCCTGATGTTTTAAAAGCACGCTTAATATATCCACAAATACCATCATTGTTTCGTCGGTAGATCCTGATTTAGAGCTCGGAATGACAGCTACCTGGTCCCAGTCAGCATTAAGATCTCTAAGCGCGCTGGTTATAGAAGCTTCGTAATCCTTGCCTAATTCATATTCCCCTACTATCCTCCATGTTTGAGGATTTATAACCTGAAATACATCAGCAATGCCCTGAAAAGGCGTATGTTGTCCGCCAATTCCTGTTTTAATAACATATTTTATAGGTTTGCCTAATCTTTCGGCGCGTCTCTTGAAAAACTCCTTCATGCTATTAACAGTGCCTACAAAAGCTTCTTTACCGCCTTCAGCATAATAACCCTGATTTCCCACCAGCGCTAATGTGCCATGGATAGAAGCTCCTTCTGCCACGCCATAGCCTTCCTGGTTATAACCTCCCCTAAGAAAAGAAGCGGCCATTGCTTTATCTCCTTTAGCATCAAGCGGAGTGTCTTGTAGTTTCCCGGCGATAACGCGGGCCCCGTGTTTTTCCTCGGCAAAAGTTTCGTTAGAAGCTAATCTTGCTTTTTCTTTTTTCAATACATCCTCCTTGGTATGGCCTAAACTATTATAAACATCTTCCGGCACAGATTCAAGGAGTTCCGCAATCGCTTCTTGCGGCATTGCCTGCGGTTTGCTGAAATCTATATCTACTAAGGGCAATCCGCGTTCTTTAAGCCACTCGTTTACCAATTCCAGGTGATTATCGGGCGGGCTGAAGTTTCTTATAAGCCTTCTTGTTTCAAGCTGTTCCAATCCCATTGGCCCCAAATACTCGGGATCAACAACAAGTCCGAAATCCTCCCAGGCCTGCTGCATCCTTCTTGCTTTATCAACTGCTTTAACTCCATCGCTTCCCCATAATTCCATAAGAACCTCGTTGCCCGTGAAAGATCCCGGAAGCGTGCCTTTTGTATTTTCATTAAACCCAAAACTCCACGCATCGATAGCCAACCGCTCCGCATCGTCTCCGAATCCATAGGCCTTTAATTTCGGCTCTGTACCCGAAGGCCTGAATAAAACAAACCACTCTTTATCATTTTTCTCAAACACAAACATCACTCCGTCTCCGGTAAACCGCATATCTTTAAGGAAATTGAAATTCACATTGCTGAAACGCTCTATTAGTACGGGTGAAAGCTGCGCTTGTGTTTTTCTTGCCTCATATTCCTGGTCAAACATATCTCTTAGAATTTTCTTGGCATTTTCTACGCTGAGCTGATTCTGCATCTTGGCGATCACTATCGACAGATACGCGCCAAAAATCCTATTTTTTCTTTCATTCCCTGCGATTTCTTCCAAAGCAGATTCCTTGGTAGCCGCGGGAACATAAAGAGCATTATCATACCTGAGATCCTTAGGGGTAGTAACCCCATTTCCGGCATATATTTCCTTTAAATACGCTGCGAAATCAACCGCGCCTTTTTCTTGCTGCAATTTGCTTATTAAAGCCAAAGAAAGGAATATGGATTCAGTCGCGCTTTTTTCTCTCATTGCCAAAAACGAATTTCCCAGAAGATCCGAGATTTTTTCAGTGGCGCCTACTATAATACCGCCGCTTTCTTCCCATGCGGCAAGAATAACCGGATCAGGCCCTATATTAATGTCCTTTCCTGCAGCGTCGCTGATAACTACGTCTTTCCCGGGATGCGCGCGCATATAACCTTCGGTCCTATACATCACATTTGCGAGTTTGGCAAATCCTACAGCGGTATTTATTACCTTTAGCTTTATGCCTTCTTTTTCAAGTTCGGCTGCTTTTTTATCAGCCCATTGGTCTACTGCAGGAGTGGAAGCCAATGTTTTCAGAATAACGACTGTTCTTCTTTTATCTATCTTACCCTGTCTCATAAGAGACGTTATGCGCTGCAAATTCATGTCCTGCAGCAAATGAAAGCTTTTATTAGGTATATGTACTGCCGCTATTTTTTCAGCGTTGATGACATTATATACGACGCCGGTTTCGTCTAAGAGTTCCCTGGTTGCATCATCATTAGCCATGATCTGGATATAGAACAACCTGTCATTATCCATATCCGTCGGCAGGATGATATCGCCTATCGGCATCTTTGCTAATTTTTCAGGATAATCCGCCGTGCATAAAACAGGGAAATATTTAACTATTGTCCCATCCGGCATTACGCGCTCCATCATCTGCGTTCCGTCAGCGCCTAAATCAAAAAGTTTCGACTTTCCAGACTTAGGATCTTCCTGAGCTTTGCCGATATTTCCGAAATCCGGCCTTTCCTCAGTATGCATCCAATCGATTTTATCCGTTACATCGTTAAGCCCCATCTTCTTAAAAAATGCTTTTAAAGTCCTGTATCCTGAACCATGCATACAGTCTATATGAACCCTGGAAGGGTCCAGCGTCCTTATAAGTCCCAGGATAAGTTCATCAGCCGCTGTTTTTTCCTGATATTCCTTGTAAACAGCCATGCCATTGTCAGTTGACCTGTATAGCTGGTCTGTAACCCTCGGATCATTTTCCGCCGCAAGCGTAAATGTAAAAGAGCCTTTTTCTTTAACATGCCGGACTATAGCTTTTTTTATCGCGATAAGCGCCTGTATATCGCTTATTAAAAACTGGCTGCCTTCATAATCCATTATCTTAAGACCGTCTACCGAACTTGGAGAATGACTGGAAGTGCCGCAGAATGAAAGAGGCATATCAAACATCTTGCCCATAGTTGAGGTGTCCCAGATTGCGACAGGAACATTGCCGGGCACGACATTGCATATAAAACCCATAGCGGCCAGTATTCTGGTGGTTATATCCTGGAATTCCTGACTATTGTACCTTACCTCATGGCCATAATTTGTGAGAAACGGAAAACCCGCGCCTTTATTATATTTAATTTTGATCATTAACCCTAAAGCTACGGTCGTCAAAAGCCGTTCGACAGAATTTTTTACCTGGCGCGTATCATGCACATTGGCTATGTTCATGACATGCCTTATACCCGCGATCGCCAGAGGGCCTATTTCATCATATTTATTTGTTGATGCGTCTAAATCCCTGCCTTCCGGGTTTTCCGGGCTCCATTCTTCAAACATCTTTGCCGTTAAGGTCACTTCCAATACGCCTTTTTTGCTTTCAACAGGCACTATAGCATCATTTCCCCACGGCGCAGGATCTTTGGCAAGCTCTGCCATAGTAGCTTCTTCCCACCATTTAGTGTCAGACGGGCCTTTCTTTAAATCAACTCTTCCGGTAATCTTTTCTTTGTTCATAGTAGGATTTCCTGCGCTGGTTTTTAACGCCTCTTCAATCCTTGCCTTTGAAGAATCGTTTTTAACGGTTAAAGGGATCCTTAGATAAGAAATATGCTGCCTCTTGTCCGAAGCAGCATATCCTGTATTGGTAAAAATAAACGCTATGATTAATAAGGTAGAAAATATTTTTTTAAACAAAACTTCCCCCCTCCTCTTATACGATAAATTCAACAATGTCGTTTTTCCAGTTGTTGACGAAAAATAGTCTGTTATACGCCTGAAGATATCTCAGCCGCTAAAGACCTGTATTCATCTATACTGGCAGGAACCCCTAATTTAAAGCCTCCGAAAAATTCGGACTTGCCGTAGGCTCCGAATAACTCTATTAACTTAAGCCCGTATTCCTCGCTTATATCCCTTCCCACTACCTTTATATAAACTATATTCTCGAACTCCCTGATATTCGCGTATTCTTCGGAAGAGGCTATCACAACCACCGCATTATTTTCCGGCAACTGAGCCACCCATGCCTCAAATCCTTTTTTATTCGCTATGACGCTCTCTGCGGAAACGGCGATAATCTGATCCATTGATTCAACCTTGCTCTTCTTATTAATCATTCCTTCGTTAGAAGCCAAGGCTTTAGACTGATCTCCATATATCTTCCCGCCATAAATCTGTTCTGCTAAAGCTACGAATTCCGGATCGCTATCCTGCTGAACAAAAGATTGAAAGGTTTCAGGTATATCCTTAGGCGTCTTTAAGCTTTTTATAGCCACGCCTCTTCTTAATACACAGCTAGATGTCATGCCCGGTAACTGCATTAGTTCAAGTCTCGCCTTATCTATTATTAAAATCTGTTCTCCTTTATCCGGATCTGCTTTGGCAGCCAAAACATAAGGTATATCCTTATTTGCGGGTAAATTCTCGAGAAGCGCATCTATTGTCCAGAAATGTTCTCCTTTAGCTAAAACAGGACTATTTAAAACCTGTTGTTTTGCACTTTTTAATGCATAAGATTCAAGCCATGTTGACCTGCCAATAGTCTCGTCGTATACAAAAAATCCGCCTTTTTGAGACCTGGTAATAACACCTTTTGCTACTATATACGAACCTTCCTGAGCCTTCATATCTCCTTTAAATAGCCAATTACCATCCTGTTCTCGCACAATTCCAGTTATAGAGCCCCTCTCGATTAATATATTATCTATAACAATTTGCAGCGAATTTTTATGGCCTACTAATTGCCTGTTATCTGTATCCAAATTACCCGTTACAACGCAAATTTCTTTTTTCTCGTTTGTAACGCCGTCTCCCACAGCATTAAAACCGCTTTCTCTGATTAATTTAAGGTCCAAAGCTACTCTTTCAATATCTATAACATTTGGAGTCAGCTTATCCAGGTCTTCAACCTGGCAATCGCTTACAAATTGCACACCCTTATCTTTAAAATACTGTAAAGCGCTGGCATTCTTTAAATAAGCTTTCCTTCCCTGTTCATCAATATAAAATGCAACTCCCGGCTGCTTAGCCTGCATAAACGCATAAGCATTGCCCTGGGCAAATCTGGCATTTTGATTCTTGTGAGGGACCGGTTTTCCATCTTTAAGGCCATAGCCCGGAAAAGTGTCCTGAGCCGCAAATAGTACATTTTCTCTGGAAAAACCAAAGAAATCAGCGTTTATAAACTCCTGCACTACGTCTTCTCCCTTATCGCTTATATGTATCAGAAACGGATAATTTCTAACTGCTTCCTGAGGATCTTTCCCGAGTATTTTAGCTAATCGTTCTACTTTTAATCTTTCCTCAATTATCGCCCTTGCTCCTAACGATATGTTTAAAACCCCTATTTCTTTATACTGCGCTTGCATTTCTCTTACAGCTTTCTTAACATCTGCATCTTGAAAATCTTCAGGTTTTTTATGCAACATATCGAATCCGTTAAATAAAAATTTAGATCCTGGCATCTTTAACCTAGTTGCGTCTCCCGCAAACACTTTCTGGCTTAAGATCCTGCCGCCTACAACTAATTGTTCTGCTTCGCTTATATACGCGCTTACATGTTCTTCCCCTATATAATGAATATCTTCAGCACGAGGCGGTAACAAATCATGATCACTGCCATTAACTGCGTCAATGTCATTCGCTGTAATATCATTTGCGGTATCAATAAACCTCCTAATCTTTCCAACCAAGAACTCTATTCTTTTGGGAGCAAATATTGCAAATTCTTCTCTCATTCCTTTAGAAGGTTGCGAAGAAGTTGCAACATCTCTACCAATTCCCTCGTTAGAAGCAAGGCTTTTTTGAGAAATAGCCTTGTCCTTATATACAGGCAGCGCGTCCCTTAAAAGCTCGTACAGTTTTACGTCTTTTGGCTTATTGTTGTTTACGGTCTGAATGCCGCGCTTTAACTCAAAGAAATCCAAATGTTCGTTTAAAGCCTCCCAGAGTTCCTGGCCTTCTGCGATAGAAACCTTTTTCCTTGCCTCTTCCGGCAGGATATCAAGCCCGCCGTTTTCCGCTATTGTCTTTGCCATGGTCTCTGTAAGCTTTTCTCTTAAAACCTGATAAAGTTCTTTACCCTGTAAGGCTGCCAATAGCCTTGCGCCTGCCAATGACTGCGAAAGGATGGCGTTCATGCCTATGTTGCCTTTTCTCTGCATGACTGCAATTTTTTCATCCTGAGACGCGCCTTCTTTCAACTGGCCCCGTTCCTGAGCAAGCTGTATTTCCAGCCCGAGAAGCTTTCTGTCTACGTCTGTCATGTCCCCGAGATCTTTTAATTTTAAACCTGTGAAATCTTTTGCGAGCGTGCTATTTACATGGTCCACCGCATTTAAGCACCCTTTACCGTCATAACGCTGAGATCTCCTGAAAAGCTCTGTCAGGCCGGCGTCTCCAAGCGCCTCAATCTGGTCCCGGGTCACGCCTTTCTTGAAACGGTAAGACCCGTCCGACTTAAGCGAAAATA